>WNFM01273509.1_pt2 | contig 11097 bp, 7 predicted proteins | sample 5400271 | NCBI WGS metagenome assembly WNFM01 (sample SAMN13153352, study PRJNA577476) | soil metagenome | isolation source: 60 cm saprolite on Douglas fir-dominated hillslope | place: USA:California | collected 2013-09-17 | reverse complement strand
TCCTTTGTGATCAGGGAGGCTTGATCGCCCACCAGGGTTATTTCTATACCACAAGACTGCAATTGGGTCAGTATGTCTGCTGGTGCTGCATCATCGGTTATTAAGCAGTGTACCATGCTGGCCGGTGCCACCACCGCCGCGGCACGAAAGCCTAACTTACTATGGTCCGCGAGCAGCATGACCTGGCGCGAACGTTCGATCATTAAGCGGTGAATGGAAGCCGCCTCATACTCTAATTCTGTGACACCTATAGCGGGATCGACACCCGCTGCTCCCAGCACACAGATATCCGCGTAAAAGCGGTTCAGGGTAGCCTCGGCAATCGGGCCGGTCATAGTCAATTCGTCTGCATGGAGTTTTCCTCCCACCACCACCACTTGAATGTTGCGCGAACAGAGCAGGCTGGCGTGTGAAAGCGAAGTGGTGATCACCAGCAAGTTAGGATGGGGAGGTAAAAATTGGGCGAATTGCGACGTGGTTGTGCCTTCTCCCAGGAAAAGCGTTTGGCCGGGTTCAATGACCTGGGCCGCACGCGCCCCAATCCGACGTTTCTGGGCAGAGAACTGCAAAGCGCGGCTGTTAAAACCTAGCTCGACACTCTTCGTGAGGTGGGCCGTGGCTCCTCCATACGCCTGGCGCAAGAAACCATCCTGCTCAAGACGCTTGATATCGCGACGGATAGTCATGACTGAGACTTGTAGTTCATCAGCCAGGGCCTGGGCCTCGATAGACTGACGCTCGGCTACCCTTTCCAGGATGAGCCTTCTGCGCTCGCTCGCCAGCATACGCTAACCTCCTGACATCCGCAACCTTGCTCGCATTGTCACAACATCGAACATTTAATCACAAACAGCATTGACTATTATTGATCTATGCTGTATACTCTAGCTAATAAATTGATCCTTGTCAAGTCTGAAACATGCTTTTCACGCTTGCGAAGAGCGCTTTGGGACAAATTTATCTGCTTTTTCATGTAGTAGGACATACTGTTTAGCTATTTTTTCCCTGTAGACAGGCGAAGGAGCACGCTATGGCAGAGCAGACCTCACCCTCTATCTTTGTGCGAAAATCCTCAGGACTTGTGCGCGAAGCATCCGCCTTTGATGCGATGATCTTCAACGCGGTCTTCTCAGCTCCCGTAGGAGCTACGCTCGCATTTGGTATTTTCTACGCGCTGGGAGCCTTCCCCGGAGCCGACCTGGTAACGGCGCTGTTAATCGCCTTTGTGGTGAATATTCCCGTCTGCATTATGATGTCGATGATGGCTTCATCTATGCCCCGCACAGGCGGCGACTATGTGTGGATCAGCCGCATCCTGCACCCGGCAATGGCAGTTGTCAGTAATTTCTCGGCGGCGGCATCGTCGCTGATTGGCGCCGCTTTCTGGGCGCGCGCCTTTGCTGTCCTGGCGCTTGGCCCCACGCTGGCAGTGCTAGGTGCCGTGACCAACAATAACGGTTTGATCAGTGCCGGTAATGTTGTGAGCGGCAGCGATGCCACAGGCCAGTGGTGGACATTCGGTCTCGGTTTCTTGTTGATCATCATCCTGGCCGTCGCTATGTCCGCGGGGACAAAGGCTTCGTTCCGCGTGCAGAATGTCTGCTGGATTATTGCCAGCATTGGTACATTCCTGGCCTTTGGAGCGCTGCTGATTGCCGCGCGCCCAGATTTTGTGGCTAACTTCAATGCTTTCTCGCAGCCTTTTACGCATAGCGCGAATTCCTACCAGGCTATTCAAAATGCAGCTGCCAAAGCTGGCTTCGCTTTCACTGGCAATCATCCTTTTAGTTCGACACTGCCGGTAGTCGCCATTCTTATGACCTTCATGATGTGGAACTGGTGGTCGGTGTATATCGCAGGCGAGCTAAAGTCTGGTAGCAATCTGCGCCGCCAGATGTCAATCATGATCGGCGCCCTCATCTGGGATACGCTCTTTATGATTATTGGTGTCCTGCTCCTGTATCGCAGCGCGGGCGAGCAGTTCATTGCCAGTATCAACTTCCTGACGACAACTACGACAGGCTATACACTCCCTGTGCAGCCCTACTACAACTTGATGGCGAGTATCGCGGCCAATAACCCTGTTTTTGCTTCGTTGATCGCCATCAGCTTCCTTTTCTGGAACCTTCCCGCGATGTTCCCGAATACCTTTATGCCCGTGCGCACAATCTTTGCCTGGTCTTTTGACCGCATCCTGCCCAGCAAGCTCTCCGAGGTGAATGAGCGCACCCATGCTCCCGTAGCGGCAATCATCACAGCTTCGGCCGTTGTGCTGGCAATTCTGATCTGGTCGGTCCTTTCATCTTCGTTCTTCACGCTGCTCTCCATGGGCGTTCTCGCGGGAGTTGTGACAATCCTCTGTGTGAGCGTAACGGCGCTGGCGTTTCCCTACCGTCGTCCCGAGCTATACCGCAGCTCGCCCGCCAGCGCTAAAATCGCCGGTATTCCTGTGCTGCCGGTAGTCGCGGTACTGTCGATTGCCGTGATGATCGGCCTGGCCTACATCGTACTTAGCTATCCGCAGCTTGGCATTTCTGCCCCCTGGCAGGGCTTTGCCTTCATGGGCGGGTTGATTGTGATAGGCCTGCTCATTTATTACATAGCTCGCTTCGCCCAGGCCAGCAAAGGCATCAACCTCGACCTCATTTACCAGGAGCTGCCACCAGAGTAGGTTGATTGCTTAGCATCTCCAATAGCGAACAAACATGAATCATCCCGAATTTTAGACCGCTGGCAAATGAATTGAGTCATGCCGGAGGTTGTGTGTATGGAAACAGGGCATCCGCAAGGGGATGCCCCCATAGGCGCGGACTTTAGGAGCTGTGGGCAGTGTTCCAGGGCGGGGGCAAGCCCCGCCCCTACTATACACGGGCGTGGCAAGCCGCTTCGTGTAGAGGTGCCCTGGAACGATGAACGCGCTTGAGAGGCTTATTCATCAGCAGTATCAAAATTTGGGGTGATTCATGTTTACAGGGTTTCAGTCAAATGGCAAAGAGGGCGTATGTAGAAGGAAGGCCGTTTTTACAGACTCGCTTGTGTTTGCGCTGAGCTTTGACATCCTACGCAAGGTTTCTCTATTCTTTTCAGCACATGCATTATGCGTTGACTTCCACACGTTGTTTGCATCCATATCTACTGGTGGCACAGAGAGCAACAACGGGGTCAATTCAGCATTATCTGATGGCTCATTGCACATAATCGTGATTTTCAGATAGTACCACACATAGACAAGTGCCGGGTCGCTTAGGTCCTGGTAGAGTGTCAAATTGAACCGATCTGTATCGCCGGGCAAGAGCTGATGAGCTATTTTAGTTAGCTTGCTCTTGCCTTTTAACGCAGGTGAAAGCTCTACATCGTAGTTATTCGACACTACCAGGAATGATCGTGCTTGATCAGCATCTTCATCCTCCTCATCACATCGGTAAAACTCACCGGCATCAACTACCTCTATCTTTACACGAATTGGCAAAAGAAGCTTTGTACCAACGTTGTGCAGGGTGATATCTAACACAGGGGCATCCCCCTCTTCGTGGATATATACATCCTCCAAGAGCAAGCCTTCCTTTGCTTCAGAAATGGGCCTTTGCAACAAGAAGTTCGTAGAAGGCACCAAATTGGCTGATTGCTCACTCCTGCGGATCTCGGCGTTGTCAAGCTTTGCGAGTACTTCAAAAGCGAAGGCGTTGGCATGACGAGCAGCCGTTTCCTGAGAACCGAGCGCATCTGCCTGACTCTTTCCATCAATAAGATCGGAAATCCCCCGGACAATTAGAGCCTGCACATGCTCGTTTCCATGTGTGGCGCGGAGAAAGCCGCGACCTTCCATCTCTACGGCCAGCGCATCATTATAGTTTGAACGCAGAAAGGTAAACACATCAGAGCGGCTCGAAGCGACAACCTTTTCTCCCCCGGCAATAGGTCCAACAAAAGCGCGAGGTGATGCCTTCAACTGGTCGCGGCCGGGAATTCTTTGTACCCACTCCTTTTTTCGACTCTCCGCTTGCGCTCGCTGTATCAGGCGATAACTCGATTCACCCACGTCGGGCCTGAGAAGAAATACTGATTGATCCGCTTTGCCAGATTCATAACCATACGCTTTTGTTGCCACCACGACATCGCCAAGAGCCACGTCCTTAAGGCCCCCTGCTACTCCGACGAAGAGAACAATGTCCGGTGCAAAGTAGGCTATAGCTCGTTCTACTTCAAAGGCTGCCGTCGAGTTCCCGGCTCCAATCTGCACTATTCCGATTTCCCACTGCCACTCCCCAGCTATGAAGCTTCCTCGTTCATAGACCGTCCCTTTATGCACCTCTTCTTGAAGGCTTTTCAGGTGAGCACGAACCGCCTCATATTCGACTGGTAGAGCGGTGAGTATGACCGCCCGTCCGTGTCTTACTTCTTTACCCAGCATGTTAGCCTCCCTGAACAGGTGAATTCATCTTTGCTGGTTGAGCTTTGTCTAGCATAAAGCCTAGTGCAAAACCGAGAATGAAGCCAATAAGTCCACCAAAGAAAAATGATGAGCCTGTATCGGGTATAAGTGTACATACGAGTGCTACAACCAGCCCGATAGCAATGGGTATACCCCAAAGCTTCCACGGTGCTATTTGTTCCATGCGTACCTGTGTATTCCCTGCCCGTTGAATATGTGCCACAGTAGTCGACACCATTGAGCGGGTAGCCAATGCAAATACCAGGGGTATGACCAGGAAGAATAACCAGGCTAAACTGACATGGGCTGCGAGGCCTGCTCCTAAGGCTCCAAGCAATATCCAGCTCACAAAGCCAATTCCACAACCTGCACCAACTCGTCCTTCAACGCCTTTCTCTCGGAACAGGCTTTGCCTGACAGTGGGTAGTATTTCTCCCTGGACGTATATTTCAGCGGGGCCTTGTGTTCCAGGCGTTATATAATCGATGGTAAAGGGAACTGTATATTTCTGGCCAAAGGGCTGGTTGCTTGTGTCTATAGTGAGCGTAATTGGTTGGTTCGCACGAAATTGTCCTGGTTCCGCTCTGGCAGCGGTATCTTTCGTTGAAATGCGTGCTGCAAGCGGAACGAGTCCTTCGTCACCAGCATTACGCGGCATTACAACAACCCTCGTTGGCACACCACGACGAGTTATTCCAGCCCAGGCAGGGCTTCCCGACGTAGCTTCAGGTTCAAATGCGACACGTGGAGGTAATGACTGCACATGAATCAATACTTGAACAGGAAGTCCAACTTCCCTGGCTTGATTTTCCATGCGTATGACCATGAGTGCTGTATGGTCTGTGTTGCGTATAAGGTTGTCTACTTTAAGGAAGAGCGGGATCTTTACTTCCGAAGCTCCTATTTCTGGCTCGGTTCCTTCCGGCATGAGAGCAAAGCGTACCGAGGGCTGTCTATTGGCGAAAGTAAGCCAACTTGTACGGCTCTCTACTACGCCAAAGGCGCAGCCTCGCACACCCTCATGACCTAGAATAAGATCAGTTCGTGCTGGTAGGTCTGTGATAAAGGTACCTGCATCGAGGGTTTTACCATCGAAAGTCGGATTGTGGATTCCAACTCCAGGACGCTCTATACGCGGGTCCAGGATGTCGATGCATCGCTCTATACCCTCATTCGTATCCATGCGCTGCTCATTTGTTTGGGAGACGGCCCTGATGATGTATCCGATGCGCTCCGCAAGTTGTTGACGATTGGCGACAAAGGTCAGGTAGCTGATGAAACCATGTGTTTCATCCGAGATATCTGTAATCCATGTTCGTGCGCGCGTCCACTCGAAATCCAACTTCGTTGCAATGTCACGGAGCGTATATTCAGGTTTTTCTATATCAAAGTCTTCAAACGGGTTGAAGAGGAATGGAATACGCAGTTGATCATCCAGTCCCTCATCATCTGCTGGTTCGTAATGCTCTGCCTGTTTCTTCCTGGATACTGCAAGTTGTCGATCATATTCCGCACGAACATTGTCATCGAACAAGAGGTAGCGTTCAATTGCTGGCACAATCTCGTTCATCGCAGAGCGGGCAGGACCCATTGACAACGGATTATTCATTCTCGCTTCCAGGCTCTCACGATATGTAGTAAGAGCGGCCTGGACCGCCAAAGAAGAAGCATTTTCTGCTACGCCAAGCACCTCATAGTAATTTACAAATGCCCCCTGGACTTCAGATGTCATATGTTAAGCCCTCCCCAGTGGCTTCAATAGCTCCGCATAACGTTTTCGTAAATGCTTCTCGACGCGATAGCGAATGGAGGCAACGATACAGGCAATGAAAAAGGTGAGGATGCCTATCATGATACTTCCACCACCAAGCAGAAATGCGTTCAAGATATAGTAGCTTCCAGTGTAACTTTGGCCATACTGAAATGCCTGACCAATAGCATTACCTCCCTGATCCAGAATGAGCAGAACGATAGTGAATGCGACAGAAAACCAGAATGTCCAGTTACGAAAAGCTGATGCGCCACGCTTTTCAGAGTAATCTGTATGCCCCGTGCCGTTACCAACTCCAAAGCCAACCAGTCCCGTGATACCTCCCACAATCACAGGAAACGAATTCCAGAAAGTAGGTATATCTCCTAGGGGATGCTGCAATAACATAAATGTGCCTGCAATCAAATTTTGCATAAACGAGCTAAATGAAACATCGCTAGCTGGTTGATAAAGATACGAAGCGGGAACAATAGCCGGAATAAGCAGGGACAGAGCGAAAGCCAGCAGCGTTCCTGCCGCACAGTTCCAGGCAAAGCCAACCAGTCCGCCTCGTAATCCCCATTGCCATAACCTGCCTCGTAGCCCCCGAAAGAAACTCATTGTCCTGAGGGTAATCGGGAATTTTTGCATTGCTGGAGGCCGCCCGAAAGCCCCTGCTACTGACATCGTGAGTGTACGTTGATATTTTCGCCCGCGTCCGAGCATTGGTAAATTCATCAGTGTAATAGTTTTAGTTGCTGGCATACCCTGACCCGGTGTTCCTGATATATGGATAGGGGCAGAATTATTTAACGCAATCCATTGTGGCTCTGTTCCAGGTGGTGGCTGCTCAAGCACCATATCAATACTGGTAAAGCCGCGAGTTGTATTCGTGATCTTGACGGTAATAGGCTGGTGAGGGATCTCACGATCCCAACGATCAAGCGCATATTGACTCTCGTATCCATCAAATGTGACCACCAGGTCAGGTTTAGGAAGTGAAGGTACTGCACGTTCCAGCAGAAGTTCCAGGCCAACCCCCCGATCATTCCCTTTTTTTGCGTACCCTTCCACTGCTGTTTGATAATACTCCTTCAGTCCCTGAATGCCTCGCGATTCTTCCAACCAATAACCTAGTGAGCCATCGTAGAGGTGGTACTCGCCGAGTTCCCAATGAATATCGCAGAGCCTGGCAAGCTCCTCCGGTGTAGTAGCTGTAGGAAGAGTATCGAGAGGCTGCCACACGTCCTCGCTATACAATCGAAACGGTCGTTCTGGGACGAGACTGTAGAGGGCTTCATTGAAGGCCCGAAAATTTGAAACCGCTTTCAGGTTCTGGTAGTAACGAATTTTAGCGGCCAGGTCACGATCCTCAATCTGGAAGATAATCCAATGCTGAAGCTGACCCATACGCAGGTAGCGTTCACCATCAGCCCACCCTTCGCGACTATCCTCGCAGGCACTAAGAAATTCTTCAACGTTATACACCAGGCGCCCCCCTACCGAGAGAGCCTGCCCGGTATGGCGAGAAGGTTTAAATTGGTCGCGATATTTCTCTAATGCTTCAGGATCTTCTGTCAGCTCCTGCCATTCATGCAGTTGCTCAATTCTTTGAGTCCGCTCGGGCGAATCTTCTTCGCGCAGCAGTCGCTTCATTCTCTGACTAATGGAAGCTTCTATTTCTTCAATAGTGACAGTGAGCGGCAAGTTCAGTACCCCAAAAAGGCTATTGGGTGGAAAATTGCTAGTTACTACTCTCGCCTTGAGCGGACTTACTGGTATGGTACCCGGAACAGGTGGTTCCGATTGTGAGCCGTTGACCCACCTGATTTGTTTGCCACTCTGCTCCGCTTGTTGACGACAGATATTACAAATATAGAGGTGGTTCTGCATCTCAAAAAGTGTGACATCGGCTGTTGGAAGTCGACCGCATTTAATACATCTAACATCAATTTGTAGACCGCTAAAATCTTTCATACAAAACTCCTTTGTGGAGACCCTCACGCCTTCAGGCTGAGGGAGGAAACAAAGGCGCCCGCAGGCGTCCTTCTTTCTGGGCTATCCCCTTGCGGGGGAGACACAGAAACACGGTCTGTGCCCCAAGTGACCTCGAACAAGACGAGGCCCGTTCCCGTGCGAACGTGAGGTGCTCTTCGCCAAGGTTCAAGAGGCTTGTCAAGCTTGCAACACCGTCCCTACCCATCAGGACTTTTAATCACAAGCGATAGAGCTTGCCACTAGAGCAGGCATGGCAAGGTATCGTGACCTCTCGAACGTAGCACGCTTCCACGTGCTCAGGCTAGTCAGCGAGTGCTTGCACAGGACGGGCAGAAATCACCCCCGCATGCAAGCCCGTCCCCTTTCAGGGGATTGGGTCACTGACCGCTTACCGGGCCTTTCAATACACCTGTCACTACAATCCAACGTGCATGGGCATAGACCCTCGCACAGCCACCACCGCCTCCATCTGGTTCAGGAGATGCATACGTACACGCTGGCGAGGCGAGGCTCCGATTAATGCGGCTGCATGTTCCTGGGCAACTCTATTGGCATTAGATGTCAGAATGGTAATGCCTACTTTGTTTGTCACTTCCGCATCGAGGAGATCAGGACGGTCGTCAATAAACATTGTACCTACTCCAATCCGAGCGATACTTTGGGCAAGAGTAGCTAGCGGCGAAACTGACATTGTAGAAGAATGACTTCTATCCACTACTGAACCGAAGAGAGTATGAGCATCTATCAATGCAACAAAACCTCGTGTTGTTTGTGTTGTTAGGGGCTCGGATGTAAGGGCCAGCGCCAACCATGCCCAGATACAGCCACGTAGCATCGCGCTACTGATGTCACTGCCGAGCCAGCCAAATTCGAAGATGGTTGGTTCCAACCCAGTAGTTGCTCTTGCACAAGGTGCATCACGTAAGTTTGGAGCAGTCGCTACCAGGTCTCGCAATGGCAATACACAGCGCGTGCGCAGGAGGTTTGCAATTTGTATGGGAACATCTGATTGTTGTGCAACTGCATCGATCTGAGTCGACAATTCCACCAAATCGATAGGCTGACCAATTGTCCCGTCTGCCCACCCGGCAAATTCGTATGTTTTCATAAATGCGCGACGAAGCAAACTGCCAGCAGTAAAATCAAGTGTATAGACCGCCATAAACACACGAACCAAAGCATCCACGAACTTTGTGAGCTGTACACCTGGTGGCGGGAGAAGTGGATGGAAATTTAGATTGAAACCGTGAAATCCAGCATCGACCAGGACATGGCGTGCTTCTAGTTCTGCAGCCCAATGGGAGTGAGAAACCTCGCTTCCACCTAGCAGTATCCAGGGAACACCAGATGCCTTTGCACCTCCCAGGAGTTCCAGCAGAACGCGCCCTCGCGACTCACTTGCTTCTCCAAATACCTGCGTCAAACCGGAAAATGTACTGATTGGTAGCGAACAGGAAATGCCTGTCGATACACCACGATCTAATATCGTGCCCATTGCAATACCCGGGCCACGGTTATAAAGTGCAGCAATAGGGGATGAAAACGGCTCATCACGCACATCTAAGCCTGCCAGTCCGCCGCTGCTTGGCGCGACGGGGAGACGGAACGCGCCCGACGCTTCTAAAACGGTTGCAAGCTGGCGCAGGCGCACAATAGCTGGCGCTTGTTGAATCAAAGGTGAGATACCCCAGCGCACGAACTCTAACCACTGCAAGTTGAAAAGGGCCCAGCGAAACTCGCCTGAGTCACTCGCCTCTACACGTGTCCAGCGGCTGGGGTAGGCGGTGCCCGCATTAGCCATCACTTCGGAGCCGAGAGCCTCCACGAGATTAGCCTGGGCGACTGGCTCACCGACGATCTGTAAGCGGACAGTAAAAAGACTACGGCATTCACGTTTGAGAACGTTGTACACCTGCAATCCCTGCTCAGCGTGGGCACGTGGGTAAGCATCAAAGACATCATTTTTCAGCTCGTGCATAACCTCTGCAAGGGGATTATCTTCGTCAACCTCTCCACTGGCAACTTGCTCGAACCAACGCGCATGTTCATGGAGTATCAACTCCTCCTGATCTGTGAGTTGCTGAGGGCGAACGGTGATACCGACTATGCATGGAGCATTTTGATGTGCCATCGTCTCGAAGAGCCGTGCCATTGCCGAATAATCCAGTGCAGGTACAAAGGGGTGTGGTATATAGTCATGGGCATGATAGACTCCGCCAATGTTACGCAAGGTCGGCCAGTCCTCATATTTACGGAGCTCGACAATGCTTGCAAAATTGGTGAGCTTATCAAACGGAATCGGTTCGTACCATTGTCGGAAGCTATAGATCTGTGCGCTACCCGTCCCAGAAGCTTCACCCACAGGAACGAGGGGATAAGAAAAAGGAACTTCACGCGGAAAAATTGCGCTGAACTTATCCCACAACCCCAGTGCCAGTTTCCGCGATATCTGTTCATTAGGATGGAAGGTTTTCCCGAAAAAGACTATACCAACCTTTGCCAGTCCACCGGGTTGTGGCCGCGCCACTAAGCGTAGCTCGAATGTGGAGAGATTGTCGCGGGATTGAGCAAGGTCGTACAAAAACCTCACCTGTCGTTGTACTGCTCGTGAGATACGGTTTGTTGCCTCTACATCAAAGTCACGATCATCTCTACCCACATGTGCTGGAATGAATGGAACTTCAGCAGCCCAAAGCGTATGATAACCATAGATAGGGTCAGCTATGGGCCCCTCGACAGGAACCATTTGCGGTCGATCTACCAGTGCCACCATCCTTGGTGAAGTAAAAAGGTACGGTTGGGATAGTTTCATTGCTCGACTCCCTTAGGGCGTGCTGTCATCGATCTCGCGGACTATCTCAACCAGCATACTAGTGGCATTCCACGTTCTCACTGCATTAGGTGTTATTGCTCTTAG
>WNFM01011821.1_pt2 | contig 11097 bp, 10 predicted proteins | sample 5400271 | NCBI WGS metagenome assembly WNFM01 (sample SAMN13153352, study PRJNA577476) | soil metagenome | isolation source: 60 cm saprolite on Douglas fir-dominated hillslope | place: USA:California | collected 2013-09-17 | reverse complement strand
CGGCGAGCGCATCACCGAGGCGGTCGTCACCGTGCCGGCGTACTTCAACGACGCCCAGCGCCAGGCCACCAAGGATGCCGGCAAGATCGCCGGGCTGGATGTGCTGCGCATCATCAACGAGCCCACGGCCGCCTCGCTGGCGTACGGCCTCGACAAGAAGAAGGACGAGCGCATCGCCGTCTATGACCTGGGCGGCGGCACGTTCGACATCTCGATCCTCGAGCTGGGCGACGGCGTGTTCGAGGTCAAGGCTACCAATGGCGATACCCATCTGGGTGGCGACGACTTCGACCAGCGCATCATCAACTGGCTGGCGGACGAGTTCAAGCGCGACCAGGGCATCGATCTGCGCCAAGACAAGATGGCGCTGCAGCGCTTGAAGGAAGCGGCGGAGAAGGCCAAGAAGGAGCTGTCGTCCTCGCTGCAGACAGAGATCAACCTGCCCTTCATCACGGCGGACGCCTCCGGGCCGAAACACCTGACCGTCTCCCTGTCGCGCGCCAAGCTGGAGCAGCTGGTCGGCGACCTGGTGGAAAAGACGCAGGAGCCGGTGCGACGGGCGCTGGCGGATGCGGGCGTCAAGTCCAGCCAGGTCCAGGCGCTGGTCAAGCGCATCTTCGAGAAGGAGCCGAACAAGGGCGTCAATCCGGACGAGGTCGTGGCCGTTGGTGCGGGCATCCAGGCCGGTGTGTTGACCGGTGAGGTGCGCGACGTCCTCCTGCTGGACGTCACCCCGCTCTCCTTGGGCATCGAGACGCTTGGCGGCGTGTTCACCAAGCTGATCGAGCGCAACACCACGATCCCGACCCAGAAGAGCCAGGTGTTCTCCACCGCCAGCGACGGGCAGACCAGCGTGGAGATCAACGTGCTGCAAGGCGAGCGCGAGCTGGCCAAAGATAATCGCTCGCTGGGCCGCTTCATCCTCGACGGCATTCCGCCCGCTCCGCGTGGCATTCCGCAGGTCGAGGTGCAGTTCGATATCGACGCGAACGGCATCGTGAACGTGCGCGCGCACGACAAGGGCACCGGCCGCGAGCAACGCATCACTATCCAGCCGTCGAGTGGTCTTTCCAAGGACGAGATCGATCGTATGGTGCGCGATGCCGAGTCGCATGCGGATGAGGACCGCCACCGCCGCGAAGAGGTCGAGGTGCGCAACGAGGCGGACAGCGCGGCCTACACGGCGGAGAAGACGCTGCGCGACCTGGGCGATAAGGTCTCAGCGGACGTGAAGAGCGATGTCGAGAGCAAGATCGCGGACGTACGCGCCGCGCTGGGGACCGACGATGTGAACCGCATGCGCAGCGCCAAGGACGCGCTCCAGCAGGCGATGTACAAAGTCAGCGAGCAGATCTACTCCGCGGCGGGCGCTGGGGCCAGCCAGTCGGGTGGGACTCCCGGCGACTCCGGCTCGAGCGGTCCCTCCGACGACAACACCGTCGAGGGTGAGTTTAAGGAAGTCTAGGCCCGCGATACCCGATCGCGCGTCATGGTTGGGCGCGCGATCGGGTATGGCCGGGAGAGTGCGAAGTGGACGGGGCGGCGCGTGTCACGGCTCAGTGGAGCGCGGCGCGGGCACGCCGTCCTGGCCCCTTCCATGCGGGCGCGCTAGCAGGCCCATCCGCGATACGGGCGCAGGCGCTTCGCGACGAGAGTCATAGCCAGTGGCAACCACCTATGGTATAGTGAGGGGCGCTTACAGGCAGATTTGCGCGGATGAGCGCTGCGGCGGGTCCGCTCACGCGCGTCCGCGAACACGAGCACTGCTTCACAAAGGCATGACATTGCTGGCTTGGCAATACGAGGCAGGGGGTTGCGCGTCGCGCGGCCTACTTGATGAAGAGGAAGCCGATGGCCGCCAAACGCGATTATTATGAGGTGCTCGGCGTGCAGCGCAACGCCAGCGAGGACGAGATCAAGAAGGCGTTCCGCCGGCTCGCGCGCCAGTACCATCCAGACGTCAACAAGGAAAAGGGCGCAGAAGCCCGCTTCAAGGAAATCAACGAGGCCTACGAGGTGCTCGGCGACGCCGCCAAGCGCCAGACCTACGATCGGCTCGGCCATGCTGGCCTGGCGGGCGCGGGTGCGGGCGCTGGCCCCTTCGACGGCTTTGGCTTTGGCATCAACGACATCTTCGAGCAGTTCTTCGGCGCGGCCGCGGGCGCCGCGCGGCGCTCGGGCGTCCAGCGCGGCGCGGACCTGCGCTACGACCTGACGATCTCATTCGAAGAGGCCGTGCGCGGGTGCCAGAAAGAAATCGAGATTCCACGCTGGGAGACCTGCCCCACCTGCCACGGCAACGGTGCGCAGCCGGGGACCTCGACCACGCGGTGCACCGCCTGCCAGGGCACCGGAGAGATCCGGCGCGTGCAGCAGTCAATCTTCGGGCAGTTCGTGAACGTCATGGTGTGCGAGCGCTGCCGCGGCGAAGGCCGTGTCATCACGACACCCTGCGAGCGCTGCCGGGGACAGGGCCGCGTACGCAATGTGCGGCGAGTGACGGTCAACATTCCCGCGGGTGTGGACGACGGCATCAACGTGCGCGTGACCGGCGAGGGCGAGGTGCCGCCGCGCGGTGGCACACCGGGCAACCTCTTCGTGGCGCTCACCGTCAAGCCTCACGAGTATTTCAAGCGGCAGGGCACGGATGTCATCTTCGAGCTGCCGGTGACGTTCGCGGAGGCGGCGCTGGGCGCGGAAGTGGAGGTGCCCACCCTCGACGGCAAAGAGGCGGTGAAGATTCCCGCGGGCACGCAGAGTGGGCGCTCCTTCCGACTGAAGGGCAAGGGCGTGCCCATCGTCCACAGCACCAATCGCGGCGACGAGCACGTCATCGTGAAGGTCGTGACGCCGCAGACGCTCACTCCCCGAGAGAAGCAACAAAGCGACAAGGCTCAGCACAACCTCTTCGAGCGCGGGTTCGAGAAGATACGCGACGCCTTCCAATAGTCCGTGCCAGCGTCCTGAGCCATCCCAGGACCACGTTGGCGCGCGAGCCGGATGCCGCTGGCGTCCGCTATGGCCGGTGGAGCGCCAGGATGAGCGTGTAGAGCGCGAGCCAGGCATAGGTGACGACCAGCGCAAGCGTCGCGAACCAGCGCGCCTCCGGAATGGGCCGGGCAGTCTGAGCACGCAGGCACCAGTGGCCGAGGGCGAGCGCGGGGAGCGCTGTGGCCAGCGCCAAGCGATTGTGGATGGCCGCCAGCGTGATCGCCGCGAGCCCGAGCGCCATCACCGCCGCGATGCTCGTCCGCGCCTCGGCCTCGGTGGCGGGCGCAGCGTTCAGCGTTTCCAGGTGCCAACGCCGGAGGCTGGGCAGCGCGCGCCTCACGAGCGACGAGCGGACCAGCGCGGGGTCAGGTGAGCGCTCCCCCCATGCCGATTGTTGGCGTGGTGGGAATCTCGCGGCGTGTGCGGCGGCTGGGCGAGGCGCTGCGCCCTCAGCGAATCTCGGCGCCGGATTCGGTGCGCGCTCGACGTGCATGGCGGCCGCGGGCTGCAAGGGCGTGGCGGCTGGGGCTGGACCGCGGCGCAATGGCGGCATGACGATGGCTGGCTGGTCTTGGACCCAATCCGCTTCTGGCGCGAGATCGGTCATCACGCTTCCGGCTGCCAGAGCCATCAGCTGGTGCGGCGTGGTCTCCACAGACACACGTGGCGCAGCGGCCGCTCCCATTTCGTGCGCGGCGGCATGAGCGAACGCCGGCTCGTGTGCCACGCCGCCGTGAGCCGCCTCGCCGACGATCCACGCCGCGTCGGGATGCCACGTCGGCGTGGCACCAGGGACGCTGGGCGGCGCGGACGGATCGCCGTGGGCCGGCGTGACGCTCGCTGCGCTGCGCGGCGTCAGGAGTGCACCGCAGCGCATGCAGTGCCGCGCGGCTGGCCGATTAACTGCACCACAGATAACGCACGTGGGATCAGTGTCGCTGGAGGCGCTCGCGGGCGGTCCCGCGTGCTCGAAAGACACGCTCGGCGTCGAGCGGGCGGAAACTTGCCCCGCACGCAACGCCTCACGCGCCGCGCGCAACGCGTGCTCGAGCTCGAGCGCCGACTGCTGTCGTTGCGCTGGGTCAAGCTCCATCGCGCGGAGCACCGCCCGTTCCGTGAGCGCGCTGATCGTGGGGGTGAGCTGGCGCAATGGGGGCAAGGCCAATGCGCCGATGCGCGCTGGCGCTTCGGTCGGCTGGTAACCCGTCAGCAAGTAGAAGAGGCTCGCGCCTATGCCGTAGATGTCCGTACGGGCGTCGGTGGCACCCACGGCGCGGTACTGCTCGGGCGGCGCATAGCCGGGCGTGAAGGCGAGCGCCGCACCGATCGTCTGCGTGCCGGGCGCGTACAGCTTGGCGAGCCCCAGGTCGATGAGGATGGGCACGCCGCTGCGCGTGATCTTCACATTGGCGGGCTTCACGTCGCGATGGATGATGGGCACCGGCGAGGTGTGCAGTGTGTGCAGCGCCCCGCAGACCGGCAAGACCCAATCGAGGACGCGCGCTTCCGGCAGCGGGCGTACGGTGCGGCGGATATGGTCGATGGCGAACTCTTCGAGGGTATGCCCGTCCACGTAGTCCATCACCAGATAGAGGCGTCCGCTCTGCTCGAACACCGCGTAGCCACGCAGCAGATTGGGATGACGGGTGTTGAGGAGAAACTCGGCCTCCAGATGGAACTGATAGCGCGTCAGCGGATCCTGATAGAAGGCTTCCTTGAGGGCACGACGGTACCCCAGAGCGTTGTCGAGCACCTTGTAGATATGGCCGAATCCGCCGCCACTGATGTACCCCTGGATGAGATAGCGGTCGAGGAGAATCGTGCCTGGGGCGAGGGCGGGCGGCTGCGCCTGGCCGGGCGGCGCCGGAGGATGGGGTGAGTACTGTGGCTGCGGACTTGGCTGCACGCGCGATCCTCCTCGATACCCGATCAATAGCGCGTCGGTGGGGGCGTCTGCAGGCTGCCGCCAGCCCCCTCGCCCGCCGACACCGCCGGACACGCGCCGTGCCAGCGCGCGGCTTCAGCCCAAGCGCCGCCGCCGGCATGCTTGGGCAGCGCGGCCCGCGTCGGTTAGCTCGCTCGGTACTCAGCCAGTATAGCCACTTGGCTCGGCAATAGCAAATCGGTGGGAGTTCCGGGGTCCGCCGCTGGAGGCTAGCTCTGGCCGAGAAACTCCAGCGCAGCGCGCGCCATTACCTCGACGCCGATGGGCAGCGCGCGCTCATCGATATCGAAGCGGCTGCTGTGATGTGGCGCTGTGATGCCGCGCTCGGGGTTGCCTGCGCCGACCAGGAAGTAACAGCCGGGTACGGACGCGAGGAAGACCGCCATGTCGTCGCTCACTGACTGGCGCCCATCGCCGGGCGTCAGGTGCTCAGCGCCGACGGTGGCGATGGCGGCGCGGCGCACCAGCTCGGTGATGGCTGGATCGTTGACACAGGCATCTGAGCCTCCTCCAATCGTGAGCTCAGCCGACGCCCGGAGCGCGCCCGCCACCCCCTGCGCCAACTCAGAGAGGCGACGCAGTAGGAGCGCGCGATCCTCAGGGGTATACGCGCGGACAGTGCCGCCCAGCTCCACCTGGTCCGCCACGATGTTGCCCGCCGTGCCGCCGTGAATCATGCCGAAGGTCACAACGCCCGTCGCGGTGGGCGCGAGCTCGCGGCTGACGAGCGACTGCGCGGCGGTGACAATCTGGGCGGCGGCGAGGATAGGATCGACGTTGTGGTGCGGCATGGCACCGTGCCCACCCCGGCCGAACACGCGCAAGGTGAGGGAGTCAGCGCTGGCGAAGAATGGTCCCGCCTGGACGGTCACATCGCCCACGTGTACGGGACTCCACAGATGCAGGCCAATCACCGCATCCACCGCGGGGTCGCGCAGCACGCCGTCAGCGACCATCGGAGCCGCCCCGCTCACCTGCTCCTCCGCCGGTTGGAAGGCGAACTTCACCGTGCCGTGCAGTTGGTCGGAGCGACCAGCCAACAGCTCCGCCAGCACCAGACCGATCGCGGTGTGGCCGTCATGGCCGCAGGCGTGCATCTTCCCCGGCACGCGCGAGGCGTATGCCGAGTCGTTCGCCTCGCGCACGGGGAGCGCATCAATGTCTGCCCGGATTAGCAGCGTGCGCCCCGGTGGGCCGCCCCGTACCACGCCGACCACGCCAGTGCCTCCGACGCCGGTGCGCACCTCCAGACCTGCCTGGCGCAGGTGCTCAGCAATCGTAGCAGCGGTGGCATGCTCTTCCAACGCCAGCTCGGGGTGCCGATGGAAGTGCCGCCGCAGCTCGACCAATCGCTGCAGGCGACTGGCGACGTCGCGATGGAGCTCGTCATGGTTGGGCGAAGCGGCGGCGCGACGCGCGGGCACAGGGGCCTTCTTTCATGGGGGATTCAGTCACCGTGACTTCAGCCGGTGGCAACTCGTCGCGCCAGGTGGTCGGCCATGCCGCGCGAAAGGTCCTGGCTGGCTGGGTCTGGTACACTGGACGCGGCGGGACGTTACGTGCGCTGGCGCTCTTAGCCCGCCTGTGTGGGCTTCGCAGCGGCAGCCTACGGCGCAGCTTCGGGCGCTGGGACGCGCGCCCACCAGCGTGAGAGCGAATCAGAGAGGTGCACCGACTTCATGGCCGACGCCATCCAACACGTGATCAATGGGTTGGGCCAGGTCCCCGCCCCCGCGATATACGCCTTCATCGTGGTCTGGCTGGCCGCAGAGAGCTGCGGATTGCCACTGCCTAACGAGCTGGTGCTGCTGGCGGCGGGCTCGCTCGCGGGCCAGCGCGTCCTCTCACCAGTGCTGCTGGTGCTCGTGGCGGTTACAGCCAGCCTGTTAGGAGCCTCGGCGGCCTACGAGATCGGGCGGCGCGGTGGCCGGGCGGCGGTCATGCGGTTCGGCAAGTATATCCGCCTCGACGAGGCGCGCCTGGATGCGGTGGAGCGGTGGTTCGAGCGGCGGGGCGCCGTCGCCATCGGCATCGCGCGCATCACGCCCTTCGTGCGAACGGTGGCGTCGTTTCCAGCGGGCATGCTCCGGCTGCCGGTGCGCGGCTTCCTCCTCGCTAGCGCGGTGGGCTCGCTGGTCTGGTGCACCGTGATGGTGACGCTCGGTGTGCTCCTGGGCGCCAACTACGTGGTCGCGCTGCGGCTAATCGAGCGGTACACGCTGCCGGCCATCCTCGTGCTTGGCGCGCTCTTCGTGGGCTATCTGTGGCTGCACAATCGGCTGGCCCAGGTTGGTCAGCCATCCGAAGCGGCAACCCACGTGCCGAGCGAGCGCGAGCCGTTACCCCCGGCTCACAAGTGAGGCGATGCTCCCCCCATGGGAGGCGCAGGAAGCTTTGCGGCGTAGCCCTGCGGCGCGGGCTTCAGCCGCCGCTCTTAGGGTCGTCTCGTCGTACCAGACGATGCTCGACGGCGTAGACCGCCGCTTCGCTGCGCCGTGAGAGCCCCAGCTTCTCCAGGATATGGCTCAGGTGATTGCGAGCGGTCTTTTCGCTCAGGGTCAACGCCTCCGCGATCTGGCGATTGGTGAATCCCCGGGCCACCAGCGCCAACACCTCGCGCTCGCGCTCCGTCAGCGCGGCCTCCGGACTGCTGGGGTGGCCCGCCAAGATGTCGAGACGGTGCTTCCCGCGACCGAGCAGATCGGCATCGAGGAGCGAGACGCCGGCGGCGACCTGCCGCACGGCGTGCAGCAATTCGGCGCGCGTCACGTTCTTGAGCAGGTAGCCGCGGGCGCCAGCGAGCAGGGACGCCGCCAGCGCATCGTCGTCGTCGAACGAGGTCAGCATCAAGACGCGCGTCTCCGGATACTGACCGGTGATCTCACGGCACGCTTCGATGCCGCCCAGCTTCTCCATGCGGACATCCATCAGGATGACGTCGGGGGCGAGCACGGGCACCTTGGCCAGCGCTTCCGCCCCGTTGGTGGCCTCGCCGACCACGGCGATATCTGGCTCGATCTCCAGCGCGCTCTTCATGCCGAGCCGCACCACTTCGTGATCGTCCACCACCATGACGCGAAGCTTCATGGCGTGACCACGTTTCCCGGTTTCAAGAGCGACTCGATGAGCGAAGCGCCTTCGGCGAACGTGCAGAGCTGCTCGACGGTGAAGGTGCGGGCGCCACCAACCTGCGGATGAGAGACGTCGTACAATCCGGGCCGCAGCGGAGCCTCGTTGACCTGGAATCCCAGCCGTCTGAGGGCAACCAGCGCCTCACCCTCGGTATAGACGCGATCCAATCGCACGTTGTTCCTCCACCCTCACACGAAGCGCCGTCGGGCTGGGTCCGCGACTGAAGCCTTCACCTCAACGTGCGCTGGCACCAGGCGCGGCGCGCCGGACAGCAGTGCCGCGGCCGGCGGCTACCTCAACCGCGATACCAGCGGTGACGCACTCAGCTCTGCTTGGCCTGGCGGCAACGCGTCACCACCTGGCAGTCATCGAGCACCTGCACCTGGCAGGCCAGGCGCACGTTGGGATTCTTGCGGCGCTGCCCCAGCTGCGTCATGGTCTTTTCCAGCACCGTACGGGGCGTCACCGCGTTGGCCGGAGTAATCTCCACACGATCGGTCCAGCAAAGGCCATTGCCATGGCAGTTTGCGAACTTGGAGAGCCCGAACCACATGCAATAGAGTGACACGTCGTTCTCCAGAGCGGCATACCGCAGCGAGTCGCCTTGCTCCACTTCGACGGTCCGATTCTCGTTGACGAAGGTTACCTTGGGCACAACACGCCATCCTGTCTACACGTTCGGCTTTTCGCTGAGCTTGCGCGGGGAGTCGCCACCGTCGGCCACGCGCGTGGCGTAGCCTGACGACCCGGCGCACTGTGCGCACCTACTGCCGCCTCATAGGCGCACGTCCCCAGAGGCGGGCTGAGATGCAGGAGTCGGTCCCGGCCTGAGTGTAACATGGCGGCGGCGACCCGGTCAACGGACTTCGTGAGGGCCGAGTCATGAATGCTGCTGGCCGCGTCGGCGCGGTCGGCCCGGGAGACGCCTATCAGAAAGACTGGTTCCATCGCTGCGCGTCTCCGGTCCCAACCGTAGAGCTAGCTGCGCCGTATTGAGATTGTGTCAGGAGGGCCGCGTAGCTGGCCCTCACCGCGTGCCCGCGCTTAACGAGCGCGGGCACGCGGTGAGGTTGACGCACCAGCCGCGTGACCATGACGTTCAGCATGGCGGTCCTGGTAATCATTTTGTTATGCTGTTCTCTGGGCCACCATGGCAAACTGGCTGCGAGGCCTATCACGTCGATTCACGCAAGGAGAGAGACGTTGTCAATGGAAACAACAGAACAGCAGAATGTAAAGGACGTAAGCGCGGCGATACAACCCGCAGCGCTCGAAGCGATTGAGGTGGAGAAGGCGCTGCCGCTGGGGGGAGAGCGCATCACGATCCTGCGCGGCATCAGCTTGCGCATCCGCCACGGCGAGTTCGTAGCGCTGATGGGCCCCTCAGGCTCGGGCAAATCGACCCTCCTGGGCATCATCGCCGGCTTGGATAATCCCAGCCGGGGCCGGGTGCTGGTGGATGGGGTGGACATCACGCGCATGCGCGAAGGCCAGCTGGCGCGCATCCGCAACCAGAAGATCGGCATGGTCTTCCAGGCGTTCAACCTGATCCCCACGCTGACCGCCCAGGAGAACGTGGAAGCCCCGCTGTACGTGGGCCAGCACCCTGGCAGCCCCAGCGCGCGGGCGGAGGAGCTGCTGCGGCTGGTGGGGTTGGGGCAGCGCTTGAAGAACCGGCCGCATCAGCTCTCGGGGGGGGAGCAGCAGCGGGTGGCGGTGGCGCGGGCGTTGGCGACGCGGCCGGCGATCGTGATCATGGATGAGCCGACGGGCAATCTGGATCAGGCGAACGGGGAGAATGTGTTGCGGATGATCGGGGAGTTGCGGCAGGCGACGGGGACGACGTTCTTGATCGCCACGCATGATGGGCGGGTGGCGGGGGCGGCTGACCGCATCATCCACATCGCCGATGGCCTCCTCGCCGACGCGTAAAGATCGGCCTGGGCGAACGTTCCATCTGTCACGCTGGGGCCGAGCGCAGGCATTGAAGAAGACTTCGGCCGCCGTGGTTGCCCGGCTGCGGGCGTGGTGTGCCTGGGAAGCGATGGATCATGATGCAACGACTGGCAATGTACTGGAGATATTCCACACGTTCGCTGGCCCGGGGTGGTCAGCGCACGTTATTGGCTGTGTTCTGCGTAGGGGTGGGCGTCATGGCGATCGTGGCGCTGCAGCTCGTGGGCAACATGGTCAACGTAGCGCTCACGGGCAACATCCGTGACGGCAACGGCGCCGACATTTCGGTGCGCAGCGACATCAACGCGCTCACCGCCCAGCAGCTGGCGACCTTCGACCAGCTCAAGACGAACGGGACCATCACGGAATACACCGCGGTCGTGAATCAGCGCGCGGCGACACGTGACGCGAGCGGGCAGGCACAATTATACAGCTTGTACGCCGTCGATCCAGCGAAGTTCCCGCTGGCAGGTGCGCCCGCCTTCACGGACCCGAGCAATGGGAGCTTGTCATCCATCCTGGGCAATGACACCGTGGTGGTGACCGACACCCTTCTCGCGCAACTCCATCTGCATAAGGGCGATCACCTTACGATGAACCTCAGTAACGATGGGCGCGTCCTTCACGGGACGATCGGCGGAGTGATCAAGGCGGCTGGCTTCTTCAACGGGCCAGAGGCGCTTGCCTCACTGAGCGACTATCAGGCGCTACCGAGCAGTAGCGGCCTTCCCGTGGGCTATAACGCGGTCTACGCCAACGTGCCGGGCGACACCGACGCCAACGAAGACACGGCGAAGAAGGCCATCCAGCAGGCGCTGCCGCAGGCGACGGTGACGACGACCAAGGACGCGCTGCAGCAGAACCAGCAACAAGTCAGCCTGATCCGTGACTTCCTGCAAATCGTGGGTTTGCTGGCGCTGCTGATCGGCGGCGTCGGCATCGTCAATACCATGCAAGTGCTGCTGCGCCGGCGACGCATCGAGATCGCCATGCTCAAGACCACCGGCTACCGGCAGCGGGATCTCTATTCCATGTTTGGGCTGGAGGCAGCGCTGCTGGGTCTGGCGGGCGGC
>WNFM01272333.1_pt1 | contig 11099 bp, 10 predicted proteins | sample 5400271 | NCBI WGS metagenome assembly WNFM01 (sample SAMN13153352, study PRJNA577476) | soil metagenome | isolation source: 60 cm saprolite on Douglas fir-dominated hillslope | place: USA:California | collected 2013-09-17 | reverse complement strand
GAATGGCGCCCAGAGAGGCATCAGTGGCTCAGATGAGGAAAAAAGGCCGATGCTTGCCAGGCCAATTAAGATTGCGGCTAACCAGCATGATTCCATTATTCCGAGCAGTACAGGCAGGAGGAATTCGCCTAAGCTCGAGATAGCCGGCTCTTCCTGGGGGGCGAATATTTGCTCCTTCAGCCATCGAGCAGCTATCAGAACACCTGCGCGTTCTTCCTGCTTTTTCTCAGGTTGCTCGGGTGACGAGTCCATGCCTGGCACCTGTGGCCTTTCTTGCTATCACAAATCATTACGGGCCTGGTTTCCTCGAAATCATACCATGCTATTTGCTTATGTACAAGACTGGCGGCTCTCCATACTTTCGCATAAGTATTAGGCACCAGGAAGAGAGCGAGGCTTTCGACCCGGCAATAGGATAGTCGAATCAGCTTCACGAGCTGTGTTCATGAATGGGTTGGAAACGGCGGCACAGCATGCAAGCGAGATCACTTGCTCCCCACTACCAGAGGCACCCGAACACCTACGCACGTTCCTCGCCCTGGGGCACTCTCGATCGTGAGTATTCCGCCCATCTTATTGACACGTTCCTGCATTGAGCGCAAGCCGAGGTGTCCCGGGAAAAGGCCCATCGGATCAAAGCCTCTCCCATTATCGCGCACCTCAAGGGTGATCTCGTTTTCCTGTCTTGCGAGTCGTAGTAAGACGGTGCTGGCACGAGCATGCTTGACGATGTTGTGAAGGGCCTCTTGTGCGATACGGTACAGACCGTGTTTCATCTCTATGGGGAGATCGAGTTCGTCGCCCAGGTCCGCATCGACGGTCAGCTTGTAGCGGGCACGCAAAACAGCAACTTGCTTGGTGAGGGCTGCCACCAGACCTTCTATTTCCAGTGACTCAGGACGGAGTTCGAAGATGAGTGCGCGCATTTCGGCAAGACCTGCTTCGGTGAGTGTAATGACGTAATCTATCGACGCTATCGCCTGTTCAGGATCACTCTCCAGCGCTTCCCGAGCGGTATATGCCCCTAGACCGATACCGTAAAGGGCCTGCGAGACCGAGTCGTGTAACTCGCGGGCCAGGCGTTGCCTCTCCTGGAGCGCGGCCAGTTCTTGAGCCTGTTCGTAGAGGAGGCGTATTTCATGCTCCCGCCCTCTGGCTTGCTCGGCGCGCTGCCGCAATGCCGAGGCCAGCTGGCCGGTGATGATTGCCGTCGTCAGGAAGACAACAAGCGTGAGCAGATCTTCCGCCTTGACGACGAGAAAGGTATAAGGCGGTGGGAAGAAGAAGAAATCAAAACAGAGAAAGGCCAGCAGCGAAGTCAGGATTGCAGCATAGAGTCCTCGGGTACTGGCTAATGCTAAGACCAGGAGCAGATAGACAAACGCAATAGTAGGAATCCTTGGATAGAGATGAGCGACAGCGATCACGCTGGTGATGAGAGTTACTCCTCCTATCGCTAGCGCACTATCGCTCAGATAGTGACTCCAACGTGGCTTCACTTTTGCTTCCAGCGAAGAGATGCGTTTAACTTGCTTCATCGTCCATTCCCCTGCTCATCTCACTCAGACAGTGCATGGGTGAAGATGACGCAAGCAGCATAGGAGAGCGGTCAACAACTTGTCAAGCATAAGGATAAACCATCTTCACAACACCATAGTTCATGGTATCTCCTTCGGCTTCTTTCCTTGCTCGGTAGAAATCAGACCAAGACGCATCGCGCAAAGGACGGCCTGGGTGCGGCTCTGTACACCAAGCTTGGACAAGATATGCCGGACATGGATCTTGATGGTGTCCTCGACAATAGATAGGTGACGTGCGATTTCCTTATTCGATTGCCCCAGGGCAAGGAGACGCAGCACCTCCATTTCACGCGCGGTCAATGCTTCTGTCGTTTCAGGTGCCCGCACCTCGCGCATCAGGTAGGCTGAAGCCTGGGGAGAGAGTTGGACCTGCCCGGCGGCAGCAGCCTTGATCGCTCTACGCAGTTCGAGGGCTTGTGTGTCCTTGAGAAGGTAGCCAATCGCCCCTGCCTTGACCGCACCGACCACTGCTTCACTTTCCAACACGCTCGTGAGGGCAATGATCTCTGTCTCCGGCAGTTCACTACGAATGGCTGAGGTTGCGGCAATCCCATCCATCACCGGCATGAGCAAGTCCATGAGCACCACATCGGGACGAAGTTGCCGCGCCAGGCCGACCGCCTCCGTCCCATCAGCCGCCTCGCCCACCACTGCTAATTCCGGGTCGCGGCCCAGGAACACACGCAGCCCCTCGCGCACGACACTATGATCGTCAGCAATCAAGACACGGATCACCACCAACCCTCTCTACTCCTTTCGAGTTAGACGGCCATACCACCAAAGAAGTAGGCCAGATTCACCCGCCCGAGTGATGCGGTGAGGAACGCTCTGTCCTATACTTGTCTCAACAAGAGGTATGTATAGAACCAGGCTCGAATGTGAACTCTACCAAGTTCAGTTCACCGACTACCAGTGTACCACAAGGTAGCGTTTCTGCGCCACTGAGGATACCTGAATGACAGGGCTATTTAAAAGCTGAGCAAAGCAGGGATCCAAGGGGCTGCCGCCCCTTGGCAGGGTGTGGGGCAAGGAAGCCTGGGAGGCTTCCAGGGACCACCTTTTCCCCTTTTCCAGGGGTGGGGAGGGGAAGAAGACGACTTTTAAATAACCCTGCCTGAATGACGTGCATGAGGAAGGAGACAATGATCACGCTGCTCCTAGTTGAGGAGGTCAAACAGTTAGAACAGCGATGAACAAGCACATTTTGCTAGGGATTGATGTGAGCCTCTCCCCGCCGACACAACACGCTCTTCGTACTGCGAGCGCGCTCCTGAAGCAGTCCTCGCCGGATCTCCATGTCGTCGTGCTTCATGTGATCCCTGTTCCCTATGCAACCTCGCTCTCGTGGGGGATGTCTAGCGGGCCGTTTCGCCCCTTGCCTCCGACGACCCAGCAACGTCTGCAGGCAGAACATGCCTTGTGGAGAGCGCGTACCGCCCTGCAGCAACAGGGGATTGCTCCCGAACGTATAGAGATACTTCAGCGTGTGGGAACACCTGCGGACGAACTCGTGAAGGCAGCACGAGAGCTCCACGTTGACTGCATTGTGATCGGGAGTCGCGGAAACTCCCTTGCACAGAGGATACGGCGCGTGTTGATCGGAAGTACCTCGCACCGTGTCTTGCGGCTTGCTTCGTGTCCTATCACGCTTGTTGTCCCTCCTTGCACCCCACGCCCCAGTAATCTCGTGGCCTGGTACAAAGAGGCCGTGACACGCTCCATACACGAGCATCCGGGGTCCCTCATGGTCTTCACGGCTTGTGACGTGGCCCAGATGTTTGCTCCCCCCAAAAGAATGGTAGGACGCAAAGAAGTCGATGCAGCGGCCCGTGCCCTGGAGCTATTGGCTGGCAAAGGTCTCCTCTGTCGCCATACCGTGAAAGGTGAGTTGCGCTATCTCAATGATTGAAACCGGATCACTCCGTCATGAGCGATTCAGTTGCTTGTGCAGCCATGTCGGGTACCTCACCAGCGTTTGAGCAGGTGCGCGATTTTCCCGCGTGGGGTGAGCTCGTACCGGATGCGGTCGGGGTTGATCTCCTCGAACTGCGCGGCATGCTCGGCGGTGAGCACCACATCACGCGGATGAACGGTCTGCCAGACGTACGCGGCCGCCCCGGGCGCTTGCTGCCGGTACACAAACCGTGATGCCACCCTGGCCTTGCGTGCCAACAGCGCTGCCTGTTTCAAGGTATCTTTGGCAGGCTCATCTTCCAGGTAGGGATCCACCACCTCAAACAGTTGTGGCACTCGACCCGCTTTTTGCTCAGCGAGATAGAGAAACACCACTGGCTTACTATGCGCACTATTGATGGCCGCTCCTATCACTGCATCATTGTGTTCGTCGCCAGCGCTGAGCACAGCGAGCAGCGAATCTGGAACGCGTCCTTCGAGATAGGGAGTCACGACTGGAGCGCGCCCCCGAACATAGTTGACGTAAGCAACGCCCAGACCGATGAATGCGACTGAACAACCAAAGGCTGTTGCCAGCGGCTGGGAGACGATGCTTATCGACCACGCCAGCATGACCAGCAGCGTAGTGAGCAGACCCAGCCAGAAATGGAGCCGCTGCCACAGGCTGACGACCCTACTCCGTAGCGACGAAGTCACAGCAATCAGCACTCCTCCCCGTAATCGATCTGCTGGAGATCGTTGTCCATTGAAGAGAGCAAAGGGAGGCGCATGGTTGAGGGTGAGAGAACCAAGGAGCCCGTTACGAGTAGCGATCGACTCATGCCCATTGTCATGATGCTCATTTATCTGATTAGAGGCGACGGCGGCTCGTGCCGCCTTGCGTTCACGGTAGCGGATAATATCCAGTCCGAGGCACGTCACGGTGAAAGCACCAAGCAGCCCGAACGCATACATATCACCCAGAATGTCGATCTGGCCATGCACGAGTAGTAGCACGGCAATGGGGATGCCCGTCGCCAAAGCGATCGACCAGTGTGGGGTTCCGCGGAACCGATTGCGATTCAAGATAAATTCGGGGAAGAATTCCATGCGCGAGAGGGCCAGAAAGACGTGGTAGGCCCCAATCAGGGCAGTATTACTGGCAAACGCCAGGATCAGGCTGGCACTGACCGCCACTTCTGTCTGCAAGACGGCGTTTCCCCAGTGCCCACCCAGCAACGAGAGCAGTTGTGTGGAAAGGACGGGATCCGCTGCCGCATCTTGTTGCAGCAAGGTCGCCAGCAGCGTCAGCAGGGGACTGGTCACCCCAATGGTGACGACGACGAGGAAAAGCGCCATCCCGATGATCTTCTTGCGGGGTGTCTTCATTGAGGGAGAGAGCTGTGAGATGCTCTCCAGGCCGGAGAAGGCCAGAAATGACCCGGCAAACCCGACCAGGATCGAGGCAGGAGCGAGGGATGCGTGCTCAAACATCTTGGCGAAGAGGAAAGGGAACTCAGTGATGGGGATATGGGTAAAGACAGTCCAAATGATGGCGAGATCGCTCACAAAGGCAATCAGCGCTCCGACCAGGCTCACCTTCGCACTCTCGCTAATCCCGACCCAGTTAAGCAGTCCCAGGAGGAGCAGTACGCCAATAGCAATCCCAAGGACAAAGGGCGCCAGGGCAGGAAGCACCACGCTGAAGTACTGGATCGCCGACAGGCAACTGATGGCGGCTGTGAGGAAGTAGCTGACCAGGATAAACATGCCTCCCAACGCACCGACCCAGGAGTTCATGGCCTGCGCCGCCACCGTCACCACTCCTCCCCCTTCGGGGAAGCGTTCACTCACTTCGGCATACTTGAGGGTGAGCAGCACAAACACCGACATTGTGAGTAGTACAAAAAAACCGGCGAGGTTACCGACTCGTCCATAGAGGATGCCCGGAACGTAGTAGATAGACGAGCCAATATCGGCGAAGACGACCGCCCAGCAGAGCAGAGGGCCGAGCTGGCCCGCGATCTGATGCTGTCCGTTCCCTTTGGGCAATGGTGATGCTGCCTGCGCCATAGGTGGGCTCAACTGTCTTTCTTCGCGAAGACGTTTTCTCAACGTACTGACAGGAAGAAGCCATGATTTCATCTGCCTTGTGGTACACTGGTTGCAGGTATACTGATCCCGGTACAGTTCACACGCGAGCTCAGTTCTCTGTATGCTTCCTGTTGAGATAAGTATAGGGCAGAGTGTTCTGCACCGCATCACTCAAGCGGGTGAGTCTGGCCTACCCTTTAGTGGTATGGCCGTCTAACTCGAAAGGAGTAGAAAGGGCCGGTGGTGATCCGTGTCTTGATTGCCGGCGACCATAGTGTCGTGCGCGAGGGGCTGCGCATGTTCCTGGCTCTGGGGTTACTCGTCTTGCCATTGCATCTCCTGCCGGTATCATTATGAGCAATTCCAATGGGCCTGTTTCTAGCAGAAAATGGAGTGCCCTTCGGGGACGTTGTCCCCAAAGGGCACTACTCTCCACAGCGAGAGCCAACATAAGGAAATTTATTCGCCGCCACCTGAGACGGACGAAGCCACCGCGATAGGCGGCTTGTAGAACTCGGCGTCTGGATTGTAGCCCAGGCTCCCCATTTCGGGAATGTCAAGGCCGCGCAGTTCCGTCTCGGCAGAGACACGCAGACCAAAGAGCTTCTTATAGAGCGCGAAGAAGGCCCACGAGATGCCGAAAACGTAGACGAAACAGACGGCCATGCCGATGATTTGCGCCACCAACTGGCCCGGGTCGCCGAAGAAGATGCCGCGTACTTGCAGTCCACCATAGTTGGCGAGTCCATCGGCGAAGAGACCAACCGAGAGTTGCCCCCACGCTCCGTTCACGCCATGGACAGCGATCGCGCCAACCGGATCGTCCACTTTCAAGACTTTCTCAATGATACCGGCGAAGAAGACCACGTTGACACCTGCAATCGCGCCGATGATACAGGCAAAGAGCGGACTCACGTAGCCGCTCGGAGCAGTGATCGCCACCAGGCCGGCCAGCAGCCCGTTGCCCATCATGCCGATATCGGGCTTCTTGGCTCCCGAGACCCAGGTGTAGATCATGGCAGTGACAGAACCCAACGCGCCCGCGAGCATAGTGTTCACGGCGATGATGCCGATGCGCAGGTTACCATTGGTTGCCGCGCCCAGGGTACTGCCGGGGTTGAAACCAAACCAGCCGAAGGCGAGGATGAAGCAGCCCAGCAGGGCAAGCACCATGTTGTGTCCAGGGATGGTGTTCGCGCTTCCATCGCGGTTGTACTTGCCCAGGCGCGGGCCAAGCAATATGGCTCCGGCAAGCGCGCACCAGCCTCCAACGGCATGCACCACACCGCTCCCGGCAAAGTCGATGTATCCTTTCCCCAGGCCGATCGCCCCTAACTGCGAGAGCCAGCCGCCGCCCCAGGCCCAGTTGCCGAAGACGGGATAGACCAGCGTCGAGACGAAGAACCCGTAGACACAGAAGGCTGACCACTTCCAGCGTTCCGCCATCGCACCTGTGGGAATGGTTGCGGTGGTGTCCATGAACACCATCTGGAACAGGAACATGACTGCGATGCCGACATCATAGCTACCATCGTTGAGGAAGAAGCCCTTATACCCGATGATGCCCCAGTTGGTACCTCCAATCGGAATGGCGAGTTCTTTGGTCAGCGCGGAGAGACCACCAAGGTTGGGTATTCCGACCAGGCCAACGCCGCCAAACTGGAAGGCGAAACCGCAGATGTAGTAACCGATCATGCCGAGGCCATAGATCATGAAGTTCATCGCCATCGTATGACCGGCATTTTTGGCGCGAGTGAGGCCGGTTTCGACAAGCGCGAACCCTGCCTGCATGAACATGACGAGATAGCCCGTCACCAGCGTCCACACGAAGTTGATGCCGAGACGGTTCTCATCGACGAGTAGGGCAAGATTATAGGCGAACGGCTCGTTCGATTTCGCGGTGTTGAGCTGCTGCTGCGTCATCGGTGTGCCATTGGCCGAGACACCGGTCAAGTTGCTCTGCTTGGCGGTGTTCAAACCACTTGGATCAGGTCCCTCACCGCACGCGCTCAAGAGAAAGAGCAGGCTTATACCGAACAGAGCCATCAGGGTGATGAGCGAGAGACGCCGCCGCAGCCACAGCATTACAGAGCGTTTCAGGAATTTTGGAGGCGCCTCATTGCGCACTTGAAGAAAGCGCTGGAAGTAAGGAAATACCTCATCTTGACGAGATGCCAGCACAAATAGTGGTAAAGCGCCAAAGCCCTTGCGTGGCACGAGTGTTAGCTTTGCTCCTCGATAGCGCGCGTACTCGAACTCTTTCCACTTGCGGAAGAGCACATTGTTACATGCGATGCCTACCGTCGTGAACTGGTAGCGCACCGGGAGATTGATGAGAGCAAGAGCCACAAGGATAATAACCAGCTCTACCGTCGTTGGGAACCATTTACCAATGGCGCCGAGAACAAGCAGAGCGCCGAGCGCGTAGAGGTCAGTACGGTGGAGCAGCAACTTCTCACGGTAGGTGAGGGTCACAGTCGCGACTACACTCCCCTCGGACTTGATTCCGAAGGGCAACCCAATTCGTACCAACATCAGCATGAAAGAACAACCGATCAACAACCAAACCAGCATAAGACCATCCTTTCTCTAAAACGGGGAAGGTAAAATCTAGCTTAACTCGACCTTGCCAGGGGTATAGGTCTCGTCGCCCTTTCGTGGCATGAACCGGGCAAAGAGACGTAACCAGCGACGCGGGTCGGGTGGCTCACGCAGGATAATGTTTTTGCTTTTTTGCCGGGCCTGCACGAGAAATTGCCGGGCCATCGCGACGATATGCTCATTCGCGCCATGTGGCCCTTTTAAGCCTCGCTCAAGGGTCTCGACGGAACGATGATAGAACCCCAAGCGGTAGTAGTATTCAGCATATTTAAGATGCGCCAGTAAGTTCGTTGGTTCATCTTTGAGAGCACGCTCTAACTCTTCTTCGGCCCTCGCGATATCGTAGCGCTTCAGGTATTCTACGCCCAGGTAGGCCCTGGCCGGTATGTAAGATGGATCGACGCTAAGAGCCTTCTCGAGTGCGGTCACGGTTTCATCACTCGAATCTTGCTCCAGATAAACCATCGCCATCCCAAAATAGGCCTGTGGGCGCTCCGGCTCGGATTCGGCGGCGTGTCGAAAGCGGATCAAAGCCGCATGCGGGTCTCCTCTACGTAAACTGGCATATCCCTTGTCAAGTAGATCAGTGTACATTCGCTTCCTCCTGAAACGGCATGTCCTCCATGCCTTCTTCAATCAGCTCTAACAATGGTTCTGTCACCGCTGCCCGCTTTACTTCCGATTGCGGTCGTGCGAGGTAGACCAGTTTGAGCAGCAAGGGCGTGACCAGCGTTGTGACAAGGGTAATCAGAATGACCACTGAGAACAGTGAAGTAGTGATGAGCCCGGCCTGCAGTCCAATAGTGGCAGTAATCAGCGCAACCTCGCCGCGTGAGATCATGCCTACGCCCACTGTCAGCGCTTCCATTGGCCGGAAACGGCACAGGAGCGCACCACCGCCGCAGCCGATCACCTTCGTGGCTAGCGCTATCCCGATGAAGCTCAGCAAGAAGAGTGGTGAGAGGTGAGCAACCCCGTGAAAATTCGCTTCAACTCCAACGTAGACGAAAAAGATCGGAATGAAGAACGAATAGCCAATTTTCGAGATGCCATCATGCACCCACTCTCGCATCTCCGTACGACTTACCAGGATGCCGGCAATGTAAGCGCCGGTGATCGCTGCCACACTTCCAAGTTCCTCCGCAGACCACGCATAGAGCAGGACAAGCGCGAGCACAAAACCAATGCGAGCCTCCAGCGCAAGCAAGCGAGGGAGCCAGCGGGAGAGCAACGGGAAACCGTAATGTCCCAGCAGGTAGGCTAGAGGGAAATACAGCGCCATCTTCAGGATAGACCAGAGAGGGTTCTGCCCCAGGGTAAAAGCGAGGATCAGAGAGAGGACAATCAGGCCGAGAACGTCGTCAATCACTGCCGCTCCCAGGATGGTTGTTCCCTCTTTGGTGTGGAGTTTGCCCAATTCCTTCAGCGTTTGCGCAGAAATACTGACACTCGTCGCTGTGAGCAGCGTTCCGAGAAATAAGCTCAGAGGAAGAGAATTTCCGAGTGCATATGAGAAAGCGGTTCCTGCGACGAAAGGAACCACGACACCGGCAGAAGCAGAGACGAAGGCGGCTACTCCTACCTGGCGCATCTGTTTCATATCTGTTTCCATACCAGCGATGAACATCAGGAGAATGACGCCGATCGTGGAAAAGGAATTCAGCAGAGGGTCAGGATGAACCCAATTGAGAACCGATGGCCCTACGAGTACACCGACAACCAGTTGTCCCAATACGCTGGGGATACCTATACGCTGGCACAGCCACCCTACGCACTTGGCCGCAATCAGAAGCCCTGCAATCAGGACGAGAAGCGTGGTGACAGACATAGTAAGTAACTCCAAACCTTTCCAGCCAAAAGACTACCTCTCTTAGCAATGGAGAGAGTAGTAAGGTTAAGGTACTCACCATTGAGCGTATCATGAGCATTCACAAATGCGATTTGTATGGCCTACATGAGAGATCTGAGGAATCCATACCGCAATCCCTCACCGTATCTCTTCAATTACAGTATAGAAAAATCGGTGCCGTTCTTGATAGAGCGAATCTGTCAGAAATTCCCAGGCGAGTTTTGTGCAAAATATACAATATCCGTTTTGCTTCTTGAGAGTTATGAGGGGTTTCTTGAGCAAAAATTGAGCATAAACAAACAATCATTGCTATTATTTTTGGGACGCAAATGCGTACTTGTACATATTGCCCAAGCAATCCAGAAGCTTTTATACGCTTGTCAGGAGACATACAAAAGCATCTTTTCTCAAATAACTACCTTCAGGCCTTTCTATTTTCTGTAGTAATGGGAGAAGCCTGAACGAGAGGCTTCTTCTTCCTGCGCGTGCGGCACCCACGGCATGCAGGGAGACAGTTGGAAGGTGTGGTACCTCCCTCTTGTAGTGAGATGCGATGATGCATTACTTCAAAAGGTTTCTCCTGGCAATATGCACATTTCCATTGATAAGCATCCACAATGACAAGCCACTCCACAAGCGTCAGGGTCGCTTCGACATGCAGAGATCGCGCGCGGGCAATGTGCGCCTTAACCCTGTCTAGCTCTCGAGCAATAATCAGGTAATTCTCCTCTGTGCCCGCGAGTTCTCGAATAGTGCTCATCACATGGCGATGGTTCTGGGCCGTCCACTCAGCCACATACAAGAGTAGCTGCATATCTTCTCGTGTCGTCATCCATGAGTTCCTTCGGGTACTAAGCAGCAATCACAACGTTGCTTTCAAGAGAATAGTAGACGATAACATCATCCTCGTAGAAGGGCTAATCTGTCAGAAACCTATGACAATATTTTGTGCATAAGGTACAAAATATTGTCATATCTGGTCTGAGCTCGCGGGGAAAATAGTTAATACACTGCGTCCTGATGCTGATGGAGAAACAAACGCGAACAAGTGGCACAACAGGCAATGGCTTGCGCATTCCCGC
>WNFM01275061.1_pt2 | contig 11100 bp, 12 predicted proteins | sample 5400271 | NCBI WGS metagenome assembly WNFM01 (sample SAMN13153352, study PRJNA577476) | soil metagenome | isolation source: 60 cm saprolite on Douglas fir-dominated hillslope | place: USA:California | collected 2013-09-17 | reverse complement strand
CGCGCCCGGGGCGTTGCGATAGAAGAGGTCGCCGCTGATGCCCGTCCAGGTCGCGAGGTAGTACTCCTCGCCGTCCTGGGTGGACGGCGTCGCGACGTAGCGCAGGCCCGGGAACTCGCGGCGCAGCCAGGGGCCGGCGTCGTCCTGGTCCGCGATCGCGTAGACGCGCAGCTTCGACACGAGGACGTCGACCTGCTCGGGCGTCCGCGTGGACCGCGCGGCCAGCAGGGCCTGTGCGAGGGTGTTCGTGCCTCCCCAGCCGAGGACCCAGAGCGGCCGCGCGTCCGCCTTCCCCGCGGCGGCCAGGATCCGCTCCGCGCCGGGTGACGTCTTGCCTGGTCCCACGCCGGCCATGCCGTAGGCCGGCTGTCCGCTCGCCACCGCCTCCCGGAGCGCCGCCGCGGTCGGAAATCCGGGCGCATGCTGGGACAGGTGGGGCTGGACCTTCTCATAGGCGTCGAGGACGGAGTGGATGACGTCGGGCCGGACCCGGTCCTTCATCCAGGTGGAGGTCGTGGCCACGAGTCCCTCCACGTCGAACTGGTTCGAGTAGAGGAGGAACCGAACCAGGGACATCTGGTCGTCGGGCTCGTTCGCGATGTCCGTCATCACGATGACCCGCGGCCTCGCCACGTAGGCATCGACCCGCGAGGAGGCGGGTGCGGCCGTGGGCTCGTCCGCGCCGCGAAGGCCGCTCGCGGCGCCCAGTCCGGCGGCCAGAATCAAGCCCGCGAACGAGATCGAGGACCCGCGCATGAGGGCGCACTCTAGCATCCTCTCGCTGTCACACCCGGGCCCCTCCCGGCATCTCAAGAGCATGTCGAGCCCTTTTCATCCCGGTGAGCGCGAGGTCCAGCGCCGGGCCGGCCTGGCCGAAGAAGCGAGCAGCGTAGGCGGGATCATCGCTCGCGATCTGACCCCCGCCATCGCCCGATTCCTGGCCCGCCAGCGCCTGGCCGTGGCCGCGAGCCTCGATGCCGGCGGGCGCGTCTGGGGTTCGCTGCTGACCGGCCCCCCGGGCTTCCTCTCACCCGCCGGCCCGCAGCACCTGCGCATCGCGGCCGCGCCGGTCGCCGGCGACCCGCTCGGAGCGAACCTGGTTGCGGGCGGACCGCGGGAGCTGGGCCTGGTCGTTCTCGACCCACGCACGCGCCAGCGGATGCGAGTCAACGGCATCGGGCGTCTCGACGACCACGGACTGCAGATCGAGATCAGGCAGGTCTACGGCAACTGCCCGAAGTACATCCAGCTCCGCGAGAGCGAAGCCGACGTCCCGCCCGCGACGAGCGGGCCGAGCGCGCCGCGGGTCGCGACGAGCCTCGACGCCCGTCAGCGTGGATGGATCGCGGCCGCGGACACCCTGTTCATCGCGAGCTTCCATCCCGAGGGAGGCGCGGACGCGTCCCACCGCGGAGGCTTGCCCGGCTTCGTTCGCATCCTTGCTCCCGATCGCCTCGCCTTCCCCGACTATCCCGGCAACGCGATGTTCAACACCCTGGGCAACCTGGTCGAGTATTCGCGGGCGGGCCTGCTGTTCGTGGATTTCACGAGCGGCGACGCGCTTCAGCTCACCGGGACGGCGCGCCTCGAAGACGACCGTACCGTGGTCTTCGATATCGAGGAAGCGCGCGAGACCCACGCGGCCACGCCGCTCCGCTTCCGCCTCGTCGAGTACTCGCCCGCCAGTCCGCCCCTGTCACAGGCGGCGCCGCCGCGGCATCCAATGGCCAACGAGGAGGAGATGGCATGACCAAGCACATCGCTTGCGGAGACATCGTGGAGGGTTGCGCGTTCATGGCCAGCGCGGCCACGGAGGAGGCGCTCTTGAAGCAGGTGTCGCAGCACGCCGCGCAGGCCCACGGCGTGAAAGAGGTGACGCCGGAGCTGGCGGCGAAGGTCAAGGCCGCCATCCAGACCCGTTAGACTTCGTTGCGCATGGCCGTCCCCGGCGTGGAGACGAGTGACGAGGCGCTGGCCGCGCGGGCCGCGGCCGGGGACGAGCCTGCCTTCGAGGACCTGGTGATCCGCTATCAGGCACGGGTCTTCCGCCTGGCCCGCCGCCTCACCGGCGAGGACGGCGACGCTCAGGACGCGCTGCAGGAGGCGTTCCTCCAGGCCTACCGCGGCCTCGGCGCGTTCCGCGGCGACGCGCGCTTCTCGACCTGGCTCTATCGCATCGCGACCAACGCGGCCCTCATGCAGCGGCGCGCCCGACGGCGGCGTCCGGCCGAGTCCCTGGAGGCGTACCTGCCCCGCTTCGACGCCGACGGCGGGCACGCGGCCACGCCCGCCGCGCTGCAGGCGCCCTGCCGCGTGGAGGAGGTCATGGATCGACGGCTCCTGGCCGAGAAGGCGCGCGCGGGGATCGAGCGGCTGCCCGATCTCTATCGCGAGGCCTTCGTCCTGCGCGACCTGGAGGAGTTGCCGACGTCCGAGGTGGCCGAGGTGCTCGGCCTGGAGGCGGCGGCGGTGCGGCAGCGCGTGCACCGCGCGCGGCTCATGCTGCGCGGCTACCTGGGCGCGCTCGCGGAGGTCAAGCCATGAACGCCGACGTCGTCTGCGCCTCGGGCGTTTCCCTGCTGATGGACTACCTCGAGGACGCGGTGCCCGCGGCCGTCCGCCGGGGACTGGAATCCCACGTGGCCGGATGCCCGCGCTGCACCGCGTTCGTGGCCTCCTACCGCGAGACGCCGCGCATCGTGCGCGAGGCCTCGGCGGTCACGATGCCCGCCGATCTCGAGGCGTCGCTGCTGCGCTTCCTGCGGTCGCGCCGCCGCCAATAGTCATGCACATCCTCGAAGCCATCGGCAACACCTCGATCGTTCGACTCGGCAAGATCGTTCCACCCGGTTGCGCGGACATCCTCGTGAAGCTCGAGTGGGAGAACCCCACCGGCAGCATGAAGGACCGCATGGCGCGGGCGGTGATTGCGAAGGCCGAGGAAGACGGCCGTCTGCGGCCCGGAGACACCGTCGTCGAGTACACGGGCGGCAGCACGGGGGCGGCGCTGGCCCTCGTCTGCGCCGCCAAGGGCTACCGTCTCCGGATCGTCACCTCCGATGCGTTCAGCCCGGACAAGCGCGGCCACATGGCGGCCCTGGGCGCGGAGCTGACCCTCGTCCCGAGCGAGGGAGGCTTCGCGACCAAGAAGCTGTTCCTGGACATGATCGAGGCCGCCCGTCAGATGAGCCAGGAGCCTCACACCTACTGGATCGACCAGCTCGGCAACCAGGACGCCGTCGCGGGCTACTACTCGCTGGGCGAGGAGATCTGGACTCAGACAAAAGGACAGATCGCCGCCTTCGTTCACTCCGCGGGCACCGCCGCCTCTTCGCGCGGAGTCGCCACCGTGCTGAAGCGATACAAGCCGAGCATCGAGATCGTCGTGGTGGAACCCGCGGAGTCCTCGGTGTTGTCAGGAGGTCCGGCCGGCGCGCACAAGATCGAAGGGATCGGGATTGGCCGTACTCCTCCGCTCTGGGACTCGAGCCTCGTGGACGGCATCCTGCCTGTCCGTACGGCGGACGCGGAGGAGATGGCGAGGCGCCTCGCGCGGGAGGAGGCCCTCTTCGCGGGGACGTCTTCCGGTGCGAACGTCGTGGCCGCGATTCGCGTGGCCCAGCGGCTGGGGCCGGGAGCCAAGGTCGTCACGCTGATGGTGGACTCGGGACTGAAATACGTGAGCACCGACGTGTACGGCCTCAACGCAGGGTGACGGGGATCTCGGTGGAGCCGCTTTGGGTGACGATATTTCCGAAGCCGCCCGACCCCGGGGAGGCGCCCACGGCGGTGAAAGCCATCTTTCCCATGATGACGCCGCCGGAAAGGACGCCGTCGAAATCGTACGGAACGGAGAAGTTACTGCCGTTGTTGTTCGGGACCTTGAACGTGACGCTGCCGCCGTTCACGGCCACCGGGTAGGTGCCTCCGGCCGGGGGACCGGGAGTGCCGCCCGTGCACAGCGGCCCGGCCGTCCGCCCCGACTCGGTCTCTCCGATCGTGATTTGCACCTTTGCGTCCGTGCTGCCACCGGATTTTTCGAGCGTGATGGTCAGCGTTCCGCTCAATACGTTGTCGAAGACGCACGTGCTGCTGCTGGTCGAGCTGGAGGTGGTCTGGGAGCGTTGCCACGCCTTGGAGAACGTCCCGGCATATGTCGTGCGCGCGGGCCCGGAGTCCCCGTCTCCTCCCTTGGCGGCGCCGACCGCGACCGCGACGCCCGCGCCGGCCGCCGCCACTCCCGCGACCGCGACGATCACACCCGTCGAAATCCCGCCTCCGGCCGCCGCCCCCGCGACCACGGCGCCCGTGGCCACCGCGGCCGCCCCGGCGACACCAGCCGCCGTCAATCCGCTCGAGCTGAAGCCGGCGGGAACCGTGGGCGCGCCCGCGGGGACTTCGAGCGTCACCGTGGCCGAGCCCAGGCCTCCCGCCATCATCTTGCCCTTGCATCCTCCCGGACCCGCGACGACGCTCGTCGTGTACTCCGCCGTCCGGCTGGTGGCCAGGGACTTGTCGGTGGCCTCGATGTAGTACCGGTAGGCATTGAGGCTCTTCTTCGGCTTGGGCAGGACGCCGGAGAAGCCATCCCCCGCCGGCTTCATGGCCACCGCGTACCAGTGCTTGGCGTTGCCCGTCTGGAAGAAGACGCGCGCCTTGGCGACGGCGTCGCCGGGCACGAAGCGGGCCTCCAGCCGCGGGAACTTCTCGGCCACCACGCATGCCACGGCGGAGTGATCGATGCTCAGGGTCTGCGCGGCGGCTGAGGAAGAGGTGACGACGAGAACGGCAAGAGCCTGAAGCAGGCGCTTCGGCATGACACCCTCCAGTTCCGCCGACGGATGGTCCACGCGCGGAACAAGAGGAGGGCGGCCTGATCTTGAGCAGATCCACTCTAGCCGAGATCGCCGGCCGGCGCTTCGCCGAAGGATTCCTAGGATCGGTAACTCGGGTCGAGCCGGTCGAGCTTGCGCAGGAGTCCCGGCCAGGCGATCCCCCCGCCCGCGCCGCGCGTGACCTGCTTTACGGCCGCCCGCGCGCCGGCCACGATGCGGGGATCCACCGGAATCAATTCACCGCCGCCGGCCTGTGCGCGCACCTGTATCGTGCAGGCGGCCTCGAATACGTACATGAACACGAAGGCGTCCGCGATCGTCTCCGCCGCGGTCAGCAGGCCATGGTTGCGGAGCATGAGGAAGGTCTTGTCCCCGAGGTCACGCACGAGCCTCGGCTTCTCGTCCTCGTTGAGCGCGATCCCTTCGTAGTCGTGGTAGGCCAGCGAGGCCAGCACCACGATCGACTGCTGCGAGACGGGCAGGACGCCGTCCTTCTGCGCCGAAACCGCGACGCCGTTCAGGGTGTGCAGGTGAAGCACGCACCTGGCGTCCTCGCGCACGGCGTGGATCGCGCTGTGGATGGTGAAACCGGCCGGGTTGATGTCGTAGGGGCTGTCCATCACCTTGTTTCCGGCCAGGTCGATCTTGATCAGGCTGGAAGCGGTGATCTCGTCGAACAACATGCCGTAGGGATTGATGAGGAAGTGGTGCTCCGGCCCCGGCACCCGCGCCGAAATGTGGGTGAACACCAGGTCGTCCCATCCGTACAGTGCCACCAGCCGGTAGCAGGCGGCGAGGTCCACGCGCTGCTGCCACTCGGCCTCGCCGACCCGGGAACGGACGGTGGTGACGGCGGACGGCTCGGCGGCTGTCATTGGATCACCTCGCTCCCGCGGCAGCGAGGTGATCGTAGCGCAGTCGTGGGGGTTCCAGACGTCGAGCTCCCGGCGACTTTCGTTCCGGAACGAAAACGCGTCATGCCTGACACGGTCGTGATCGCTGGAGATCCTCCATGCCCCTCGTCGCCTACGAGGGATATGCCTTCGCGTTCATGAGCTGTGCAAAGCGCGTCCAGGAGAGCTCATACCCGGTCTTCCGGTGACCTCCGTACCATGTGAGCGAACCGCGCCCGATCAGTATCTCGCCGAGCTTCACGCCCTGTCCGTGGACGACGAATCGGATGGATGTGCCGGCCTTTGTCAGGTTGTGAATAACGATCTCGGCTTTGACTTCGTGCCTCCGCGGCCTTCGTTTCTTCATGTGGCCTCATTCTGGAACACGTCTCGTGTCCCACTGGATGATGCGGCCATCTCCAGCAACCGGCAGAGCCCGTTCGCGAGCTGCATCTGTCGCGGCGTGCGACAGCGGACCCGAAACAGCTCCGGGCTCGCCACCACCGCGGCCAGGCATTGGGCGCGCGACGTGGCCACGTTGAGCCGGTGGAGGCTGTAGAGGAACTCCATCCCGCGGGGGGCGTCGGCGGGCGACGAGCTCGCCATCGAGTAGATCGAGACCGCCGCCTCCTGGCCCTGGAACTTGTCGACCGTCCCCACCCGCGCGCCCTTCGGCAGCCGGCGCGCGAGCTCGGCCACCTGCGCGTTGTAGGCGGCGACGACGAGCACGTCGCCGAGAAGGAGAAGGCCGCGCTGGCCGTGCCGGTTCGTCCACGACGCCCCGCCGTCGAGCAACGACCGCACGAGCGCCGCGATCGCGTCCGCCTCTTCCGGCGATTCGCTCTGGTTGCCGGTGTGGGCGACGGCCACGTAGCGCATGCCCGTGCCGGTCAGGGGCGCCGTCCCCTCCAATGACTGGCGCTCGAGCCCGGCTTGCGGCTCGAGTCGGCCCGCGTAGAACGCCGCCGACGTGAACGCACAGACGTCGGGATGGAGCCGCCAGGTCTTGGCCAGGAAGAGGCCCTTCTCCGCCGGCATCGTGGCCGCTTCGCCGAGCAGATGGGCGAGGGCGGATCGCTCCGCCCCCGGCGGGTGCGTGCCCTTCAACGGCTGTTCGAGCTGCTGCGGGTCGCCGAGCAGGATCAGGCTGCGCGCGGACGGGGACACGGCAAGGGCGTTGGCGAGCGCGATCTGCCCCGCCTCGTCCACCACGAGCACGTCCACCGTTCCGGCGAAGTCCTCGCGGGACCAGACCCAGGCCGTCCCGCCCACGACGTCGAGCTCGCCGCCGCGGAGGGCCGCCAGCAGCTCCCCGTTCGTCTTGAAGCAGCGCGCGATCGCGCAGGTCGGGTCGCCATCCGTCTCCGGCTTCTGCCCGATCCGAACCGTCATCCCCCGCTCGCCGGCCAGCTCCGCGATCTTGTCGAGCAGGTGGCCGATGACCTTGTGGCTGTTGGCGGTGACGCCGACCTTGCGGCCGGCGGCGACCAGGGCCAGGACCATCTGCGCGCCCGTGTGGGTCTTGCCCGATCCGGGGGGGCCCTGGATCGGCAGCGTGCTGTGGTCGAGGGCCAGGGCCACGCGACCAGCGCCTTTCGTCGGATCCTCACCATCTTCTTGTAGAGGCGCGCCCGGAACCTGGCCGGCCCGCGGTGGCCGTCGCAAGAGGAGATCGCGCGCGGCGCGATACGCGAGGTCCACCTCGATCCCGTGATCCGCGACCCATTCCCCCATCCGCATGAGGCTCGAACGCAGCTCCTTCGTCGGGATCAGGTCCTTCGGAACGAGAGAGGTCGGGTGGGGCGCGTCGTTGTGGACGCCGCGGCTCAGGTCGACCGTGCTCGCGGCGTCGTTGACGGCGACGACGCGTCCGGGAGACTCCCCCGTCGCCGGATCCGAGACCGCGCCACCCTCGTGGATCCCGTGCTCCTGCGATGGAAAGCGATAGCGATGGACGAGCGACTTCTTGACCTGCTCGACCACTCCGACATACGAGAGCCCGCCCATGGGCTCGCGTTCCGCGATCCGCTCGTCGTCCGTGAGGTCGTCCATCAAGAAGAAGTAGCGCCACCAGAACGCCTTCTCCTCGCGGCGGTGCCAGGACAGGAGCTGGGCCAGCAGCCAACGCGCATGCTGTTCGGGCGTACGCTCCTTCTCATCCGCGGGCACTCCGTCCACCAGGCGATCCGAGAGGGCCTGCACGCGGGCGAGGGTCTCCGTGAGGTCCTCCGCGGCCTCGCCGGACTTCGCCTCCGGACGTGGCAGCGAAGAGCCGACCCGCGACGCGAGCTCCACTCGCCGGCCCTCGAGCCAATCGCGCAGGAGCATGGTCGACACGACGTCGTCGTGGTTGTAACGCTCGATCTTGCGAAGGGCCGCATCGTCGTGGCCGGCCTCACCGCCCGCCTGCAGCCAGGCCTCGTAGGCGGCGATCACGGGACCGACGTCGCGCAGGCCGATCTCCCGCGTGTACCGATACAGGGGCTCGAGCCGCTTGATCGAGTAGCTCTCGACCGACGCGCGGACGCCCTGGCGGACGACGCCGTAGAGGTCGACGAGCACATCGCCGCGCAGCAGCCGGTCCACGTCGTCCTCTCGAATGCCATGGCGGCCCATGAGCCGGCCCAGCGCGGTCGGCTCGTACGGCGCGTAGTGGTAGATGTGGATCGTGGGATCCTGCGCGAGCCGGTCCATGAAGAGGTCCATCACCCCCGCGAACGCGCCCTTCTCCGCGGCGAGGGTGACCTTGCCCTCCGCGTCGCGTGCCCAGAAGGCGTGGAAGGTGGGCTTGCCGTCGGCGCCCAGACGGCCCGGCTCGAGGACGCCGAAGAGGTAGTCGACCCCGTCGTCGAGCGCGTAGGGGTCGCCCTCGATGTCGAAGAAGAGATCGCCTGGACGCGGCTCCGGCAGTGCGAGCAGGCCCCGACTGGGCTCCAGCGTTCCGTCCTTGAGACGGCTCGGATCGATCAGCTGGTAAAGGGTCCGCTCCGCATCTTCGCCCTCGACCTGGAGGCGAGCCTGGCGGTAGACGCGCTCCAGGGTCTCCGGACGGGTGTCGTCGAGGGGCGGGGCGAGCGGAAGCGTGAGGCCGGCCAGGCCGCGGCGAGTGGAGATCCCGCGCGCCTTCAGGGCCTGGCGCTGGCGCGACGCGATCCCGGCCACGAGCGAGAGGTCGTCGTCCTGGCGCCGGCGCGCGGTGCAGACCTCGTCCCAGCGGCAGACGTCGCAGTGCTCGACGGGCTCCGGGTAGGTCGCCACCGGCGGATAGGCGGGCGCGACCGCGGCGATCTCGTCTTCGAAGCGGCGCCGGGCGACCCGGAAGTAGGCCATGTAGTCCGCGACGCGATGACGCTCGACCGTCCGCGCGCTCCCGCCGAGGGCGACGTGCATCCACTCCGGCTCGCGCCCCTGGATCCGCGCGAGCTGATCCACGTACGAGCAGATCTGGAGGAGGGCGCTCGCCTTGGTGTGGCGCGCGAGCTTGGTGTCCACGATCTCGTAGCTCCAGGGACCGAGGGCGCTCGCCGTCTCCACGCGCGCGAGGAAGTCGGCATACCCGAGCCAGCGGCCGTCGAAGAACGTGGCCTGGTAGATGACGTCATCGCCGTGGCGGATGGCAGCCTCGGTTGCGGCGGCCGCGTGACGCAGCCGCTCGCCGCGATCCGCGATGGTCTCGTCGCGCTCGATCCGCGTGACCCGACGGCCCGCGGCCTCCAGGTCGGCCAGATAGCGCTGCTCGTGGGCCATCCCCCGCTGCTGCAGGACGTCCAGCTCCGGGTCCTCGCGCATCGGCCGCGGCACGAGCCGCGCCGCGGCCGCGAGCTCGAGCGCAGTGAGATGCTCGCAGGCGAGGAAGCCGACGAGATCCGTGGCCGAGAAGACGGGCTGGCCGCCGATGACCTGCATGAGGCCCCGAACCCGGGCCCATCAGAATGCCATGCGGGCCCGCCGGCCGAGGTCCGCTCGGATCGGGGCCCGTGACACAATGCGCGCCGAGATGCCTCCTCACCACCGACGGGACTTCCTGGCCGGCATGCTGACGGGCGGGGTCGTGGCCGCCCTCGGACGCTCGGCGTGGGCGCGCGCCGCCGAACCGCCCGTCCGCCGGCGCATGACCATCGACCTCATCTGCGGGAACCTCGGGGTGAAGGCGACGCAGCGCGAGGCCATCGATCTGGCCCGGCGCCACGGCTTCGAATCGGTGTTCCCGGACGCGGGAGAGCTGGCCCGCCTCGAAGGCGCCGAGCTCGCCACGTTGCGGGCCGACCTCAAGGCCAGCGGTCTCGTCTTCGGCGCGGCTTTCCTCGCCGTCGACTTCCGGAAGGACGAAGAGACGTTCGCGCGCGGCCTCGCCGAGCTGCCCGACTACGCGCTCGCCCTCCAGCGCGCGGGCGTGCATCGCACCGGGACCTGGCTTCCTCCCAGCTCCGACTCGCTCACCTACCTGCAACACTTCAAGCAGACCGCGCGCCGCCTGCGCGAGGTGGCCCGCGTCCTCGGGGACCACGAGGTGCGGCTCGGCCTCGAGTATGTCGCCCCCAAGACGGCCTGGGCCGCGCGCCGCTATCCCTTCCTGCACACGATGGCCGAGACGCGGGAGCTGATCGCAGAGATCGGCCTCGCGAGCGTGGGCCTCGTTCTCGACAGCTGGCACTGGTACCACGCGGGCGACAGCGCGGCCGACGTGCAGGCGTTGCGCAACGAGGACGTGGTGGCCGTCGACCTCAACGACGCGCCGGCGGACGTGCCCAAGGACCAGCAGCGGGACAACGCGCGCGAGCTGCCCCTGGCCACGGGCGTGATCGACGCCGGGGCCTTCCTGAAGGCGCTGGCCGCGATCGGCTACGACGGCCCCGTGCGCGCGGAGCCGTTCAACGAGGCGGTGCGCCGCCTGCCGCGGGAGGAAGCGGTGGCCGCGACCGCGCTGGCGATGAAGAAGGCGTTCGCGCTTCTCAAGGGCTGACGTTGCTCACCATCCGGCCACGGGCGACGTCGCCGACGCGGGGGCGGTCGCCCGCGGCGTGGCCGGCCAGGACACCGAGTTGGCCGCGCTCGGAGTGGGGACGCCCTTGCGACACGACCAGGCCGTGATCGACGGCGTCGGCCACATCGTGAAGGCGATGGAGGCGAGGGCGTGCGGGAGAGGACATCGCCGCCCGCTCCCCATGAGCTGAAAGGACTAGCCGCGGACGTCGCGGAAGCCGCGCACCTATCCGCAGGCGCCCGCGTACAGCACCGTGTCGCCAGCCGGGAGCTGTAGCTCGCGTGCGATCTCCGCCTCGAAGAATCCGCCCAGCGGCAGGGTGCAGAGCCGCAGGGTCGCGGAGAGCAGGCAAAGGTTCTGCATCAGGTGGCCGGCCTCGAGGAGCAGG
>WNFM01242061.1_pt1 | contig 11100 bp, 16 predicted proteins | sample 5400271 | NCBI WGS metagenome assembly WNFM01 (sample SAMN13153352, study PRJNA577476) | soil metagenome | isolation source: 60 cm saprolite on Douglas fir-dominated hillslope | place: USA:California | collected 2013-09-17 | reverse complement strand
CCGAATTTTTTCAAGACCCTGGCGAACAGTCCCGCAGTTTTGGAAGGAACTTGGAGCGTATATCGGAATATAAGTACACGCGGTTCGTTATCCGAAGCGCTCAAAGAAATGATATTTGTGGCCATTTCTGCAGCCAAGAAATGTGAATACTGCGAAGCTGCGCACCTCGCATTTTGTAGGATTCTGAAGGTAGACCCAGAGACGTGCAACAATTTAGTTAAGAATCTGGACGGCATCCACCCGGAACGCACACGGGACATTGTACGTTTTTCAGTAAAGGCTGGAACCGATCCAAAGAGTTTAACCGATGAGGATTTCAACGTTCTGAAGCGTCATGGAATTGATGACAGTGAAATCATCGAAGTTGTCGCAATGTGTGCATTTGCGGTGTATGCCATTACTATCGCAGAGGCTCTCAAGCTGGAAATAGATACATGGGCCTGACGTGTGGGGTTGACTCAGTTTTGGTTTTATTTTCCGCCCGCCGAGGTAAATAACATCCTTTTCCCGGTAGCTTGGCTGACTATCAGATAATTTCCGGGAAACCACTCCTGCAGGCCAATGATACGCGCCCTGGCGGCGGCAAGTGTTTGCGCGACTTCAATCAAAATAGGCTCGCCGTTCCCGGCGACTTTGAAAACATCAAAGCGAAAGAAAGCCGGGTACCCTTTTTCGGTTCCGGGCAGCCTATCAGCGAGGGACCGTCTCGCCGTTTGAGCGTTTTCACGCATCGTGGCCCAGCATGGCAAAACACGCCTGATAGGGGAGAATATAGTGTTTACTGTGCATTTGTGGCCACAAAATAGTAGGCGGCACAAAAGATTGAAGGCGCATCAGCCGCTAAGCCTATGCGCCCTCTTAAACTGAGCCGTAAAGTTTTTAAGCTTCCCGGTTCAATCTGGCGGGAAAGATAATCGCTCTCGTTTGCGTCGTCAATTTAATTCTCGCTGAATCCCTGTGAAAATCTGTCCAGGCTGTGCAGAATTATCGGCCTTAGTTTTTCCCCTTTTGAGGTATGGCGGAGGAGGAGGGATTTGAACCCCCGAGACCCTTTCGAGCCTAACGGTTTTCAAGACGGGTGATTGCGCTCTGGCTCGCTGGTAAGTTGCTGAAAACTAAAGACGCCGTTCGGCTCGCTCTGGAAGGTTTGGGCACGGATTTCGGCCTATTGGGATAAATTGGGATAAGGGACGCAACGAATTGTATCGCGGTTTAGCAAACCACAGCATTCAGCCACTCTGATATCACCGGCCGCTGTCTTGTTGGACTTTACTCCTTAAGCTAGAGCGGCGGTAGCGACCGCGAAGCCCTTAAAAAACACAATGCCCAGGTTGGGTTTGTCGCCTCCTATCGGTTCCGGTTTCGGAGGTGCGCCGAAGAAAGTTCCTCCGGCCAAAATTGTATCGATGGCCTGTACGAGGTGACGGACAGCTTGCGATTTTAGGACGTACCCTCGTGCTCCGGCCTGTCGAACTTCCGTAGCCAGCCTTTCGGAGTCATGAGTGGTAAAGATCAAAACAGGAATATCAAGGCCCAGCTTTCGCATTCGGGACGACGCTTCAAGTCCACTCATACGTGGCATCGTAATATCGAGAATCACGATGTCCGGCTTTAACTCTCGCGTAAGTTGGATCGCCTGTTCGCCGTCTGTAGCCTCTCCACAAATTTCCCAATCCGGGCGAGACTTTGCCAGATGCGATCTCAGTCCTTCGCGCACGATTTCATGGTCGTCAACAATTAGGATTCGCGTTGTCATCACAAGGCTCTTTAAGAATGTATAGTCTCAAGTCCGATTCTGCTTACATCAGGAAGAAACCGTAGTGGGCGAGGTTAGGTCTTGCAAAGGCACAGTAGCGCGGACCTCCGTTCCACCCTCATTTGAAATGATTTCGAGTGCGCCTCCCAGTTGACGCAAACGTTCACTCATCCCCCGCAAACCAACTCCGAGCGACCCCGTCCAGTCCTGACTACTGTGTTCCAGCATTTGGCCCGGCATCCCTTTCCCTCTGTCTCTGACCTGCATGGTGACCGCATTGTCTGTATGTGAAATGCTGATGTCCGCAGTCGGACTCCCGGAATGCCTCTGGACGTTGGTCAAACTCTCCTGAAGGACTCTGAACAACACTAGCTCAGCATCGCGAGACAACCGCCCGAAATCCTTCTGAGCCTGGAACGTAGTCTTGATTCCGCTTCTTTTCGAAAAACCTTCCAAGTACCACGGGATGGCGGAAGTGAGTCCCATCTCTTCGAGCATGGGAGGATACAAGAGGTACGAGAGTGTGCGAACTTCCTTCACGCACTCTTCCGCAAGGTTTCCGCATTCATTGATTTCTTCAGGCGTCGGCGGAGTCGAAGCCATCGAATCAAGCTTCATCTTCAGCACGGAGAGGTATTGTCCCAAACTGTCATGAATTTCTCTTCCGATTCGCCGCCGTTCTTCATCCTGTGTTCGCAACAAATGAAGCGACAATTCCCGAAGCGACTTTTCAGACTCCTGCAATTTGCGCCGCGACTCTTCCAAGGATTTCTGTGCAAGCATTCGTTCAGTAAAGTCTCGCGTGACCTTACTGAATCCGAGCAAATCTCCCGCACTATCTCTGACCGCTGTGATAATCACGCTCGCCCAGAATTTCGAGCCATCTTTTCGAACACGCCAACCCTCGTCCTCAAATCGACCTTCCCTCGCCGCAACCTCCAATTCCATTGGTGGCTTGCCATTGCAAAGATCTTCCTCAGGATAAAAGCGGGAGAAGTGTTGGCCGACAATCTCCGACGCTTTGTAGCCTTTGATGCGTTCTGCCCCCGTATTCCAAGTGATGACGTGGCCCTCAGGGTCTAACATGAAAATGGCGTAATCCTGCACGGCCTCAACAAACAAACGGGAACGTTCTTCACTACTACGCAGGGCTAGTTCCGCACGGCGATGTTCCGTGAGGTCCCGTGTGACTTTTCCGAAACCGATCAGCTTGCCAGTTGCGTCTCTAATCGCCGTAATGGTCACACGCGCCCAGAATTTTGAACCATCTTTTCGAACCCGCCAGCCCTCGTCCTCTGCCCGTCCCTCTTCTAGAGCCAGATCGAGAAGTCTCTGTGGGTGGCCGTCACGAACGTCTTCCTCTGAATAGAAGCGAGAAAAGTGCTGCCCAATGATCTCCGAGGCTTTGTATCCTTTCGTTCGTTCGGCTCCGGCATTCCAAGTGGCGACCCGACCGTTGGGTTCCAGCATGAACATTGCATAATCCTGCACACTCTCGATGAACAATCGGAATGGTTCTTCTCTTTGGTGCCAGTGTGTTTCGGACAAAAGCCGACCTTCTTCCTGCAAGCCAGCGCCGCGATCTTCGGGTCCGTGCCCCATAACATTTCCTCCAGAGAACACGCACAAAGATCGTGAACTCTGATTTCAGCAGCAGCTTAGCGAGACAGTTTAGGGTTTCAGCGCCTAGGATGCCCAAAAGTCTCGAAGGAACGGTATACAGCAAAACCTGTATCCGCCCTGGTCGAACGTCGGCCTGTCCCCTCTGTGCTTCTTGGTACTGAAGAGTGTTGCTGTTTTGTGGTATAGGGGACCCAGAGGCCCACCCCTCATGCCCAGACCGTTAGATATTTTCAAGTTAGAGAATGATGGAAGTATCGTTTGGAAAGGAACCGCTGAAACTCTGGAGATTGCCAAGCTGTCGGTGAAGATGTTGGCCAAAACTTCCCCTGGCGATTACTTGATTTTTAGTCCAGCCACGGGCGAGAAAACGGTCGTCCAACTCAAAGAATGTGCGTAATGATCAGGCGCTGTTTCAACCACTGAAACCGTGTCGGCAACAGACCGTGCTGCTTTTCGGTTGGCTCCGCTCGCTTGTCGCTCATGTGTAGCATGTGAAGTTCGATGTTGCGGTTGTGAAGGTTGATTCTCTTCAATTAAGATAATATCTCGTTAGGAGGCCGTCATGACTGAAGGAACTGCGAGAATCGAAGAATCTTTCACAAGGCGACATCGAAAAGAGAACAGGACTGTTGCGATGCTACATCTCTCGCGTGGAAAACGGACACACAGTTCCAGCTATCGAGACCCTTGAAAAGATGGCACGCTCTCTCGAAGTGCCTATGTATCGCCTGTTTTATGACGGTGAAGTGCCCGCAGGGTTGAGCAAGCCGAAACCTTCGAAGGATGATGAATTCGGAAGTAGAGGCGCACAGGCCGATTATCTATCCAGACTGCGCAGGCTGCTTGCGAAAATGGAACCAGGCGACCAGAACCTTCTGCTGCACATGGCCCAAAAAGTCGCGAGAGACTAGCCCTGACTTTGCATTTGAGCCAACGCAAGCGTAGTGCCTACTTTTTCCAGCGACAGTTAGTCAAACTCCCATGGAAACGGGCTTCCTCGACCGCTTGGCCAATCAACTCAAGATAAACAAGAGTGCTACCTGCCGCCGTGCAATTCAGCGGATTTTGGTCCGCATGAAGGAGCACTGCGAGAGCGGCCAATATCGCAGCACTACGGACGCTGAGAATGAGTTTCGAAGGTTGGTTGAGAGCGATCTTGCCTGCAAGTAGTCGGTCTAATCGGTGGGAGCTGTTGAGTAAGTGGTTGGATATCCTACGTCAGTAGCTTCAAGATCAGAATTGCCCCAGTAAACACCGGATTATTTTCGCTGCACGGTAGCGCTACGCTCACTTGCGCAAGAGGGGAGATATGGAACCTAGTCCGGCAAAAACTCCTGGGGTGATGCGCAAAATCGTTGACTTTCATCTGGATGAAACTTTGAATTGGGTTGTAGACCTCGAGTGCGGACATGCGCAACACGTGCGCCACAATCCACCTTTCACCCGCGCTCACTGGGTCACAACGCCGCAAGGACGGCTCGAACATCTCGGTAAGGAACTCAACTGCGCGGTGTGTCGGCCTGGTGATTAAATCTGTTTGTTCTCGTCTGCTCTTGGCTACAGCAAGTCCGACTATTCAGTGGGGCAAAGCTCTTATCGACTTCCACACGTCCTTGCGCCAGAGTCAACTCCGCTCGACTTGGTTTGGCCGAGATTAATCACAAATCAGGGGAATATTATGAATAACGATAGCAGGGTAGCCGGAGCACGCGAGGACAACGTAACCGGGGCGATTGAATCCCGGACATCGCAAATTCCGTCCTCGGCTTATCTGGGCGCGGCACTAGGCTCAATGGGGCTTGCCGCGATACTGAGAATGGCCGGGAAGAAGCATGCCTCTTTGTTCGTGGGACAGTGGGCGGCACCATTCTTGTTGATGGGCGTTTATAACAAAATGGTGAAACAGCATGGTTCCGATGCTGAGAGCCACCAAACTGCTTGAGGGGTGAGTTAAAAGGGAGGCGACTTGTTGGACATAGCCGAACAATTTGCTCACGTGCTCTTATTTGATTGCCCGGAATGCGGAAGACCACTTGCGTCGGCGTGCGCAAGCACGAAAAAGAATTTCGAGGATGCTGACGCGCACTGGTTCAATCCTCATTGCCACTGCGGATGGACAGGGAGTGTCATTGGCATAGTTGCAGTTCGACATTGGGTAGAACCATGGAAAGTTAAGGCTCCAGTCGGAAGTGAGGTGCCCGGTTCGTGTGATGGACAGCCGTTATATCTTTCGGGCCAAACCGCGAAGGGTTAAGACGCCGCCAACCGTATTCGTTGCTGCGGTTACGCGAGTAGGGGTGATGAGGACAGAGTCCAGCCGTGTCCGCAAACAGACAGACCGTAAGAGCAAAACGGTCTACATTGCTCCTAACATTTGTTTCTGGGACGGGGACATGGGAAAACGGGTTGTGGGCCAAGCTAAGCCACGCTTCGAATTCTGCGTTTACATTGCGAATCACACGTTACGTTCGGATTCGGCCTTGGAGCGCCTCAAGAAAATCTGTGAAGAAAACGGTTCCGGGAGATTACGAGATTGAAGTCGTAGATATAGCTAAGTTTCCCGATGTTGCCAAAGACCGTCAAATCGTGGCGACTCCCGCAGTGTTCCGAACTCTTCCCGCACCACTTAGAAAGTGCATTGGCGACTTGTCCCAGAATGATAAGGCACTATTGGGACTCGACCTATTTACTCCGCTGAAGTCACGCCAACCAAAGGGCAAAAGCGCACGCCGGACGAGAGTGCCGCAAGCAGCGGACTAAGTTTCTGCCAATCTGTCATTCGACCGCCGCGACATCCGCCCCGTACTTTGAAATCATATCCTGGGCGTGCTTCAACTGCCTTTCTGCTCGATACTGTTTCAAAGCCGAGGAGGGAGGCTATACTTTCAGGCTCGAACCTTCCTGGACACCTGCCCACTGAGGAAGTATCGCCGCCCTTAAAAAGAGGCGAAGAACATGACCAATCCATCTCAAAAGCGCGATGACCTAAATACTTCTATCCCTGAAGGCATCGCCCCGCTGGAATCGGTTCTCTGCACGGAGGAATTGCATCGCCGTCCGGCGCGTCTGCCCGACCACGAGAAGGAAAACCGCGCTCTTGTGACCTTGGCTCGTGCATTGGCCGAGTCGCCGCGCACCATTCTTCAAGTGCTCGCTGATACAATTCTTGAAGTATTTGAGGCCGACTCCGCTGGCCTGAGCCTTCTTACAACGCTCGACGGCGGAAAACGCTTTTACTGGCCAGCCATCGCTGGTGTGTGGAAACCGCACATCGGAGGCGGCACGCCACGCGATTTCGGTCCCTGCGGCGATGTGCTGGACCGCAATGTCCCGCTCTTGTTCCGTCACTTTGAACGGCGTTACGCTTATTTCCTGCCGGTCACGCCTCCGGTCGAAGAGTGCCTGTTGGTTCCTTTTTATGTGGAAGGCAAAGCCGTGGGTACGATTTGGGCTATCGCCCACGATGAGCGTCGCAAGTTTGACGCGGAGGATGAGCGGCTCCTTACGTCTCTCGGAACGTTCGCCTCGTCCGCTTACCAAATTCACACATCCCTCGAAGCCCTCAAAGTGGAAATGACTGAGCGCCAGAATGCTGAAACAGCCCTGCGCAGCAACGAGGAACGTCTCCAAACGCTCAACGATACGTTGGACGAGCAAGTAAAAGTTAGGACAAACCAACTGGAACAGCGAAATACGGACGTGTTGAGACAGTCTGCACAACTTGTAGATTTGTCGAGTCGTTTGATGCAATTGCAGGATGATGAAAGGCGGCGAATTGCGCGTGAACTGCACGACAGCCTGGGGCAATTGGTGGCGGCAGTCGGCATGAAACTCGGGTCGGTCTCTGAGCATGCCAAGCGAAGTGCTCCTCAACTTGTGAACATCACGGACGAAGGGCAGGAATTGGTTCGTCAATTGGACCAAGAGCTTCGCACAATGTCTTATCTACTCTATCCCCCACTCTTAGACGAGACCGGACTTGGGAATGCGCTTAGTTTGTATCTGCGAGGTCTCAAGGAGCGCAGCGGTCTGGATAGCACCTTGAGCATTTCGGACGATTTCGGAAGATTGTCTCGTGACATGGAGTTAGCGGTGTTTCGCATTGTTCAGGAATGCCTAACCAATGTTCATCGCCATGCTGAGAGCACCAAGGCGACAGTTCGCATCAAGTGCGACGACAAGCAGGTCTACGTGGAGGTGCAAGACAACGGTAAGGGAATGCCCCCCGACAAACTGCGCCAGATTCAATCGCAAGGCTCAGGAGTGGGTATCAGAGGCATGCGTGAGCGCGTCCGTCAGCTAAACGGCCATTTGGAGATTCAGTCGAACATCCACGGCACCAAGGTCTCAGTAATCTTCCCCGCTGCGGGAATCGACTCCTCAAGACGAAATCAGACTGCTGGATAGACTGTCCGTTACCAACCACACTTCGGCCTCCCTGCGCGATTGACGGCGGATATCGTTTTGCGCAAAGCGTCTGATTGTTTTCTCAAACGCCTAGTCGTGTCGTTGATTTCTTTGCACACAGCTAAGACATCAAGTCTTTCCCGGTTCGTCTTTGATTCCTTGAAGCATTTTTGCATGGCCTGAAAGTATTCGCGGAGCGCGGCTATGTGCGCCGCGTTCTCGCGAATGTTGCGCCTTTGAGGATCAAAACTCTGAAGACGCTGGTTGTGCCTACGTGGACGGCGTCGCATAGCTGGCTTCAATTATTTCCCGCTTGGTTTCTCGGTGAGATGGGTCGGTTCCACAAAGCGAGCTAAAATGGTTCCGCTTCTGTCGTTACAGAGAAAATAAGAACTGGGCACCTGCGCCGCTATACGACGCATGTAGTTCTCCGCTGCCTTCAAATCACTAAACGAGGCAACTCTAACCAATGCACAGTCACGGAGCACGCGGGTACACCGAATAATCATTTTGGTTGAGCTGCGTTGGGCGAGGGGTTTGAATAAAGGCGCTCCTAAGTGAGCCAGAGCGCAGGTGTCCAGGGGCGGGAAATTCTGGAAGCCCCACTGAGCAGGTCACTACACTTACATAAACACAGTACACGTTCCGTGACGACAGACTTTCACCTTCATTAGCCCTTATGTAGGTTACCGAACCGTGCTTCTCCCTACATTGGTGCCGTGCGTACACGTCTCTACCGCGCTTCAAATCCAAGCCCCCTGCTTCAGGGGTATGGCGATTCGCCGTGCTAACCCGCAGGATGTTCAAGAAGGAGTTTTTTATGAGAAGGTTTTTGGCAGTATCAGCCCTGGTTTTGAGTTCGAGCTGTCTGGCGTCCGCGCAAAGCACAGAACCGCAAACGAGGGATAACACTGCAACACGCTACGATGAACCACACCACAACTTCGGCTGGCTTGGTTTGCTCGGCCTTGTAGGGTTGGTCGGGCTTCGTCGTCAGAAGAGCGAGGCCGCGCAAAGATTCGAATCACGAGGCGTCAAAGTCAACGCTGTTTGAATCCCAACGAAGGCGGGGCGTCAATTAAGGTTGGCGTTCCGCTTCTTCCTGGGTCGGGGGTACCAGTAGGCAATACACGTAAACACGTCCAGAGTGGTTTACCTACTGAAACGTAGTCTCCCTCCCCTCGGCACAAGAGAACGTTTCTCGGAAAACACAAGAACGCTTGACGTTCTTGCGACCAAGTCTATTTGTCTCCGCTTATATGAAAGGATTCTAGTGAAAATCAAAGCCAGTAATCTGAAGAAGCTGTACGTCGCTGAATTAAAAGACTTATATAGCGCCGAAAATCAATTGGTGAAGGCACTCCCGAAGATGGCCGAGGCAGCCACCTCGGATGACCTCCGCTTGGGATTCCAGGCCCACTTGAAGCAGACGCAGGAGCACGTGAGCCGCCTTGAGAAAATTTTTAAAGAGATGGGAGAAAGCTCGACGGGGAAGAAGTGCAAAGGCATGGAAGGCCTCATCGAAGAAGGCAAGGAAATGATTGAGGAAGGGCTAGAACCCGAAGAACTGAACGCGGGTCTCATCTCCGCTGCCCAGCGCGTAGAACATTACGAAATCGCTGGCTACGGCTGTGTTCGCACCTACGCCAAACTTCTGGGACAAACCAGCGCCGTTGCCCTCCTGGAGAAGACTCTGACCGAAGAAAAAGAAACGAACAGCAAGCTGACACAACTTGCAGAACAGATCAACGTCGAGGCCCTTGAATCCGACGAAGGAACGCATTCGCGGAAAACGGCGTCAGCCTAGGAGAAGCAAGCCCCACTCCCAGTCTGAATCTCCAAATGGAGAAGTAGTTCGGTTCCAACAAAGTGTTAAAGAAAAGAGACGGAGAAATCAAAATGAACTTGAAAATTCCTTTTAGTTGCAAGTCAGTGCTTCTAAGTGCTTCGTTGCTAATCGGCCCCGCCTTGATGGCGCAGCCCGTCCAGCAGCCAAGCGATCCCCAGCAGACACCACCGGACAATACAAAAACAAACCAGCGCGATAAAGACCAGAGCGCTCCGACCGCCGATCAACAGCAAATGAATCAGACCGATCGCGAAATCACGAAGAAAATCCGCATGGCCATTCATGAGGACAAGTCGCTGTCGACGTACGCCCACAACATCAAGATCATCACCCAAGATGGCAAAGTCACCCTGAAGGGACCCGTTCGTTCCGAGGATGAGAAGAACAATATTGCCGCGAAGGCCGCGGCGGTTGCTGGCGACGGCAATGTCACGAATCAAATTGAGGTCGCGCCTTCGAAACAGTAAGGACCTCGTTGAAGCAAAATTCGGAATCAAAGGAGAATTAAGGAATGAGCGATAACAAAAAGACGGCGGTATTTGGAATTTACTCGAATCGTGACACGGCGGAACGCGCCGCGGACACCATCGTGAAAGCAGGATTTTCCGCCTCGGACATCTCCGTTCTGTTACCCGAGAATCTCGGGTCCAGACAGATCGGAACCGAGAAAGCAACAAAGGCCCCCGAAGGCGCGGCAACCGGTGCAAGCTCGGGTGCCGTTCTAGGCGGAACTCTAGGCCTGCTCGCGGGGATCGGTGCTTTGGCGATTCCGGGTGTCGGCCCCCTCATAGCTGCCGGGCCGATTATGGCTGCCTTGGCCGGGATGGGCGTCGGCGGCACCATTGGTGGAATAACCGGCGCATTAGTTGGACTCGGAATTCCGGAATATGAGGCAAAGCGTTATGAAGGCCGCGTGCAAAAGGGAGGAATTCTTCTCTCCGTCCACTGCGATACTTCGGACGAAATTACTCGTGCTAAGGAAATTCTGAAGAGCACGGGGGCTGAAGACATTTCTTCAACCGGAGAAGCGTCAGCAGATTCATCGAAGTCCGATCGCGTAACTGCGCGGACTGCTGGCAAGGTTTAAAGCATTGACTGGGAGAGAGTGGTGACATCGCCGCCCTCTCCCGTTTTCTTGCTCGGTAGTTTCTTTTGTCGCACCGCCATTTTCATCAGTACACTTGGCCCAAACGTAAGGCGAATAGGGAGAAATCACATGGAAGACCAATTTTCACAAGGATGCAAGTCAGGGTAGTTCTTCGGGTCCAGGCACTGGTACGGCCGCGAGGATGAAAGAGGAAGTGACGGATAAGCTTGCCACCGCCAAGGAGAAGGCCGGAGATTTCGGGCGAAAGGCTGTCGATGCAATTGACGCACAGCGTGCGCCTGCGGCCAGCACACTGGATAAGACCGCGTCGGCTCTTCACCAAACGGGGGAGAAACTGGGCAGCGCGGCGCATGCCAC
>WNFM01048652.1_pt1 | contig 11100 bp, 7 predicted proteins | sample 5400271 | NCBI WGS metagenome assembly WNFM01 (sample SAMN13153352, study PRJNA577476) | soil metagenome | isolation source: 60 cm saprolite on Douglas fir-dominated hillslope | place: USA:California | collected 2013-09-17 | reverse complement strand
GGCGTCCGGCGGACGACGGGCCGCGTCGTCGCGGCTTCGCTGAGACTCGCGCTTTTCCTCTTCATCCTAGCGTTCCTGGGGGGCATCCTCACGTTGGCCGCGGTCTACTTCGCGTCCCACGGCAAGCCTTGAGCGAGTGGACTCCCGACGTAGCGCGCCTCCAGGCCCTCGACAACTCCGAGTGGCTCGCGGTCGAGCGCGCCTTCTGCGGACGCTTGGCGGCCTACGTCGCGCGGCGCATCCCCGATCGCGATGCCCGCGAGGACGTCGTGCAGGACACGTTTCTGGGCGCGGTGCGCGGGATCGGCGACTTCGATCCGGTGTACACGTTCGAGCAGTACGTCTTCGGCATCGCCAAGAACCGCACGATCGACTGGCTGCGGCGCAAGAAGGCGACGACGATCGGACCACGCGGGGAGGACGACGAGGCCCCGGGCATCGAAACTCTCGCGACGGAGCGGGAGACGCCCAGCGCGATCGTGCGCAAGTCCGATCTCGCGCGGGCCGGCGGGGAGCTGCTCCTCGCCGTGCTCAAGGAATGGGTGCAGGAGACCTGGAGCGAGAGCGAGTTCAAGCGCCTGATGGTCGTCGAGGCGCTCTTCGCGGGAGGATGGCGCAACCGCGACACATGGAAGCGCTTCGACCTGCGCGACGAGACGTCCGTCGCGGGCATCAAGTTCCGCGCGTTGAAGCGCATCCGGGACCTGGCGCGGGAGCGAGACGTCGACGGAAAGCTCCTGCCCGAGCTGGCGTCGGCGCTGGAAGAGGAACGCAACGCTCCCACGATCGACGTCGGAGCCGTCTGGCGGGAAGGGCGGGCGAGCTGTCCCGCTCGACACTGGCTCGCGCGATCGCTGGCCGGCACGCTCGACGCGGATCCGGGCGTGTACATCCGCTTCCACGTCGACGAGATCCACTGCGAGTGGTGCCAGGCGAACCTCGACGATCTCTCGCGTGCGGACGGAGCTTCGATGCTCGCGCCGCTGCTCGAGCGGGTCGAGGCGTCGACGGTGAAGTACCTGCGTTCGAGGACGCAGCGCTAGAGCGACGCGGCATCGGCCCGGCGAGTCCTACACGTCCCGAACGCGAGGCCGGTGCTTCCGCGCGCGCGCGTCCGTAGGATGTGCGCCCAACCAGGAGAAGGAATGCACGTGCACGGAATCGTTCGAACTCTCGTCGGGCAGCCGATCCTCGGCTTCATCGTCCTCTCGGCGTGCGTCGCGCACGCGACCGTTCCCGCCGCGGGCCCGGCTCCGGCGTCCGCGCCGACGCCCGCTCCGAGTCCCATCCCGGCGATCGCCCGCACAGCGTCTCCGGCGCCCGCGGGGCGTCTCGAGCACGCGCTCGACGTGGTGAAGACGGAGAACATCCGCTCGGACGAATTCTTCATCGCCTCCGACGAGCTCGGCGGGCGCGACACGCCGAGCAACGGCCAGCGTGTCGCCGCGCGCTACATCCGGGCGCGTCTCGAGCGACTCGGCTGGCACACGGGCGCGAAGGACGGGTACTTCTTCCGCTATACCCTCGACCAACACAAGCTCGACGAGGACGCGTCGAGCCTCGAGTGGAAGCACGGCGAGGCTCACGGCACGCTGCACTTTGGCGGCGAGTACCTGTTCACCTCCACGTTCGACTGCAAAGAGCTCACGGCTTCGGGCGGAGTCGTGTTCTGCGGCGACGCCGCGAAGATCGATTTCGAAAAGTCCGGCGTCTCGGGCAAGTGGGCGCTGTGCCTGGACGACGGCACGGAGCTGCGCAAGCTGCGTGGCCCGGCGAAGAACGCGGGCGCGATCGGTGTGATCCTGGCGGCGGGTCCGGCCTATTCCGGAGAGCCCTACGATAAGCGCTTCGCCAAGGAGCTCGAGCGACTGCGGCGCGGCTACGTTTCGCCCCGGAAACAGGCCGGGAAGGACGACGCCGAAGCGGAGAAGAAAGCGGACAAGAAGGACGAGGTCTACCCGCAATTGATGATGGGGAGCAGCGCTCTCGCGCACCTGCTCGCGGCGGCCGGAGCGCCGCCGGCGGGGCCCGCGGCCGGAACGGACCTGGGCCTCGCGCTCACCGAGACGCGCAAGCTCGCCGGTTCGATCGACGTCGAGGACGTGTGCGGGTTCTGGCCCGGCTCCGATCCGGTGCTCGCCAAGGAGACGCTCATCGTGAGCGCGCACTACGACCACGTCGGGACGCAGCACGGAGTCGTCTACAACGGCGCCGACGACAACGGATCGGGGACGTGCGGTCTGATGGCGATCGCCGAGGCGCTCGCGAACTACGGGCCGATGCGGCGCTCCGTGATGCTGATCTGGGTGTCGGGCGAGGAGAAGGGCCTGTGGGGGAGCGCCGCGTGGACGCGCGATCCGTGGGTGCCGCAGGACTCGAAGCCGATCTGCGACATCAACATCGACATGATCGGTCGCAACGCGCCGGACAAGCTCCTGATCACGCCGACGAAAGCGCTGCCGCAGTACAACGGACTCGTGCGGATCGCCGAGAAGGTCGCGCCGCTGGAAGGATTCCCGACGCTCGGGAACTGCGACCAGTACTGGCGGCGGTCCGACCAGATGAACTTCTCCGACAACCTGAAGATCCCGGTGACGTTCCTGTTCTCGGACGTGCACGAGGACTACCACCAGCCGACCGACAAGCCCGAGAAGATCGACAACGACAAGATCCGCCGCGTCGTGCGGATGGTGCTGCGGATGCTCGAGGAGCTGCAGGTCGACCGGTTGGAGCTGTAGCGGTTACTTGGCGTAGGGCTGGAGGAGCCGGAACCAGGCGTCGAAGGTTGCGAGATCGGACGCTCCCGGTTCCACGCGCGGAAAATCGGTCTTGGGGCGACCGCAGATGATCTCACCCTGCTCGGCCCCGCGTTGCATCGTAATCGGATGAGCGTGGACTCCGTCGGGGAGAGCATCGAGCCCCCAGCCCATGACCTTCACCTCGTCCGGGCGCAGTTCCTGCCACACGGTCCTGTAGACGGGGGAGTACTGAACGATCACACCCGGATCTCTCGCCTGGCCATGGTCGTCGCGGATGCAGATGGCGAGATCGCGAAGGAATCTGTGGGGCTCAGGCATCTTGGGGGGCTCGAACGTGACGCGGTAGCGGGTGCCCTTGATCATGAAGTTCACCTTGCCTTCCATGCTGGCGACCGAGATCTCGCCCCGCACCGCGCCGTCCTCGTCGCTTCGGTTCACCGTCTCCGGCAACACGCTCGCGTTCCGGACCGCCGTGCGCAGCGCTCCGATCAGCCCGAGGATGTCGGGCTGCTCCGACATGAAGGTCTCGGCGGCGGTGTCCAACTCCGAGGCCACCCGCTCGGGCCCGGCGACGACCACCGGAGCGGCTGCCGGGACGTCGGGTCCTGCCGCGGCCGGTGCGCGTACTTCCTGCCGAGCAGGAGCTCCTGCGGCCGCGTCGCGCTGCGGCGGTGGCCGTTCGACCAGCGGCGCGGCAGCCGAGTTGACGACCACCGAATCCGTTCGGACGGATCGCGAGATCACGAACACGACTCCGGCGCACGCGGCCAGGACGCCGAGGACCTGAAGAGCACTGACGCTCGCTGCGGTCTTGGCCACGATGGAAGCTCCTGCGATGGGGACAGAGGAAATGGGAACGAGCACCGCCGACCACGCGCTCCGGTCGCCGCCGAACTCGCGGTCGAGACGCGCACGGAGCTCGGCGAGGCCGCGCGAGAGTCGTTGCCGGACCGCGGCGGGAGAAGCTCCGCAGCGCTCGGCGATCTGCGGGGCGCTCATGCCGTCGAGGTAGCGGTAGAGGATCGACGAGCGGTACGGTTCGTCGAGCGTCATCACGGCTTCGACGAGCCGTCGGTGCATCGATCCGCGCTCGACGATCTCGGCCGTCGAGGCCTCGGACTCGCCGCGGGCGGCGGTGTGCTCACGTGCGGTCCGGCGAGAATCCGAGCGCTTCGACTGCCGCGCGAGCGTGCGCGTCACGCGCGCGAGCCAGGCTCTCAGGCCGGGACCGCTCCGCGCGTGCCGCGGAGGTCGTTCGAGCGCTTGCAGCCATGCGTCCTGTGCGACGTCGTCGGCCAGGTTCGGGTCTCGGACGAGACCGCGGGCCAAGCCCCGCACCCAGTCCATCTCAGCCAGGAGAACCTCGGCTCGGATCGCTCGAAGATGGCTGTCCATGTCGTCCTGCAGAGAGAGGGCCGCCGGACGACGGAGTGTGACGGAACTTCGGCCGCCAGGCGCGCCAGCGGCACGCGGAAGGGCGAGCAGGAGACGTAGTCGAGCTCCAGCGTGTGGCAGAACTCGATCGAGCGCGGATCGCCGCCGTGCTCGCCGCAGATGCCGATCTTCATCTTCGGCCGCGCCTTCCGGCCCTCGGCAGCCGCGATCGACATCAGCCGTCCCACGCCCTCGCGGTCGAGCGTCGCGAACGGATCGTCGGCGTAGATCTTCTCCTCGAGGTACGCCGGCAGGAACTTGCCCCCGTCGTCGCGGCTGATCCCGTAGGTCGTCTGCGTCAGGTCGTTCGTTCCGAACGAGAAGAACTCGGCTGTCTTCGCGATCTCGCCCGCGAGCAGCGCGGCCCGCGGCAGCTCGATCATCGTCCCGACGAGGTAGGGGATCCTTCTCTTCTTCTCGCGGAACACGATCTCCGCCGTCGCGCGCACGAGCTCGGCCTGGAGATCGAGCTCCCGTTTCGTGCCGACGAGCGGGATCATGATCTCGACGTTCGGCTTCTTGCCCGTCTTCTTCGCCACGTCGCACGCGGCTTCGAAGATCGCGCGCGCCTGCATCCTCGTGATCTCCGGCCGCGTGATCCCGAGCCTGCACCCGCGGTGACCGAGCATCGGATTCTGCTCGTGCAGCGACTCGACCGTGAAGTGCAGTCGCTCCGGCTTCACGCCCATGTCCTTCGCCAGCTTCCGAATCGTCGCCTCGTCCTGCGGGAGGAACTCGTGCAGCGGAGGATCGAGCGTCCGGATCGTCACCGGCCGCGGCCCCATCGCGAGGAAGATCCCTTCGAAATCCGCTCTCTGTAGAGGCAGGAGCTTCGCCAGGGCGGCCTCGCGCTCGGCTTCGCTCTCCGCCAGGATCATCTCGCGGACCGCGTCGATCTTCGCGTCGCCGAAGAACATGTGCTCGGTGCGGCACAGCCCCACTCCCTCGGCTCCGAACGCGACCGCATTCGAGCACTGATCGGGCTGATCCGCATTCGCGCGGACCTTCAGGACGCGCGCCTCGTCCGCCCACTTCAGGAGTTCGCCGAACGCCTGGACGATCGGCGTCTCGCGTTTTTTCCCCGTCTTCCGCGATCCTCCGGGGCGGGCCGCGCTCGACAGGCTCGCCACGACCTCGGAGGGGCGCGTCGACAGCCTTCCAGCGAAGACTTCGCCCGTCGATCCGTCGATGCTGACCCAGTCGCCGCCGGTGAAGGTCTTCCCGTCGACACGCAGCGTGCGCGCGGCCGCATCGATCTCGAGATCGCCGGCTCCGACGACGCACACCTTGCCCATCTGACGACCGACGAGCGCCGCGTGGCTCGTCATGCCGCCTCGCGCGGTCAGGATCCCGACCGAGGCCTGCATGCCGAGGATGTCCTCGGGCGACGTCTCGTTGCGCACGAGCAGGACGCTCGTGCCGCCCGCCGCCGCTTCGCGCGCGGTCTTCGCGCTGAAGGCGATCCGACCGGAGGCCGCGCCGGGTCCGGCGTTGAGACCGCGCGTGAGGAGCCGTCCGTCCGCCCGCGCGGCATCGAGTTCGGTCTGCGCGAAGACGGGCTGGAGGAGCTGGTCGAGGGACTCCGGGTCGACGCGCAGCAGGGCCTCTCTCCGGGTGATCCGGCGCTCGCGGACCATGTCGACCGCGATCCGCACCGCGGCGATGCCCGTGCGCTTGCCGGTGCGGCACTGCAGCATCCAGAGGCGTCCGTCCTCGATCGTGAATTCGACGTCTTGCATGTCGCGATAGTGCCGCTCGAGCAGCTTCTGGACGCGCAGGAGCTCGCGCCAAGCTCGCGGCGATTCGCGCTCGAGCGTCTCGACCGACAAGGGCGTCCGGATCCCGGCGACGACGTCCTCCCCCTGGGCGTTCATGAGGTATTCGCCGTAGAAGCGCTTCTCTCCGGTCGACGGGTCGCGCGTGAAGGCCACTCCGGTTCCCGACGTCGGTCCCAGGTTGCCGAAGACCATCGCGACGACGTTGACCGCCGTTCCCCAACTGTCGGGGATGCGGTTCATCGACCGATAGGCGATCGCGCGCGCGTTGTTCCACGAACCGAAGACGGCGCCGATCGCGCCCCAGAGCTGCGCCTCCGGGGACTCGGGGAAGGGGGCGCCGGTGCGCTCGAGCACGATCGACTTGAAGCGAGCGACGATCCCGCGCAGGTCCTCGGCCGAGAGCTCGGTGTCCGATCTCATGCCGCGTTCGCGCTTCGTGCGCTCGAGCACTTCGTCGAACGGATCGGCGCCGGTCTCGCGCTCGGCCTTCAAGCCGAGGACGACGTCGGCGTACATCTGCACGAAGCGCCGGTATGCGTCCCACGCGAAGCGCTCGCTCCGGCTGCGTCGGGCGAGACCGGCGACGGCTGCATCGTTCAAGCCGAGGTTCAAGACCGTGTCCATCATCCCCGGCATGGAGACGCGCGCGCCCGAGCGCACCGAGACGAGGAGCGGATTCTCCGAGTCGCCGAAGCGTTTGCCGACCTCGCGCTCGATCTTCCTCAATGCCGCGGCGACCGACTTCTCGAGGCCAGCCGGATAGCGCCCGCCGCGGCGCACGAAGTGCGCGCAGACGTCGGTCGAGATCGTGAAGCCGGGCGGGACCGGGAGGCCCAGGCGGCACATCTCGGCGAGGTTCGCGCCCTTGCCGCCCAGCAGATCGCGCAGGCTCTTGTCGCCGTCGGTCCCGAGGGGACCGAACGAGTAGACGAGTTGCGACCGCGGGCGGAGGCCGGATCGGACAGGCTTCTTAGGGGAAGGACCCATCCGCATCCCCGCTGCTCTTTCGGTCGGCCTGGCTCGCCTCGTCGACCGCAAAGCCGTCGATCTTCCACTCCTGCCCGAAGCGCAGCTCGGTGACGCGGTCGGGTGCGATCCCGGCGGGGGGAGGCATCCGGCCGTACATCCAGCGGCCCCCCTCGGGGCCGTCCTGCGCGCCGGTCCTCTCCCGAAACGGCGCCGACTCGTCGGCGAGCTTCTCGCCGCCCCCCCACGCCTCGCAGAACTCCTCGCGCGCGAACGTCATCGTGATCCCGCGGCCGTGGCTCTTCGCGTGCATGCGTGCTCGCCCCCCGCGGAACTCGACCGGTCCGTCGGAGCGGGCGTCGGCGATCCCCTTGCGCAGGAAGGGCTGCTCTTTCTTCTGCTGCTCCCAGAATACGCGCAGCACCTGCTCGGAGAGCTTGTTGCGCGCGATGAAATCGGTCGAGAGACAGCGCCGCAGGAGGCCCGGGTCGTCGGCCCGAACTGCGGTCTGGAACGTCGCGAAGGCCTGCTCGGGCGTCCGGAAGCCGACCGCGAAGAGCTCTTCCGCCCGCGGAGGCGCGACACAGCAGCCCGAGATCCCAAGGCCGAGGAGGCAGAGCAGCCAGAGGCGCCCGAGGCGAAGCGCGGCCGCGAATCGGAGGAGACGGGGGGAAGGATCGCGAAGGAAATGGATTCCATCCGGATCTCGCCAAACCACGAACCTCGACCTTACGTACTCGCCGGCCATCCTGGGGGATGCTACCATCCCCCGATTCCCCGGAGACCGATCCCATGCCGTTGTACGCATCCCGAAAAGGCCTGTTCCTCACATCCGCCCTCGTCGCCGCTCTCGCCGCGTCCTTCGTCGCCGCGAGCTGCTCGGGAGGAACGGACGCTCCCGCCAAGCCTGCAGCCCCCGCGGCTGCCTCGTCGACCGCGCCGGGGGCGGCCAAATCCGCAGCCCCCGCGCCGAAGTCGGCCGACGGCTCCGCGACTGCCGACGCGAAGGCGAAGGCCTCCGAGGCCGCGGCGGTCGCCGCGAAGGAAGCCTCGAAAGAAGCCGCGACCGCGCCTGCGCTGAAGGCCCCAGCGCCCGACGCCAAGGCGGCGGTCGCCGCGGACGCGCCGGCGTCGAAGCCTGGCGCGGCTCCGGTCGGAGCGGTGACCGCCGCTACGAACTCCAAGGCGCCCGACGCCCAGGCGATCAAGGAGAACGCCGATCTGGCGAAGAAGACCGGCGACGCACTCGCCCAGGAAGTCGACCCGAATTCGAAGGCCAAGCTCACCTACGAGTTCAGCAGCGACTCGAAGAACTTCGGGAAGTGCATGCAGGGCGACGTGCTGACGCACACGTTCCTGATGCAATCGAGCGGTGAAGAGGATCTCGTGATCAAGCAGGCCAAGCCGACGTGCGGTTGCACGGTGGCGCAGGTCGCCACGCAAGCCGCGGACGGCACCATGGCTCCCTACAATTTCGGCTCACCGATCCCGGCGGGACGCAAGATCGAGATCACGGCGACCCTGCACACTCAGAACAAGCGCGGTCATGCGGCGAGCCGGATCAACATCTTCTCGAACGACCCGCGCGGACAGACGCAGCTCGGACTCGAAGCGGACGTCGATCCGTACTTCCAAGTCAACCCGCAGAACCTGAACTTCAACCAGCTCTCGGCGCGGGACACGGCCAGCGACAAGGTGACGATCACCACGACGGGCGGCCAGAAGGTCAAGGTCACAACGGCCTTGGAGAACATCCCACAGGGGATGAGGGTCGAAGTGGCGCCGGTCGATGCGGATGCCGACGGAAAGTCCGCCCACTGGGAGGTCGTCTGCCACCTCGGTCCGGGTCTCGTCGAGGGGAACGTGGCCTACACCGTGGCACTCAAGTCAGACGTCACGATCCCGGGCGGCGAAAAGCTGCCGAACGGCGCGGAGCCGACGTACGAAGTCAGCGTCCCGATCATGGCCCGCGTCACCGGGATGATCTCGTACACGCCGGCCTTCGTGTCGCTGGGACTCATCCGGCCCGGACAAGTCGTCTCGCGCACGGTTCGCGTGACGAGCCACGACCCGGCGTTCAAGCTCACCGAGCCGAAGATCCTCGTCCAGGGCCGCGACGGCCCCGAGTGGGACCTCGCGAGCCACTTCTCGACCGTCATCCGCCCGGTCGCGGGTGACAACTCGATCGACATCGTTCAGCGGCCAGCTCGTGATCCAGGTCGGTCACCCGGAGAAGCCGGAGATCAAGCTCCCGATCACGGGTGTCTGCCGCGGAGGTTCCGCGGGTGCGGCTCCGGCCGGCGCTCCGGCGCCCACGCCGCCGCCGAAGTAGAGAGCCCCGGCGCGATCGATCGTCTCCAGGCTCGCTCTGCGCTCGTGGCGCGGGGCGAGCTGCCTTTCTAGGCTACCGCGCGTCCTCGGCGGGGTAGTCGCCCTCTCCGTCCGCTCGGACCCAAGATCCCTTGAGCCAATTCCTCGGAGAGATGATGCTCGCCGCCGGCGCGATCACCGCCGAGCAGCTCCGCGAGGCGATGGCGATGCATCGCAACTCGGCGCTGCGCATCGGCGAGTCGCTCGTGAAGCTCGGCTACGTCGACGAGGTCACGCTGACGCGCTTCCTAGCGAAGCAGCACGGGATGCCCTTCGTCGATCTCGACAAGGGGAAGATCGCCGATGCGGTGATCGCGCGCGTCTCGGCCGAGATCGCGCTCCAGCAAGAGGTCCTCCCGGTCATGGAGAAGGACCGGAAGATCTTCGTCGCCGTCGACGATCCGTTGAAGCGGATCGTCGCCGACCAGCTGCACTTCATCCTGGGAGTCGACGTGGCTTGCGCCCTCGCCGCTCCGGGAGCTCTCCAGCGCGCGCTCCGACGCTACTACGGCGCCGCCGGCGAGCAGGAAGTGGCCCGCTCGATGAAGGCGCAGGCGGGCGAGGAGGACGCCGACGCGCCGATCATCCGCCTCGTGACGCGCATGTTCCGGGATGCGCTCGAGATGCGCGCGAGCGACATCCACATCGAGCCCGGCCACGGCCGCGTGCGCGTGCGCTACCGTGTCGACGGCATGCTGCGCGACATCGCCGAGCACCCGGTGCACCTCCACTCGCCGCTCATCTCGCGCTTGAAGATCATGGCGACGATGGACATCTCCGAGAAACGCAAGCCGCAGGACGGCCGCATCGGCCTCTCGATCGACGGGCGCGACGTCGACGTCCGCGCGTCCATCCTTCCCGGGAGCCACGGCGAGACCATGGTGCTCCGGCTCCTCGATCGATCGAAGTCCCTGCTCTCGCTGCGGGATCTCGGGTGGGAGGACGAGGACAACCGCTGGTTCCGGAAGATCATCAAGCGCCCGAACGGGATCGTCCTCGTCACGGGACCGACGGGATCCGGCAAGACGACGACGCTCTACGCGGCCTTGAGCGAGCTGAACCGGCCCGACGTCAAGATCATCACCGCCGAAGATCCGGTCGAGTACCACATCGCGGGGATCAACCAGGTCCAGGTGCACCCGCGGATCGGCCTCTCGTTCGGGCGGATCCTGAAAGCGATGCTGCGGTGCGCGCCGAATATCATCCTCGTCGGCGAGATCCGCGACATGGAGACGGCGGAGATCGCGATCCAAGCCGCGCTGACGGGACACCTCGTTTTCTCCACGCTGCACACGAACGATGCGCCGAGCGCGCTGACTCGGCTCGTGGACATCGGAGTAAAGCCCTTCCTCGTCTCGGCGGCCGTGCAGGCCGTGATCGCCCAGCGACTCGTCCGGCGCCTGTGCAAGGAGTGCTCGACCGAGTACGCGCCGGCGCCAGCGGAGGCGCGGGCTCTGCAGCTCGACGCGGCGATGGTCGAAGGGCGGAAGTTCCGCCGTCCGCGCGGCTGCAGGGTCTGCGAGGGATCGGGCTACCGCGGACGGATCGCGCTGTTCGAGCACATGGAGATGGAGCCCGAGCTGCGCGAGCTCGTGTTCCGGCAGGAGACCTTGGAGGTCCTCCGCGACGCCGCCGAGCGCGGCGGGAACCTGAGCACGCTGCTCAAGGACGGCGCGCGGAAGGTCCTCGCAGGGTTCACGAGCGCGACCGAGGTCATGCGCGTCACGCGCCTGGCCGCCGACGTGGAGGTGTGAATTGTCGCAAGCCACCGACCTGATGTCCGACATCATCAA
>WNFM01161093.1_pt1 | contig 11101 bp, 7 predicted proteins | sample 5400271 | NCBI WGS metagenome assembly WNFM01 (sample SAMN13153352, study PRJNA577476) | soil metagenome | isolation source: 60 cm saprolite on Douglas fir-dominated hillslope | place: USA:California | collected 2013-09-17 | reverse complement strand
CAATTGAGTGGCCGTATCCAGGTTGCCCAATTCATTGAGATCCATCCGCGCCTTGACCAGATTGACCGAGGATTCAATGGCCCCCAGCTCGGCTTTCAACTGGTCCTCGTCGTAAGGGACGACTTCGCACAGGACCTGGCCGTTGGTGACCTCATCGAAACGGTTGAGTTCCAGTTTGGACAAGAGGCCCGCCGAAGTGGTGACCACGTTCACGGCGTTGGTTTCGACCAGGCCGACGATGCCGACCGGTTGGAGGTAGTTCGTCCACATGAACACCGTGCCGGCCAGCACAAGGAGAAAAACAAAGACCGGCACCACTCGGATGCGAAACTCCCGCCATCGTTGTCCAACTGGGGTGGGAATAGGAGGCAGTATCTCGGAGTCCATGTCGCTTAGAGTTCAGATTCGTCTTCTGCCAGCATGCTGGTGACACGGGACACTCCCGTGACCTGACGCAGTTCGGTCAACAGGTCCTCCACCCGCCTGGCGTCGCGCAAGAGGAGACGATAGGAAAGATCGGTGCCTTCATACCCTTCGTGGGAGCGCTGGCTGGCCAGGTGGGTTTTCCAGCTATGCCGGTCCAGCACCCGCCGCAGGTCCAACAATTCCTTGACCGAACGCGACCAGTGCATGTTGACGATGACGTCATACCGGTGGCGGCTGCCGAAGGAGGTGTACCAGAGATAAATCAAAGCCAGCGCCATCAGCAGGCAACCCACGATCGCGCTGGCAAACTTCTGCGACCCGGCAGCCATCCCAATGACGATCACCGTCAAAATGTAGGCCGTGTCCAGAGTATCCCGGAGGATGTTGCGAAACCGAACAATGGCGAAGACCGCCATCATGCCGAAGGCGGTGATCAAGTTGTTCGAAAGCACCATCATGACCAGCGAGACGATGACTGGCAGGATGATGAGGGAATTGACGAAGGACCGTGAGTAGGAGAGTCCGGAGTGGGTTACCATGTAAACCCAAGCCATCAGGTGTCCGCAACCAAAAGCGAGCAACAGGCCCAGCAGCATCGCCGGCCAGTTCGGCGGTCCCGAACCGAAATCACCCTGGAAAAACTGTTCAAGCATGTCCATAGCACTTTGTCTTCCCGATCATCGTCATTTTAGTTCTAAAATCGTTCACCCGGCGCACATTATCAGAAATGCCTGAAGGGCGATTTTCCGGCGCCTGACGGTGCCCGCTCTTCAATACTCGCCATACTTCTTCGAGTGATTTGATATTCTTCACCCAACTGTCCCCATCTTGTCAAGTTTTCGGCACCGTTTTCTTCACCTGAGCCCATCCTGGGGTTGGGACCCCCCAGGGCCTGCTCCGCCCCCAGGCTAATCAGAATCGATTTGCTATGGATTTTTTCCCCCAGGGGGGCTAGAGTTTGGTTATGGCAGAAAAGAACCTTAGCGAAATGCCACGAGACCTGCGGGACCTTTACCAGAAGGGCAGCGTGGCGCTGCAACGGCAGAACTTCGAATATGCCATTGCCATCTTCAACCAGGTTTTGCAGCGGGAACCCGGCTTTTTTGAGTGCCGGCAGGCTTTGCGGGCGGCACAGTTCAAACAGGCGGGCGGCGGCAGCGGGTTTTTCAAGAAAATGCTGGGTGGCGCCAGTTCTTCGCCCCTGGTCGCCAAAGCGCAGATGATCATGCGCAAAAACCCGCTCGAAGCCATCCAAATCGCCGAGCAAATCCTCAATGGCGACCCCCAAAGCTCGGCCGCCCTTAAAATCCTCGCCGAAGCGGCGCTGGCGGCAGATTTGGCCCGGACGGCTTGCTTTTCCTACGAGATTCTGCTGAAAAACTCCCCCAAAGATTTCCAACTGTCGATGGACTACGGCAAAGCCCTGGCACAGGCTGGCCAGGTCCCCAAGGCGGAGTCCATCTACGAGGAACTGAGCCGCCTTTATCCCAGCAAAGGTGAAATCACCCAGGCCCTGAAAGACCTCTCCGCCCGCAATACCATGAAAGAGGGCGGCTACGACGCGCTGGCCGATGGCAGCGGCTCCTATCGGGACATTCTTAAAAACAAGGAAGAAGCCCTCTCACTCGAACAGGCCAACCGCCAGGTCAAATCAGACGATGTCACGGATAATTTGATCCGCGAGTATGAAGAACGGGTGCCAAAGGAACCGAAAAACCTGAAGCTCCTCCGCTCACTCTCAGAGCTGTACGCCCAGAAAAAAGAATTCGACCGGGCCATCGAGTATTGCGAGCGCATCCGCGCCAGCGAAGGCGGGACCGATCCCTCCCTGGATCGCCTGATTTCCGAGATCACGATCAAGCGGTTCAACCATCTCATCTCCTTGCTCGATCCGGCGTCGCCAGATTATGCCCAGGAGACAGCGCGTCTCGAAGCCGAGCGCCAGGCCTTTCAATTGCAGGAGTGCCAAAAACGGGCCGAGCGGTATCCCACCGACCTGCAAATCCGTTTCGAGATGGGCGAACTGTACTTTCAGGCCGGCAAAATCACGGAAGCGATTGGCGAGTTCCAAAAAGCCCAGTCCAACCCGCAACGGCGTCTGCAATCCTTCGGCTACCTCGGCCAATGCTTTGCCCGGCGCGGCATGAACGATTCCGCCGTGCGGATGCTCCAGAACGCGATCAAGGAAAAGCCCGTCTTCGATGACGAAAAAAAGGACCTCACCTACCATCTCGGCTGCGTGTTGGAAAAGATGGGCAAACCCGAGGAAGCCATCCTCCAGTTCAATCAAATCTACGAAGTCGATATCGCCTTCAAAGACGTGGCCGCGAAGGTCGATAAGTATTATGGGGGAAAATGAGATTTACTGGGGAGACGGCAGGGTCGGTGACAAAGGCAGTGAGAGAACCGGGTACGAACCGGAGTGCGCCCGTCCCCGGGCGCAGCGACGTTCGAAGTCCTGAACGCAATGAATCCGCCCAGTTCACCCGCCATTCCAAGTTGCTGCGCCCGAGGATGGGCGCACTCCAATCATGAAAATCGTTGTGCTCCTGGCCACGAATCTGCCCGCTCGTCTGTATGCCATCCTGCGAGCTCCCCAGTAAATCCTACGCTCCCGCAATTCCCCTGAGTGCTTCACTTCTCCCGGTTCAACAAATAGCCCGCCAGCGCCTCGAGCGCTTGGGCTTTGCCCTTGAAAATCTTCAACGCCCCGAAGGCCAGGTCCGTGAGGCGCTTTGCAATTTGGCGCGATTTCTCCAAACCGACGATCGATGGATACGTGGCCTTTCGCGCCGCCGTGTCTTTTCCGGCGGTCTTTCCCAATTGTTCGCTGGTCTGGGTGACATCCAAAATGTCGTCGATGATTTGGAAGGCCAAACCCACATGGTAGCCGAACTCCGTCAGCCCCTTCAATTGATCCTCCGAGCAATTGGCGCTCATCCCGCCGAGCCGGACCGAGCAGCAGAGCACGGCTGAAGTCTTGCGTTCGTGGATGTATTTCAGTTGCGCCGCCGAGAGCTTTTTGCCTTCCCCCTCGAGGTCTGCGACTTGGCCCGCGATCAATTGCAGCGAACCGGATGCGGAAGCGAGCTCGAGGATAATCCGCTGATGCGAGTAACGCGGCCAGCCCCGGCTTTTGGCCGCGATTTCAAATGCCTGCGTCAGCAACGCGTCACCCGCCAGAATGGCGATCCCCTCTCCAAACACCTTGTGGTTTGTAAGTTTGCCGCGCCGAAAATCGTCGTTATCCATCGCGGGCAAATCATCGTGAATCAGCGAATAAGTATGGATGCACTCCACTGCGCAAGCGAGCGGCATGACCTCCGCTTCACGGCCGCCACAAGCCGTGGCTGCGGCCAGGCAGAGGGCGGGGCGCATCCGTTTGCCCCCCGCGAACAGAGAGTAGCGCATGGCCTTGTGGATCGTCGCCGGCCTGGCGCTGGCTTTCGGCAGAAAGCGATCGAGCGCGCGGTTGACCGCCATGGTGCAGGCTTCCACGTAGTTCTTGAGATCGAATGGGTGCACCAGCCGAGAACCCGCCCGCGTTGCATTGTGAAGCATGCGCAGTTTTTAAGATACTCAACGCGGAGAGGCAAGCGTGCACTGCGGAACGGCGCATGGGCGACGTGTCGGTGGAGAGTGGTCAGGCTTGGAACCTGCCACAAGAGTTTCGAAATCGTATCCAGGCTCCGGCACCTCGGAGGGCCTGCAGCAAGATATTTCCCAAGGATTCAAAGCGCTCATGGATGAAAATTCCTAATTCGTGGGCGCTTCGAATCCTTGGGAAAATCTTCTCTACCTGACCCACCTATATTGCGCTAGAATCGGCTTATGCGGCACGTCTATTTGGACCATCAAACCACCACCCCAGCTTTGCCCGAGGTGGTGGAGGCGATGACGCCGTTCTTTGCCGAGTCGTTCGGCAGCCCCTCCTCATTGCATCGGCACGGGTTGCGGGCTCGCGACGCTTTGGCCAAGGCCCGCGACCAAACCGCCGCGCTCGTCCACGCCGAATCCAGCGACGACATCATCTTCACGTCAGGCGGGACCGAGTCCGCCAACCTGGCCATCAAAGGGACTGCTTACGCCAGTCAGCGCCGGGGCAAGCATATCGTCACCAGCGCCATTGAGCACCCGGCGGTGCTCAATTCCATCGAGTTTCTCGAAACTCAGGGCTTCACGAGCACAAGAGTGGGAGTGGATGCGGAAGGTGGGGTTGATCCAAAAGCGGTCACGGCGGCGATCACGGAGCAGACGGTTCTCATCTGCGTACATCACATTAACCACGACATTGGCGTCATCGAACCGATTCGCGAAATCGGGGTCATCGCCGGGGACCGCGGCATCCCCCTGTTCGTCGATGCTGTAGCCAGCGGAGGATGGCTGCCCATTGATGTCCAGGAGCTCGGAGCCAGCTTGCTCTCGTTGTCTCCGCATCGCTTTTACGGTCCCAAAGGAGTCGGCGTCCTTTATCGGAACAGGAGGGCGCGGCTGGCGAGCTTGATTCACGGCGGCGTTCAGGAAGGCGGGCGGCGCGCTGGCACGGAGAATGTCCCGGCCATCGTGGGCGCGGGCCTGGCGGCGGAACTGGCGGCGCGCGATCTAACAGAGCGAACCGCGCTTATGGCCCGGCTCCAACAGCTCCTGTGGGCTGGACTGAAAGCCAAGATTCCACACCTCAAGCTGAACGGCCCGGAACCCGGCTCGAAACGCATCGGGACCAACCTCAACGTCAGCATCGAATTCGTGGAAGGAGAAGGAGTGGTGCTGATGGCGGACATGCGCGGGATCGCCATGACCAGCGGCACCAGTTGCGTGAGTAAATCGCTCAAAATTTCCCCGGTGCTCTCCGCCATCGGCCTCGAACACAACCTGGCCCAGGGAGCGATAATCCTGTCCCTCGGAAAAGACAATACCGAGGAGGAAATGCAATACGTCATCGAAACCCTTCCCCAAATCGTGGCCAAGCTCCGCGCGATGTCACCCCTCTGGGATGAGTTTCAACGGAAGCGATGAGCGAGGGAGTGGTCGGAGCTGAATCAAGAAGGAGCGCGGACAGCCTTGTCCGCGCGTTGATCAGCCGTGATTTCGCGAACACGCGGACACGGCTGTCCGCCCTCCTTCCGGGCGTTTTTTGAATCAACGCTGGCGTGGTGATGGCGCGTTGCTGCTTTTGCTGCTTTTAGTCTGTCTCTTTTAGTCTTGCCAAGGCAATAGAAGTATGCTCAAATAACAATGACCACAAAACGGCCTTTGGGCGCGGCAGGAGTTGAGAAATGAACTCGAGAGAAGAAGCAGAGCGTTTTTGATGCGAACCAGGTTTATCAACGGAATGTTACTGAGCCTGCTGCTGGCAGGTTGTCAGGCGATGACCATCAATTTCGCCCACGCGCAACAATATCAACTGATCAGCGTCAACACCCCCTGGCGCTATAATCGCGAGAACCTTGAGCTGGGCACTGCCTGGAGGGCACCCGCTTATGACGATACCATCGCGAGCTGGGAGGGACCCAGCAATATCCTTTTCGGGTACGAAACGACTCCGGTCGAGTATTCTAGCCCTGGTGCGTCCATCGGACCTCAGACCTTCAAGACGATGTTTGCTGATCCGTTGACCGACCACCCTTACGTGACCAATTACTATTTCCGGACCCACCTCTTCATCCCCGACATCCCCGCGGACCTCTTGGCGGTGTCCACTCTCCTGACGACAAATTACATCGACGACGGCTGCATCTATTATCTGAATGGGATGGAGATTCTGCGCTATAATATGCCGGCCGGTCCCGTTGCTGCAGCCACTTATGCGTTCCCGGCACTGGCCGAGGGATATTCAGCGACAGCCAACGAAACGATCTTTATCCGCACGAACGGAGCGACCAATCTGGTGCTCGGCGGCGACAATGTCCTGGCCGTCGAACTGCACAATGCGACCAACAGCAGCACCGATGAGGTCTTCGGCATGACCTTGACCCTGGTGGTGCCCGAACCCCTTGTGATCACTAGCCAGCCCGTCGGCCAAAGCAATGTGATCGGCAGTTCTCCCATCACGCTCTCAGTTGGCGTCACCGGGTCCAATCCCTCGTATCAATGGTACACGAATGGCGTGAAAATTCCTGGCGCAACCTTTCCTACTAACGTCGTTTCGGTCCTCCAAACCAATGCGGGAGTGAATTATTATGTGGTCGTCACGAATATCCTTGGAAGCGTCACCAGTTCCCTGGCCAGAGTGTCCGTGGTCACCGACAATTTCCCCATCCTGTTGCTATCAGCACTTGCTGGGGGAGGGGTTCCGCTCGGCACTCCACGCGGCAACCAGGTCATTCTTAATTTCAGCAAAACCGTGTCCCGAAATTCGGCCAGCAGCAATATGTCGAATTATGCCATCACCATCCTGGGTGCGACGAGTGTGCTCACCCTCACGAATGTCGCAATAGCCAGTTCGTTTGTCCGATTAACCGCAGCCACGGACTTTATTTATGGGACGAACTATGTCTTGACCGTTTACAACGTGACGGGCACCAACCAGATTCCTCTCCAGCCCAACCCTACTCAGATCGGCATCGGCTTGATCAAAAGCAACCCACCACCGGTCTTCACCGCTCTCATCACCACGAACCAATTGTGGGATTGGAACGAGAACGGGATGGACTTGGGGACTGCCTGGCGAGCACCTGATTTTGTGGAGGACGCGAATTGGGGTTCTGGAAACGGTATTCTCTACTTCGACACCAGCGGTTTTAAACCCGCTTGTTTTGGCGGGCCCGGGCTGACAATTTCGCAAGGGCCAACTACGTATTATTTCCGCGCCCCGTTCGTTGTCCCGCCAGAAATCCCCTCGTCGGGTATCCTTCTGCTGAGGCATTTCATCGACGACGGCGCAGTCTTTTACCTGAACGGGGTTGAAATCGATCGCTTTAACATGCCTTTGACCAGCATCCTTTATACAACCATCCCCCTGTCGAAGGTTTCCACCCCTGCCTGCCACAGTGATACCCTCTCCATCACCAACTTGATAGTCACCGGGACCAATCTCCTGGCCGTGGAAGTGCATGAATTTCAGGGGTTGAGCGATCCGGATGTTTATTTCGGAATGGAGCTCGGCTATACAACCAACTTTAGCATTCTTGCCACAAACACCAGCCCCCTTCCTCCGAAATTGAACCTCGTGACGCTTTCCCCAAGCAACGAGGTTGTCACCTGGTCCGCCGATCTCGGCGGCTTGTATTGGGGCCTGGAGTTCAATACCAACCTGGTGAGTGACGGCTGGACTGCGCTTCCTGTTGCCAGCCCTTACACGAACAGCACGGGCACGGGCCGCATTTTCTTCCGGGCGAAGGCCAAATGAATTTTCGATCTGGATAAGAACGTCCGGGCAACTCGCTGTGAAGAGTAATTGCGATTTCGTCTTGAACCTGCTCCCGGCCGGGGCGCGGCCAGAACCAGCGCTGTAAGGGTGAAGACAGCGATGAAATGGATGACGGCTTCACTGGTCCTTTTTCTCGCCTGCGTCGCCGGACGTAGCGCAGATGACAAAGAAGCTCAGGCGGCAAAAACACCGAGGGGGTTTGTTCGTGTCAGCAACGACGGCAAACGCTTCGTCTTTTCCGGCTCAGGATTGGAGTTCACACCCTGGGGCTTCAACTACGATCACGACGCTTCCAACCGGCTCTTGGAGTATTACTGGAAGGACGAGTGGTCCGCCGTGGCGGGCGATTTCCAGGAAATGAAAGCCCTTGGGGCCAATACCGTCAGAATTCACCTTCAAGTTTCGAGGTTCATGAACGCTCCGGAGGAACCGAACCCGGAGTCACTGAAGCTGCTGGCCCGCCTCCTAACACTCGCCGAAAGGACCGGTTTGTGCCTCGATTTGACCGGGCTTGGCTGCTACGACAAGAAGGACGTGCCGCAATGGTACAATGACCTTGAAGAAGCGCGAAGGTGGGCCGTTCAGGCTCGCTTCTGGGAAGCGGTCGCCAAAACTTGCAGCCGGAGTCCGGCGGTATTCTGTTTCGACCTCATGAACGAGCCGATCGTGACTGAAGACAAAAAGAACCGGGACTGGACGCCGGGCGCGCTCGGTGATCGGTACTTCGTCCAACGTCTGACGCTCGATTTCGCGGGACGCAGCCAACAGCAGATCGCCAAAGCCTGGGTGGATCAACTTGTGTCGGCTATCCGGAAACACGACCGCCGCCATCTGATCACCGTGGGGGCGATACCCTGGGCCCTCACCTGGCCCAACGCCAAGCCGCTGTTCCATTCCAAGGAGGTGAGCAAGAACTTGGATTTCGTCAGCCTGCACTTCTACCCAAAGCGCGGTGAGGTTGACAAGGCTTTGAAGGCGCTGGCCGTTTACGATATCGGCAAGCCCATCGTGGTCGAGGAGACGTTTCCGTTGAGTTGCTCGGTCGGGGAGTTGGACCAGTTTATCGAGGGGTCGAAAAAAGTGGCCGCCGGTTGGATCAGCTTTTATTGGGGCAAGACCATCGCTGAATACCGGCAAAACAAACGCAGTATCGCCGACGATTTGATGCTTGATTGGCTGGAGTACTTCGTGAAAAAGAGTCCTGAAATTGTGAAATATACGCCCAAGCAAAAACCTTAGCACCATGAAAGAAGGCGAACAAACGTCTGGTCCAACCATGAAGATTGCCGGTTCAACGCCACCGGCGACAGCGACTGTTGATCGCCACGAATGCTTCGCGGAGGTAAAGGAACTGGGTGAGGCTTGTAAAAAGGGCGACGTCGCGCGCGTAACGGGCCTGCTCCAAAAGCATCCGGATGTGCTCGACAGCCCGGACCGAGACACGCGATTTCCTTACCCGGCCTCCTGCCTCTGGTCGCCCCTTTATCTGGCGGCGATCAATGGGCATGAGGCCCTTGCAAAACGCCTGCTGGAGATGAGCGCAAACCCAGTCCCCTACGAAGTGGGCGCGCAGTATCATCACCATACCTATGGGGACTGGATGAACGAACTGCGCGAGCGGGGGCACAACGCGATTGTTCAGGAGATAGAAATCGCCCTCCAGGCCCGCTTCGGGCCGCTCATGGATGAGGGAAACATTCGACAAGCCGTTTTGGACGGAAACATCGAACGGTTGCGGGCGGTTATCGCTGAAACGCCGGAGCGCGTCCGGCAAGTCGATGCGGTGGGCAACACTCCCCTGCACATCGCGGTCGCGGCAAACAACCTTGCGACGACCCGCCTTTTGATTGAAAAAGGCAGCCCCATGGACGCCCGGAACGGGGATGGTCGGACGCCGGGCGTCGTCGCGCTGTTCGGCTTGCATCGCTGGTGGCGCGACGACGAGAAGCGGGAGATTTTGAACGTTCTCCTGAAAAGTGGGGCACAATACACCATCCTGATCGCCGCAACCGTCGGAGACGAAGCGCGCGTGCGGGAACTTCTCCAAGCCGATCCATCGCTGGCCAATGCGGCCGATCCGTGCTTTCGTCGCCCGCTTTCCGGCGCGGCGTCCAAGGGGCATACGGAGATTGTCCGGCTGCTTCTCGAACACGGAGCTGACCCGAACGCGAAGGAGGCGGTCTGTCAGGGAGGTCTTTCTTTGCGGGACGCGGCGGGGAAAGGTTTCATCGAGATTGTCCGGCTCCTGCTGGAACACGGGGCTGTCCCGGAACACTGGGTCGATTCCTCCGGCGACGCCCTATTCGGAGCGCATCACGGCGGCCATCCGGACATTCTCCACCTCCTTTACTCCCAAGGAGGCACGATGGAATTACAAGTCTATGCCGCCGCCCACCGGATCGATGTCATCGCGGAAGTCTTGAAGCTGCAGCCGTCCAAGGCGAATGAAGTTCTGCCCTACGGTTGGGACGAGAACGGCAGCGAAGACCTCGCCTGGAACATCATGCGCCTGGCGATCCGCCACGGAGCGCGCTTCGAAAACGCTTCGGCGTGGAACTTGCGCTGGACCGCCGTCAAATATCCAAAAGTATTTCGCCTTCTGCAGGAACACGGCGCGAACCCGGATTTGCCGCTGCTGGGCATCGCCGGAGACATGCGCAGGCGGTACAAAGATGCCGAAGAACAGTTGAGAACCATCGCGTTTCTCGTCGAGGAATGCGGCGCGAACGTGAACCGCCGCCACGAAGAGGGCTTCACCCCTCTGGCCGCCGCAGCCAAAGCAGGCCACGTTGACATCGTGAAATACCTCATGGCCAAAGGCGCTGAGACGGACCCCGACATCCCCGAATGGGCGAAACCGCTCGCCCTCGCCAGCCGGCGGGGCCATGCGGAAGTCGTCGCCCTGCTCCGGCCAGCCGGGGGTCCTGGGTAAGGCGTACCAATGCACTCAGAGACGAGGCTCGCCCTCACCCTTTCCGCCAGTCGCCTGCTTTCAAAGGGCCTGCAACCCCCAAAGTCCCTAGCGAGGGTCACAAGCAGAAAAAAATTAGACAGAAAAATTTAGAGACAGATAGATGAGGTGGCGTGACTCGGGCCTGCGCCGGCCCACCCCCCCCATTTTTCTGTCTCTTAATCTTTCTGTCTGAAACCGCTTTTTCTTAGAGTTTTTTGGGCCTTGGCGGTTCAGCAATCCGATGCTTCAGTTCTTCTTTCGAGCCACGCCGGCTTTGACCGCGGCGCGCTGCACGGCGGCGGACACGCGCTGGACCACCTGGCGGTTGAACACGCTCGGCACGATGTATTCAG
>WNFM01212209.1_pt3 | contig 11103 bp, 11 predicted proteins | sample 5400271 | NCBI WGS metagenome assembly WNFM01 (sample SAMN13153352, study PRJNA577476) | soil metagenome | isolation source: 60 cm saprolite on Douglas fir-dominated hillslope | place: USA:California | collected 2013-09-17 | reverse complement strand
CACGAATGTGCCTCCATAGAACCCCGGACTGATCAAAGCGAATCGAGGAAGCTTATAATGTTGTCCCACGTCCAATAGACAACAGCCGTAGTCCCGAGTTCAGTGGGCTTGCAGCAGGGGTCATCCTTGTGAACCCAAAAACCCTTAATTGGGATACCTTCCTCCTTGGCGCATTTCATCTCCCAACATGCGCCCTCGGCCTTTGGAGTGTTCCTGCTGATGAACGCAATAACCCCGTCGCACTTCTTTAGATGTATCCGGCAATTCGTCTTCCACGATGTATCCCAAGGTTGTTGCACCGACATGTCTGTGAAATCGAACGGGGCGCTGTGCTGCTGGTTTGCTTGATAAACCAGATTGTCTCGGGCAAACTTGTCCTCGACTGCGAAAGCTATGAAGATGCGTTTATTTTTTGCCATTGTTGTTGGGCTTCTCGACCTGCAGCCATCTTAGCAAGAACGATCTTCCGCTGCCCGGCGGTTTTAGAAGCCGCGAGCGGTGTGCTGGTTGGCGTTGCGGCTAGGTGCGTCCTTTCGAGGGAGACTGCCCTGTTCACGCAGCCTTCGCGGTCTTGACAGAATCCACCCAGCCGCTAAACTAACCCCGAGCAGAATTTTCCTTACCCGCAGCAAATCCAAGAAGTCAAAATTCAAGGAGGCAACACACGTGAGTGAGTCTACACTGATCGCTTCGGGCAACAGAATGACCCGAGAAGAACTGGCGCTGGTACCGACACCGGCAGGAACCGCCACCCACAAACCCATCCCACATGTCGAAGTCGTCGGAGCTCTGATCGAGACGCTCGGGTTTCGTCATATCGCCATCCACCGCGGTGAATATGCGGTGTCAAAGGACGGCATGAAAATGTTCGGCATAATGGAACTGGATACGCAGTTTGCCGGCTGTCGATTTGCAATCGGCATCCGGAATGCCCACGACAAGTCCATGCGCTTGGCTATGACCGTGGGCTACCGAGTATTCGTCTGCGAGAACATGGCCTTCAACGGCGACTTCGAGCCGGTATTGGCCAAGCATACCAAGAATTTCTCGCTCCAGAATGCGCTGTCCATCGGCGTCGATTCGATGCAGCGGAATTTCAAACCCATGGTGGAATCGGTGGAACGCTGGCAGGCATCGCAGCTCTCCGATGTTTCGGCACGCATGATCATATACCGCGCCTTCATCGAGGCAGAGTTGGAGGCACCGCGGCATCTGGACCGAAAGGTCCATGATCTGTACTTCAACCCCACGGTTGAAGAGTTCCAGGCTCGCACGCTCTGGAGCCTGTCCAACGCCTTCACCAGCGCCTTCAAAGAGCTGGAGCCGATCCCGCAGTTCAAAGCCACCGCCAAACTCGCCGGGTTCTTGGAGCGATCGTGAGGCTTGCCCGGTTTCCGCTCGGCCGCATCGTGGCCACGCCGGGAGCGCTGCAAGCGTTGGAGCAAACCGGCGAAACGCCCGGCTTGTTCCTGAAACGGCATGTCACAGGCGACTGGGGAGAAGTGGACGAGGAAGACCGTTGCGAAAACGAACTCTCGGTTGTGCAGGGCTTCCGGCTACTCTCGGCGCATGCCCTGTCTAACGGCACCAAAATCTGGATCATTACAGAGGCCGACCGGAGCGCAACAACCCTACTCCTGCCATCGGAATATTGATGGCGCTCGAACAGGCACACTCCGCGTTTGCCTGTTCTTTTTGTTCGCTCGCTAGAGATGCAGTCTGGTTTGCTTACCAAGAGTGACCCACTTGCGGCCGGGGTGCCGGCACGAATACAGTGCGTGGACCTTTCGGCATTTTCCATCGCCGCTGCCGGAATTGCAGGCTGGCATGCCAGGGCAGGTCTCCTGAAGAGCCTGCGAGTTCATTCTTTAGCGCGAATTCCTACTCCGCGCGCCCGCTGGCGTGACCCGCGACAACCTTGACGAATTCGGTCAAGGAGCTACGATTCCAGAACCNNNNTAAGAAAAGACCACCGGGTGCTGAGAAAAAAGAGCTATGACTGCCCCTCACTTCGGACGCCTGCCGACTTTTTGTGGTTTGAATTGCTCGATGTCTTGGCGTCGAACAAGCAATCTCCCACCGATCTCCAACGTTTCTAGACGCTGATGTTTAATGAGGGAGGCGATCGCTTGGCGGGACACGCCCCTCATGCGCGCCGCCTCTGCCTGTGAAATCCAGTCGTCGGGCGAGACATCGGATAATTGTCTTGACATTGACAAGAAATTTGTGATACCTTCGAATCTCGATAGTACCCCCAAAGGGTTGATCGGAAAGGAGGCCCGCAGTGAGACTCTGGACAGACGTGTCTTCTGGTGGCGGCGGTGGCGGCGGCGGTTTGAACTTCGATTAAGCTTCTCCTTCCATCTTTGCCACTAAAATGTTCCAGGTACTCCTGCTCTCCCACGGGCAACCACCTGGAATCCTCATCATTTACCAAAGCAGCGAGCCATCTGGGCTTTTGGCGGGTGGCTCGCTGCAACCTCCCATGCCTTCACTCCAAGATTCGTTGGCCTCGTGGGCAGCGATCCTAGAAGCCGGCGCAATCATCTTAGGTACAGTCCTCAGCGTCGTCGGCCTAATACAATCACGCGCCTGGCTGACCGGAATCAGCGTATTGCTCTTTGGCGCGTCTATCGTCACCGGCGTTTATGCGAGGCGACAACGCCTTATCGTGAAATCAGCAGCGGTCGAGGTCGAGGGTCGAAGCATCGATTCCCTCAACATCGCGAATCTGAGACGCCGGATGAATCGGAGCCTCGTGATTCAGGAGGTGGACCACGTGGCGATAATCGAAGGAGCAGACCTGAAGATAACCTGGAAGTATGACGGATATTGCCGAGCCGACCAAGAAACAGCCCTTGACTTCAGCGTTGACGCGGACAACAACATTCCGTATAGCGGGCTCGAATGTTTTGCGCATGACTTGCTGCGCGATCCCGGCAGAAACCACAAGATACGGCCGGTTCTCATTGGCACCGATGGAATCTCAAAGAAAATTGCCGTGCCATTTCTTGAGCCACTTTCGGCTCAGCAGCCATTCAGTGTCCTTTTGAAGTGCGAACTGCCCGGATGCATGAAGGCAGGGTTGGATTACTACACATCAACATTGTCATTTGAACAGGATCACGTGCGGCGCTGTACGGTGCGCCTACTGTTCGCCGGCGAACGCCCCGACTGGGTGCGCCTTTACGAATGTGGTGGTTCAGGGAGGACAAAGCTGCTCAAGGATTTACCACCCGTCCGAGAGAATCAGGGGCTCACTGAATACCTGGATATCGCTGACGAAATGGAGGCGCAGTCTGCAAGAATCTATGTGTTATCGCGGCCCGGCGCGCCGCTCGGTAGTAACCACTGATCCGAGCATCCTATCGAACGCGTTTCCCGGAGTCTGTTCAGAGCTGGAGCCCATCCCGCAGTTCAAGGCCACAGCCAAGCTGGCCGGCTTCTTGCAAGCGGCACTGATCACCTTCGTGCAGCCACCAAGTAGCCCCACTTTCAAAGCCCAGGTCTGTTCAAGGCCCGCCTTTCTTTGCTCAACTCCCCACAAAAGAGTCGCCCGATATCTACAACGAAAGAGAATATGCTAAATGGTAGACTGAAGGATTTGTGGGCCGGCTTCGTCGAGGACTCGTGGGGAGGAATCGCAAAGTTCGGCCCATGGAGCGCAGTGCTTACGGGCAATCAGGTTCTATCATGAACGCCGGGATTTCGGTTGACCAATCTGCAAACCGTGGGACAGGACAGGAATCGGAGGCTACTGTGACCGTGCTCGTGGGAGCGAGGCTTAACTGAACTGTCGCTGTCCCTAAAAGGGCCTTGCCCGTTTCTGCTGCGAGAACTATGCCAAAATCAACGTCGTCAAGCGTCATTGCGGAATCTGGATTCTGGCTTCCCCACTCCCATGCAGTCTCCCCGATCACGGGTAGCTGTTGAATCGGAATACCGCCAGTGGATGCTCCGCTCCCCGGAGGTATCATTTCTGCGTTTGCCTTCCAGTCACCAACTTCTCCGGGAATCAGTACAGCCTTTACAGAAGAGTCTCCGAAGGAGGGCACGTCTCTTGTTGTTACAAAGACTAGAACATTTGCAGGGATATGGTTGAAGACAGCTTTTAAGCGGGTTCCTGTAACGCTTTCCAGCCCGCTTTCTTGTGCTTGAGTTTTAAACGCACTGGGCTGTTGCTCGCTGAAAGTAGCATAGAAACTTGTTGCGGCGTTCCCCCTGCTCGCGTCCCTCACTAAACTATCGTTTATACCCTTTGATTGTTCAAATCGAAAGGGAGGCCCTTGACCGCTGTTGTCGCTCCACACGCGGCTAGCTAAGCCCCGTTTTACCATTCCAACCGTAACGGAAACGGATTTCTGAAAAACCGGATGCATCAAAACCGTGGCTACAATCGGATGCAGCTGTCCACTCGGACTTCCGAGAGCAGCCGCATTAACTCTCACGTTTGTGATTCGGCAGCGCACAGGCCCAGTTCCCCCGAATGTTACGCTTCCAAAAAGCAGCGCGTTCGACGCAACCAGTTTTCCCGGTATCGGCGAGGGGTTTGAGCTCGAAGGCTCGAACAGGAGCTTCGCATCGGTCACGTCAGCGCTCACTCGATTCGTGATAGTAGTGTTTACGAATACCTGGAGATTAAATGGGCATTTGATCTCCGCGAGTGTGGTCTCGTTAAATACGAGGACGATCTGACCGACTAGTTCAGTGATGCCTTCGGCGCGAACAAGATTGAAGTCGGTGAGCACTTCCGGTGACAGGTTCTGTGCAAGGGGTATCTCAGGATTTTGGCTGCTCATATCATTGTGACCTATCGCCGTTTCGCCTACAGACAGCGTGTGGCTACTTTTGTCCGGCGGTCCCAGGGACCGGCAGGTTAGAGCCGTTCCTGGTGTCTGATGACGTGGAAAGCCCCAGTAGGAGTCGAAGTCGGCGCTGGGGTATAAGGGCTCTGAGTTTTGACGATGGCTTCCGCCAAGGACTCGGTCCAGCGGATATCCTTACCAGGGTGCTCATTTCCCCCGAAACAAATTTCATCTTGAGGTACCGCCTCACCACTTGAACCGAGGGATGCCTGGTCTGGCTCGTGATAGACCGCTGTGAAGCCCTAGATAATGGTCGCGCTGGTGGGTGATCGGCCCGAAGCGAGTGGCCGCTGTATTTGGGCCCCGAACTGCCCCATCTCGAATGGACTCGGTGTAACCTTAGGTATATGGAAATGAAACGCGTGCTCCGAGTCATCTTAGCCTCTCCGTCAGACACGCAATCGGAAAGAGATTCGGTGCCTAGTGTCATAGACTCATTAAATCTGATGCTTAGAGATGCTGGCCATCCGATTTCTCTTGAGTTGTGGAGATGGGAAACCGATGTGTATCCGGGCCTGCACCTCCAGGGACCACAGGGACTGATCGACGAAAGGCTGCGTATCGACGATGCTGACGCCTTGATTGGCGTTTTTCGTCGAAGATTCGGAACCCCGGTTCCCGACGCCGGCTCTGGCACGGAACATGAGATCCGCCGCGCTATCGCTGCCTGGAAGGCGAAAGGCTCGCCCCAGGTCATGCTTTATTTTAACGAATCTTCTGACGAGCCTTACTCCGATGAAGAGCAGTCCAGAAAACTCGAAACATTCAAGCGTGACCTGCTCTCGACAGATAACCCGTTAGTCAGGAACTACAGGGACGTATTTCATTTCAGCTCGCTCGTGCAGAATCACCTTTGGAAGCTTACAATGCGGATTGCCGGTACAAGCGGCACTGAGGCGCGAACACCATCCATCAGATTTTCGTTAGCTGCAAACAAGGTTCGGATGCGAGCCGAAGGTGTGACAGAGCGTTTGGGGGATCTCTTTCTAACTTGTACACGTACAACTGAGGCGTCGAGGTATGGACCCTTCTTCTTCAATGTCTTCGTATACCTAAATACTTCCATAACCTCCCGCCTCATGAAGCGCGACGACGGTGACCCTCCCAGTTGCCATGCCATCCTGTTCGGAGTCGCCACGCCTCAGGCAACGACTTTTGTGCGCGGAATAATGCTTCACTCGAATTGCATTCTGTTCAGTTCAGTAAGAGTCGACGACATGAAGCAGGGCGAGAGTCGTAGTTTCCAAATGACGGGGATCTACGCTAATGCGAATGCGCTCCAAGCGCCGGGGCCAGTGGTGGCCACGATTGCAGTGAGTGGCGCACCGGTGGAGAATGACACTCAAATTGTCGGGATTATCGAAAGTGGTCTTGAATTTGAGTTGAGGAGCGCAGATGCATCCGAGAAGGTCAATCGTGGTTCCGTGGCTGTTCAATCTAAGACTCTTGATAGACAAAAGATCGCCACTCTGCGTTTTACTGAAAGATTCCCTGGGGCTTTCAAAACACGGGTACCTGCCCACAACTTCCCACAATATGTTTTATTCTCGGAAGATTCGGTTCGAGTCCACTTGACGGAGAGTTCCTTGCTGACTTCAGTATTTCAAAGGCCGGACGGCCAGGCCATTCTAGATGATCTCGCCGACCACGGTACTAGTTTGAGAGTACAGTTCAATAATCTGCAGCGAGGGATTCGCTTCTTTGTCTCCATATACGGTGCATGGATAGGTTTGGAACACGCTCGACTGGCAGAGGCAAACTCCACCCTTGTTGCGTGCGACCAACTAGAGCTTATCGATGGCGTCGAGGTTCGAGAATTGCTCGTTAATCAGGGCTCGGCATCGGCGGCTTGGGAGATAATCAGGCCCGGCATCGGTGCCGGCTTTCATTTGGATTTTAGTTTGTTTGCAAGTTACGACGCAGACCCTGAACACAATTCACCATCCTTGGGGACAGCCACCGTCAACGGTGCTTTTGGCCCATGCTCCTGCGTTACTCTGGCGAGCAAAGGCCCTATTCCCAGATTTGCTGATACTTCGACAGCAAATTTCCTCATATCAGTAGTGCCGTCGCGCTTCGAAGGACTGATGAAGTTTCGACCGTAAATACATCATATCGATATTCCGTGTGGGGTAGATGCTAAGAACTCACCGGGACGTTACCCTCAGAGTCAGCGGAATGGCTAACATCCTGGTAAGGCAACATGCGTCGCAACGATTCCGAAGGTGCCTTTGGATGCGGCAAAAGATATGGCCTGCGTTTGGCTCTCCGGGACGCGGACCTACCCCGAGGGATGTAAGGGANNNCCGCCGATATCTGTTAACGCCTCACCCCAGGGAGCGGATACCAGCGCCCTTCGCGCTCGGCAGCGCGATCGTGGCCGTCATCAGGCTTGGGCTTAGACTGCCCCGTGCAGACGGCCAAAAATGACCACGACGGGTGCCACAGGATACGCTCAGCTGCCGACGCGCTTTATGAGTGGCGCTGATGATTTGGACGTGACGGTTTCGAAAAACCTCCCTCTTTGAGTGGTATTCTCGTGTATAGACATCGTGGTTGCTCCAATCGACTCGGTGTTCAGGGGCCGTGCCAAGCTGGTAACTTGTCGCGGTCCCGTTTTCGCACACCGAGTGCGCGGGATTCGTTTCCATCACCTGGCCGATGACCAGCCAGTCGAAGAGCATCCGGATGGCGGCCAGGTGCTGCTTAACGGTGGGCTTTGAGCGAATCTTCTGCAGCTCCTCGACGTAATCGGCGACGTGAATGGGTCGCACGGTGAAAAACTCGGTCTTCTTCTGTAACCAGTTGAAATCATTTGGCTTTGGAGAGCACATGGGCCTGTAGTCAGACTCATAGGACTGCAAGAACCGCGCCGCTCACAGCGCTGTGCCCTTGGCCTTCGGCGGGTGCTTTTAGTGAGTACAAAACACTCAAAAAATGTCCTTGACATACGCAAAAACTGAGGTACACTAGAAATGGAAGTAAAAGCGAGATGATCTCCGCAAGAAAAACTACCTCTGAAATCGAACTCCGAATCCTCCTTGTCATGCTGAGGGAAGCCATGCGAAGCACCCGTGCCTGGCACAGAAGTGACTCCTTCATGGTCAGCGGCGGATTGCAAGATTGCATTTTCAGCGATGAATCTGTGTCGCTTTCACGCAATGCTCTGTTGTTCTGGTGTAGTCTCCTCATTCGAGGAGTGCACGACTGCATCATCTGCATCGGTGCTATATGCGATTCGGATACGAATGGGCGAGTACCTAACAGCTCAATAACGAGTACGGTGGGACCAACCCTGGCGGCTGATCCCCGACATCGGAGTAGAGCCGTTGTACGCTGGCCTTGTTCAAAGGCGTTGGGAGCGCCTCGCTATGAACGAAGTGAACAAACCACTCCTCGTCTGGATGAGAAGAGAGGAAGTGCGAATGAAAGCAAAAGAATTCATCTCCTCAATGGAGATAATCGAGGACGAGCAAACTGCGCCCGTCTTCTCGCAAGAAACGATCGAATGCAGGGACGCTCCGCCTTAGCGGGCGAGCCGCTTTACTAGCAGGCCTACTATGAGACTGAATTTTGAGTTCCCGGAAGAACGAGTCAATGAATTGAAGAGCCTCCAAACGCAAACGAACAGCGAAACGATGAAGGAACTATTTAACAGCGCTCTGACGATGCTGGAGTGGGCAATCGAAGAAGTCAAACATGGCAACGAGATCGCCGCCGTAAATGAAGAAGCGAAAATGTATAGGGTCTTCGTGACGCCGGCGTTGGAGCGGGTTGCACGCAAGTATCGAAGACAGCCGACGGCGCACGTGGGGGTGGGCGGTTAGGCCCGCCTCGCCCCTTTTTATGCGCCTCGGCGTTCCTCTCGGCGAAAACCCTTGGCCGTCCGCTCTCGCTGAATAGCGTCTCGGATTTGGTCCCTCAAGGTTTGAGCTTCTTCACGAGACTCCCGTTTAGGTAGTGTTTCCAATAGTGTTTCGACTCGATACAACGCATCACGAAGTTCACGAATTGAAGCCGCGGCTAGCATTTCTCTTCGGATGCTCTGAACAGTTTCGGGCCGAACATCTGCCCCAGACGTTGGTCTACGTCGAAGAAGCGGAAAATCAAGAGGCTTGGTGTGCAGGTATTCAACGAGTACGTACGACTGATCTGGAACGATTCTCCATGTGCCGTCTTGATCCCGGCGAGCCTCGCGGGGCCAAAGGGTGAATGTGCCTCTATCCTCCCGTAGCTCAATCTTGCCTGCAGAATAGCCGTGACTGCGTACAATACCGCCACCGCCATCCTTTCCAGCAAAGTACTCCAAGCCGAAAATCGAGCGGCCTTGGAGGATACGTCGAGCGGCACCCCCTCCCAACGCCGTGCTCCTTAACAGCGATTCATGCATGTGGCCGAAAAGATGAAGTGCGAACTGACCCGCATCGGCGATTTCTGAATCAAGATGCATCTGAGCCTCAGGAGTCAACCAATCCGGCGGCTGATGAGTCAGGAGCAGGCATGCGTCGTGTTGTTGGGTCCAAGCGGGACCATCACCTTCACAAGCGTCTTGGAACTGCTGAGGATGGACGCCAAGCTTGCCTTTATAATCGCCGTCTGTGAGTTGTAGGAAAGTTGTGTTCAGGCCTAGGATGCCGAGCTTAGCACCATTTTTTTCGATGGTGGCTGAAAAGTCACCGGGGAGCATGCCGGGGCGCACAGTCGCAGGACGCAACGTTTGCGAATTCCACCATTCGCTATAGGAGGTGAATGCTTTCACTACCGTGTCACGATATGGACTTTTAGCATCTGCCCAGAACTCTGATCGAATGTCTCCATCCCAACTCTTGAGCCCTCGGACTGTTGGATCACGGGAAGCAGGGCGAAGGAGATCGTGATTGCCGGGCACAGCCAACAATGCTGGATGCGACCCACATCTTTCGAATAGCTGCCAACACTGAAGTAGGACATGATCGAACTGCTCAAATTGTTCAGCAGTGCCCCTCTGCGTCAGATCGCCTGTGAATAGCACCATATCCCAAGGCCCGGACTGTTCATGAAGCACGGGAATGTCTTCGAAGAACTTCTGTTTCATACGCGGCCACAGCGATTTCTGGTCCGCCATGCCCCAATGCAAGTCTGTCAAGTGGAGCCAGCCGAACGAATCCATATGCCCCTATAAAATACCCTATAAAATGAAAATCCGGAGAACCGCTTCATTTTACTCGGATTCGTTGAACAATGCGACCCCAAATTGAAATTCTCTGCTCCAAGACCGATTCGCTCAAAGCCCACCGTCAAGCAGCACCTCGCCGCAATCCGCATGCTCTTCGACTGGCTGGTCATCGGGCAAGTGATGGGACCCGCCCACTCGGTTCTCTTGGCAGGACAGAGACTTGAAACGTTTTGACTTTTACCATAACATAAAGGACGTTATGTTATACTATATCCGTGAAGCGCCTCCCCCCACAATCTGATCCCTCCGGCACCGCTCTGGTCCCCGCCGCCGGTCTCCCTGTTTTCTTTCGCAGCCAGTTGCCGGTCATTGTCTCGAACGCCGGTCCCAAGGGCTCCGAACGCTTTTGGGATTTCTTCACTTCCACCATCCGCAATCCGAACACCCGCGCGGCGTACCTGCGCGCAGTGATGAGCTTCCTGAACTGGCTACAAAAGAAAAGAGTGACCGAGTTTGCCGCTGTGCGGCCGGTTCACGTCGCCGCCTACATCGAGGAGCTGCAGAAGATTCGGTCGAAGCCCACCGTCAAGCAGCACCTGGCCGCCATCCGGATGCTCTTCGATTGGCTGGTCATCGGTCAGGTGATGGAGACGAACCCAGCGCACTCGGTCCGCGCGCCCAAGTATTCAACCCGGAAGGGCAAGACCAGCGTGCTCTCCTCCGAAGAGACGCGCGAGCTGCTCGACAGCCTCGACACCTCGCACGTGGTCGGGCTGCGCGATCGGGCGCTCATCGGTTTGATGGTCTACACCTTCGCCCGCGTCGGCGCGGTCGTCACCATGCGCGTCGAGGATTACTACCAGCAGGGGCGGCGCTGGTGGGTACGGCTCCACGAGAAGGGCGGCAAGCTCCACACTATGCCGTGCCACCACAATTTAGAACAGTATCTGGTCGAGTACATTGCTGCCGCCGGCATCGGCGACCAGGCCAAGGGTCCCCTCTTCCGGTCCGCCATCGGCAAGACCAGGAAGCTGACCGACAAACCCATGGCGCGGGAGAACGTTTTTGAGATGATCCAGCGGC
>WNFM01268874.1_pt1 | contig 11105 bp, 8 predicted proteins | sample 5400271 | NCBI WGS metagenome assembly WNFM01 (sample SAMN13153352, study PRJNA577476) | soil metagenome | isolation source: 60 cm saprolite on Douglas fir-dominated hillslope | place: USA:California | collected 2013-09-17 | reverse complement strand
AGTTACTGTCAGGCGCAAGATTGTGGCTGGTTCTTCGTCGATGAGAGCCCGAACCGCTCCCGGTTGTGGTGTTCGAGTGAGGTCTGCGGTAATCGCGAGCGCGCCCGGCGGGCTTATGCCAAGCGCCGGTCGAAATCGCTCCCCGTCTGAAACAGCCCCCGTCTGAAACAGCCCCCGTCTGAAACAGCCCCCGTCACTGATGACGATCGCCCTCTAACCTTTCGGCACGCCGGCCGTGGTTGAATATTCGAAATGCAGGGCTTCGCCCGGATGCACCAGCGGATAAATGGCATGCGCCGCCATCGCCGCTTCCGAGAAGCCGCAGAGGATCAGCTTCAGCTTGCCGGGGTAATTGGCGATATCGCCGATGGCAAAGATGCCGGGGGCGTTGGTGGCGCAGGTCGCCGGATCGATGGTGATGTGATTGCGCTCCAGATTGAGCCCCCATTGCGCGATCGGTCCCAGATTCATGGCGAGGCCAAAGAAGGGCAACAGGATATCGGCCGGCAGCGCTTTGACCTCACCTTCGAGGGTCGCCACCTGCACCGCCGTCAGTTGGCCGTCCTGACCTTCCAGCCCATGCAATTGATAGGGTGTGACCAATTCAATGCCGCCGGATTTTGCCAATACTTCCAGGCGGGCCGCACTTTCCGGAGCCGCGCGGAATTTCGGTCGGCGATGCACGACCTGAATGCTGGCGGCAATGCCGTGCAAGGCGAGGGCCCAATCGACCGCGGAATCACCGCCACCGGCGATCACCACCCGCTTGTCGCGGAAGTCCTCTTTGCGTTTGACCAGATAGAAGACGCTCTTGCCTTCATAGGCGATGAGGCCCTCGATCGGCGGGCGATTGGGGCCAAAGGCACCACAGCCGGCGGCAACGACCACCGCCTTGGCGTCGATGACAGTACTGCGATCGGTTTCCACCAGCCAGCGCTCGCCCTGACGGGTCAGTTTTTCGACTCGCTCGCCGAGATGAAAGACCGGCTTGAAGGCCGCCGCCTGGGTATCGAGCTTTTGCACCAGATCGGCGGCGTCGATGGCGGGATGGGCCGGGATGTCGTAGATCGGCTTTTCCGGATAGAGGGCGGCGCATTGGCCGCCGGTGCTTTCCAGGGCATCAACGACATGGCAATGCATCTTCAGCATGCCGCATTCGAAAACGGCAAACAGGCCGGTTGGCCCGGCGCCGATAATGGCGACATCGGTGGAATGGCTTTGTCCCGACATGTCCGTCAGTGATCCCTTGCTGGTCGATATAAGTCGCGGGCATCCTGCCGCGCGCGGCGGATCAAATCAATCGACGATCTGGCGAATTCCCTAAAACCGTAACGATTTCAGGGAATTGATGCCTGAAACGCGCTTGTGCCGCACCGGTATCATCGTTGCCAAGTTGATCTTCGCCGGGGCGACGGCTAAAAGCTGCGGCCATGATGTCAAGCGCCGCCCCGGACTCCATCTTCACCTGTTTCCTGCCGGATCCGGCGGCAACCGCCGCCTTTGCCGAGCGGTTGGCCCCGGCGCTGCAGCCGGGCGATGTGGTGGCGCTGTGGGGCGATCTTGGTGCTGGCAAGAGCACGCTGGCGCGCGCCGTGATCCAGGCCCTGTCGGCAGATGCCGACGAGGTGCCCAGTCCGACCTTTACCTTGGTGCAGACTTATCCGGTGGAGATCCGCGCGCCAGGCGGCCGACCGCAATCCGCCGAGCTCTGGCATTTTGACCTCTACCGGTTGACGACCCCCGATCAGGCCTATGACCTTGCCATCGAGGATGCCTTTCAGGACGGCATTTCGCTGATCGAATGGCCAGACCGCCTGGACTACCTGCTGCCCCAGGAACGCCTCGATATCCAGTTGGAAAATGCCGGCGACGGACGTCAGCTGCGTCTGGCCGGTAATGCCGCCTGGAGCCAGCGTCTGGCGTTGCTCAACCTCACGCCGGATGGAACGAACCGGCCATGATGACCAACGTCAATCGTGCCGAGCGCGACAGGGTGATCGGCGCCTTCCTGGCGGCGCATGGCTGGGCGCAGGCCGAGCGCCGACTGCTGGCGGGGGATGCCTCCTTTCGCCGCTATGATCGCTTGATCGCGGCCGATGGAAGGCGCGCCGTGCTGATGGATGCGCCGCCGCCGATGGAAAATGTGCGGCCCTTCATGGTGATCGATCAATTGTTGGCCGGGTTGGATTTCAGTGTGCCGACCATTCTGGCCGCCGATGCTGATGCCGGTCTGCTCTTGCTGGAAGATCTCGGTGACGACACCTATACGCGCCTGTTGGCGGCCGGCCATGACGAGGTCGATCTCTATGGTCGGGCGACCGATATGCTGAGTGCGTTGCATCAACGCCTGCCGCAAGCCACCCTCGGTCAGCTGCGTGACTTCGATGCCGACAGTGCCATCCTCCAGGTTTCGCGCCTGCTCGACTGGTATTACCCCGCCATTCACGGCGCCGAACCATCAGCGGCGGTTCGCGGCGAATTCGAGGCGGCCTGGCGTCGTGTGCTGCCGCTCTGGCACAGCCTGCCGCGCAGACTGGTGCTGTTCGATTTCCACGTCGACAATCTGCTGTTGCTCGATCGGCCGGGGGTGCGGGCCTGTGGTCTCCTTGATTTCCAGGATGCGGTTGCCGGGCCGATCGCTTTCGATCTCGTCTCGCTGCTCGAGGATGTTCGCCGCAATGTTGCGCTGTCCTTGCGTCAAGCGATGATCGAGCGCTATCTCGCCGCCAATTCGCAGCTCGATCGTGACGCTTTCATGACGGTCTATGCGATCAGCGGCGCCCAGCGCAATATCCGCATCGCCGGCACGTTTGCCCGGCTGCTGCGGCGGGATAGCAAGCCCGCTTACCAGCGTTATATGCCGCGCACCTGGGCGCTGATTGCCGAAGATCTGGCGCATCCGGCCTTGGCGCCGGTCGCGGCCTGGTTTGCCAAACACCTGCCGCCGACCGATCGGCGCATCCTGGACTGATGGCTCATGAACGACCTCGTTAGACGGAATCAGAACGTGACCGACATCAACAGCACTTCCGTGCAGATACCTGAAACGGCGATGGTGCTCGCCGCCGGTTTTGGTACTAGATTACGACCGCTGACGGAAATCACGCCGAAAGCGATGGTCAAGGTCCTCGGCCGTCCCATGATCGATGTGGTGCTCGACCGTCTGCAGGCTGCGGGGGTCAAGCGGGTGGTCATCAACCTGCATCATCTGGGGCAGGTCATTCGCGATCACCTGAAGGGCCGGACAGATCTCGAAATCCTGTTCTCGCCAGAAGACGAGATTCTGGAAACCGGTGGCGGCATCGTCAAGGCGCTGCCGCTCTTGGGCGATGCACCTTTCTTTACCGTCAATGCCAAGATCATGTGGCTCAACGGCAAGACCGATGCCCTGCAGCGCCTGGCGCAGCATTGGGACGACGCCAAGATGGATGCCCTGCTGTTGCTGCATCCGACAGTGACGGCGGTCGGCTATGACGGCGTCGGCGACTTCACCATGGATCAGTTCGGCCGCCTGCGTCGTCGATTGGGTTGGCAGGTGGCGCCTTTCCTTTATGCCGGCATTCAACTCTGCCATCCCCGTCTCTTCCGCGACGCGCCCAAAGGCGCCTTTTCCACCAACGTGGTCTGGGACCGGGCGATCGAGGAAGAACGCCTCTACGGCATTCGCCATGATGGCGAATGGTATCATGTCAGCACGCCGAAACATCTCGATGACGTCGAGCGGCATCTGCTCTATCACGGCATTCGCTTCTAGAGCGCGATCGTTTTAGATGGAAGGACTATTGCTTCCATCTAAAACGATCCGGCTCGCCAGCGCGATTTCGCTTGAACCGATCCGGCTCTGGCGCAGTATCGGGTCGATGAGCGACGACCCGATTCCCGAGTCGCCGACGCCAGCACGCGTCTTCAATATTCCGACCGGCCTCAGCTTCGTTGATGCGCTGGCGGATGGGTTGGTGCGCCTGGCCGCTGGTGATCCATTGCGGCTTGCTGCCATGACGGTGCTGCTGCCCAATCGGCGCGCCTGCCGCTCGTTGCAGGAAGCCTTCCTGCGCACAGCACCTTTTGCCAAATCCGATACCGGCACGCATCGCGCTTTGCTGCTGCCGCGGTTGCAGCCGCTCGGCGATATCGATGAAGACGACCTCGCCGTCATCGGTGCCGGCAACCCGCTCGATCTGCCGCCGGCCATCGATCCGTTGCGCCGGCAATTGCTGCTGGCGCGTCTGGTGATGGCCAGTCGACCACGCTTCCAGGCGGGCGGCGAAGCTTTGCGTTGGCAGGATGCGGTGCGTCTGGCAGCCGATCTCGGCGGCCTGCTGGATCAGGTCGCAACCGAGAAATGCGACTTGGCCGATCTCGATCGGTTGGTGCTCGGCGATCTGGCACAACACTGGCAGCTGACCGTCGATTTCCTCGCCATCCTGCGCGATGCCTGGCCGGCCATTCTGCGCGCCGAAGGGGCCATCGACGTTGCCGAACGGCGCAATCTGCTGCTGGAACGTCAGCGCGACCGGTGGCGCGACAAGCCACCCGCCGGCCCGGTAATTGCTGCCGGTTCGACCGGCTCGATTCCCGCCAGCGCCGATCTCATCGCCCTGATCGCCCGCCTGCCGCAAGGCAGCGTCGTGCTGCCGGGGCTTGACCGCGACCTCGATGCCACCGCCTGGGGCAAGGTCAAGGAAGATCCCAGCCATCCGCAATTCGGTCTGGCCCTGCTCCTCGATCATATCGGCCTCGAGCGCGCAGCAGTGGCGGACTGGCCACACGGCCTCGCCACGGCAACCGCCTTGCAGCAACGCCGGCATATCGTTGCCGAGGCCATGTTGCCGGCCGATTGCACCGATCGCTGGTCGGAAGCCTCGGCCAAGCTGACATCGGCGGATGCAGCGCAGGCCTGGCAACAGGTCCGGCGCCTCGATTGTCGCAATCGCCCGGCAGAGGCCGGCGCTATCGCTCTCATCCTGCGGCGTCATGTCGAACAGTCAGGCGACCAGCGCGCCGCTTTGGTGACACCGGATCGGCAATTGGCGGCGCAGGTGGCCGCCGACTTGCGGCGCTGGAATATCGTCATCGATGATTCGGCCGGACATCCGCTCAAACTGACACCGCCCGGCACCTTCTTCCTGCTGTTGGCCGATGCGGCGGCGGATGATTGGGCGCCGGTATCGCTGCTGGCCTTGCTGAAGCATCCACTGGCGGGCGCCAGCATGGCGCCTGGTAGCCTGCGCCATCTCATCCGGATACTAGAGCGCAGCCTCCTGCGTGGCCCGCGCCCGGCACCCGGCTGGGCCGGGTTGCGCGCGGCGTTACGGGTGGCCCTTGATGCGGATGATCTCAATCGACACGTCTTTGACAAACTGACGATCCTGATTGACCGCCTTGCCGCGGCAATGGCGCCGCTCGCGGATTGGCAGGGATCGCTCGATCTGCAACAGCGCTTGACGGCGCATCTGCAGGCGCTGGAGGCCTTGGCTGCCGATACGGTGGAGATCGGTGCCAATCGCTTGTGGCGCCAGGAGGCCGGCGAGGCCTTGGCCGATTTTTGTCATCGCTTGGGCGATGCCGCCGCCGGCCAGCCCGTGATCTCAGCCGATGATTACGCCGCCTTGCTGTCGGAGCTGATGCAGGCGGTCGAGGTCAGACCGCGCTATGGCACGCATCCCCGGCTCTTCATCTGGGGTCCCTTGGAAGCGCGGCTGCAGCAGGTCGAGTTGATGATTCTGGGCGGCCTTAATGAAGGTACCTGGCCGGCCGATCCGGCGATCGATCCCTGGCTTAACCGGCCGATGCGCCGAGCCTTCGGCCTGCCGCAGCCGGAGCGCCGCATCGGGTTGTCGGCGCATGATTTCCAGCAGGCCTTGGGGGCGCCGCAGGTCTATCTCACCCGGGCCAGTCGCGTTGATGGCACGCCGACCGTGCCATCGCGTTGGCTGCTGCGGCTGGACGCCTATCTGCGCTGCCTCGGCCTGTCGACGACGATGGCGGCGGGTGAGAATTGGCAGAGCTGGCAAAATGCGCTTGATCGCCCGGACAAGGTCCAGCCTTGCGCCCGGCCTGCTCCGCGCCCCGGCGCCCGGCATCGGCCCAATGCACTATCGGTCACCCGCATCGAGACCTGGATGCGGGACCCTTACGCCATCTATGCGCAATACATTCTGAAATTGCGGGCGCTCGATCCCCTGGATGCTGATCCCAGCCTGGCTGATCTCGGCACGGTCATTCATGCGGCCCTGGAAGATTTCGTGACCGATTGCCGGCAGGGCGTGCCGGCCGATGGCTATGCGCGCCTGCTGGCGCATGGCGAGCGTCGCTTCAAGGAAATGCAGGATCGACCGGCGATCTGGGCCTTCTGGTGGCCGCGCTTCCAGCGCGTCGCTGCCTGGGTGGTGGACGAGGAACAGAAGCGGCGCCCGTCGCTGGTTGCCAGCTTCACCGAGGTCTCCGCCGAACTGGCGATTGCCGAGGTGTCACCGCCCTTTCTATTGCGGGCGCGCGCCGATCGGATCGATCAGTTCAAGGACGGGTCGCTGGCCATCATCGACTACAAGACGGGTGCGGTACCGGCGATGGCGGATGTGCGTCTCGGCTTCGCCCCGCAATTGCCGTTGGAAGCGGCGCTTGCCAAGCGCGGTGCCTTCAAGGATAGCGCGACCAAGACGGTCATTCAGGGACCGGTCGACGAGCTCGCCTTCTGGCAGCTCAATGGCAGTGATACCGGCGGCGTTAAGCCGATCAAGGATCACGGCGCCTTGGCCGATGCCGCCTATGACGGCCTGATTGAATTGCTGCGCGACTTTTCGCGCGACGAGGCCAGCTATCCGGCCCAGCCGGTTGCCGCTTATGCGCCGCGGTACAGCGACTACCAGCATCTGGCGCGGATTCTCGAATGGTCGCTGTCGGGCGAGGTTGGCGAATGACGCAAGCACCGCTCGACCTGTCCGTCGCTGGCAAAGATCCGACCGACTCGGCCAAGGCGGCGATCACCCGCGCCACCAGACTGCAGCGCCAGGGCGCCGATCCCGAGCGATCCGCCTGGGTGACGGCCTCGGCCGGCTCCGGCAAGACCAAGGTCTTGGGCGATCGCGTGTTGCGCCTGCTGCTCGCCGGGACGCGGCCGGAGCGCATCTTGTGTCTGACCTTTACGAAAGCCGCGGCGGCGGAAATGGCCAATCGCATCGCCGAGACCTTGGCACGCTGGGCCTCGATGCCGCAGGCCGAGCTCAATCAGGATCTGGCGCATCTGATGGGTCACGCGCCGGGCACCAAAATCCTGAGCGAGGCACGGCGTTTGTTCAGCCGCGTTCTTGATGCCCCTGGCGGCATGAAGATCCAGACCATCCATGCTTTCTGTCAGTCGCTGTTGCGACGCTTCCCGCTGGAAGCCGAGATCGCGCCGCATTTCCAGCCGATGGAAGAGCGTGATACCTATGATCAGCTGCGCGCCGCCCGCGATGCCATGCTGCTGACGGCGCAAAGCCGGTCGGAGACGCCGTTGTCGCGGGCCTTGGCGCATGTCACGCGGCTGGGCGAAGATCGCCTGGACAAGGTCATGACGGCCTTCCGGCGCGATCATGCCAAGCTGCGGCTGCTGCGCCAGCGCAGCGGCGATGTAGCGGCGATCGCCCGGGTGATGGCGCGGGTGCTCGGCCTGCAGGAAGATGACAGCCGCGCGCAGATCCTGGCGAGCGGCTGCGCCGATGCGGCTTTCAATGTCGCCGATTTGCGGGCAGCGGTGGCAGTCTTGTCCGCCGGCAAGCCGACCGATCAGAAACTGGCCGGCAAGCTGGCGCCCTGGCTCGCTGCCGATCTGCAGAATCGCATCGCCGGTTTTGATGATTATTTCGCTGCGTTTCACGATTCCAAGGGGCTGCCGAAAGCGAGCTACCTCACCAAGGATCTGGCGCAACAGAATCCAGATGTTGAGGATATGCTGGCGCAGGAGCGTGATCGCCTGATCCGTCTTGGCGAAAAGGTGCGGGCCGCCGATATTCTTGCCGACAGCAAGGCGCTGCTCATTCTGGCCCTCGACATGCTCGATCGCTATGAGGCGCGCAAGGCGGCCCGCGCCCAGCTCGATTTCGACGATCTCATCGTCAAGACCCGCGATCTGCTGCGGCGCCCCGGTATCGCACCCTGGGTGCTCTACAAGCTCGATGGCGGCATCGATCACATTCTGGTCGACGAGGCGCAGGACACCAATCCGCTGCAATGGCAGGTGATCGAAGCTTTGGCCGGCGAATTCTTCACCGGCGCCGGTGCGGTCGAGCGTGATCGCACGGTCTTCGCGGTCGGCGACGTCAAGCAATCGATCTACGGTTTCCAGGGCGCCGATCCAACCGGCTTCATCCGAGCGCGNNNGAGCACTTTAACAACGTGCTGCTTGATGTCTCCTTCCGTTCGACCGACCGGGTGCTCGATCTGGTCGACCGCGTCTTCGCCCTGCCGCAGGCAGCGGCCGGGGTCCTGTTTGCCGGCGAGCCACCTTTGCAGCATCGCGTCAGCCGGGTCGGTGCGGCCGGCGAGGTCATGCTGTGGCCGCGGGCCGTGCCGGTTGATGAGGAGGCGCCGGCACCCTGGTCGCCGCCGCGCATCCGTGATGAGGCAGCGGCACCGGTGACGCGTCTTGTCGCGGCGATTGCCGATGAATGCCGGCGCCTCATGCGCGAAGGGCGGTTGGCCGATCAGGATCGGCCGATCCGTGCTGGCGACATTCTCATTCTCGCCCGCAGCCGCAATGTCGTCTTCGAAGCCGTGGTGCGCGCCTTGAAGATGCGTGATGTGCCGGTCGCCGGCATCGATCGCATGTTATTGCTGCAGCAGATCGCCGTACAGGATTTGCTGGCCTTCGCCGATTTCCTGCTGTTGCCGGAAGACGATCTTTCCTTGGCCTGCCTGCTGAAAAGTCCGCTGATCGGCTTTGGCGAAGATGACCTGATGCGGCTCTGTCTTGATCGCGGCAATCAGGATCTCTGGGCAACGCTCGCGGCGCGCGCCGACCAGGACCCGGTCTTCGCGTCGGCGCATCGCCTGCTCGCCGGCTTTCTTGACCGCGCCGATTACCTGACGCCATTTGCGCTTTATAGCGACCTGCTGGCTGCCGCTGGCGGCCGCCGCCAACTCTATGGCCGTTTGGGCCCGGAAGCCGGCGATGCCATCGACGAGTTCCTGGCCTTGGCCCAGGCCTATGAGCAGCAACAAACGCCCAGCCTGCAGGGTTTCGTGCATTGGCTGCGGATCACCGACGCCGAGGTTAAGCGGGAAAGTCAGGAACGCGCCGACCAGGTGCGGGTGATGACCATTCACGGTGCCAAGGGCTTGCAGGCGCCGATCGTCTTTCTCATCGATCAGCAACGGCGATCGCCGGGGGATGACGGCCTGTTTTGGATTGCAAGCGGCGGTGTCGATCTGCCGCTCTGGTCGCCGCGCAAATCCGCCGATCATCCGCTGACGGCAGCTGCCCGCCTGCAGCGTGAACAGCAGGCAGCACTGGAAGAAAACCGCCTGCTCTACGTTGCTCTGACGCGGGCCGAGGATCGCCTCTATGTCTGTGGCACCGGCTCCGGCAGTGCCACCAGCAAGCCCGGCTGGCATGATCACGTGGCGACGGCTCTGACGGCCATGCCGGATGTGCAGGCGCTCGATCTGCCGCAAATGTCGGGCGATGGCTGGTCGGGGCCGGCCCTGTTTGTCGCCAGCAGCCAGGTGGCAGCGCCGCGACCACAGTCGGTCGAGCTTGCTGCGGCCGATTCGCGCGCGCGACCCAGCTCCGCCGAGATCGCCGCCGAGCCGGCTCTGGTCAGTCCGCTGGCGGCCGATCAGGGCTATCGCTTCAAGCGTGGCCGCCTGATCCATCATCTGCTGGAAACCCTGCCCGATCTACCACAGGACGATCGTTTCCTCGCGGCCTCTGCCTATCTCGCGCGACCGATCCACGGCCTGACCGATCCACAGCGCCAGGAAATCGCCAGGGAAGTCTTGGCGGTGCTCGATCATGCTGATTTCGCGCCGCTCTTCGGGCCGCAGAGCCAGGCCGAGGTGCCGGTGGTGGCGACCCTGACCGATACCGCAGGGCGCAGCCGGATTCTCTCGGGCCAGATCGATCGCTTGGCACTGGTCGGCGACGACTGCCTCATCGTCGATTATAAGAGCAACCGGCCACCACCCATGCAGGTTTCGCAGGTCCCACTACCTTATCTGCGACAGATGGCGGCCTACCGGGCGGCTGTTCGCCTCATATACCCTGATAAAACAGTGCGTTGCGTTCTGCTCTGGAGCGATAGCCCGCGGCTCATGGAACTGCCCAGCGATATGCTCGATCTGCATGGCTGACGGTTAGTCGATTTCAGTGCCTTGACGTTCCGGGGTCCGGTTCATAGATTCCCCCTGGAGCGCCGGAATGTCGGAGACTGCCTCTGGTGAGGTGACGGCTTCGGGTGCGAGCAAAAAAGGATACGGATTGCCATGACGACTCATATTAGTGACTCCAGCTTCGAATCCGATGTGCTGAAAGCCAATGGCCCGGTCCTGGTGGATTTCTGGGCCGAATGGTGCGGCCCCTGCAAGATGATCGCCCCGGCCCTCGAAGAGCTGGCTGAGCAGCTGAAAGGCCGCCTCACCATCGCCAAGATCAATATCGACCACAATCCGCAGACGCCCAAAAAATACGGCGTCCGCGGCATCCCTACCCTGATGCTGTTCAAGGACGGTCAGGTGGCGGCGACCAAGATCGGCAATATGCCGAAGCGCCAGCTGGTGGATTGGGTCGAATCGGTCATCTGATTCGATCCCGTCGAGCGACGAAAAGAAAACCCCGCCGGGTTCCGGCGGGGTTTTTCATTGTTGCTGTGATTCCGATGACTGCGTCGGGACGACTCTGCTCCAGCCGCACCAGTCGTCTGAAGCGCGCCAGTTGCCCGCCGCTACGATCCGCTGTTGAGCGTCGTGCCGGCGATCGTCAGTGGTGCGATCTCGGCGCCGGCGAAGAACCCGCCGCTGTCGCCGGCCGAGGCGCCCTGGGTGTCGGCTATCACGTACTTATGCAGGATCGACTGGTTATGCGCCAGGATGACGCAACCGGTTTTCGCCAGATTCCTGCAGCCGTT
>WNFM01149724.1_pt1 | contig 11107 bp, 12 predicted proteins | sample 5400271 | NCBI WGS metagenome assembly WNFM01 (sample SAMN13153352, study PRJNA577476) | soil metagenome | isolation source: 60 cm saprolite on Douglas fir-dominated hillslope | place: USA:California | collected 2013-09-17 | reverse complement strand
AGATCCACATCGACCATCTCGGCCGGCACGGCGGCGGCGCCGGCGGCACCGATGACGCGGCTTGGGCGGATTTGCCCGACATGCTGGCGCTGGCGAAGCTGCCCAATGTCGCCGTCAAGATGTCGGGAGCGCCGAGCTACTCGAGCGCCCCCTACCCGTACAAGAACATCCACGGCTATCTGAAGCAGATCTTCGACGCGTTCGGGCCGCAGCGCTGCTTCTGGGGCACCGACATCACCAGGATGCCGTGCAGTTATCGCCAATGCGTGACGATGTTCACCGAGGAGCTATCTTGGCTGCAGGGCAAAGACAAGGAGCTGGTCATGGGCCGGGCGGTGTGCGAATGGCTCGGCTGGAAGCATCCGGCCTTGGCGAACGCCTGATGCGCCTGCAAGCAGCAGCCGTGCCGCGGGGACATGCCCGGGCATATTCGCGTACCACGATGACGGCAGCGGAGGTGGGGAAACGCAACATGAGCACACGGACGATCACCGGCGGCGCGGTGGGGCTGGCGCTGATCCTGGGTTTGTCGGCCTGCACCAACCCGTACGACCCGGCGCAGCGCACAATCGGCGGCGGGCTGCTCGGCGCTGCCACCGGCGCGGCGATCGGCGCTGCCGCAGGGGGCGGGCACGGTACGGCGCTCGGCGCCGCGATCGGCGGCGGGGTCGGCGCGCTGACCGGTGCCGCGACGACGCCTCCACCCCCACCGCCGCCGGGCTATCCACCGCAGGCATACTATCCGCCGCCGCCCGGCTATGGCGGAGCTTACGGCGCACCGCCGCCGGGCGGCTACGGTGCACCGCCGCCGGGCGCTTATGTCCCGCCGCCGCCCTACTGAGCCGCAGCAAGCGCCCGGTAATCCGATCGGGAGCTTGATGCAGCCCGGCTGACCGTCGCGCCGGGCGTTGTTGCAGCCAGGATGATCGACGCGACCCCGCTGCTGCGCCTCTACGCGCGCTTCCGGGCTGGGCGGCTCGCACGCCAGGATTCGGCAAAGGTTCAGCGGCAGAGCCTGATGCGGCTCGTTGCCCGCGCCGCAGATACCCGGTTCGGGCGTCAGCACGGTTTCGCCGCGATCCGCGACGTAAAGGCGTTTCAGGCCGCGGTGCCATTGCGGCGCTACGAGGATTTCTGGACGCAGTATTGGCAGCCGACCTTCCCCGAGCTCGTCGATGTCAGCTGGCCGGGGCGGATCCCGTTTTTCGCCGCCAGCTCGGGCACCAGCACCGGTTCGACCAAATTCATTCCGGTCACTGGGGAGATGGTGCGCTCTAACCGGCAGGCCGGGCTCGACCTGCTTGTACATCACCTGCGATCCTGGCCGCAGAGCCACGTCTTCGCCGGCCGGCACCTGCTGCTCGGCGGCAGCGCGGATCTCGTCGAGCGTGCGCCGGGGGTCAGAAGCGGCGATCTCAGCGGCATCGCCGCAGCGAATTTGCCGCTCTGGGCGCGGCCATTCGCCTTTCCACCGCCGGAGATCGCCCGCCTCATCGATTGGACCGAGAAGATGGCGCGCCTCGCCGAGACAGCGCCCGCCGCGAACATTCGCAGCATTTCCGGCACGCCGAGCTGGCTCTTGCTGTTTTTCGACGAGCTGGTGCGCCGGCATCCCGAGCGCGGGAAGAGGCTCGTCGATTTCTTCCCCGGTCTTGAGCTTGTCGTGCATGGCGGGGTCAATTTCGCGCCCTATCGCACGCGCTTCGCCGAATGGCTGGAGGGTAGCCGGGCGGAAACGCGCGAGGCCTATGCCGCCAGCGAGGGGTTCATCGCCTTAGCCGATGGCGGCGAGGGCGAAGGCCTGCGTGTCATCCTCGACCACGGAATCTTCTACGAATTCGTGCCGGTCGGCGAAATCGACTCGGCGGCGCCGACCCGGCACTGGATCGGCGATATCGAGACCGGGGTCGATTACGCCCCGGTGCTCTCCACCTGCGCCGGGCTGTGGGCATATGTTGTCGGCGATACGGTGCGGTTCGTCGGCCGCGCCCCGCCGCGCCTGCTCGTCACCGGGCGGCTCTCCTATACGCTTTCGGCCTTCGGCGAGCATTTGACCGGCGAGGAGATCGAGGCGTCGGCGACCGCCGCTGCCGCGGCCATCGGCGCTGGGGTGCGCGACTTCGCGGTCGGCGCGCTTTATCCGGAGAAGCCCGGCGACATCGGCGGCCATCTGTTTGTCGTCGAGTTCGAGCGGCCGGTTACCGCGGATGAGCTTGCACGCTTTGCCGCGGTGCTCGACCGCGATCTGATGCGGCGCAATCTCGATTACGACGCGCACCGCGCCGGCGGCTTCGGCATGCGGCCGCCGGAGGTCAGGGTGCTGCGGCAGGGTGGGTTCGCCGAATGGATGCGGCGCCGCGGCAAACTCGGCAGCCAGAACAAGGTGCCGCGGGTCGTCTCCGATCCGGAGCTGTTCGCCGATCTGCGAGAATTTGCCGCGGCGAACGCGCCCTGAGCGTCAACGCGGCCGGCGCGCGCGGGCGCGCAGGATGCGGAAGGTAAAGGCGAGTACGAGAAGCAGGAAAAGGCCGCCGACCAGCCAATATGGCGATAGCGGCTCCTCTTTCTGCGGTTCGTTGCCGCCGACCCGGATCATCACGCGGCCTATCTCGTCGCCCGAGCGCGCTTCCGCGCTCCAAAAGCCGTCGCGGTCGGCGCCGAATTCGAACTTGCCCTCGCTGTCTGTCCGTCCGGTCAGCGCCGGGCGGTTCGGCTCGCCCGGTGCGAAGACGTGCACCTCGGCATTCGCCAGCGGCTTGCCGTCCTGGGTGGCGAATTGGACCGTGACCTGATGCCGCGCGAACAGGTCGAAGGCTGCGGCCGGGGCAATGGCGGCCGCGGTCAGCGCCAGCAGTAGTAATGCGACAGCGGCTTGGCGGCGGATCAAAGACGCTCGCCCAGAAACGCCGCGAGCAGCAGCCGGGCGGCGGCGGCAGGGGTACGGCGGCCGTCGGTGACTTCGCGCTCGATATCGGCCAGGCGGGTGGCGACGGTAGGCGCAGTACGAAACCGTTCGAGGAGATTGTCGCCGATCTCGGCCCAGAGCGCGACGCGCGCTTGTTCGGCGCGGCGCCGTGTCCAGGCGCCGCTCGCTTCGAGGGCGGCGCGAAAGCGCCCGATATCATCCCACACCGCGGGAATGCCACTCCCGGTAAGGGCCGAGACCGCGCGCACGGCGACCTGCCATTCCCGATGCGCCGGGCGGATGAGGCGCAGCGCATTGGCGTATTCGGCGGCGGCGCGCCGGGCATGCTCCTCCAGCTCGCCATCGGCTTTGTTGATCAGCACCAGATCGGCCAATTCGACGATGCCGCGCTTGATCCCTTGGAGCTCGTCGCCAGCGGCGGGCGGCAGGATCAGCAGAAACATGTCGACCATCTCGGCGACGGTCGTCTCGGACTGACCGGCGCCGACGGTCTCCACCACCACCGTGTCGAACCCGGCCGCCTCGCAGACGAGGATCGCCTCTCGGGTGCGCCGCGCCACGCCACCGCTCTGCGCCCCGGCCGAGGATGGCCGGATGAACGCCGCTGGCGCGCGCGCCAACTCGGTCATGCGCGTCTTGTCACCGAGAATGGCGCCGCCGCCACGCTTCGAGCCGGGATCGACGGCAAGCACGGCGACGCGATGGCTGCGCTCGATGCCGTCGAGTCCGAACCGCTTGATAAAGGTCGATTTGCCGGCGCCGGGCGGCCCGGAAATGCCGATGCGGGTGGCGCCGCCGGTTGCCGGCAGGATTATCTCGATCAGCCGTTCGGCTTCGCGGCGGTGATCGGTTCGGGTCGATTCGACGAGGGTGACGGCGCGGGCGAGAGCTCGTTCAGTTTGCCGCGAGCGCAGCCTCACGGGCCGCCGCCTCCTGTTGCCGCGCCCACATCGCCGCGTAGACCCCGCCGCGGGCGAGCAGGTCGCGATGATGGCCGCGCTCGACAATCCGGCCGTGGTCGAGCACGAGGATCTGATCGGCATCGACAACCGTCGACAGGCGATGCGCGATGACAAGCGTGGTGCGGTCGGTGGCGACCTCGGCGAGGCTGGCCTGGATCTCGCGTTCGGTCTTGGTGTCGAGCGCCGAAGTCGCCTCGTCGAAGATCAGGATCTGCGGTGCCTTCAGGATCACCCGAGCAATCGCGACGCGCTGCTTCTCGCCGCCGGACAATTTTAGTCCGCGTTCGCCGACCATCGTGTCGTAACCGTCGGGCAGGCCGGCGACGAAATCATGGATGCGGGCGAGACGGGCTGCCTCTTCGACCTCGGCGCGGCTCGCGCCGGGTCGGCCGTAGGCGATGTTGTAGAAGATCGTGTCGTTGAACAGCACCGTGTCTTGCGGCACGACGCCGATCGAACGGCGCAGGCTGTCCTGCGTCACGTCGCGCAGGTCCTGGTCGTCGATTTCGATCGCCCCATCATCGACGTCGTAGAAGCGGAACAAGAGGCGCGCGATCGTCGATTTCCCGGCGCCGCTCGGGCCGACGATCGCCAGGCTCGCGCCAGGCGGCACCTCGAAATCGATCCCGGTCAAAATCGCCCGCCGCGGATCGTAGCGGAAATCGACGTTGCGGAACGCGACCGCACCGCGCCGAACCTGAAGCGCCGGCGCACCTGGCTGGTCCTCGACCTCGGGCCGGATCTTGAGCAGCGACATCATCTGCTCGAGATCGGTCAGCGACTGCTTGATGTTGCGATAGACCATGCCGAGGAAATTGAGCGGCGTGTAGAGCTGGATCAGGTAGGTGTTGACCAGCACGAAATCGCCGACCGTCATCCGTCCGGCGGCAACGCCCTGGCCGGCGAGGATCATGATACCGATCAGACCTGAAGAGACGATCACGCCCTGCCCGATATTGAGCATCGCCAGCGTGGTCTCGCTCCTGACCGCGGCGCGCTCGTAAGCGCGCAGCGCCCGGTCGTAGCGCTCGGCCTCGTGTGCCTCGTTGGCGAAATACTTGACCGTCTCGTAATTCAACAGGCTGTCCACCGCCTTCGTGTTGGCTTCGCTGTTGCGCGTGTTCATCTCGCGCCGGAAGCGGATGCGCCAGTCGGTCACCAGGAAGGTGAACGCGACATAGGTGACGATCGTCGCCAGCGTGACGGCGGCAAAGACCCAGTTGTAAAGGCGCCACAGGATGCCGCAGACCAGCAGGATTTCGAGCAGCGTCGGCACGACGTTGAACAGCATAAAGGACAGCAGAAACTCGATCCCGGCGGTGCCGCGCTCGACGGCGCGCGCCAACCCGCCGGTTCGCCGCTCCAGGTGAAAGCGCAACGACAGCGCATGGATGTGGCGGAAGGCCGACAGCGCGATCTGTCGCACTGCCCGCTGGGCCACCTTGGCGAAGACCCCGTCGCGCAGCTCGTTGAACCCCTGCGACATGACCCGGGCCAGGCCGTAACCGAGGATCGTCGCGACCGGCACCGCGATGATGGCGGGACTGCCGCCCGAGAGCGCATCGACCGCGTGCTTGTAGAGAAACGGGATCGTGATGTTGACGAGCTTGCCGGCCATCAGGAACGCCAACGCGAGGACCACGCGGACACGCAACTCCACGGAATCGCGCGGCCAGAGGTAGGGGCCGAGCCCTTTAAGAGCCCTTCGCTGAGCCTTTCCTCCGGCTCCGGCAAGCCGCTAATCGAGGAGCGGCCGACCATGCGAGGGCTATGCGGGCTCATGGGCGCCTTAATTGCCCGGCGCTGGCGGCTGCGGGCGCGCCGCGACCGCTGGCTCGGATGGCGCGAGCTGGTTCAAGAAGCGCCAGCCGGCGAGCAGGGCAAGCACGACGAGGAGCGCTCCCCACAGAAACGGGCTGCTGGGTCCGACGCTCGAAAACAGCGCGCCGGCGACGATCGGGCCGAGCACGCGCGACAGCGCGCCGACGGATTGGGCGACCCCCAACACCTCGCCCTGCCGTTCCGGCGGGGCGCGGCGGGAGATCAGGCTGTTCAAGGTCGGCTGCATCGCGCCCATGCCAACCGCCAGCAGGGTCACCGCGACGACCAGCATCGGTATCTCGCGCGCGAAGGGGAGCACCAGCAGCCCGAGCGCGATCAGCACCAGCCCGCCGAGCATCAGCCGCTCCTCGCCGAAGCGTCGGGTCAGCGGCCCGATCAGGCCGCCCTGCATTGTCGCCGACAACAGACCGACATAGAAGAACACAAAGCCGATCGGGCGCGGACCCCAGCCGAACTGGTCGATTGCCCACCAGGCAAAGGTCGTCTCCATCCCGGAAAACGCCAGGATCACCAGAAAGAACACCGCGAGCAGTCGACCGAGGATTGGCTGGCCGATCGCGGCGCGCAGCGCCGCAAACCGGCCGCGCGTCTCGCGGCCGCGCGCTGCCGTCGACAGGCTTTCCTGCAACAGGAAGACGACGCCGAGCAAGGCGGTTGCCGACAGCCCGGCGGCGATCAGCCCCGGCGTTTGGAGATCGGCGGTCTTCAGATCGCTGCCGGCGACAACTCCGCCGATCACCGGTCCGATAATGAAGCCGAGGCCGAACGCGGCACCAATCATGCCCATGCCGCGGGCGCGCTTTTCGGGCGGTGTCACATCGGCGATATAGGCCTGCGCGGCGGCGATGTTGCCGGCGCAGATGCCGGCGAAGGCGCGGGCCGCAAATACCATCCACAACTGCGTGGCGAAGCCGAGCCAAAAGTAGGCGAGAGCGGCCGCCGCCATGCTCGCCATCAGCACCGGCCGCCGCCCGACGCGGTCGCTGAGCCGACCCCACACGGGCGCCGCCAGCATCGACATCAGCGAGTAGACGGCAAACAGCAGCGTCATCTGCAGTGGCGAGGCGCCGAAGCGCTCCGCGTAAAACGGCAGCAACGGGATGACCAGCCCGAACCCGACGAGGTCGATGAAGACGATAAGGAAAAGGACCGGCATGAGATGCTGTTGATATGCGCCCGTGCCGCACGGAACAAGCCCCGATCACCAGTTGACGGAGCGGATGTCGCGAGGGCGGGCTTTGCTTGGCAGCTTTTCCGGCCCTGTTGAGAACGAGCGGGGAGGTGGATGGCGCTGGCTAGCGCCGCCCCATCAGGCCCCGGGAGAAAATGCCAGGGGCAAATCGATAATTCTATTGATCGAGATTCTATACCTGCCGATTACCCGCCCATTACGGACGAGTTGGTTCAAAAGAACAAATGCAAGGGAATTATCGCGACATCAGCCCGCCGATTAACCCGCCCTTAACGCGATTCGGTGTTTTCTTGGCACCGTCCACTCGGCCTGGGAGAAAACCAATGTGTGTCTTTCATTCCTTTGTTCGCCTGCTCCGTGACGACAGTGGCGCGACGGCGATTGAGTATGGCCTGATTGCCGCCCTGGTTGCGGTCGCCGCCGTTGGCGCCATGACCACCCTCGGCACGGGTCTGAGCGGCATCTTCACGACCGTCTCGAACGACCTCTAATCAACGCGCCGCGTTACGGTGTCGGGTCGCCAGCGCGGCGGCTCGCCCGAAGTCACGTTGATCGCCGACAGGCGCTAGGTCCGGAACGGTTTCGGGCCGGCGCCGCTCGGCATTTATCAGCCATACTGGGATAGCCGATACGGCTGGCGTCTTCCCAAAATTACCTTGAAGCCTCTAGCGGCGCCGGAACAAAGCTTCCACCGTGTCGCTGAGTTGCCCATCGGGCGGCGCATTCAAATCCCCCACCAGAACACCGTCGATTACCGGCTCCGACGGTGTCGCCGCGTTGCTTGCCGCTGCTCGAATATCGTTATCACCCCGTGCATAGTTGCCACAACGAACGGCAGTCGGCTCACGGCGCCGCGCGAAGGGGGATCGTGCCGAGCTGGCGGCCGGTGGCCAGGTCGATCACGACCAGCTCGCGGTTGCCGTCGGCAAGCGTCAGCTCGAGGACGACGCGATCGGGTCCGGTGCTGATTGCCTCGATGCGGGCGCCGGCCGGAATATCGATCGGCGCGGCGGCAAAAGGCTGTGCAGTGCCGGTGCTCGCTGCTTTGTGCGATACCCGTCCGGCGATGACGACGACTAACAGCGCCACGCCGGCGACGAGCATCACGCCCATGACGATTACCAGCACCTTCAGCGCCGCCACCCGATCAGCCTCGCTCTCGCTTGGCAGGACGACGTTCGATGTCTGAACGGCTCCAGTCGGGCGCGTTGCCCGGCCGTCGCGTCGAGATCGCTATCGGCAGTGAGGAGGCGGGGCTGCGCCTCGATCGAGCATTGCAGCAAAGGCTGCCGGAATTTTCTCGCACCCGGCTCAAGCAGCTGATCCTTTCCGGCCAGGTCGCACGCGCCGACGCGGGTCCGGAGGAGGCGTCGCGCGACCCCGCGCAGCGCGTGCATGACGGCCAGAATTTTGTCGTATTTATCCCCGAGGCAGAGCAGGCGAGCCCGATCGCACAGGCGATCCCGCTCGATATCCTGTTCGAGGACGCCCATCTGATCGTGATCGACAAGCCCGCCGGCATGGTGGTGCATCCGGCGCCCGGCAGCCTGGAAGGCACGCTCGTCAACGCATTGCTGGCACATTGCGGGCCGAGCCTCCCCGGCATCGGCGGCGTGCGCCGCCCGGGCATCGTCCATCGTCTCGACAAGGACACGAGCGGCCTCCTCGTCGCCGCCAAGACCGAAAGGGTCCATCAGGTGCTGTCGCGCGATTTCGCGCTGCGCCAGATTGAGCGCGCGTACAGTGCGATCGTCTGGGGCGTGCCGCTGCCGGCCTCGGGCGAAATCAGCGGCAATATCGGCCGCAGCGCCGTCAACCGCAAGAAAATGGCCGTCGTTGCCGATAGGCGCGGCAAACCGGCGGTGACCCGCTACCGCGTGGAGCGGCGTTTCCAGGACCGGGCGGCGCTGTTGGAGTGCCGGCTGTTGACCGGCCGCACGCATCAGATCCGCGTCCATTTGGCGCATGCCGGCCATCCGCTGATCGGCGATCCGGTCTACGGCACGCGCGCGGGGCGCGGGGTGGCTCGCTCTGGGCCGGTCGGCGCGACGATCGCCAGTTTTGCGCGCCAAGCGTTGCACGCAAGGCTGCTCGGCTTTACCCACCCGGCGAGCGGCGAGCGGCTCCGCTTCGAAAGCGCGTTACCGGCAGATATGCAGGGCCTCATTGCAAATTTAGAGCGACTTTAAACTGGACAAAACCTGACTATATCAGTAGGGTTTCCGGCCCAGGGGAGATGGCCGTGGATCACCTGGGCGGCATTGGCGTTCCCCATTCACGGCATCATCGGAGCTATATCAGAGAATGGCCACGCTTTCGGTCCCGTCCCTTTCCGGCGAGGGGAACCTCACCCGGTATCTCCAGGAGATCCGGAAGTTCCCGATGCTGGAACCGGAAGAAGAGTACATGCCCAAGATCGCAATGGGTTATCGCGGCTACGGTCTGCCGCTGTCCGAGCTGATCTCCGAGGGCAATGTCGGCATGATGCAGGCGGTCAAGCGCTTCGACCCCGATCGCGGCTTCCGCCTGGCAACCTATGCGATGTGGTGGATCCGCGCCGCGATACAGGAATACATCCTGCATTCGTGGTCGCTCGTTAAGATGGGCACCACCGCCGCCCAGAAGAAGCTTTTCTTCAACCTGCGCAAGCTGAAGGGCCAGCTGCAGGCGATGGAGGAAGGCGACCTGTCGCCCGAAAACCTGAAGAAGATTGCCACCGAGCTCGACGTGCCCGAGGCCGACGTCGTCAGCATGAACCGGCGGCTCGCCAGCCCCGACCATTCGCTGAACGCGCCCTTGCGCAGCGACAGCGAAGGCGAATGGCAGGATTGGCTCGTCGACGAGAGCGAGAGCCAGGAAACCAAGCTCGGCGAGCGGCAGGAGCTAGGTCTGCGGCGGGATCTCCTGGAAAAGGCGATGACCCACCTCAATGACCGCGAGCGCCACATCCTGACCGAGCGGCGCCTGCAGGAGAACCCGACAACGCTGGAGGATCTGTCGCAGCAATACGGCATCTCGCGCGAGCGGGTGCGGCAGATCGAGGTGCGCGCTTTCGAGAAGCTGCAGAAAGCGATCAAGCAGGCGGCGCTCGAACGCCGGCTCGTCACGCACTGAACCGCCGCAAAGACCCTCTCCCGCGGTCCGGGAAAGGGTCGCTACGCCGGATCCAGCTCGGTATCCCAGTAGAGATAGTCGCGCCAGCTCTCGTGCAGGTAGTTGGGCGGGAAGGCGCGCCCGTTTTCCTGCAGCATGTAGGTGGTCGGCTGGACCGGGCGCTGCCGTGGGTACATCCGGCTTTGCTGCGGCAGCCGATTGCCTTTCAGCAGATTGCAGTTGGCGCAGGCGGTGACGACGTTGGTCCATACCGTCCTGCCGCCGCGCGAGCGCGGCACGACGTGATCGAAGGTCAAATCGTGCGACGAATGCGGCCGGCTGCAATACTGGCAGGTGAAGCGGTCGCGCAGGAACACGTTGAACCGGGTGAAGGCCGGGTGACGCGCTGCCTGCACGTACTCCTTCAGCGCAATGACGCTCGGCAGGCGCATCTCGAAAGACGGGCTGCGCACATAAGCATCGTAATGATCGATGATGTTGACGCGGTCGAGGAACACTGCCTTGACCGCGTCCTGCCAGCACCAGAGCGAGAGCGGGAAATAGCTGAGCGGCCGGAAATCCGCGTTCAGCACCAAGGCCGGACAGCTATCGAGCGAACTCGTCACCGAAAGACCTTCTGTTCATCGCCTGATCGCAATAGCACGCGATCGTGACATTTTGATAGCGGATCAGCCATCCGGCGGCAAGGTTCCGGCGCAGTTATCGTCAATCGCTCGGGCTTCGGAAAACCCAAATACGCTAGAGGTTGAGCCGGCTCCTGGGCGGCTCGCTCTCACGCGCGCAATTGCCGCATCAGCCCGGCCCAGCGGTCCAGGATCGGCAGAATCGCATCTGCCGTTTCCGACATCAGCGTCACGTTTACCCGCGCCGCGCCGAGATCGCGGAATCGCTTCAGCTTGTCGATGTCCTCGGGCGCGCCGCCGAGCGTGACCGGCAGCGAGGCGGGATCGCGTCCGGCCTCCTGCGCCATCTTACCGAAGGCGGGCATGTATTCCTCCGGATTGCCGCTCGCCGCGTTCGGATACCAACCATCGCCATAGCGGATCGCCCGACGTGCCGCCCAAGGAAAAG
>WNFM01201548.1_pt1 | contig 11111 bp, 11 predicted proteins | sample 5400271 | NCBI WGS metagenome assembly WNFM01 (sample SAMN13153352, study PRJNA577476) | soil metagenome | isolation source: 60 cm saprolite on Douglas fir-dominated hillslope | place: USA:California | collected 2013-09-17 | reverse complement strand
CCTCGTCGCGCAAACGGACTTCGACGCCGTTGTCGTCGATGACGACCGGGACGTCCTCACGTGGGATGGATCGCATGTTCTGCCTCCTGTTGGATTTGGATGTCGTCGCCGCTTGTGGCTCTTGCGCTTTAAGCGATTGCCGGCGCCCCAGCCACGGCAATCGCTCAAGCCCGCCCCGGCTCAGCTCGCCTTCGACGGCGGGATGTTCTGATTCAGGTGGAACAGGTTGGTCGGGTCGTAGCGGTCCTTGAGCTCGCGCAAGCGGGCGAACTTCTCGGCACCGTAGGCCGCCTGCACCCTGTCCTCGCCCTCGGCCGAGAGGAAGTTGATGTAGGCAGCGCCGGTCAGCGAGGGCTCGATGTCGGCGTAGAGCCGGTGGGCCCAGGCGATGTGGGTGTCGAGTGGCCCCGGTTCGTGCGTCAACGCGATGATGTTGAGCACGTAGGGAGCCTGACGCTCGCCGTACGCGGACTCCTCTGCGTCGACGCGGCTGATCGCACCCCCGAAGTGGTGGAGGTGGATCTCCGATGCCGGTGAGGTCGCGTCCTGGTGGTAGCGGATCGCCGTCTCGATCGCATGGTCGTCGAGATCGCCCAGGTAGCCGGCTTTCATGTAGGCGTTGGTGCCCCGCGGGTAGAGGTCGTCGAGCAGGCTCTGCATCTGGACGTAGGGCATCGGGCCGACCAGGTCGGCGACCGGGTCGCCCAGATCGCGGAGCGGCTGCAGCGCCTTCATCCCCTCGTCGGGGTCGCCGGAGTAGCAGCCGACCAGGGCGACCAGCTTCTTGCCGTGCCACTCCTCCGGCAGGAACGGCGCGGGCGGCGCGGTCAGCAGGCCGGCGAACGTCGTCAGCTCGTCGGGGACGGTCTTCACGAACTCGCGGTAGAAGCGAAGGATCTCCTCCGCCCGATCACCCGGGTAGAAGACCGGGCCGGCGGCCACGGTCGGGCCGACCGGGTGCACGTCGAACTCGAAGGAGGTGACGACGCCGAAGTTGCCGCCTCCCCCGCGCAGGCCCCAGAAGAGGTCGGCGTTCTCGGTCGCGCTGGCGGTCAGGACCTGGCCGTCGGCGGTGACCACCTCGGCCGAGCGCAGGTTGTCGCAGGCGAGGCCGTACTTGCGCATCAGCCAGCCGATCCCTCCGCCCAGGGTGAAGCCGGCGACGCCGGTGGTCGAGACCAGGCCGCCGGTGGTGGCCAGGCCATGCTCCTGGGTGGCGGCGTCGAGCTCCCCCCAGATGACACCCCCCTCGGCGCGAACGGTGGCGGCGCCCACATCCACCTTGATGCCCTTCATCGGCGAGAGGTCGATGACGATCCCACCCTCGACGGTGGAGAAGCCGGGAATGCTGTGGCTGCCGCCGCGCACGGCGACGTCCAGGCCCTCGCTGCGAGCGAAGCCGACCGCGTGGCGCACGTCGGAGGCGTCGGCGCAGCGGGCGATCAGCGCCGGGCGGGCGTCGTGCGCGCCGTTCCAGATCGAGCGCGCCTCGTCGTAGGCGCCATCGCCGGGCTTGACCATCTCTCCGTGCAGCCCGTCGTCGAACTCCTTCAGCGTTGCCGCTCCAAGCACTCCTTGCGTGGCCATCTCGGCTCCTTCTCAGTTGGGTTTCTCCGCGCCATTCCTGACGACGCACAGCGAGGCTACGACTCGCCTCTTAGCACTCGCTTTGCAGCGTCTTAGCCTCCAATTCCCGGCAGTAGGCGATGCCCGCGTCGCCGCCCAGCAGCTCGAAATGCCGGCCCGCCCGGTCCAGCCAGCGACGTCCCATCGCCGCCTCGCCGTCCTCCGCGCAGATCGCCGCCAGCACCGCCAGCGCCCACCCCTCCTGGTGGGTCGTCCCGATCCCTTTAAAGACCGAGGCGGCAGCCTCGAGGTGAGCCCGGGCATCGGCGCGATCGCCGGCGCAGAGCGCCACGTTCGCCAGACTCAGCTCGGCGGCGCCGAGGCCGATCAGGTCGTCGTTTTCGGCAAACCAGGTCCGGCTCTGCCCGGCCGAGATGCGGGCGCCGGCCGGGTCGCCGGAGCGGGCCAGCAGCATCGCCAGGCAGCCGAGGGTGATCCCGGCGCCGCGGCGGTCGCCGATCTCCTGCCGCAGGGCGAGGCTGCGCTCGAGCAGCGACCGGCCCCGTTCGAAGTCACCGCCGGAGCGGGCCAGGTTGCCGAAGGCGTTGAGCGCAAGGGCCTCGCCCTGATGGTCGCCGAGCTGCTCGAAGCGGGCGAGACTCTCCTCGATCAGGTCCTCAGCGTGGGCGAAGTCGGCCTCGGCGCGATCCACCGCGGCGAGGTTGACGAGGATGTGGGCGGCGGCCGCGGCGCCCCCCACGCGGCGCGCGATGAAGAGGGTGTCCTCATGCGCGAGGAGCGGGTAGCCGACCTCGGGCTCGACTGAGATCATCCCGTAGTTGAGCGGCCAGAGGGCTGGACGCGGCTCGGCGCTGAGAGCACCGGCGTGCCCCAGCGCGGCTTGCAGTTGTTCGCGTGCGGCGCCGTATTCGCGCCGGAACCAGGCGACGATGCCGCGCGTGTGCGCCGCCCACATCGGCGCCCGCTCGGCTGGCAGATCCTCGGCCACCAGCCCCTCGTGCTCGCGCACGAGGAGCTCGACATCCTGGGCGGGACTGACGATCAGCCGGTAGGCCGCGGAGACCTCGACCGTGTCGAACATCCCGGCCCAATCCTCGAGCTCGCGGAAGAGAGCCACGCTCTCGGCCGCGAACTCGTCGATCCGCCCGTGGACGCCGCGACGCAGCCCGATCACGCAGACCGCATACAGGGCGCGGGCGCGCACCGCCGTCGGCTCGGGCGCCGCAGCCAGGGCGGCGGTCAGCCAGCGATACCCCTCGGCGAGGTAGCCACGCATCAGCCAGAAACGCCAGAGGGCGAGCGCAAGGCGCAGCGCCGTCTCAGGATCGGCCACCAGCGCCGAGGCCAGGGCGGCGCGGAGGTTGTCGCGCTCCCGATCGAGGCCCCGCAGCGTGGTCCGGGCCGGCAGGTCGCCGGCCGGCGTCGGGTCGCTCTCGGCCAGCGCGAGGTACCAGTCGCAATGGCGCCGCTCTAAAGCGGACCGTTCCCCCGCCTCCTCGAGACGCTCGACCGCGTACTGGCGCACGGTCTCCAGCAGCCGGTAGCGACGGTCGCCGGATCCCCCTTCGACCTGGACCAGCGACTTGTCGATCAGCCTGCCCAGCAGGGCGGCGACCTCGCTGCGCCGCAACGGGTCCTCGGCACAGACGTCCTCCGCCGCCTCCAGCCCAAAGGCGCCGGCGAACACTGCGAGCCGGCGCAGCAGCACCTGCTCGGAGGCGTCGAGCAGGTCGAAGCTCCAGGCGAGCGTCGCCCGCAGCGTCTGCTGTCGGGTCATCGCCGTGCGGGCCCCGGCCGAGAGCAGGTCGAGCGAGTCGTCGAGGCGCTCGACGATCTGAGCCGGAGTGAGAACGGCCGCCTGAGCCGCCGCCAGCTCGATCGCCAGCGGCATCCCGTCGAGACGGTGGCAAAGGGAGGCGACGGCGTCCGCGTTGTCGGCGCCGAGCTCAAATCCGGGGGCGGCCTGCGCGGCCCGGGCGGCGAACAGCCGCACCGACTCCGCCGCTGGCGACTCCGCCGCTGGCGCGCCGGCGACCAGCTTGGGGAGGGAGAGCGAGGGCACGCGCCAGGTCACCTCGCCGGGAACGCGGAGCGGCTCGCGACTGGTCGCCAGCACGGTCAGGTGCGGGCAACGGCTGAGCAAGGCCTCGGCGAGGTGGGCGATCGGCTCGACCAGGTGCTCGCAGTTGTCGAGCAGGAGCAGCTGCTGGCGGTCGCCGATGTGACTGGCGAGGGCGATCTCCGGCGCCCGGTCGGAGGCGAGCCGGGTGTCCAGGGCCTGGGCGACCGCTGGGCCGACCAGCTCGGGCTCGCCGAGTGCCGCCAGCTCGACCGGCCAGACCCCGTCGGAGAAATCCTCCGCCTGCTGCCCCGCAACCTGCAGCGCCAGCCTGGTCTTGCCGCAGCCGCCGGCCCCGGTCAGGGTGAGGAGCCTCGCGTCGCGCAGCAGCGCCGCGACCTCGGCCAGCTCGCGCTCGCGGCCGATGAAGCTGGTCAGCTGTGACGGCAGCTTGGGCCCGCGGCCAGCCGCCGCTTCAGGCTCGCCGCGCTCCTCCACCTCCGCCAGCTCAGCCTCCAGGGCAAGGCGGAGCTCTTCGAGCGAGTCGCGCCGCTCCCGGCTCCAGTCCTCGTAGCGGTCAGCCGGCAGCAGCTCGGCGTCGAAGTCCTCGAGCGCCGAGCGGTAGGCGCCAGGCTCGCCCTGCTCGCGCGCCGCGGCCGCGAGCTCTTCGAAGGCGACCGCGTCGATCCGGACCGGGTCCTCGGGACTGAGCAGGATCAGTTCTTCGCGCAGCTCCAGGTAGCGGCCGCCGTCCAGCCCGATCGAGTCAAGCGCACGTCGGGCCGCGAAGATCGCCTGATGGAGGTTGTTGCGGGCGGAGTCCGGGTCCCGCCCCGCCCACAGCAGCTCGATGACCTGATCGACGTGGAGGCGGCGCTCGGGAGCGAGGGCGAGCAGCTTGATCAGCGTCTTCGCCTTGCGCAGCCGCCAGGCGTCGTCGGCGACGACGTTGTCGTCGACGCTGATGGAGAACGCCCCGAGGAGACCGATGCACAACACCTCATCGCCCATCGATGTGCCTTTGCCAAGGGCCGGGGTCTGCGTCATGTCGAGCCCGACCGAGGCCGCTTCCGTCTTCCCCGCGAGCTTCTTCCAAATCAGCCTCGAAGCCTGGACCGGGTCCGGGACTCCCTTCAGCTCGTACTCGCTCGCGGCTTCGAGCGTGACGCCGTCACGCGAGGCGACCAGCGACTCCACGACTCCCTGAACCAACACCTCGCCGGTGCCTGCCGCGGAGCAGAGCCGGCTGGCGATCACCACCGTCATCCCGTGTAGGTCGTCCCCGTCGGCAATCGGCTCACCGGCTGCGACCCCCACGCGAGCGGCGATTCCGATCTTGCCCTGTGCGCCGTCGAGCCGCTCAACCGCTGCTTGGATTCCGGCCGCGGCCCTCAACGCTCCGAGCGCGCTCTCGAAGGTCGCCATCGTGCCGTCGCCGAGGGTCTTCACCACACGCCCACCGCCACCCTTAACCTCGCGGGCGACATCTTCGACGTGAGCGCGGCGCACCCGCTCCATGCGATCGTCTCCCAACCTCGCAAGCAGGGCGGTCGAGTCCACCAAGTCGCTGAAAACGACGATCGCCACCCCGTCCATGCGCGCCATCTTCTCGCATTCACTAAAGAGCCTCGAAACCCGAGGCCACGATCAAGCTCGTGCAGGATCTCGCTCAGAAGAAAATGCGACCCACCGAAGCCTTGATTCCGGCTGCGGTCCCTGCGAGGAGCCCCACAACTTCCCAGGCGAGATACATCGCGCAGCCCTGCCAAATCTTCGCGACCCCAGAGGTCATTTGAGGGGATCCGCTCTGCGCCTACTTTGAACCTGTTGCGATTCGCAGGAGCGCCTACAGCACTGCCTCGGCGATCGCTGTGCGCCGTCCGTCAGGGCTGATCCATTCGTCTTCCTCTAGGCGTAGGCCGCCGACGCGGGCGATGCCGGCAGTGGCGCGATGGGTCGACGGCGGAGAGGGAGGGACAAAGCTCGAAACTTGAGCGTACGTGGCGCCGAATCGAGAAACTCGATGCTCAACGCTTTGGGAAGCGGATTCCCGACGCGTCTTAATGCTCTCGGTATGCGCTGCTCAGGTCAAAATGGACCCGGTTCTTAAGCAGACTCTCTCGCAGCGGCCACATCGACACCCGTCTGCTGCTGGTAGGTGACCCAATCCACATATGAGTCCTTGCGTGCGACGAGGCCATCGCTGACGGTGAATACGTCGGTTCCGTCGCAGGCGAAGGATTTGCCGTCGCGGGTGCCGGTCATCACGTACTCGGCAACGAAGTGATCGTCTCCCAGATATACGCGCACCGGCTCGAAGCCGAGGTCTGGCGAGTCGGCGAATTGGCCGGCGATAGCGGCCCGGATTGCCTCGCGGCCGACCCAAGGCTCCATGACGTCGTGCAGATGAAACACAGCATCCTCGGTGTGTAGGGCAACGATCGCGTCTGGATCGTGGTTCGCCCATGCTTGGTTGTAGGTCACGGCAAGCTCGGAAATGCTGTCACTCATTGGCCACACCTTTCAAGTTGAACCTTCGGGATCAACGCGATGCTAATCCGGCGACGGCTGAGGGTCAACGCCATCGCGTCTCGCACTCGCCGGTGTGCAAGCCGGCGCGAACGCGGATCCCCGACGCCTCGGAGGATCACCGCCGCCGTCGCTCCCTGCGCGGACCTTCGATGTTGAGACGGCGGCAACACGATGCTCAGCGCTTCGTGGCCAGAAAGAGGTAGCGGTTGAGGCTGAAGAAGTAATCGCCGCTGCGGGAGAGGCGGTCCAGGTCCTCCCTCCACGCAATGGCGTCGGCTTCGGTGAGCCCCTGCCGGCCGGGGACGTAGTCGGCGATCAGCTCGGCCATCCCCTCGCTGTAGGTGTTGTGGTTGGTGCTCAGGTTGAGGATAGGTACGACCTGGCAGAGCTCGAGCGTCAAGCCTGCCTCCTCCAGCAGGCCGATCAGCCTGCGTGGCAGGTGCGGATCGATCAGATGCTCGCCCCAGGCGTCCAGTACGCGCCGCATGCGCAGGGGATCGCCACAGTGCCAGACGATCGAATCCCAGTCGGTGTCGAGCACCAGCGCGCGGCCCCCCGGACGCAACACACGGGCAAGCTCCGAAAGCGCCGCCGCGATGTCCTCCACGTACTCATAGACCTGGGTGGAGACGACGGCATCAAAGCTCTTGTCTGCGCAGGGCAGCGCACACGCGTCGGCGTGTTCGAAGCGCAGCTCGCCATTACCTGTCGAGCCAAGACGAGCTGCGGCGATCGCCAGCATGGCCTCGCTGACGTCGGTGCCCAGGACGGCGCCGTTCGGTGCGGCGCTGGCGGCCAGCTCGGCCGCGAGGAAGCCCGGGCCCGCCCCGATGTCGAGCACCCGCTCACCCGGCTTGACCTCAAGCGCATCGCGCACCGCCCGGCGCTGGGCGACGACATCGGGCGTGCTGTAGATCGCCTCGATCCGTCGTGATTCCTCCTCATCGAATTGAAGCGTGGAACTCATTGCAGAAAAACTGTACCGGCGTGACCTTTGGGAAACCTTTGAGGCCCGCCAGGGGGTGAAAGCCCCGCGATGAACTCCTCGAGCGCTCCACCCAGAGCTGGCCGCCGAGGTGATGCGCGAGGCCCGGGAGTGGCAGCGCGCGGCCCAGCGAGCGACGCGAGGGCGCGAGCCGCACAGCCAACCAGGACAGGGCGAAGCGGTCCGCGCGGCGGCCATCCGGGGTCGCCTGGGTTCCCAGCGTCGCGACCGCGGCCGGGATCACGATCAGCCGCAACGGCCAGTCGAGAAGGCCGAGCGTCAGGCCACCGAGCCACGTCGCCGCCAGAGCGGCCAGCGCCGCGATCACGGCCCCCTCTCGGCCACCGACGCCGAAGCCGACGATGCCGGCGAGCGCGGCGGCGGCGAGCGCCACGGTCGCCGAGCCCGCGCTGAGGAAAATGACGGCGAGCAGCGTGCCGGTCGCATAGGCCAGCCAGCGCAGCGGCACCCCGCCAGGGATCGGCAGCGAGCGGCCCTCGATCTGGTAGATGCGCCGCTCGGGTCGGAAGATCCGCTGGTAGGAGCGGATCGGCTCGAAGCTCTCGCTCACGGCAGAATCCGCTGTCCGATCACCCGCGCCATTTCGGCGACCTGGTCGGGGCTGAAGACGAGCCAGCCGACCAGAACGGCGGCGATGAAGAAGACGGCGAGGTCGGTGAACTTCCGATTCAGCAGGAAGACCAAGCCGACGATCGCGATGATGCCGCCGTAGATCTCCCCCGCGTAGTGGCGGAGCGTCGAGCCGATGTTGTGGCCGACGTCGTTGCCGCTCGCCGCGAGGGCGGCTGCGGGCGCGAGTAGAAGCACGCTCGCCGCGATGAGGACGAGGAGGGCGACTCGGACGCGGCGCCTCACGACAGCGCCCCCTCGACGCGATCGACGTACCAGCGACCGTGCCGGGCCACGTCGAGGCGGTAGGCGAGCCTGAAGCTCGCGCCGCTCAGCGGATCGCGTACCCGCACCGTGGCGAGCACCGTGCGCTGCTGGCCTTCGCCGTCCCCGATCTGCTCGACGGAGGAAACGCCGAGAAGCTGAAGCCCGTTGCCGGGCGGCACGACCACCGCGCCGGCCGCGAGCAGGTAGGAGAGATCGGTGGGGCTCGACGCCGAGAAGTAGGCCGGCAGGAAGCGCCGCACCAGCTCGCCGATGGCGGTGGCGTCCGGGCCGGCAATAGGTCGGGGAGAAGCGACGTCTTCCCCGACTCCGGCCGGCCCGGCGACCACCGCGGGCGCCCCTGCCGCCGCCACCTCGCCCGCGCCTTCGCGGACGATCGGGACGGCCAGGTAGAGGGTGCGGGCGTCGGCCAGCTCGCAGGCCACCGTGACGAGCGCCTGCCCCTGGCCGATGCCCTCGCTGCCGGCGACCTCTGCCTGCTGGACTTCGACCCCGGTGGCACTCGTGCCCGCTGAGGGCACCTTGACGCCCGGGGCCAAGAGCGGCGCCAGTTCCTTGAGCGAAGCGCCGCCGAGGTAAGCGCGGGCGAACCGCACAGCGAAGGAGCCGGTCCTCGGATCGACAACCCCGCTCGCCGAGGCCGCCGCTCGATCACTCTGCTGAGGATCAGCGAGGACCGACGCAGCGCCGCGGAGGAGCAGGAGCCCGACTAGCGCCCACAGCGCTGCCCGGCCTGCCGTCCGAAGTGCCGCGCGTACCGTGCGGCCCTCGCTGCTGCTCCTCCCGATCCGAGTACCGACTCCAACTGCCACTTACAGACCACCTCCGTGTCGATTTGGTGGTCAGCCCTGTTGACTGACTCACCACTACGGAGGCGCGAGGTGGCAAAGTGGTCACAACCGCACAACCACATAGTTGTATGTCGATCCTCGAAGGGAGGAACCACGTCCCTCCCGTAGTGGCAGGAGCGACGTGCGAATCCGAGGTGTGGTCTCAGCCGACGCTGAGAGCGGAGGCGAGTTGCTCGACCAGCCACCATCCGGCGAAGTCGGTCAGTTCGTAGTGAATCCAGACGCCTTCACGGTGTCGGCTGACGATGCCGGCCTGATACAAGACCGCGAGCTGCTTGGAGACGTTCTGCTGGGTGACCGGCAGGCAAGCCGTCAGAGCGCTGACCGTGGCTTTGCCACGCTCGTTCAACACCTCGATCAGGCGAATCCTGGTCGGGTCCGCGAGAACCCGCAGCATCGCGGTGATCGACTCGACCGCTTCGTCGGAGAGCGGTGGGCTCGACGACGCGACCCGGGCTCGCGCTTCGTTTCTCACCTGCTGGGCTACACAGTCACTCATAGGTCTCTGCTCTACAGAGCATCGAAGTGCAAAAGTGGTCCCCCCCTTTCTCGAATTTGTGTGATGTTCACTTGCGAAATGCCCAGGCCAAGGCTTCGGCTGGGCGGCGGCGTCGAGGGAAAATGGCAGGCGAAAGCGCTCCGGCCCCAGAAAAAGGGGCCGGAGGCGAACGGCGGTGTGTAGGCGGGCGGACCCCGAGGCCCTACCGCTGCTGTCTAGTGCAGCCTGAGCCTGGTCCCGACGTACAGAAGACTCGGGTCGCCGGTGCCAATCCGGGCAGCATTGAGCTTCCAGAGGCGCTGCACCTCGGCTTCGATTTCACTGTTGCCAGCGCCAGCCGGCAGTAGGGCTTCGGCGATCGACCACAGGCACTCCCCCGCCTGAACGGTGTGGACAGAGTGTCCGACCAGGCTCCCGGCAGCGCCATTGCGCTGAGCGGGCGTCGCGGCTGGCGGCGCTGCTTCCGGTTCCGGTGCTTCGGGCGGGCTGACGGGCGAAGGCACTTCGGGGATGCTCTGCACGGCTTCCGGTGCATGCGAGGCGGGCTGCGAGGAGGATGAGCTTTCAGGAGCCGCAAGTGGCTGGTTTTCGACCGGAGCCGAGGGCGGAGCCGGAGCCGGTTCATAGGCCGGGCCGTATTCCGGCCCTGGGGCAGGGGTGCTCGCCGCTTCTTCGGCAGGAGGCTGCGCGGCATCGGCAGTGGAACCCGGCGGATGTTCGGGTTCCTGCTTTCTTCCCCGCCGATCGGCGCACCGGGCAGTTCTTCCAACACGGCTTCTTCCCCGCCCGGTTCGAGTTCAGGGGCTTCTTCGAGTCCCGGCAGGGCGCCAGGAGAAGCCGACCCTTCCTGTTCGCTGTCGGCTTCTGCGGCGAACGCCACGCCCGGCGCGATACTGCCGAACGCCAGCACGGCGCTGAGCCCGGCTGCCAGAGCCCGTATCCCGAGCCTCGGCCGCGAGCGCGCGCCCGAACGAGATATGGACATCAGAAACTCGTGAAACCAGGGCATCGGATTCCTCCTCGCTTGTCGATCCGGGGTCTCAATTCAGTGGGGGAGCTACGCAGCGGTATGACTTTGCTCCGGCGAAGGTGTCAGGAGTGATGCCCACAGCGCCACCTTGGCTGATGATGTAGAGGTCATCGACCCGGCCGGGTTCGCTGCTCGAGGCAGATACTTCGCTCGTCAGCTCGCCGCCAGCCGCCAGCTGAATCTCCTGGTGGGTAAGGGCGTCCATCAGCTCGTTGTGGGTAGGAAGCCTGCGCCCCGCCGCCGCTTTGGTGTCGATCGCGCCACATTCGTAAACCGCATTGCCATAGGCGACCGGCGGATGGGCCTGAGTTTCGACGCAGACCCCGGCGACCGGGATCGTGCCCTGTGGGCAGCGGACCAGGAAACGTTCGGCGGTCTGGCCGTCGAGGCGCGCCGCGTTGAGCGCGCGCGGCACCGCACTCAGGTTCGACTCTTTGATCTGCCGGCGCCCCAGAGAGTTGCGCTTGATGTTCTTGCCAGTGATCGTGTGCGCCTTGATGTCCTTACCCGAGATCTTCAGTGCCGCATAGGAAGTGCCGCCGATGGCGATGAAGAGCGCCAGCGTCGCGACGACGTTGGCGTAGGTGAGGCGGGGCCGCGGGACTTTCAACATTCCGGTTCCTCCTTGGGCTGACTGACCTTGGCTATCCCGT
>WNFM01160538.1_pt1 | contig 11113 bp, 14 predicted proteins | sample 5400271 | NCBI WGS metagenome assembly WNFM01 (sample SAMN13153352, study PRJNA577476) | soil metagenome | isolation source: 60 cm saprolite on Douglas fir-dominated hillslope | place: USA:California | collected 2013-09-17 | reverse complement strand
ACTCGCGCGGGAATCCGACCGTCGAGGTGGACGTCGTGCTCGAGTCCGGGGCGCCGGGTCGCGCGATCGTTCCGTCCGGCGCGTCCCCGGGCGTGCACGAAGCGGTCGAGCTCCGCGACGGCGGCGGAGAGTGGAGCGCCAAGGGCGTCTCGCAGGCGGTCGCGAACGTCAACGGCGAGATCGCGGGCATCCTGCGCGGGCGCGACGCGTCCGACCAGGAAGGCCTCGACCGCGCGCTGATCGAGCTCGACGGCACGCCGAATAAGGGACGTCTCGGCGCGAACGCGATCTTGGGCGCGTCGCTCGCTGCGGCGAAGGCGAGCGCGGCCGACGAGGGCGTGTCGCTCTTCCGCTATCTCGGCGGCGATGCAAGCACGCTTCCCGTCCCCATGATGAACGTGATCAACGGCGGCGCGCACGCGTCGAACTCGATCGACCTGCAGGAGTTCATGGTCGTCCCCGTCGGCGCGGATTCTTTCTCGGAGGGGCTGCGCATCGGCGTCGAGGTCTACCACTCGCTCAAGCAGGTGCTGACGGAGCGCAGGCTCTCGACGCTCGTGGGCGACGAGGGCGGCTTTGCGCCCGACCTCGAGTCGAGCGAGGCGGCGATCGAGCTGATCCTTGAAGGCGCGGAGCGCGCGGGCCACCGCGACCGCATCGCGATCGCACTCGACCCAGCGACGAGCGAGGTCTTCAAGGACGGTGTCTATCGCTTCGAGGGCCGCGAGAAGACGAGTGCCGAGCTGCCGGAGTTCTGGGCCGAGCTCGTCGACCGTTATCCGATCGTCTCGATCGAGGACGGCGCGGCCGAGGACGACTGGGAGTCGTGGAAGGCACAGACCGAGTTGCTCGGCGACCGCGTGCAGCTCGTCGGAGACGATCTCTTCGTGACGAACCCGGTGCGCCTGCAGCAGGGCATCGACCGCGGCACCGCCAACTCGATCCTCGTCAAGGTGAACCAGATCGGGACGCTGACCGAGACGATCGAAGCGGTACAGCTCGCGCAGGCAAACGGCTACTCGGCGGTCATGTCGCACCGCTCGGGCGAGACGGAGGACGCGACAATCGCGGATCTCGCAGTCGCCCTCGGCACGGGTCAGATCAAGACGGGCGCGCCGGCGAGGTCGGACCGCGTCGCGAAGTACAACCAGCTGCTCCGCATCGAAGAGGAGCTCGGCGCGCGCGCCGTCTATCCCGGCTGGGACGCGTTCCCTCGGGCGAAGAGGTAACCCTCGAATCTGGTTCGCCTGAGGGCGAATCAGGTTCGGCGCTGACTCGAACCTGATTCGGTGTCAGCCGAACCAGATTCGGGAGTTTCAATCGTCGCTAGTCTGGGAGCAGATGGCAACAGACAGGCGCAGAACGAAGATCGTCGCGACGATCGGTCCGGCCACATCGACGCACGAAGCGCTGCGCGAGCTGGTGGACACCGGCGTCGACGCGGTCCGCCTCAATCTCTCGCACGGCGTGCACGCCGACCACGAGGCCCGCGCGAACCTGGTGCGTGAAGTTCAGTCCGAGACCGGTAAGCCGCTCGCGCTGATCGCCGACCTACAAGGCCCGAAGCTCCGCATCGGCGATCTCGACGAGCCGCGCATGCTCCTGAAGGACGAAGAGGTGGTCGTCGTCGGCGACATGCACGCCTCGAACGGTGAGCTGCCGATCGCGCCTGCGGTGATCAGCGAGGTGCTCCGCCCGGGGCACGACATCCTGATCGACGACGGCCTGGTGCGCCTCTCGGTCCAGGAGGTCGGCAACGGACGAGCGCGCTGCCTCGTGATCGTCGGCGGCGAGATCAAGTCCCACAAGGGCGTCAATCTGCCCGGCGTCCCCGTGCCGATCCCGTCGCTGACGAAGAAGGACCTCGACGATCTGGAGTTCGCTCTCGGTCTCGGTGCCGACTTCGTCGCCCTCTCGTTCGTGCGCGCGGCGGCGGACGTCCGCGACCTGCAGGCGATCATTCGCCAGCACGGCTCGCCGGCCCGCGTGATCGCGAAGATCGAGAAGGCGGAAGCGATCGAGGCGCTCGAGGAGATCCTGCTCGAAACCGACGCGGTGATGGTCGCTCGCGGTGACCTCGGCGTCGAGATCGGCGCCGCCACGGTGCCGCTGCTGCAGAAGCGGATCATCCTGCGCTGCCTCGAGGCCGGCAAGCCGGTGATCACGGCGACCCAGATGCTCGAGTCGATGATCGAGCACGCCGAGCCGACGCGGGCCGAGGCGAGCGACGTCGCGAACGCGATCCTCGACGGCACGTCGGCGATCATGCTCTCCGCGGAGACGGCGACCGGCAACTATCCGGTCGAGGCGGTGCGCACGATGGACAGCATCGCGCGAGCGGTCGAGCCGTCGATGGGCTACCGCCATCAGATGCCCGCGCCAGGCGAGGAGACGACGGTCGGCCGTGCGATGTCGAACGCCGCCTGCGATCTCGCCGAAGCACTCGACGCGCGCGCGATCCTCGTCCCGACGTTCACCGGCCGCACCGCGTCCGCCGTCGCGCGCCTGCGCCCACGGCGGCCCGTGATTGGCTTGTCGCACCATCAGACCTCGGTCCAGCAGATGGCGCTCGAGTGGGGCGTCACGCCGGTGCTGATGCCGCGGAGCGACGACGTCGAAGATCTCTGGTCGCGTTCGATCGACTCCGCGCTGAAGAGCGGCGCGATCGACGCCGGCGACCGCATCGTCCTCACCGCCGGCACCGCCGTGAACCTGCCGGGCTCGACCAACGTGATCAAAGTCGACGTCGCGTAGGGATCTCATGCGTCCCGGCGAATCGGGACGCTGATGCTTCGGCTCAGACCTACTCGGCTGCTCGCGATCGGCGGGATCGCACTCGTGGCGTTCCTCTACTGGAAGCCGACGCAGACGTACCTGCACACGAACCACGAGCTGCAGGCACGCCAGGCGGAGGTTCGCGAGCTTCGCGTAGAGAAGGCGCAGCTGCAGAAGCGCATCGCCCAGGCCGGCACCGGCGGGCAGCTGGTGCGCGAGGCGCGTCGCCTCGGCCTCGTCAAGCCGGGCGAGAAGCTGTTCATCGTGCGCGGCATCTCCACCTGGCGCAAGCATCACTAGCCTGTTCCCGTGACCGATGAAGAGATCGTCGGGCGACAGCTCGGCCGCGCGCCGCGCGCATTTGTGCGCGTTGCCGTCCGCTGCCCGTTCGGCAAACCCGCGGTGACGGAGCAGGCGGCGATCGACGAGGACGGCCACCCGTTCCCGACCCAGTTCTATGCGACGTGCAAGCACCTGGTCGCTGCGATCTCGCGCCTCGAGGCGGACGGCGGCGTCGAACGCTGGTCGCGCGCGGCGCAGGAGGACGAGGAGCTGGCGCGCAGCCTGGCCGACGCGCAGGCCGAGCAGCGCCGGATCCGGCCCGAGCTCGATGCCGGCATCGGCGGCTCGACCCGCAGCGGCAGTCTCAAGTGCCTGCACGCGCACGCGGCATTTGCGCTCGCGCGCCCGGGCTACGAGCTCGGAGACCGCATCCTCGCGGAGCTGCCGTCGCTGTGGCCGGACTCCTGCTGTACTCCGTAGACCGATGAACGTCGAGCTCGCGAGACAGCAGTGGCAGGACGGAATCCGACGCGTCGAGGACGCGCGCGGCGACAATCGCCGCTACGTCGAGCTCAGCCAACAGGTCGACGTCGTCGTCGCGGGACTGCGCAAGCGCGTCGGCCAGGTGTTCACGCTCGACGAGCTCGCCGACGCCTACGACGGCGCCGACGAATGGGCGCGCGAGCTGATCGAGGATGCCGCCGACCCCGACGCGCCTCCCGCCGCCGAGGCGGGCACGGTTGCCGATGCCGCCTTCCACGTCTACGCCCGCGGCGCGCTCGACTACCGCCCGTGACGCGTCGGATCATCCTCGCGGTCGTCGTGCTCGTCGTCTTTGCGCTCGGGATCGGGCTCGGCCAGGCGCTGAACGACAACCCCGAGCCGGGGGGCACGCAGACGCTCGTCCGGACCCTCGAGCCCCTACCGCTTGCCCCCGCGGCGCGCGCAACCGTGACCGTGACGGTTCCAAACAAGTAATCCCGGTTTAGGTAGCGGCAGCTTTGGTTACTTTTCGGGGGTGACCAACCCCGGAAGACGAGCTCCGACCGGCGAGCCCGACTGGCTGACGCTCGGCCAGGCGGCGAAATTCCTCGGCGTGGCGCAGTCCACGATCCGCAAATGGTCCGACCAGGGCCGTGTGCCCGCCTTCTACACCCCGGGCGGCCACCGTCGCTATCGGCGGCGCGACCTCGAGGCGTTCCTCGACCGTTCCGGCCCCGGCGGCAAGTCGAGCGGGCCGCTCGTGCTCGTGGTCGACGGCGATGCGCGCCTGCGCGAGTTCATGCGCGTCAACCTCGAGATGGAGGGCTACACGGTCCGCGAGGCGTCGAGCGCCGAGGAAGCGCTCGGCTCGATCGAGGACCAGGCTCCCGAGCTCGTGCTCCTCGACGTCGTCATGCCCGGCATCGACGGCTGGGAGATGCTCCAGCGCATGCAGGAGCGCTACGGCTCGATCCCCGTGATCATGTTCAGCGGTCAGGTCGACGCGAACTCGGCCGGGGACGCGGAGCAGCGCGGCGCACGTGGCTTCGTCGGCAAGCCGTTCGATCCGCAGCAGCTGATCGAACGCGCGAAGCAGCTCGTTCCGGCTTGAGCTGGGAGAAGCACCTCGAACACTGGATCGTGCTCCAGCGGGTCGGCTGGCTCAACTGGTTCTTCATCGGGCTCTCGTGGATCGGCCAGCTCGGCCTCGTCTGGATCGCGATCGCGCTCGTGCTGGCGGTGCTCTGGCGCCGACCGTCGCTCTTTCTCACCGTCGTCGTCGCCGACGTGATCGCCGACCTGCTCGCGGATCTCGGGAAGCTCTGCGTCCACCGGCACCGGCCGTTCGAGACGCAGCTCGGTCCGGCGTCGAACACGCACTCGTTCCCGTCCGGTCACACGGCGACGTCGTTCGCCTGCGCGACCGTGCTCTCGGCGTTCGCGCCCCGCCTGCGCGTGCCGTTCTTCCTGCTCGCGACGTTGATCGGGCTCTCGCGGATCTATAACGGGGTGCACTACCCGACGGACGTGCTCGCCGGTGCACTGCTCGGCGTGCTTACAGCTCTTCTGCTGCTCGCAGGAGCCCGCCGGCGATCACGCCGAGCGATGCGATGAGCGCGATCCAGATCCCGATTCCGCGGCCGTCAGCCGGGAGCACCGCGTCGGGGATCGAGATCACGCGGATCAGAACGAAGATCGCGGCCAGCGCGCCCAGGCCCAGGACGAGCAGGCTCTCCGGGACGGACGGGGGCAGCTCGAACCCGAGCTCGTCCAGCGCCACGAGGGCGAGCACGGCGACGCCGATGAAGAAGACGAGCTTGCCGAGGACGCCGCTGTGCCAGCCGATCACCGCGAGCTTCACGCCCACGCCCGACCCGGCGTACCAGTCCATGAACGAGGAGAGCGCGAGAATGAGCCCCGCGATCCAGGTAATGCGCTCGCCGGCGGCCCAGAGGCCGCCGGACGCGGCGGGGCGGGCGTAGCCCGCCGACGCGGCCAGCCCGGGGGCCGGCGGGTCGAGCTCGAAGAACTCAGGGGTTTCCACAGGCCCATTATGGGCATCATTCCGGTCAGCAGGACTATGAAGGGATGGGATCGTGGAAGGGGGTCAGATGCTCGATCAAGGTCAGACCGAAGACATTGGGAGCAGCGAGTACGTCGAGTTCGTCGCCGCCGGCACCTCGGCGGTGGGCGCCTATCACTGCTCGACGTGTGGCTACGGCATCACCGTCCACAGTGAATTGCCGGACTGTCCGATGTGCGCCGGGACGACGTGGGAGCTCCACGACTGGAGCCCGTTCACGAACCCGTCACGGCTGAACTAGACGCCGAAGAGCGTCTGGACTTCGTGCCAGGCGGCGAGGATCACGAACGCCGTTACGAATGCCAGGATGAGCAGCGAGACCCAGAAGCGCACGTTCGAGCGCTTGACCGCGCTCCGCCGCTCGACCTTCGCGCGACGGCGCGCCCGTTCGCGGCGGTAGTTCCGCTCGATCGCGCGTGGATCCAGGGAGGGCGTCTCCTCCTCGACCGGGGCGGGCTCTGCCATACCGAAAGTGTAGGCAATATCTCTTCTTACGATGGTCGTCGAGGCCCAGCGGCTGCCCGTCGAAACACTCGCACGGGCAGCAGCGGAGGTCGCCGCGAGTGGTGACCTGCGCTCCGCTCTAGGAGCGATCGCCCGCGCCGCAGCGGAAGCAACCCGCGCGGATCTGGCCGTCCTGCGCGTGCTCGACGCCGACGGCCAGCTCGTCGCCCGCGCGATGGCTCCCGAAGGCTCGGCGCTCGGCGCCGAGGTCGCCGGGACGCGCGCGGCGTGTGAAGCAGTGCTCGCCGGCGAGGTTCCCGAGCCCACGCGCCGTGCCGCTGAGCGAGCGCGCGCGGCAGGCCTGCTCGTCGTGCTCGCGCGTGCTGCCGGCAGGATCGTCGGTTCGGTCGAGCTCGTTCGGATCGGCGAAGACTTCGACGACGACGATCGTGTGGTCGCCGATCTCGTCGGCGCGCAGCTCGCACTTGCCGTGCGCACGCTCGCGCCCGACACCGGCACCGCGACCACCCGCGCGAAGTGGCTCGAGCTGGCAGGTGATGCGCTTGCGGCGGGCGGCGATCTGCACCGCGCGGCACAGCAGACCGTCCGGGTGGCCGTCGAGACCACGGGCGCCCGCGGTGGCGCGCTGTGGCACCTGGGACCGGAGGAGACGCAGGAGCTGATCGCGTCCCTAGGCCCCGTCGAGGCCGGGCTCGACCGGGCAGCCGAGCTTGTGCGCGAAGCTGTCGGCGCCTGGCGGCCGGCCACCGTCGACCACGATCCCCGGTTGCCAGGCCGCGCGACCCACGTCGCGACGCTCCCACTCGGCCAGCCGCCGTTCGCCGCGCTGCAGCTCTTCTACACCGAGGATTCGGTCCCCGCCGAGAGTGAGCTGCCGTCGCTCGCAGCGTTCGCGGCCCGCGCCGCGCATGCGTTGCGTTCCGCCGAGCATGCCGCAGAGCTCGAGGTCGAGCTCGTGCGCACGAGGGCGCTGCTCGAGGTGGTCGGCGAGGCGATCGCCCGGCTTTCGCTCACGCACACCCTCGAAACGGCCGTCGAGCGGATCGCCGAGCTCCTGCAGGTCGACCAGGTCGGTGTGTACCTCCGGGAGGACGGGCGCCTGTTTGCGGCTGCCGGCCGTGCGCTCGCAAAGGGGCACGACGAGATCGCGGGCAGGCTGAGCGATGCGCTCTCGGGCCCACTGCGTGCGCGCGCGGCGATCCACGCGCGCGTCGGGGACAGCGACCCGGTGCTCTCGCCGACGCGCACAGCGCTGACATCGGCGGGGCAGCGGTCGGCTGTCGCGGTCCCGCTCCACGTGCAGGACGAATCGATCGGGCTGCTCGTCGCCTACCCCGGCGCGCGCACGATCGGAGAGAGCGACACCGCTCTCCTGACCGCGCTCGCGGCGCAGCTCGCAGTCGCCGTGCAGAACGCGCGGCTGCACGAGCGCACGAAGGAGCTCGGCGAGGCGCTCGGCGAGGTGCTCGAGACCGAGCGGCAGAGCTCGCGGCAGGTGAACGCGCTCTACGAGATCTCGCGGTCGTTCGCACAGAGCCTGTCGCTCGAGAAGACGCTCGCGACGGTGACATCGACGATCGTGGACGTGCTCGGCGTCGACGCCGCTGTGATTCGCGTCCCCGACGAGCGTGGCGACCAGTTCGTCCCACGCGCCGTGCACGTCGCCGAGGCGAGGATGCACGATGCCGTGCGGACGATCCTCGAGCGTCCGCAGCCGCGGCCGCCGCGCACGCACGAGCCGATCGTGCTCGACATCCCGACTGCGCGGCGGCTGGGCGGCGCGCACGCGCTGCTGATCCCGTTCCTCGACAAGGGCTCGACCGCTGCGCTCCTGCCGATCGCAACCGCCACCGAACTTTTAGCGCAGCTGACGATCCTCTGCCTTGACCCGGCGCGCCCGATCAGCGCCGAGACGCTGACCACCGCCGGCACGATCGCGCAGCAGGCCGCGCTTGCAATCGACAACGCGCGCCTCTACCAGCAGCAGAAGCAGTTCACCGACGCGATGCAGCGATCGCTGCTGCCGAGGACGCGGCCCCGAATCCCCGGACTCGAGATCGGGGCGGTCTACGAGTCGTCGGCGCTCGTCGGCATCGGCGGAGACCTCTACGACTACCTCAAGATCGACGACGACCGCCTGGCGATCGTGCTCGGGGACGTCACCGGTCACGGGATCGACGCAGCTGCCGACATGGCGATGGCGAAGTTCGTGTTCCGCTCGCTCGCGCGCGAGCACTCGGAGCCCTCGGAGTTCCTCGCGCACGCGAACGAGGTCGTCGTCGGTGAGATCGCGGTGGGCAAGTTCATCACGATGGCGTACCTCACCGTCGATCCCGCCGGCGAGGTTCTCTGCGCGAGTGCTGGACATCCGGTCCCGAGGCTCGTCCATCCGGACGGGACGGTCACCGGCCTCGAGTGCGGCGGGCTCGCGCTCGGCATCGACGCCGCGCAGGCCTACGAGCAGGTGCGCGCTGAGCTGCCGCCCGGGGGCGCGGTCGTCCTCTACACCGACGGCGTGATCGAGTCGCGCCGCGGACGCGAGCTGTTCGGGCAGCAGCGCATGGACGAGCTGCTCGCCGCGCATGCCCAACAGCCTGCGCAGGTGCTGGCGGACGAGTTGCTCGCCGCGTGCCGTGACTACGCGGGCGGCGACCTGCCGGACGACTGCGCGATCGTCGTCATCCGGCGCACGTGAATCTCCGCCGCGCCGGCGAGCGCCCGCTGGTGATCGGACACCGCGGCGCCGCGGCCGTCGCGCCGGAGAACACGCTCGCGGCCCTCGAGGCGGCCGTCGCGGCCCACGTCGATCTCGTCGAGTTCGACGTCTCGCCCGGCTTGCGGCTCGGGCACGCACCCGGCGACCTGCCGAGCGATGCGCTTTCACTGGACGAAGCGCTCGAGTTTCTGAAGGCGCACGGAGTGGGAGTCCACCTCGACGTGAAGCTGCCGGGCTACGAGGAACAGGTGCTCGAGGCGATCCGCCGCCACGGCGTTGCCGAGCGCGCCGTGCTCTCGACGGCGTTCGCAGCCACCGCTCGCCGCTTCGCACGTCTGGCGCCCGAGCTGCCGCGCGCGATCGGCTACCCGCGCGACCGGCTCGGGGTCTCCAACCTGCGCTGGCCGAGGCCGCTGCAGCGCGCCGGCGCGGCGGTGCTTCGGCAGGCGATGCCGGTCCGCATCCCCTTCTTGCTGCGGTGGACGAGCGCGAACACCCTCGCGCTCCATCACACGCTGTGCTCGCGGGCCGCGGTGGCGACCGCGCACCGGCTGGGCGCGCCGGTGCTCGCCTGGACGGTGAACGACGAGCGGGGAGTGCGCCGCGTCGCGGCCGCGGGCGTCGACGGAATCGTCTCTGACGACCCGGAAATGACCCTGGCTACACTGCTTGCGCTGTGAAGCGTCTCTCCGTCGTAGCGCTCTTCGTGCTCGGTTTCACGGCTGCAGGAGCCTTTTCCGGCGCCGTGATCGCCGACGTCACCACCTCGGCGTCCACGACCACCGGCACGACCGCGACGACCACCACCGCTACGACGGCGGCCACGACGACGACGACCACGAGCACGATCCCGGCGGGCGTCCGTGTTGCGGGCGTCCGGGTCGGGGGCCTGCGGCCGAGTGACGCTGTCAGCGCCGTGCACGAGGCGTTTGCCCGGCCGCTCGCCGTCGTGGTCGATCGGACCAGGCTCGATCTCGACCCGGTGAAGTTCGCCTCGGTGTACATCGAGACGGCCGTCGCCCGGGCCCGCGTCTCGACCGCCGGCACGAACGTCGATCTCGTCGTCGCCGTGCGCGGCGCCCCGCTCCGTGCGTGGGTGGCGGGTGTCGAGAAGCGCGTTGCGCGCGCCCCGATCGATGCCACGCTGAAGCTCAAGAACGGCAAGCCGTTCCTCACGAAGGACAAGCCCGGCCGCCGCCTCGACACGACGCGGCTCACCGAGCGGATCGTCACTGCGCTTCGCGGCAACACGAGGCTGCCCGTCCGCGTGCGCACCAGGCCGGTCGCGCCGAAGGTCTCCGTCGGCACGTACGCGAAGGTGATCGTGATCAACCGGTCGCTCAACCGCCTGTACCTCTACAAGGGCAACAAGCTGTCCCGCACGTTCCCGGTTGCGACCGGACAGGCGATCTACCCTACGCCGCGCGGCACGTGGCACATCGTCGTGAAGTACCGCAACCCGTGGTGGTACCCGCCGACCTCGAGCAGCTGGGCGCACGGCCTCAAGCCGGTCCCGCCGGGCCCAAACAACCCGCTCGGCACGCGCTGGATGGGGCTCGATGCGCCGGGCGTCGGCATCCACGGTACGGATGCGCCGAGCTCGATCGGCTACAGCGCGTCGCACGGCTGCGTCCGGATGCAGGTGCCCGACGCCGAATGGCTCTTCGACCACGTTGACATCGGGACTACTGTTTTCGTTCTCTGATGCGCGCCCTTCGAGCAATTGCCGTCGTCTCGGTCCTTGGACTGCTCGGGCTGCTCGTCTGGGATCTCGTGCACCAAAGCGGGCCGGGCATCGCGGTCAAGGTCGATCAGGGCAAGATCGTCCCCGCGCCGAAGCTCGATCTGCCGCTGCTCACCGGCGCGGGCCGGCTGACTCTCGCCTCGCTGCGGGGCAAGGTGGTCGTGGTCAACTTCTGGCAGTCGTCGTGCTACCCGTGCAAGCAAGAGGCGCGCGCCGTCGCGGCGGCGTCGCGCGCGTGGAGCGCGAAGCGGAGTGACGTCGTCTTTCTCGGCGTCAACGCGCAGGATCTCAAAGGCCCGGCGCACGCGTACCTGAAGCGGTACGGCGTGACGTACACGAACGTCCGGGACGCGCTCGGAAACACCTGGCCGAAGTGGGGCGTGACAGCGGTCCCCGAGACGTTCTTCGTCGATCGCCGCGGCCGCGTCGTGCCGCCGCACATCACGGGACAGGCGTCCCGTGCGCAGATCAACGACGGCATTCGTCGCGCGCTCCGGTCGTGAGGCTCGCCGTCGCCGTGCTGGCGGCGCTCATGCTTGCGGCCCCTGCCTCCGCCTGCAAGCAG
>WNFM01272716.1_pt1 | contig 11114 bp, 15 predicted proteins | sample 5400271 | NCBI WGS metagenome assembly WNFM01 (sample SAMN13153352, study PRJNA577476) | soil metagenome | isolation source: 60 cm saprolite on Douglas fir-dominated hillslope | place: USA:California | collected 2013-09-17 | reverse complement strand
CCAGGCGCGCACCATCCGCATCCCGGTGCACATGATCGAGACCATCAACAAGATGAACCGCATCTCGCGCCAGATCCTGCAGGAGACCGGCCAGGAGCCCGATCCGGCAACGCTGGCGCAGCGGATGGAGATGCCCGAGGAGAAGATCCGGAAAATCCTCAAAATCTCCAAAGAGCCGATCTCGATGGAGACGCCGATCGGCGACGACGACGACTCGCATCTTGGCGATTTCATCGAGGACCAGTCGACGCTCGCGCCTTCCGATGCGGCGACCTTTGCCAGCCTGCGCGATGTGACCAAGGAAGTGCTCGATACGCTGACGCCGCGCGAAGCGAAGGTGCTGCGCATGCGCTTCGGCATCGAGATGTCGACCGATCACACGCTGGAAGAAGTCGGCAAGCAGTTCGACGTCACGCGCGAGCGAATAAGGCAGATCGAGGCCAAGGCGCTGAGGAAGCTGCGGCACCCCTCGCGCTCCGAGCGACTCAAGAGCTTCCTCGACCAGGAAGGCTGAGCCGCCAAGAAGAAAACAAAAGGGCCGCGCAAGCGGCCCTTTTCATTTGCAGACCGGGCCGGTAGCTCAGCCGGTCAGAGCAGGGGACTCATAATCCCTTGGTCGTTGGTTCGAATCCAACCCGGCCCACACGGAAACGCGTCTTAAACCGACAGTCGTTGCTCACATCCTCTCTATTGGCACACGCTTGGCACAACACACAGGCGAAAACGCCAAATATCCACAGCGAGAGGGCGCAATCATGGAGAGCAAAAGCCGCGAGGGCATCGAGGCGCGCACCTGGGTCGACAAGCAGGGCCAGCAGCGCACGAGCTACCGCGTGCAGATTCGACGGCGCGGCTTCCCGCCCGTCACGCAGACATTCGAGCGTCGTACCGACGCCGCCAAGTGGAAGCGGCAAACGGAGGCCGACATCGAGCGCGGGCTGCGCTTTCCCCAGCATGAGGCTGAGCGCCACACGCTCGCTGACCTGGTGGAGCGCCAGCTTGAGCACGTGAAGTTGCACCGGGCGCACGACTACGAGCGCCAGCGCGCGATTCTTGGATGGTGGAAGGAAACCCGCGGCGCGTTGACCCTGGCCGCCATCGCGATGAAACCGGCTGTGCTGGCCGACGCGCGCGACGAGCTGTTGACCATGGGACTTGGCCCGGGGACCGTGAATCGATATCTCGCCGCGCTGAGCAAGGCATTCAGCAACGCCGTGAAGGAATGGCACTGGCTGCGCGACAACCCGCTGCGCAACATCAGCAAGCCCGAGGAGCCGCGCGGCCGCGTGCGCTACCTGGACGACGAGGAGCGGCGCCGGCTGCTGGAAGCGTGCCGCAAATCCGAGTACCGGCAGCTCTACCTGATCGTGCTGTTCGCCCTGACGACCGGCATGCGCCGCGGGGAGCTGCTGGGCCTGCGCTGGCAGGACGTTGACCTAGAGCGCCGCGTGGCCGTGCTCCACAACACGAAGAACGGCGATCGGCGCAGCGTTCCCGTGCTGCCGGAAGTCGCGGAGCTGCTGCGCGAGCATGGGAAGGTCCGCCGGCTGGACAATGATCTGATCTTCGCCAGCGACGGCCAGGACGCGGTTTGGTTCGACAAGTTTTGGTATCGAGCGCTCAGCGACGCCAAGATCAAGGATTTCCGCTTTCACGATCTGCGACACACCGCCGCCAGTTATCTCGCCATGAGCGGCGCCACGACCGCGGAGATTGCCGCCGTGCTGGGCCACCGCACGTTGCAGATGGTGAAGCGGTACGCGCACCTGTCGGACCAGCACACGGGCGCCGTCATAGAGCGGATGGCGCGCAAGTATTTCGCTTGACCGTGGCCCGGTGCGGTTCACCGGGTAAGCGTCCCGAACGCTCGCGTTAACGAGCGCCGGGACTGACCACAACGCGACTCACGGAAGGAGTACGCATCATGGCTGTATCGAAGCGTAGTAGCAGAGCCGATAAGCAGCAACCTGTCACACCTGAAACGCTCGTAATGAGCAAGCTGGTGGCGAATCTCGCCGGCTTTTGGGCGTTGGTCGATGAGCTGGAATTGATCGTGGGCCGGCCGATCGATGACAAGCGGTTGATGGAGGAAATCTGTGACCTGGTGCCCGGCCGAATGACGGCGAGCCAGGCCGAAACACAGCTCATCCTGCGGGCAGTCGCGGCGTAGCGGAAGGACTAGCCGGCGGCGGCCGACAACGGCGCCGCCGGTCAACCCCCGCAAACACTCCGCGCCGACAGTCCAAACAGCTCGATGAATAAGCCAGACGCCGACGTGCTCACCACGGCCGAGGCCGCCGAACTGTTGCGAGTGTCGGAGCCCACCATGCGCAAGCTGGCGGCGCAGCTAGGGCGCCGGGTCGGTAAGGATTGGCGGTACTCCCGCGCTGCACTGTTGCGCTGGCTCGAGGCGCCGGCAGTTGAGGCCGACCAGGAGCGACAGCAGCGAGCGCAGCAGCGGGCGCTGCAATCGCTCCAGATGCCGCCGCCGGCAAACGCAAGCGAAGCGCTCTCACGCTACTTGGGTGGCGGCACCAGGCGCGCGCGGGGCCGCCGGCGCAGATTGCGGAGGGTCAAATAAAGCGAACGCTGATCCGCGGCCCGGTCAGCTATGCAGCGCGCCGCGCGCTCGCCAGCCGTGCACGCTGTGGTGACGCCAAGGCGGCCAGGGAAATGCTGCGTCTATTCGCCCAGCAGGGGATGGATTACACGCGCCACGACGCGCCAGCAGTGACGCAGCGATACGTCGAGCGATGCATCGCCAGGTTTCTAGCCGGCGAGCCGATCGACAAGGCTTTCAACCTGCGCCCGGCGCGTGGCAAGCGCGGCAAGTCGTTCGAACCGAAGGAGCTGGCAGCCACGATGCTGAAACACGTGCTCGCCGGATCTTCACCGGCAGACGCCAAGCGCGCCGCAGCGCGCGCGCACAACACGACCGTGCGCACCGCCGAGCGTGCATACAAAAGCGAGCTGGTAGATGTGCACGTGATCCTGCACCGCAAGCACAAACGCGACAAATAACACCCCTCCTCTGCTGTCGTTTACGACGCCAGCGCAGACCTGAGTTAATCAGCGCCGTGTGCAAACAGCCCAAGGAGGCTCACATGGCGATCGAGGTACAGGAGCAACAGCAGGGCGTCGGCGGCAGTCTGCTGACGATCCAGCAAATGGCGGCGAAGCATCCGGCCTTCCCGGTCGGCACGCTGCGCGCGCTGCGGTTCAACGCGAAGAACAACGGCAACGGATTCGCGGCGGCGTTCAAAGGCATCGGCACCAAGCGCGTGTACGTGGACGAACGGGCGTTTTTCGCTTGCATCGACGCATTCCAACACCAACAGCAGGCGAGGCGCCGCGGTCGGGCGCGCACGGCGTGACGCGCGATGGTGCTCGACTACAGCGGATTCAATAAGGGGCAGTTGGCGGCGGCGCTGGACTTTTACAACATCCATAGAGGCAGCAGCAGCAGCCATCGCGCTAGGAAATACATCGAGAAGCTGAAAGCCAACGACATCACGCTGGCAATGGTGGCGAAGGCGGTAGAGACATTGGCGCCACCCGGCGGAAACAGCGGAGCCCCCGCGCAGGCAGGCGCGGCGATCACGACGCAGGAATCTCGCGCGTTGGACGACATCACGGCGACGATTGAGAAGCCGGCGCCCGAAAATGGCGGCGCGGTGACGCGGCGGGCCGCGACGTCGGCAAAGATCATCGCCGCCGACGACCGCGAACGCGACCGACGCCCACCGCCTTATTACCGCGAGTTTCCCGGCGACATGATGTCGCAGGAAGGCGTGCGCGCGCTGAGTCTCGTGGAGGTGGGGCTGCTGAACTTGATGCGGTGGAACTGTTGGCGCAACAACGGCGTTCCTCGCGATCCCGACCAGCTGGCGATGATCCTGGGCAAACCACTCGACGACGTGACACGTGCGCTCACGGCGCGCGTGCTCGCCCTATTCGAGCCAATCGACGGGGAGCCAGGCCGGCTTCACGACCTCGAGCTGACGAAGCAACGGCTGGCGATGATCGACAAGCACGAGGAGCGTTCGCGTTCTGGGCGCCTAGGCGCTTTGGAGACTTGGGGGAAAAGGAATGGCTCAGCCAAGGGCTCCGCTATCGGCTCAGCCAATGGCTCGCTGAATAGAAGTGAAGGTGAAGGTGGTGGTGTTGTTTTAGAAAAAGGGGGTGCAGGGGGAAAAGCGGCCGACAGTCCGCGCATCACGTTCGAAGCCGGAACGTCTAAATTCACTGGCATCACGGACCAGGACATGGTGGCGTGGCAGTCAGCTTACCCAGGGATCGCGATACCGCTCGAGCTGGAGCGGGCCACGTTGTGGTTGAAGGCGCGTGATGGGAAACACCAGAACGCCAACGACGAAGCGTTCCTAAGTTCGTGGTTCGCGCGGGCCAACAACAACGGCGGCACCGATGGAAAAAAGCCGGGCAGATGAACCAGCCGCCGCAGTTCTACGAATGTCAGCTCAGCGCGACGCCCGCACGGCCTTATGGCATCACGCTTTGGAGCAAGCCGGCGCTGGAACCCGTCGAGATAAAGCGCGTCATCGAGCTGTGCGACAAGGGCCCGCTTCAGGCTGCGGAGGTCGGACAGTTGCGCGACGGTCGCCAGGTGGAGTTGCAAGACGATACGCAGCGCGCAAGCCTGATCGGCGGCATTGAGCTGAACGATACGACGCGGTGGCTGTACGAGCGGCTGACGCAGATCGCGCGGAACCTCAACACCGAGTTCTACGGCTTCGACGTAACTGGCGTCGAGCCGCTTCAATACGCCGTGTACGACGCGCAGCGAGGCGGGCACTTCGACTGGCATTGCGACATCGGCGGCAAGCGATATGACCGCAAGCGGAAGCTCACGATGATCGTGCAACTGTCAGATCCGTCCGAGTACGAAGGCGGCGAGCTGATGACGCTGCAGACGTGCCAACCCTGGCTCGTGGAGAAGGCGCCTGGCTCGTTGGTCGCGTTCCCGTCGTTCACGATGCATCGTGTGGCGCCAGTGACAAAGGGCGTGCGCCGCTCGCTGACGTGCTGGGCGGCCGGCCCCAGCTTTCGATAGAACCACCCATGATCCAGCCCCCTTACTACGCTTTCCCGCTAAACACGACGTGCCTTCCGAAGGGGCCGGCATTCTGGAACAAGCTGGTGCTCAATGACGAGGAAGTGCAGCGCGTCGTGGCCCTGGCGGATGCGGGCGAGCTGCGCGCCTGGCCCATCGGCAGCGTCGAAAGCAACATTCACACTGGCAAAATTCTTCTCACAGCGGACACGGCATGGCTCTACAACCGCTTGACCGAGATTGTGCGCGTGGTCAATCGCGATCAGTTCGGCTTCGATCTGTACGGCCTGGAGGCGTTCGGTTACATGCGATACGACGCGACGCGGGCGACCGCAACCAACAATTACTGGCACATGGACATCGACATACGCGCGAGCCTCGAGCCACAGCGCAAGCTATCGTGCGTGTTGCAGCTATCCGATCCGTCGGAGTACGACGGCGGCGATCTAGTATTTCAGCGGGGCAACGAGCCGGAGCTGTTGGTGAAAAAGGCCCGCGGCATGATGTATTGCTTCCCGGCCTACATGCTGCACCGGGTAACGCCGGTCACGCGTGGCGTGCGCCGCACGATTCCGTTTTGGGCGATCGGGCCGGATTTTCGCTAGTTGATCTGTTGGAATTCCAATCCGAATTCGCGCGGGCGCAGTACCGCCTGATAGATGGCGATGGCGCTGCCGCGTTGCGCTACCCATTCCGAAACGGTTTTCTTGTTGGCGTCCGAAATTCTCGTACCGAGGATCACGCCGGTCAGCAGCTCAGGCGGAAATGACAAATTGGAAATGCCGTCGGTGCGGATCACGCGCCACTCGCGCTCATAGCGCCACTCCTCGGCTTTAGTCAGCATCAGCTTGTCAACGCGCTCCATCGGCTCCCCGAGCAGATCAGCCACCGGCAGCTCGTGGGAATATTTAACTTCTTGCGCACCAGCAAAAAAGCCGCGATCGGCCTCGAGACGAAATTGCAGGCACACGCCTTGATGCCCGTTGGTGTAGTGCGACCACATCAGGATGTTGTCGTGTGTCGCCGATAGCGACAGCACACGAACCTCGCTTTCTATCCCGCGTTGCGTGTCCGCCGTGATGCCCTTCAACAGCTCGCGAGGGTTCACGCCGCCCTTCGTCATCTGACGGCGCTGTTTGCGAGGCAACCCGGATTCGCTCGCGAGCTGCTTAGCCTGATCGCGGAAGCGTGCCTTAAAGGCTTGCCGGTCGCCGACGCGAAACCGCGCTTGGCAATCAAACGGGTCATTGAACATCGTTGGCGCAGAAAAGTAGAGCTTCGAGTCGACGATGATCTGTCGGACCCACTCCGCACGATCGGCGGCGCTCAAGTCACGGTACCTGTATAGGTATCCTTCTCCACTGCCCTTTTCATCGCTGATCGCGCGCGCGTTGGCGTCTGCCGCCAGCAGCATTGGTGACGAGCCCGGCTAGATCATCTTCGACGCGCGCGCCAGGCGCACCAGCAGCGCGCCCCACACGCGCGCTCGGCATCTACGAGGTAGCACCGACCACGCGGGATGCCGGCGCGTTGCAGCAGCGCGTTGTACGCCTTCGCGGCCGCGACCAGCTCGGCCGCTCTAAGGCGCGGACTCGACTGCACCGGCCGGCGCGATCGGCGCCACGGTTTCGGCGGTGGCGGCGCGGCTGCGCAGTTCGGAGATCCGCTGGAAGGCGCCGAACAGGGCTCGCAGCTTGTCGCCCTCCAGGCCGGCGCCCGCATGGGGCTTCGGGTCTGGAACTCCCGCCATCTCGAGCGCCCGAATCGCAGTGTTGGCACGGACAGCCGCGGGCGCTTTGATCTTCCCTGCAACAATGCGATTCACCACATCAGCGGCCATCGGGGCACCGGCCGTAAGCATCTGACGCGCAACGCGCACACCTGGGGCGTCAGCATCAGAAGGGACGTCAGCCGAAATCAGCGGCGCGTCAGTCGCCGGCATCAGCTTTGACAGTTGTTCGGGCTGTGCGCCAACTGATGCCGCGCGGGCCTGTTCGACGTCCCGCTGCAAGGCCATCTCCGCACGTCGTTGGCGCGCCTTCTCGGCGCCGGCTTTGGTGCCCATGACGCCGCGATATTACGCCCCGGCGCCACGCAGCATGAAATACCCGACCGCGACCAGCACGGCGAGCGCAGCGCCGGCCGCCAACTCGCGCCACTGGCGAAGCTGGAAACGCTCACAAGCCCACCACACCGGCATCAGCAGTACGAACCACAGAATGACCCGGCCGAGTGCATCGGCAGCGAAGGACAGGACCGCGATACCGGCAATGGCCAATGCCGCCCACGGCGCCCAAGACAGCGCGCGCAGCCCGTTGGCGCCGGCACGGCGCATGCGGGGCCAGAGGCGCGCAGCGTCGCACTGTTCACCCTCAAAGCTGGCAAGGCGGCCTTCGTCGACTTCAAAGCGTGGCGGCATGGCGATGGCGCCGTCACCATACGCCAAGGACCGGCCGAGCCGGCCGCCTTGCACCGAAGCGGCGCTGGCGTTGCAAAAAACCGTCACACGACGGCGCGAAGCTGCGTCAGATCAAGGCACCGTGCGCTACCGCATTGACACACGGCCCCGGCAGAGCCCACAATCCGCCGCACTTAGCCGCCGACTTTTATGCGCGGCACCGTGGCTGCCCACCACGGGGTAACGACGATGATTTCTTCTTTTCGTGTTCCCGCGATGTCCACCCGGCCCACTCCCAACGCACTAACCGTACAGCTCGTCACCCCGCAGAATCGCCGCAGATGACACAGGCGGCGAACACCAAGACTACTTCCATGGCAGGCGAAAGCGGCCTGCCGGACTTCATCAGCCCGCCGGTCGACGAGACGGCGCTGTCGCTCCAGTTTCCGAAAATCGCTGGCTTTGGCGTCCCGCATTTTGGTCTGTTCTGGGAACGCATCCGCAGCGACTACCCGCGCTTTGAAGTGCAGCCGCCTATCCCGGCGGCCGCTTTTTCTGCGGCATCGCGCGTGTCGATCGGCGGTAGGACGGCAGGCGGACGGAATTTCCCCCCTGCCTAATGGGCGGCCCGCCACCCCTTCGCGTGCATGCACATCCAAAAGTCATGATCGGTGTCGTCGGCGTCAGCGCGCGGCAGCGCGAGCGGCTGTGGTTTCGATGCATTGAACGCGCCGCGATTGATCGGGCTCGATGGATCACCAAGCGCAGGTGTTGAACCGGCCGGGATGAAGCCGGCGGCAGAGACAACGCCGGCCGGCCGCCGGCACATGCCAGCGTCACGATCTAGGCGCGGCTGCGTTCCAACGCCGTCACCGACGTACGCCAGCTCCAACGCGCTACGCGCGCCGTTCACGCCGGACGCGCAGGCAACGACGGAAGCCGCCAACAGCGATGCGAGGGCAAGTCGCATTCTGCGAATCCTCCCGGCGAACACGATACGCCCAGGAACAGCGCGCCCATCAACCCTCGATGTTTGGCGCGCCAAAATTTTTGTAACCGCATGAGTAGATCAGTTTCCGCGCTCGCGTTCGGGGGTGGCGGGGAGGGTGGCGCGCTGGCCGCTGGCACACTGGCGGCACACTTAGCAGCAACAGCGAGTAACCAGCGCGCGCGAGCGGCAACAGCTATGCCGATTGTGACGCTAGGGGATCAGTGTTCCCGTTGATTGCCGCGCGTTGCTGGTTGTCCGTTGGTTCCGACTCATAATCCCTTGGTCGTTGGTTCGAATCCAACCCGGCCCACCGTAGCTACTGGTGGCGCGGCAGCGTGAGCAGGCGCCCCAGCCCGGCATCGAATCCTACGCGGAGCGTCTTGCTGCCATCGCCGTTGTGGTGCACCGATATCAGCATGCTCTCGGCGCCGGCCTGGACGTAGAAGCGCTCGCCACGCTCGATCGCTTCGATCACCTCATCCAGCGTGAACCAGCGGGTGCCGGCGCCGAGCGCAGCACCTAGGTGCGTGATCTCCTCAGTGCCTCGTACGCGCTGCGTGCGAACGACGGAAATTTGAACGGCGTCCACGTCAGGGTTCCCCTGACAGCCTTGTACCCGTTTTCGTGGGAATTGTCTGCCATTGAGAATGGTAAGTGGGCGTTTACCTGTGATAAGACCTTGGATGCCCAAGGTGACGTAGAACGTTGGAAAAGGCAGAGTAATGTCAGGCAAGTCCCTACACAAATGCCTGATATCTGAGCGAATACTAGTTCGGCTTGCGCGCGGCCTTGCGGTCGAGCAGCCGGCCGAAATTCGCCAGCGACAGCAGGTGCATGTAGATGCGCGGCATGATGCCCTTGCGCATCAGGTTCTTCAGCTGCGCGGCGTTCAGGTTCTCGAGATTCTTCTCGACGACGCGGAACATGCCGCCCATCTGCATCGGCTTCGACGCGTCGTCGCGCAGGCTGGCCTGCATCGTGAACGGCTCGAACAGACCATAGTCGGCGAGGATCGAGCACATCTCGCGGCTGCGCTCGAGATCCGCCTCGTATTCACCGAGCAGCCGCTCGAGGTCCTTCCATTTCGCGTTCGGCTGGCCCTTCTCGTCGAACATCTGCTCGCCCTGGTCGTCGATGTACTTTTTCTCGACGCAGATCAGGCGATCCTTCTGCTCGACCTGGTTGAGGTTCACCCGCGCCATGCAGAACGGGTAGCGGCGCGCATAGGCCGGGATGTAGACACCGCTCGCCCAGTTGTCGCCCTTGTAGAACAGGTTCTCGCCGCTGGTCAGCCCGAGCACGGCGACCGGCGCGAACGACTGCGTGCCTTCGGTGGCGGTGAAGACGATCGGATAGTCGTGCGCTACCGGCTGAAATTCGCTCAGGCTGATCGGGATCGCATTGCCGTGCTGCACGAAGTCGGGAACTTCGCCCGGCGCGAGCAGGCGGACCTTCTGCGTCTTGAGAAACGGCACCACTTCCTTGTAGCCAAAAGGTGGGGAAATCTGCATGGGAATCCTCGGTCTAGGAAGCGCGATGATAGCCCGGCGCCCAGCGCTTGCGGTAGAATCCGCGGCTCTCCGAGGGGTGGTAGCTCAGCTGGGAGAGCGTCGCGTTCGCAATGCGAAGGTCGGGAGTTCGATCCTCCTCCACTCCACCAAATTCCATTATGCGCGGTCTGCTTTTTGCTCTGGTGCTCGCGGCGAATTCGGCGTGGGGCCAGACCTTTCCCGCCAAGCCCGTCACGCTGATCGTGCCCTTCCCGCCGGGCGGCTCGACCGACACCGCGGCGCGCATCATCGGCGAGCGCATGCGCGTACCGCTCGGACAGTCGGTGATCATCGAGAACGTCGGCGGCGCCGGCGGCGCCATCGCGCTCGCTCGCGTGGCGCGCGCCGCGCCCGACGGCTACACCATCGACATCGGGCAGTGGGACACGCACGTCGGCGCGATCATCTACCCGATCACGTTCGACCTGCAGAAGGACTTCGCGCCGATCGGCATGCTGTCGATCAATCCGCAGCTGATGATCGCGCGAAAGGGATTCCCGGCCGACGACCTCAAGGGGCTCGTCGCCTGGATGAGGGCGAATCCCGGCATGGCGACCTTCGTCGACCAGAACGCGGCCGCTCGTGTCACCGGCGTGCTGATGCAGCAGGCGACCGGTACCACGGTGCAGTTCATTCCTTATAGGGGCGCCGGCCCGGCGATGCAGGCGATGCTCGGCGGACAAGTCGACCTGATGGTGGTGCAGGCCGCCGTGACGCTGCCGCAGGCACGCGCCGGCACGGTGAAGATTCTCGCCAACCTCTCGCCGGAGCGCTCGTCGGTGGTGCCCGGCGTGCCGACCTCGGGCGAGAGCGGCATTGCCGGGCTTTACGCGTCGGGCTGGTTCGCGCTGTTCGCGCCGAGCGCCACGCCGAAGGACATCATTGCCCGGCTCAATGCCGCGATGGTGCAGGCGCTAGCCGATCCGAGCGTCAAGGCGCGCTTCTCCGATCTGGGACTCGACATCGCCTCGCGCGAGCAACAGAGCCCCGAAGGTCTGGCCGCGTTTCAGAAGGCGGAGATGGAAAGATGGTGGCCCGTGATCCGGGCCGCCGGCATCAAAGCAGAGTAGTGCAGCGGGCCGCTCGCGCGGCCCGCTCCAGGCT
>WNFM01301250.1_pt3 | contig 11115 bp, 12 predicted proteins | sample 5400271 | NCBI WGS metagenome assembly WNFM01 (sample SAMN13153352, study PRJNA577476) | soil metagenome | isolation source: 60 cm saprolite on Douglas fir-dominated hillslope | place: USA:California | collected 2013-09-17 | reverse complement strand
CTCAAGCCACGGTACAGCAGGCGCTGCGGCCCTTCCCACAGTATTCGGGTGTGGACACCTACACAGGCGGCGGCGATCACAGCGGGCACTCCACCTACCATGCGGGCATTGTCAAGTTCGACAAGCGCGCCGGACATGGGTTGAGCCTACAGACTTCGTACGTCTTCTCCAAGATTCTCACCGACTCGGACAGCTATTGGGGCGCCGGCTCGACGGCGATGGATCATTTCAACCGGCGTCTGGAGAAGTCGATCGGCCAGTTTGATGTCACTCACAACTTCAAGCTGGGCCTGGTCTACGAGCTGCCGGTCGGTAAGGGCAAGCCGTGGCTCAACCACGGCCCGCTGAGCTACATCGCGGGCAACTGGCGCTTGAGCTCAATCCACTATTATTCCGGCGGCCAGCCGCTTGGTTTGGGCACGTCGGTCTCCGCTCCGCTCAATGCCGGCGCCAACCGTCCGCAGATCACGACCTACGACAACTGGCAAGGCGCGGTGGGGTCGGGCGGCTTCGACCCGTTCCGCGACCGTTTCACGCAACCAGCGAGCTTCTTCGGCACGCAGTTGGCGGACACCCTCGGAAACCAGACGCGCTACAACCCGAAGTTCCGCCAGTTCGGCAACTATAATGAGAACATCTCTATCGCCAAGACATTCCCGATCAAAGAGCGGTTCCGGGTCGATTTCCGCGCCGAGTTCTTCAATGCGTTCAACCGTGTCCGCTTCGGAACTGGCTCGTTGACGCTCCAATCGGCGCAGTTCGGGCAGCTCACGTCGAGTGGCGACTTGCTGAACTCGCCGCGGCAGATGCAGATGGCGCTGAAGTTGTACTTCTGAACCAGGCGCTATTCGTTCTTATCGCTATTCGTTCTTATCAATGACCTGTTGATAGACTTCGCGCTTGGACAGTCCGCGCCGCCTGGCTACGGCTTTGATCGCGTCCATGCGAGTCAGCCCATCGCGCTCGCAGGCGGCCACGGCCTCGTCGATGGGGACCGCTTCATCGGCCGGCGCTTCGTGCTTCCCGGCCTTGCCGATCAACAGGGTGATTTCACCTTTTACGGCGTCGCGCGCCTTGAGAATTTCGAGAACCTGCCGCGCCGTGCCTCGCAGAAACTCTTCGTGCGTCTTGGTCAATTCGCGGGCGATGACGACAGGTCTTGCGCCCATGATCCTGTCCACATCAGCCAGCGTATCGAGTATCCGATGCGGCGCCTCATAGAAGATCAGCGTCGCTTGGTCGGTCTTCAACGCTTCGAGTACACTCGACCGCTGACCCGACTTCGGAGGCAGAAATCCGGCGAACCGAAACGAATCGGTGGGGAGGCCGGATGCCGCCAGCGCCGTCACCAGCGCGGACGGCCCGGGAATGGGCTGCACGGAAATGCCTTCGGCGACGGCGGCCGTAACCAGGCGGTATCCGGGATCGGCGACCAGCGGCATGCCGGCGTCGGAGATGAGCGCCACGCTCGATCCGTGCCGGAGACGGTCGATCAACTCAGCGGAGCGCTCGCATTCGTTGTGGTCGTGATAGCTGATGAGCGGCTTTTCGATGCCATAGTGATTCAGAAGCTTGAGCGTATGCCGCGTGTCCTCGCAGGCGATCAGGTCGCAGTCTTTCAGGGTGCGCACGGCGCGGAAGGTGATGTCTTCGAGGTTGCCGATCGGCGAAGCGACCAGATACAGGATGCCGGGCATGTCCCCTTGAGTATAATGTCGGCGTGATGCGCCACGTCACTCGACGGTAACTTTTACGGGCTGTTCGATATACTTCGCATCCTTTCCGCCGGTGAGAATCATCAAGCTGAAGCGTCCGGCTTTAGCGCCCGCCGGGATCTTGAACTTGAGCGAAGTGGCGGTCTGCTCGGTTACCTCCACCTGCACGTCGAGCTTCCCATCCGTGAGGTAGAGCTTTTCGACCGGCGGCTTGGTCAGGTTCTCGCCCGCCACCGCCAGCACGTCTCCCGCCTTGCCGTTCGACGGCTCGACGGTCGTCATCCGCGGCATCCCTTCTTGAGCGAAGGCGAGATAGGCGAACATCAGGGTCGCCGCAATAAAGGATAATTTCATCTGAAATCACCTTCCTTTGAACACTATGCTATTCCTAACGCCGCGGGAACACAAGTGTCATCCGGAAGGCCGGAAGGCATAACGCTAATAGAACATAAATGGTTCTTTTGTCTTATCTAGAGGCAGCTACAGACAAGTGGCGTTGGGCTACCAGCCTGCCCCACTTTTCCAAGCTACATCGCGGTCCAGCCGCCATCCACCGGGATGGCCGCGCCGGTGACATACGACGCGGCGTCGGACGCGAGGAACAGGGCTGCCATCGCCACCTCTCTCGTCGCGCCGACACGTCCAAGGAACGTCTTGCCGACCTGCCGGTGATACAGCTCGTCGCCAGGCTTGGGCGAAATGCGCGTCTGAATCGCGCCCGGGCAAATTGCGTTCGCGCGGATGTTGTACGGTCCGTAGTCGTAGGCGACGCTGCGCGTAAAGCCGACAATTCCGTGCTTGATACTGGTGTAGGCGGCTGAATTCCGCGCTCCCACCAATCCCTGCACCGACGCGATATTGACGATGGAACCGCTCTTCTGGCGAAGCATGTGCGGCAGCGCCGCCGCGGTGAAGTACTGCGTTCCCATGAGCGACACCTGAAAGCAGCGCTGCCACTCCTCATCGCCCGCGTCGAGCGCGCCGTGGGTCTCGCCGAGATGAGCCGCGTTGTTGCACAGCACGTCGATGTGGCCGGCGACGCTGGCCGCGACTTTCATCACCAGTTCGGCGTCCTGCCGAACGGCGACGTCGGCGTGCACGAATCGCGCATTCCGGATCGACATCGCGACAGCTTGGCCGGCCGCCTTGTCAATATCCGCGATCACCACCGAAGCGCCCGCTTCGGAGAACACTTCGGCGATAGCGCGTCCGATTCCGTGCGCGCCCCCGGTGACGATGGCGACCTTGCCTTCGAGCGTGATCATAGTTCGTTGGCCAGCGGCTTGCCGGCGCATCCTGTTCGAGCGCGAGTGATGGAGCGCCGGCCCAGGTTCGACACGTAAATGAATCCATCGCGAAAAGCGAGGTTGGTCGGCCGGCTCAGCAGGATGGCCCAGGGATCATAGGCGAACAACGTCTTCTCACCGCTCGGACCGATGCGATGAATATCGTCGGAAGCATAGCACGATACGTAGAGGTTGCCGGTCCGGTCGAGCGCCAGGCCGTCCGGAAAGCGTCCGGCGCCTTCCGTATAGACCGCCGCCCGTCCGCTTCCGAGATCGATCTCGAGGACCCGGTCCGCGTCGCTCTCCACCATGAAGAGCCGCTGCTCGCCGGCGCTAAGCGCCAGGCCGTTGGCGTATCCGAAGGGACCGGCGACGATCTCGCCGCATCCATCGGGCCGGAACCTCAGCAGAAACCCATTGTGCTTGTTCCAGACTCCGGAATCCGTCACGTAGAAGTCGCCATTCCGGGTGAACACTCCATAGTTGGGGCAGACCAGCCTGTGCGCGCCGGCATGGCTGGCGAATACGCGCCACTCGCCCGATCGCTTTACCCGCACGATGCCATGCCGCGGATTGCAGACGTACAACTCCGAGTCATCGGGCGACCAGGCGACACCGCCGCAGAACCCGCCCATCTCGGCGATGATGTCCACACTGCGGTCCGGCGCGATGCGATAGACTTGACCGGCTTCTCCACCTGCCCACAGGAACCCATCGCGGTCGAATGCCAGGCATTCGGGATGGTCCAGCCCGTTGGCGTAGATTTCAAACCGGTCGATCGGGATTTCAGGCGCTAGATCGGAGGCTGTATCAGGGGCCAACTCTTATTGTAGGTGGAGCGGGCTTCCAGCCGGCCACGACGGCTGTCGAGCCGGCGTGTCTTTTTGGGCTCCGGCTGAAAGCCCGCTCCACCATGGCGCTATCACGACTGCTTACGACTTCTTCGACTTGGGGTTCTCGACGCGCAGGTTATTCTGCACCGGTCCAAAGCTCAGGCCGGCCGTCGACGCCCGCATGCCCGCCACATTCCTTTCCAGCTCATTATTCACGACGCCTTCCAGCGTCACTTGCCCATTCTTCACGATGATGTGAATGGGCGGGACCGCCTGGATGGCGTAGCGCGACAGAGTGGAGTCGCGATAGATGGCGCGGGCAACGCGGATCCGCAGGTTGTCGTCGTTAAACGACAGCGGCAGCACCTCCACGCGGTTCGTCACGCTAGTCACGCCAGGTACGCTTTGCACGATTCGCTGCAGATCCTGTTTCTTGAACGGCTGGCTGACCTGGCCCGTCAATTCCAGATTCCCGTCGTTGACGCGCACGTTGAGGTTGTCCCAGATCGTGTAGCGGGAATACATGCGAATCTCATGCGCCGCTTTGGCGGCGATTTGCGCATCCGTGAGCGGACCAGCCGGTCCGGTCGTGGCGCCGGCTATGCCAGCCAGGGCCAGCGTGGCCGTCAAACCCATCATCTTCAAAAAGTTGCGTTTCATCTTTCTTCCTCCTTGGCGCCTGTCTCAACGCCTTCCATTCATACATACGTCGCCGTGGAATCAATGGTTTGTAAATGTTTCGTAAAAAACTGTGCAGGAGTGTTGACAAGGAGAATCACATGCTGCGCTCAGGCAACACAGCGGCCTCCGGGAATGCTGATCCGTCAGACTGCGCTCAAGGGATCCATCTTGGAAGGGTGATTGCTGCAAGGCCCTGATGTAACCGACGCGTCGCGTATTGTTGGATAATAGGAGTTATATGGTTCCCAGAGCACTAGCCGTATTTCTGACCGTTTTCAGCGCCCTCGCCGCGGCTGAAGTGAAAGTGATCGAACAAATCGTGGCCAAGGTCAACGGCGATATCATCACCCGCGGCGAGCTCGAGCGCAGCCGGCAGGCTATGGAAGCGGACCTCAAGCAGCAGAAAGTGCCTGAGGATAAGATGAAGGAATTGCTCAAGGAGCGCGAAGCGGACGCTCTCAAAGATCAGATCGATACACTCTTGCTGGTCCAAAAAGCCAAAGAGCTGAACATCAACGTCGACGCCGAGATCACCCGGGAATTGGCGGACATTCAGCTTCAGAACAAGATCACCGATCCGGACAAGTTTCATCTCTGGGTACAGGAGCAAGCCGGGATGCCGTTCGAAGACGTCCGGCAGCAGATGAAGAACAAGGCGCTGCAGCAAAGGGTAATCCGCCAGGAGGTCGGCGGCAGAATCACAATCCCCAAAACCGAGCTGCTCAAGTACTACGATGAGCACAAGAGCGAGCTGGTGCGGCAGGAGCAGGTATTCCTTCGCGAGATTTTGGTCTCCTCGGTTGGAAAGACTCCCGAACAGGTGGCCGCCGCCGAGAAACGCGCCAAGGACATCCTGGCCCGCGCGAAGAAGGGCGAGAAGTTTCCCGAGCTGGCGCGCGACACCTCCGACGCCGAATCCGCCAAGAACTTCGGAGAGATTGGCTGGTTCAAAAAGGCCGACCTCAATCCGAGTCTGCAATTCCTGTTCAAGGAGAAGAAGGGTTTCATCACCGATGTGATCAAGACCGATAACGGTTTCGTGATCTTCAAGCTGGAAGAGCGTCACGAGGAAGGCCTGGCGCCCTTTGAGGAAGTGGAAAACGAGATCATGGAGAGGCTCTACATTCCCCGCATGCAGCCCAAGCTCAAGGAATACCTGACCAAGCTTCGAGAGCAGGCGTTCCTGGAGATTCGAGCGGGGTACGTGGACAGCGCCGCGGCGCCTGGAAAGGACACCGCCTGGAAAGATCCGGCGCAGTTGAAGCCGGAGACGACTACCAAGGAAGAAGTCGCCGCGCGCCGGCGCAAACGGCTGCTGGGGATCATTCCGCGCAAATCCGCGCCGGCGAAACCAGCTCAGGAGGCCGATCCGGTGAAGGCCGCCGCGCCGGCGCCCCAAACGCCCCCTTTGCCGGCCGGCGCGCCGATCCCCGCCAGACCCTGAGCCCGAATGAAAACGCCTTACGTCAAAGAACTCGAACCGAACCAGAACATCTCAACTTTCTTTCTCGTTCAGAACAAGGAGATCCGCCAGAAGAAGTCCGGCGATCCGTATCTGTCGCTGTCGTTGAGCGACCGCACGGGCGAGCTGGACGCCAAGATGTGGGACAACGTCGCCGAGGTGATGGAGACGTTCGATCGCGACGATTTCGTGAAGGTGAAGGGGCTGATCCAGATCTTTCACAACCGCCCGCAACTGACCATTCACAAGATGCGGCGGGTGGGCGATCATGAAGTCGAATTCGCCGACTACTTTCCCGCGTCGGAGCGGAATCCGGACGAGATGCTGGCCCAGTTGCGCGGGATCGTGGCGGCCATGCGGGACGGGCGCCTGCGAGGCCTGCTCGAAGCGCTGCTAGACGATCCGGAAATCGCCCGCCGCTTCAAGATCGCGCCGGCCGCCAAACAGATCCACCATGCCTACCTGGGAGGCTTGATCGAGCATGTGCTCTCCCTCTGCGGGCTGGCGGCGCTCACGGCGTCGCACTACCGGACCATCGACCTGGACCTGCTGCTCACCGGCGTCGTGCTGCACGACATGGGCAAGATCTACGAGCTGAGTTACGACCGCACCTTCAGCTACACGACGGAGGGCCAGCTCCTCGGCCACATCTCGATCGCGATGCGGATGGTGTCCGACAAGCTGGCGCGCTTCCCGGATTTTCCGCCGCGTTTGCGCACGCTGATCGAGCATATGATCCTCAGCCATCACGGCCGCCTGGAGTTCGGATCGCCCAAGGCGCCGCAGTTTCCCGAAGCGATGCTGCTGCATTACCTCGACGATCTGGACTCGAAGATGGAATGCATGCGCCAGATGGTGGACCGCGACCGGCTGGTGGAAGGCCATTTCACAGCGTATAACCCTGCCATGGAGCGGTCGATATTGAAGAAGGCCAAGTTCCTGGAAGAGTCCGCGCCTCTGCCGCAGGCAGTGGCTCCCGATCCGCCTAAGCCTGCAGAAGCGCCCAAGCCTGCCCCGCCGCCCAGGCCCAGCTCTTTTTTTGGAGATAAGTTAGCCCAGGCGTTGGTTCCCGGGCCGGGGAAAGAGAGCTGATGCGCCGAGCCGGTCCTCCCCGGGACGTCCCGCCGCCGCTCGAGATGCTATGTCTCAAGGCTCTTTGGTCGCTGGGGGAAGGCAACGTGGCGGGAGTGCGGCGCCTGGTTGCGGAAACGAAGCCGCTCGCTTACACAACCGTCATGACGCTGCTGGAACGCCTGGCGCGAAAGAACGTCGTTTCGCGGCGCAAGGTGGGGAGGGCCTTCGTGTATGCTCCCAACCTGTCGCGGGACGCCATGCGGCGACTGGCCCTCAAAGAATTCGTCGACTGGTATTTTGACGGCTCGGCGGAAAAGCTGGCCGAGTTTTTGCGCCGGCCGGCGCCAGTGGAGCCGGTTCGGGAGATCGAGCCGGAAACCGCGATGGACGCCACCCTACTGTGAGGAAGTTAGCGTTTGAGTTGCGAGCGCAGGTCGCCAATCACCTTGATGACCGGCGCCCCGGCGAATGCCGGACTCTGCCCTGAATCTTTCCAGCGGAAGCCCGGCGCGTACACGGCGACGAAGTCCCACACGTATTCATCCATATCAAAGAGAATCTTTGCGCCGGACTTCGGTCCGAAACTCGCCGGACCTCCCATGTGGGTCGAGAGCTGATGGCTCTTGTCCCAAAACTGGACTGCCCGGCGATCGGAAACGCGAGCCAGCGCGACCGGCTTCACGCCGATTGAATCCGTGACCAGAATCGGCTCCCATACGACGAAAACCGTCAGCGGCGCATTCTCGAGCTCGTGCAACACGGATTGCAGTGCGGAGGCCCCCCGCAGACAAGTGCTTCAAGTGGGCGAGAAGAGTCCCACGATGCGGACACGGTCGGCGGCGTCATCGAATATCTGCTCGAAGGCGGAGAAGCCGCTGCGGTCGAGATCGATCAGCGAGAGTTGGCCCGCTGGGGTCCGGGCCGGCGCCAGCAAGTAGTAGCCGGCACATGCCAGGCACAACAGCGCCAGCAGTCCCAGCAGCGAAACAACGCGTTTAGCTCGCAAAGCCATGATGTATCGCCGCGGTTTGGCGCGTATGGACGGCAAGTTCGTGAAGCTCGACGCCTCGATGACGCCAATCACTCGGCATGACTTACCTCACACTCAACTCTAACAAGCCTCCGCCTCAGACCGGCGAGGTATATTAGTTTCTCGCAAGGAATCCGAGATCCAATAGGACACCTTGGCGTCTTTGTGTGAGATCAATCTGGCATGCCATTGGAAATGCCGTTGAGCCTTCTTTGATAGAGCACAACGTTGAATTGATGAGCAACCCCAAGCGCTTGTGGGCCAATAGCAGATGGGTCAATAGCTGTTTCTTGTGCAGGGGCACAACGGTTTCGACGGACTTAATCTCCACGATCACCCGATCCTCGACAATCAGGTCTGCCGGAATCCCACCTCAATCCGAGTGCCTTCATAGAATGGGAACCGCCCGCTACGGCACCACGCGAAGCCCTCGATTCTCCAGTTCGTACGCCAGGACCACTTCGTAGACCGATTCCTGCAAACCCGGTCCGAGGCGGGTATGAATGCGGTAGACCGCGTCCACGATCTCGGTCGCCACCCTCGTTTTCTGTCACGTCACCTCAAAAACAATCTCACCCCAAGCTAGCGCCGCCAAAGACAGATACGAGCGCTGCCGGGAATGGCGCTCCAGTTTGCCACATTAACAACCCGAACAGCACTATTTCGGCATCAACCGAGAATGCTACTTGCCTCGCGTTGTTATTTAACAATAACCTGGAAAGCGCCTGCAGCGGTTCCGTACTACTTGATTCCTGCCAGATCCTGTAACAGCCGCCAATTCTCCAGCCGGTCCTGTTGCGCCGCTAGCAGCGTCGCCGACGGCTTGCCCTCTTTGTCGAACTGCTTCGCGAAGCGGCCTTCGGTGCGGGCGAAGTAGACGAAATCAATCTGTTCGCCGGTCTTTGGGTTCACGTACCAGTCTTCCTTCACGTTGGGATTTCCGACCAGGCTCAGCCGCTCCCGGAAACGCGCGCCCTTGCGCGGATCGTAAATGAACACCGGGAAACTGCGTGAGTCGGCGGCCAGCTTGGCCTGATGCTCCGCCATATTGTCGGCCACGCCGTGCTCCGGCTGGCAGGTAGTGAAGACGTTGACGATCGCCGGACCGGGATACTGGTTCGCCTCCATGATCGCTTTGTAGAAGTGGTTCGGATGGGCGCACGTGGTCTGCGCGACATAGACGTCCTTGTGCATCATGCAGATGTTGGCGATCTCCTTGCGGTTTTCCTTCTTGCCGAAGATGACCGTGCCGTGAGCGCTCATCTTGGCGTCCTGTCCCTTGAAGGACGCGGTCGAGCTCTGGCCGCCAGTGTTCGAGTACACCTGCGTATCGAGCACGATCACTTTGATATCCATGCCGGACGCCAGCATGCGGGAGAGCGACTGGAATCCGATATCGAGCATGGCGCCGTCGCCGCCGATGATCCACAAGCGTTTGTTCTGCCAGCCCATCTGGTCCCAGCGGGCGCGCACGCCCATGGCGTCGGCCGGCGCGTTTTCAAACAGCGAATTGGTCCAACAGACCTTGTACGGATTGTACGGATAGGTGGAGGTGTAGACGGTGTTGCAGCCGGTGGCGGCAACGATCCCGATGTTCTCCTGGCCATACTGAAATCCGGTTGCCGCCAGCATCATCCGCAGCGCCGACGCCTCGCCACAGCCGGCGCAGGAGCCCGCGCCACCCACGTACAGCAGGCTGCGCTCGGTCAGCATCATGTCCGAGAGCGCCTTGTCATTGATGAATTTCTTGGGCGTCTCCGGCGCGTCCTTGTAGAACTGGAAGGCGGTCTTGTACCAGGCCAGGTTCTTGTCGTCCTTGCGGATCATTTTCAGCGCGTCGTGGTCGCCGCACGCGTCCACGCACTCGGCGCAGCCCTTGCACTTGGTGGGGTCGATGAAGATGCCGAATTTCCCGCCGCCCAGGCCCTTCTTCTCGAGGACGGTGTAATACTTCTGCGTAGCCACCCACTGCGCGCCCATGCTCTTGCGCAGATCCTCGTCCTGGATCTTGGCGAGCCGCTCGTCCAGCGTGGATTGCTCGATCACTTTGCCCAGGATCGCCGTATCCGGACACTGGGTGACGCAGTCCATGCAGCCCACGCAGTTCTCGACGACGAACTCCGGAATGTCCGGAGCGATGTAGCTGAAATCACGCAACGCGCCAGTGCCTGCGGGGATTACGCTGCGCGCCACGTTGTCGTCGGCTGCCAGGTCCTTCTCGGCGGTGCCGTTGTTGTAAGCGCCGACCACGCGCTCGTTGAAATCGGAAATATCGACTACGTTGAGGTTGATATCTTCGAACCGCGCTTCCAAAGTCGTGACCATATTTTCCATGATGTATTTTTCTCCCTAGGTTACAGAATGCGCAGTCCGGCTTCGCGCTCGTCCGTCGCCGCCGTGGATAGCATGACTTCACGCGGCACCTCGAACACTTCCGTGTAGCCGCGGTGCACCGCTTTCAAGTTATCCTGTACCACCCGTTCGCCGCGCTTGCCGAAGTATTTGCGCAGCGACTTCTCCACGCCCTGCAGCAACTGCTCCTCGCTGATGGACGACTCGGATTGAAACGGCGTGACCTTCAGGAAAATGCCCAGCAGGACGATGCCCTGCATGCGCTGCTGCAGGTCGGCTCGCGATGAAACGTCGCGGGCAATCTGCACGGTGTCGAGGGCGAAAAGACGGGCATTTTTGTCCCGCATGACCTTTCGGGCCCAGGCGGGGACGGAGTTCCAAACCTCCGCCGGATCCGTCTTCTGGCTCTGCACGAATCCCATGCCGTTGTCGGCCAGCCCGGACAGCGGATTCTCCAGGTTGAACGCGTTCACGTCATTGAGTGGAATGAACTCCACGTGTTCGAGCTCGGAGTGCACGCGGATATGCTCTTTGGCGATAGTCAGGTAATAGGTAGTGGGCAGACCCTTCTTCTCCGACCCGTACTTCGGGTAGGCCTGCACATCCATGCCGAACACCTCGCCGGCGATGGTGGCGATCACCTTGTTAGTGGTCACCGAGCCGAAGCCTCCGACCGAATGGC
>WNFM01208886.1_pt2 | contig 11115 bp, 13 predicted proteins | sample 5400271 | NCBI WGS metagenome assembly WNFM01 (sample SAMN13153352, study PRJNA577476) | soil metagenome | isolation source: 60 cm saprolite on Douglas fir-dominated hillslope | place: USA:California | collected 2013-09-17 | reverse complement strand
CTGCCCAATCTGCAGACCCTTTCGCTGTTGTCGGATGCTCTGGGACCGGTGCGCCTGCGCCTCAGCACCAACGCGATCCGCACGATCGAAAAAAACGGCGGCCTCGACGCTTTTTTGAAGGGCACCCCGAGCGCCAAGCTGTCCCCCGAGATCCGCCGCCTGAAGCGCCGGGTAATGGCCGCGGCCGAGGCACGGCAGGCCGGCTAGGACACTATCCGCAAAACCCTTCGCACCCGGGCGGCCGATCTCTTATCTTCCCGCGCCACCAACGCCGAAGGGGAGGATAAGATGGACGGCCTAGCACCCGAATTAGAAGTCATGCTGCCGCGCGCCAGCTGGTCGCGCCGTGGCTTTGTCATGACCTCGCTCGCAACCGGCTTCGCGTTGTCGGCAGGGCCGGTTTCGGCCCAGACCATCACTACCGATACCACCGGGCTGACCGCCGGTGAGGTAAAGGTGCCGGTCAAGGACGGCGAAATCCCAGCCTATCGCGCGATGCCCGACAAGGGCGGGCCGTTCCCGACCGTGCTCGTCGTGCAGGAGGTGTTCGGGGTTCACGAACACATCAAGGATGTGTGCCGGCGCCTTGCCAAGGCGGGCTATTTCGCGATTGCACCCGAGCTTTACGCGCGCCAGGGCGATCCCTCGAAATACACGGAAATCCCGAAGCTGGTATCCGAAATCGTCGTCAAGGTGCCGACCGACCAGGTGATGTCCGACCTCGACGCCGCCGTCGCATACGCCAAGGCCTCGGCCAAGGCAGAGACGGCGAAGCTCGCGGTGACCGGCTTCTGCTGGGGCGGGTTCGCCACCTGGATGTACGCCGCGCACAATCCGGGACTGAGGGCAGCGGTGGCCTGGTACGGCTCCGACCGCAAGATCAGCGAGCTGCAGCCGAAGAACCCGGCCGACATCGCCGGCGAGGTCAAATGCCCGGTGCTCGCCTTCTATGGCGGGCAGGACCAGAGCATCCCGAAAGAAACCATCGAAAAGCGGCAGGAAGCCTGCAAGGCCGCCGGCAAGACCTGCGAGGTCAAGATCTATCCCGACGCCCCGCACGGCTTCAACGCCGATTACCGGCCGAGCTACCTCGCCGACGACGCCAAAGACGCCTGGACGCGGATGCTCGCCTGGTTCAAGCAGAACGGGGTCACCTGACCGAAGGTTATGGCGATCGTCGAGCTGGAATCGCTGACCAAGCGCTTCGGTGAGGCCGCCGCGATCGACGGCCTCACCCTGACGATCGCACACGGCACGCTGGTCTGCCTCTTGGGGCCGTCCGGCTGCGGCAAGACGACCACCTTGCGCCTCGTCGCCGGCTTCATCGATCCCGACAGCGGCACGATCCGGGTCGGCGGTCGCACGGTATCGGAGCCGGGCCGCAGCCTGCCGCCCGAACGGCGGCGCATGTCGATGATCTTCCAAAGCTATGCGTTGTGGCCGCATATGACGATCGCGGAGAATGTCGGCTACGGCCTCAAGCTGCGCCGTCTCGACCGCACCGAACGAGAGCGCCGGGTCGCCGCGATCCTCGATGTCGCGCATCTGACCGAATTGGCCCAGCGTTACCCGCACGAATTGTCCGGCGGGCAGCAGCAGCGCGCCGCGTTGGCCCGCGCCCTCGTTGTCGAGCCAGAAACGCTGCTGCTGGACGAGCCGCTCTCCAATCTCGACGCCAATCTGCGCGAGGAGATGCGGTTCGAGATCCGCCGCCTGCACGACACCTACAAATACACCACGATCTACGTCACCCACGACCAGGCGGAGGCGATGACGACGGCGGATACGATCGTGGTCATGCACAAGGGCCGCGTCGAGCAGGTCGGCGCACCCGAGGACATCTACCAGCGGCCGTGCTCGGAATTCGTCGCCCGCTTCATCGGCGGCACCAACATCTTCCGCGGCCGCCGACTCGCTCCCGACCTCGTCGATTGCGGCAGCGTCGTGCTGCGCTGTGGCGCCGGTGAGCCGAATTCCGGCACGGAGACGGCCGTCTCCGTACGGATGCACGACCTCGAACTCGCCGAGGCGGCGGATGCGGCGGAGGACGAGCGGCAGCCGAACAAGGCGCTCGGCCGCGTCGTACGCCAGGCCTATCTCGGCGCCCATCGCGACTACCTCGTCGGCCTCTCCGACGGCCAGCAGGTGCGGGTCATCGCCCCGTTGCAGACCAATGTGCCGGTCGGCGGCAAAGTCCGGCTGCATTTCCCGCCCGAGCATTGCCGCGCTCTGGCAACCTGAACCGACTTACCGAAGGGGTGAGGCGATGCTGGTTTTGAGGCTGATGCTTTCCTTGGCGGGCCTCCTTGCGCTGATGGCTCCGGCGAGCGCCGCGGCGCCGACGCCAGCTTCGGTCACGCCGACCTTAGTGGATGCGGCGACGAAGGAAGGCAGCGTCGTCTTCTACACCTCGATCGAATTGCAGACCGCCGAGAAGATCGCGAAGGCCTTCGAAGCAAAGTATCCGGGTATCGGCGTGCAGGTCGAGCGCAACGGCGCCGAGCGCATCTTCCAGCGCGTCGCGCAGGAGCGCGGCAGCGGCATCCATGCCGCCGACGTGCTCGAAGCCTCGGACATGACCGCCTTCATTCTGTGGAAGCGGCAGAACTGGCTGGCGCCGTTCCTGCCGTCCGACGTCGCCGAGAAATGGCCGGCCGACCAGCGCGATCCGGATGGCTACTTCGCCACCGAGCGCTTCACCTTGTCGCCGATCGCCTACAACACCCGTCTCGTCAAACCCGAGGAGGCGCCCAAAAGCTTCAACGATCTGCTCGACAAGAAATGGGATGGCAAGATCGTCAAGGCGCACCCAGGTTACAGCGGCACGATCATGACCGTGACCTTCGAGGTCAGCCGCGATATCGGATGGGATTTCCTCGAGAAGCTCGGCAAGCAGCACATCATGCAGGTGCAGTCGGCGGCCGAGCCGCCGAAAAAGGTGGCGCAGGGCGAGCGGCCGATCGGCGCCGATGGCGGCGAATATTTCCTGTTCCAGTTGCGCGCCTCGGGCGCGCCGCTCGGCATCGTCTATCCGAGCGAGGGCACGCCATCGATCCCGGGCGGCGCGGCGGCCGCGGTTGACGCGCCGCACCCGAACGCGGCGCGCTTGTTCGTCAGCTACCTGTTCTCGGGCGAGGGGCAACAGATGCTGAGCGAAATCGGCTGGCTGCGCTCGTTCCACCCCGACGTCAAGCCGCATGAGGGGGTGAAGCCGCTCAGCGAGATCAAGATCATGAAGGCCGATCCCGCGAAGCAGGTCGAACTCGATGCCGAGATCAAGAAGAAATACGCCGAGTATTTCGGCCTCTAGCCGGAGTGCGCGTTTTCTGCCGATATGGAGAGCCGGCCAGGCAGTTGACGATCGGCACCGAAACCAGCGTGACGCTACGGGCTGAGGCCGCTCCACTCGTTACCCGTCGGCCCGCACCCGCCGCTTGTTTCAGGCACAAACGCGCCGAAATTCAGGTTAGCCCCCTGAAAGTAGGGGTTCTCCGGTGGCGGTCTATTTTTTTCCGGCTCATGCTCGCGCAGCAGGCAGGCGCGGAATTCCGCAGCAGCACGCGACAACATCGGGCCGCGGTCATTCCCGATCATTTCCAGCAGCCGCCAAGCGGCCTCATACGTTGTGCGTCTCATCATCGGCGTCGGGCTCCGCACGGACCATCGTTCGCCAGCAGCCGATTATTTGGGCGGACATACTGAAACCCCGATCTCCTGAACGTGAATTTCGATTTACCGGCGTTGGAAACTGATCGAGCCGATCGCATCTCCGGACGCATGAGCATGTGCGCGAGCAAGCGGATGGTTCTGAGCGTGGTGTTCTCGGTGGGCGTGGCGATCGCCGCGAATGCGAACGCGCAGGATAGGGTACCCAGAAAACCCCAGCCCTCGGCTCCTCCACCGGCCAATGCACAGCCGCAGCGTACGCCGCCACCTCCGCCCAGCTGGTACTTCGATCCCTATACCGACGGTTCCACCGCGTGCGTTAATTGCAGCGGTTACTGAGTGCGGTTGCTCAACGGCAGCCGTCCTCCAGTTTCGCTTTCCATCATACGCCGGGCGATCTACGCCGAGTATTTCGGGCTGTGATGCGCCTGTGTTGGCGATCGGCTATTGGCACTCCAGCGCGCGGCCTTCGAGCCGGCAGCGGGCGATAACGGAATCATCCGGCGCGTAAAAGGTGCCGTCCCAACCGGTTGCGATGCGCTCCATGACGAAATAGCCGAAGCGTGAGGCACCGAAGGTCTTACGCACCGGCATGCCGTCGACTTTGGGACCTCCGACCGGAGTGTCCGCAACATCGTACAGGCTGTCGCCGCCGGTGCCGACGATCAGCTGTGCCGGACGCTCCGGGCCGAACTCGTACGCGATGAAATCATGCACATGGCCCGACAGCACGAGGTCGATATTGGCCGGGATATGGCCGCGGAGCGCCGCCTGCTCGCTCGCATTCAGCGTCAAGCCGACAAACGGACCGCTCTGGAACCCCCAGACCGGCCGATGCGTCACGAGCCAGGCATGCGGCGCCGCCTTCGCCAGCAGCGGCTGCAGCTGCGCCGCATAGACAGCGACCTTGTCGGGCGGAGCCTTATTATCGTCAGCATCGCTGCTGTCGAACAGCAACAGATCAAGCCCGCCGAGCGACAGCCGGTAGGGCTCGGTGCGGTCGGGGCAATCGGCGCGAGCGGGATATGGATCGAGCAGGCGGAACCAGCCCTGTCCGCCGCGCCGGCACAGCTCATGATTGCCGCGCACGGTAACCCACGGCGCGGCCGCCAGCAGCGGAGCCGCCGGATCGAACAGCTCAGCCTTCCAGGTTGGCCAATTGTCGCCATGCGGGCTGCCGGCACAGCCGGTATTGCCGGCCGGACACGCCTTCTCACGGTAATAGTAGTCGCCGACATGGATCACCAGATCCGGATGCCTCGCCGCGGCCCGCGCGGCGATCGCGGCAAAAGGCCAGGCGGCGGGGTTGTCGCAATCCTGCGCTGCGCCGCCGGCGATCCGGCAACCGGTATCGCCGATCACCGCAATCCGGCGCACAGCCGATGGCAGGACCGGCAAGGCGAGCGAACCGGCGCTGAGCCGGGTCGTGTTCAGTGGCGCGCGCGCTTCGCACACCTGCACCGGGAACGCGGCGTCGGAAGTGCCCCGCGGAACGCTGGGGACAATCATGCCGTCCGCGGTTACCTGCGGGCAGGCGGCTCCCGCCGCAACGACGGCACGGACCGAGAGTGCCCCGTCGGCGCCGAACTCGACCCAGGCGGCCGGTGCCTCGGCCGCTTCGACCGCGCAGGCGCACAGTGTCGCCAGCAGCGCCGTGGCGACCGGCCTGAATGGAGACACGCGCCGGTGCTTTCGCTCAACTCTCGAGCTTCATCCCCTTCTGCACCGTCGGGCGGGCGGCGACCCGCTCGCCCCAGGCGATGACGTTCTTCAGCCCGGCGCCATCGATCAGCGCTTTGCGGCCGGCATAGACCGGATAGATGCCGATATCGGCGATGGTGATCTCGTCGCCGGTCAGATACGGAAAATGGGCGAGCTCGTGGTCGGCGGCGCGGAATAGGTTGACGAGCCGGTCCTCGTAAAACTTGACTGTGGAGTCCGGTACCTTCTCGGGCATCCGGTTGCCGAGGAAGAAGATGTTCTGCGCGGTCGGCGCGATGTCGCTGGCGCCCTCCGCGACCCATTGAAAGGTCCGCGCCCGCGCCACCGTGTTGTGCGCCCGCAGCTTGCCGGTCTTTTCGGCGAGGTAGATCAGGATGGCCCAGGACTGGATCAGGGTCAGCGGCTTGCCGTCCGGGCCTTGCGGGTCGATCAGGGTCGGGATCCGTCCGGTCGGATTGATCTTCAAATATTCCGGCTTCTTCTGATCCCCTTCCGCCAGATTGAGGACATGGATCCGACAGGCGACGCCGCATTCGTTGACGGCGATCGCGGCGCGCTGCCCGTTGCCGGTGCCGGCGGTATAGAGCTCCATCGCTGCCCCCTGCTGCCTGTGAAATCGATGGCGCGCATCATAGCGCGCGCCGGCTGACAGTGTTGTTACTGAATCGGCCAGATCTTGGCTTTGACCTTGCCATCCGCTTCGCCTTCCGCCTTGGCCAGCGCGACGGTTAGTTCAGGGCTTGGCCAGACGGGACCGGCGGCCTCTGCATAGGCCCGGCAGGCCTGCAATACCGAGAGGTCGTCGTAGACCGCGCCGGTCACCATCAGCCCGATCGGCAAGCCGTCGGCAAACCCGCACGGCACCGAGGCGGACGGGTTCTTGGTCAGGTTGAACACCCAAGTATAACTCAGCCAATCGCGGTAATTGTGCGGGTCGGGCGCGCCGTCGCTGCGCGGCTCGGCATACGCGGCCGGGATCGGCATGGTCGGCGACAGGATCAGATCGTAGCGCTGGAAAAAGCGGTTCAGCGCCATGCCGAGCGCGACCCGCTTGCCGATTGCGTCGACGTATTGCTGCTGGGTAATTGCTTCGCCGCTCCTGCACAGCGCCACTAGGCCGGGGTCCATGACCGCGATCTTTTCCGGCGTCATCGAGCGCAAGAGCGCCCACATGCCGGCGCCGGCCAGGGCTTCAAAGATCGGCCATGGCGACTCGGAAAACGGGTCGGCGTGCTCGACGATGGCGCCCAGCTCGCTGAACACCCGCCCAGCGCGCTCGACCGCTTCGCGGACCGCCGGCGCCGGCTCGTGGTAGCCGAGCGTCGGCGACAGCGCGATCCGTTTGCCCTTCATCGAGCGCTCACCCACCCGCTCTCGATAGGCAATCCCGTCATCGGGCAGGCTGTACCAGTCGCGCGGGTCCGGCCCCTTCATCGCGTCGAGCATCAGAGCCGCATCCTCGACGCTGCGCGACATCGGCCCGGCATGCGAGACGTCGCCAAAAGCGGAGGGCGGGTAGACCGCGACCTTGCCGAAGGTCGGCTTGAGGCCGAAGACTCCGGAGAACGCAGCCGGGATGCGGACCGAGCCGCCGGCGTCGGTGCCGACCGCAAGCGGACAGATCCCGGACAACACCGCGACGGCGCTGCCGCCGCTAGACCCGCCCGGCGTGCGCGCGAGGTCCCATGGGTTTCGAGTAATGCCGGTCAGCGGCGAATCGGTGACCGGCTTCCAGCCGAATTCGGGTGTCGTGGTCTTGCCGAAAAAAACCGCGCCGGCGGCCCGCAATCGCGACGTAGAAGGCGCGTCTTCGGTCCAGGGCTGGTTCGGGTCGATCGTCTTGGAGCCGACGCGGCGCGGCCAGCCGCGGGTCAACTGCGTATCCTTGACCGCCACCGGGATGCCGTCGAGCAGGCCGTTGGGCGCGCCCTTCTGCCAGCGCGCTTCCGAGGCGCGCGCCTCGGCCATCGCGCTCTCAGGGTCGTAGAGGACGAAGGCGTTGACCGCGCCCTCGTAGCGCTCGAGCCGGCGCAACGTCTCGGTCATGACCTCGACCGGCGACAGCTGCTTCCTGCGGTACAGCTCGATCAACCGCGTCGCCGCGAAATACGCGATGTCCTCGGCCATGGCATTGCCCCTACAAAGGTTGGCTACGTCCTCAGCACCACATTGTGTAGGTCTTCACCGCGGACAAAGCGGTCGAGATTGGCGGCGAGGTCGCCCCAGCGCCGGTCGGCAGTGCCTTCGGTAAACCCGGAGCAGTGGGGCGTCATCAGCACGGTCGGCAGTTCGTGAAACGGAAACCGCGACGGGCGGCGGTCGGGATGCTCTGGGGACCAATGCTGCCACCAGACATCGAGCGCGGCGCCCCCGATCCGGCTGCCACTCAATGCGTCGTAAAGCGCCTCTTCATCGACGATCGCGGCGCGGCCGATATTGATCAGTAACGCGGTCGGCTGCATCAACGCGAGCCGGCGGGCATCGATCAGCCCGCGGGTTTCCGGTCCGAGGCCTGCGGCGATCAGCACCACATCGCATTGCGGCAGCATGCGGTCGAGTTCGGCGAGCGGATAGATCTCCGAGGCATCGCCCTTGTCGGCCACTGGGCTGCGGTTCGCGGCAATCACCTTGCACCCGAAACCGACCGCCCGCTTCGCGACCTCGCGGCCGATCCTCCCATAGCCGACGACGCCGATGGTCTTGCCAAAGATCTCGCCATGTGGCGTACCGCCGGCAGGCTGGTGCGCCGCCCATGACCCACCGCGGAACGCCGCCACCGTGTCGAATAGCCGAACGTTCAGAACCAGCATCGTCGCAAACACATACTCGGCGATCGCCGGCTCGTGCCCGAACACGTTGCACAGCGCGATGCCGCACGGTAGCGACGGTAGGTCGATCATGTCGATCCCGGCTGTCGCTGCTTGCAGCAGCCTTAGCCGAGGCGCCTCCGGGAAATCGGATCGCCAGATATGTCCGACCACGATCTCGGCCTCGGCCAGCGCAGGGATCAGCCGCTGCGTATCGGTCAGCTCGGCGAGAACCGTCGGGTCGAGCTTTTCGGTCATCTTGCCGAGGATGCGCGGCGCCACTCGCGCAGCCAACCCTCCCAGGAACAAAGCCCTCATGTGCTCCTCAGCCTCAGGTCGTCGTGACGATGTTGATCAGGCTCTCGCCGCGAACGAAGCGGCGGAGGTTTTCCGCGATTTCGTCCCAGCGTCGCCGCACCATGCCGGCAGTCCAGCCGGAGCAATGCGGCGTCATGATGACATTGGGCAATTCGTGAAATGGGTGGCGCGAACCGCGCCGCTCAGGTTCTGCTGCGCTCGGGTACTGCCACCAGACATCGATCGCCGCGCCACCGATGGTGCCATCGCGCAGCGCCATGTAGAGCGCCTCCTCGTCGACAATCGCGCCGCGCGCGATGTTGACGAGGAGCGCCGAGGGCTTCATCACCCCCAGCCGGCGCTCATCGATCAGCCCTTCGGTCTCGGGGCCGAACGCGGTGCAGATCGCCACCGTGTCGCATTGCGGCAGCATGTCGTCGAGTTGGCTGAGCAGATAGACGCGCTCGACCCCGTCGCCAGGCTCGCGCGGACTGCGGTTGGCGGCGAGGATGCGGCAGCCGAACGCGGCGGCGCGGCGCGCCGCCTCGCGTCCGACCCGGCCGAGGCCGACGATGCCGAGCGTACTGCCACGGATCTCGCCGTGCGGCGCGCCGCTGTGCACCCAACTCGGCGCCCAGGAGGAGCGCAGGCGGAAGTCGCCCTCGATCTCGCGAAAGCGGTGGCGCCAGACCAGCATACTCATCAGCACGTATTCGGCGATCGCGGTCTCGTGGCCATAGGCATTGCAGATCGTGACACCGCGCGGCAACGCGGCCTGTTCGATCCATTCGATGCCGGTGGCGACCGATTGAACGAGCCGGGCTTTGCGCGCCGGGGGATAATCGGCGCGCCAGATATTGGTGACGAGGATATCGGCCTCAGCGGCCGCTTTCGGTGACTGCGGCAGCTCTTTTGGATCGGCGATGATCTCGACCTCAAGCTCTGGCGGCAGCTCGTCCTTGATCCCGTTCCCGGTATCGGCGGCGACATTGCCGAGAAACAGCGCCTTCACGATTTCACCGCGTGCTCGGCGAGGAAATCCTCGCGCACGGTAATGCCGAGCCCGGACCGGTCGGGCACCTCGATCATGCCATCCTCCACCGGAAAGCTCTCCTCGACCAAATCGTGCAGCAGCGGGTTGGCGCCGAGCGAGTATTCGACGATGAACCCGGCCGGCGAGGCCGCCGCGACATGCAGACCGGCGGCAAAGGCCGGAGCGCCGGCCCAGAGATGCGGCGCCAGCTTCAGATTATGCGCGCTGGCAAGCGCGGAGATCCGCATCGCCTCGGTGATGCCGCCGCAGATCGCCAAATCCGGCTGCATGATGTCGACCGCGCCGAGCACGGCCAGATCGCGGAAATCGTGCCGGGTCAACTCGCTCTCGCCGGAAGCGATCGGAATGTCGGTCGTCCGGCTCCTCGAACCAGGCGAGGTTGCACTCCTCGACGAGGCGGCAGAAGCGCTTCGCTTCGGCCACCGACAAGGTGCCGTGCGCGTCGCACATCAACCCGACCGCGGGCCCCAGCGCCTCCCGCGCCGCATGCACGCGCCGCGCCGAATGAAGGGGATCGCCGTCCATGATGCCGACCCGCATCTTGACCGCGCCGAACCCGCCCGCCTTGACGTAGCCGAGCAGCTGCTCGCCGATCTTGTCCGGGCCGGCCCAGCCGCCCGAGGCGTAGGCCGGCATCTTCTCGGCGCGCCGTCCACCGAGGAGCCGCCACACCGGGACCCCGAGCGACTTCCCGAGAATGTCCCACAGCGCGCAATCAACGCCGCTGATCGCCGACACCGTGATGCCGCGACGGCCCAGCACCGGAAAGACGCGCCCCTCACGCAACGCGTAATGCGCCCGAGTTCCGTTATAGAGCGTCTCCCACAGACGGGTGATGTCGCGCGGGTCCTCGCCCTTCAGAAGCGGCGCGAACTCCTCGTTGATCATGAGGGTCAGCGCCTGGTTCTGCGCCATGCCGCCGACCTGCGCCTTGGCCTCGCCCCAGCCGGTCAGGCCGCATTCGGTGTCGATGCGCACCAGCGTGCCATCGAACGAGAGGGTACGGCCGAAATCGCTGACGTGCTGCCTGTCGTGCGGGATCGGGATATGCACCCAGTGCGCCTTCACCGATTTGATTTTCATGCTGCCCTCTAAGTCTCTTGCCGAATCTGATGCCTCACCGGAAATGGCGCAGGATCTCTTCCTCCCATAGATCGAGCTGATCGAGATCGTAGTCGAGCGGCGAGAGGACGAGGTATTCCAACCCGGCCGCCCTCAGCTCGGCGATGCGGGCGCGGATTCGGCGTGGGCTGCCGAGGAAATAGCATTGCTGCAGATGCTCGAACGAGCGGTGCGTCCCCATGATCCGCTCGATCAGTGGCCGCTGAACGCGCAGCGCCGCCGCGTCGTCGTCGGTCGCCACGATATGCATGAAATTGAGGTGGCCGAAGGTAATGCTGTCCGATGCCCGGCCGAGCTCGGCGAGGCGTGCCTGGATCTGCGCCCAGTCGCTGATGACGCTGTCGGTCGAGCCGGCGGCGCGGGCGAGCCAGCCGTCGCCGCGCCGGCAGATGCGTTCGAGCACGCTCGGCGCCATCATCTCCGGGTCGGGCGACAGCTCGGTCACCA
>WNFM01054983.1_pt1 | contig 11117 bp, 6 predicted proteins | sample 5400271 | NCBI WGS metagenome assembly WNFM01 (sample SAMN13153352, study PRJNA577476) | soil metagenome | isolation source: 60 cm saprolite on Douglas fir-dominated hillslope | place: USA:California | collected 2013-09-17 | reverse complement strand
ATCCTTCCTGTTCTTGCACGGACTCCTCCCTCGTCGTCGCTCCAGCAGGGGGGGATTTTTAACTGGCCGGATGGGGGGATTTTAGGAAGGCCGCCGACAGCGTCGCCGAGCGTACACCGTACGTGACCCGCGCGGACCGTGCGTTACCAGGCGGGCACCGCGCGTCACCCGGGCCGCCCAGCTCGCACGGGCCCCTGCTGCCGAGAAACCGAGTCCCAGGGCAGAGACGGTGGAAGCCCATGCTACGTCTCAAAAGGTAGTAGGCAACTGAGGGGGGATGTCAACGAGCCAACCAGCGATGAAATTGCGTGTTGGATGGTCCTAATACTCGCCGATCGAGAGCGTCCCGCCCTTCCAAATGTGGTGGAACGCCGCCATCGTCGCCGACGCGTCCTTCTTCTGTGCCTTCAACGCCTGGGCGAGACCGTAGAGAGAGCGGGGGTTCTTACGGTTATGAGTGAGGTCCTCGCGGAAGACCTTCTCCGCCTCGGCCGGACGCCCGGCGCGCAGAAGCGTTGCGCCGAGGGTCTCGCGGGTCGGGTTCCACCAGTCAGGCGGCTCGTCATAGCTCAAGGAGTCTTCCAGCTCCACCGCTTTGGTCAACTGGTTGACTGCTTCGTCCAGGTTCCCGCGCGCCTCGGCGATCCGGCCGGCGAGGGTGAGTGAGGCCAACTCGCCCACCGGCTTCGCCGAGTTTTGCGTCAGTCCGGGATCGTCCGTCAGTTTCGCGCGCGTACGTTCCAGCGCTTTCCACTCCGATTCTGCTCCGGCTACATTGCCCAGCCGGGCAAAGGCGGTGCCGCGGCAGAGGTGGATGGTGGTTGCGGAGATGGGGAGGCTGTCATTTGGCGGGTGCGCCTTGATGACGTCGGTCCAGCGGCCGAAGCGGAGTTGAATCGACGGCGGGTAGGCAAGGGCCAGCTCGACGGGCGGCATCATCTTGAGCATTGGCCCGACGTTCCCGGCCAGCTCGTCAGCCATCTTCATGGCTTGGGCGTAACGGCCGTCCATGGCGTACGAGGCTGCGCCGAACTGCAGGTTGTGGCTGTAGTACATCATCGAATAGACGCCTTCGGCGCCGTACTTGGCTATGTAGGCCTTGTCGGCCTTCGTGGCGGCCACGTTGGCGGCCGCGGCCCCGGAGTAGTTTCCAAGGCGCTCGTAGATGTGAGCGGGCATGTGGACGAGGTGTCCAGCCGCTGGGGCCAATGAGGCGATGCGTCCCGCGGCGGCAGCCGCCAGCTCGGGGTGGGAGGAGGCTTCCACGGTGTGGATGTAATAGTGGTTCGCGCCAAGGTGATTGGGCTCGCGCTTCAGCACGCCGTCCAGCACCCGCACGATCTCCTCGGTGCCCTCATTGGGCTTGCCGTCGTTGGTCCAGAACTTCCACGGCCGGAGGTCCATGAGACTCTCGGCGTAGAGGACGTTGACGTTCGAGTCATCAGGGTACTTCTTCGAGAGGGTGGCCATCCCCTGGCTGTAGTCGACGGCAAGCTTCTTGAGGTCGGCGTTCGGGTCGAGCGAGTAACGACTCGTCAACACGTTGACCAGGTCGCGCTCTTTGGCCGAGGCGTTGTCGAGGTGTTTGGCTGCCTCGTGGATGGCCCCGTAGGCTTGCTTCTCGCGGTCGGGATCGACGTCGAGGTTGATGTTCGGCCCCAGAGCGAGGGCCGTGCCCCAGTAGCCCATGGCCAGATCGGGATCGAGGCGGACGGCCTCGTTGAATGAGCGGACTGCCGACTCGTGGTTGAAGGCGTAGACGTACCTCATCCCCTGGTCGAAGAAGGCCTGAGCCTTCGTGTTCCGTGTGGAGACAGACCAATGCAGCGACCCCAGGCCGGGATCGAGAGCGGCGGGCGGCTCAGCCGCCAGGAGTGGGAGGGTAAGGGCGATTGCGAGGGCGGTCAGTGTGCGCATGAGAGACTCCTCTTTAGTTGCTAGATGTTAGTTGCTAGATGCTAGGGAACCTCTGCACAAGTCCTGAACATCCATATGCAAACGTACGCACCGCCCCTCATCCGCCCTTCGGGCACCTTGTCCCACAGGGAGAAGGCTCTCACGACTTCGTCCCTCTCCCACCGGAAGAGGGTGGCGCGAAGCGCCGGGTGAGGGGTCGTGACGTATCCGGAGGATCCCAAGTGCTACTTGCTAGTCCTATTGCCCAGCACTGTACGGATGGCATTCGTATACCGGATTGCCTCGACTGCTGCGGGAAACGTTCGCGCTGACATCTAGCAACTAGCACTAGCATCTAGCAACTACCTCACGCCAACGGATTGCGAATCTCCACCGTCTTCGGTCCGCGAACCTCGCTCCGCAGGAACTCGTAGGCCGCGCCGGCGGGCAGGGGACGGCTAAAGAGGTAGCCCTGCAACAGGTCGCAGGCGTAGAGGCGCAGGAACGAATACTGCTCGTCCGTCTCCACCCCCTCGGCCACGACGTTCAGGCGCATGGAGTGGGCGAGGTTGATGACGTAGGAGACGATGGCCGCCGCCGATTCATCCGTGGTGACGTCCTGTACGAAGGTACGGTCGATCTTGATCGTGTCGATGGGGAATCGCTTCAGATAGACCAGTGACGACTGCCCCGTGCCGAAGTCATCGATGGCCACGCCCACGCCGATCCTGCGCAGTTCGCGCAGCACGTCCATGGTCAGGTCGATGTTCTGCACGGCCACGCTTTCGGTGATCTCGAGCTGTAGCAGGTGAGGGTCGATGTCGTGGAGCTGCAGGGTGCCCAACACCATTCCGGCGAAGTTCTCCTGCTGTAGTTGTGGGGCGGAGATGTTCACCGCCGCGCAGAGGTTGACGAGGCCTCGATTCCGCCAGTCACGGAGCTGGCGGCAGGTCGCGTCCAGCACCCATTCGCCGATGGGCACGATGAGCCCCGTATCCTCGGCCAGAGGAATGAAGTCATTCGGCTCGACCAATCCCCGCTCCGGGTGGTTCCAGCGGACCAGGGCCTCGACGGAATGCACGCGGCGCCGCGAGCGGTCGTAGATCGGTTGGTAGTAGAGCTCCAGCTCACGGCGCTCGAGGGCGTGATGGAGCCGCTGCTCGGTCTCGAGCCGCCGCACATATCGCTCATTCATCGAGGCGGTAAAGAGCTGTGATTGATTCCGGCCCAGTTCCTTGGCGCGGTACATGGCGCTGTCTGCACACTTGAGGAGCGTCTCCACGTCATCACCGTCCGCGGGATAGAGGCTGATGCCGATGCTGGCCGTGACGAACAGCTCGTGGCCGTCGACCCGGAACGGGGCCGATAGCGAGCGGAGGATCTTCCTCGCTACACTCGCCACGGCCTCGCTGGTTGGGGTCTCGTTGAGCAGGATGGTGAACTCGTCGCCGCCCAGGCGGGAGATCGTGTCGGAGGCGCGGATGCAGGTTGCCAGGCGCACCGCAACCTCTGAGAGTAGTGCGTCGCCGGTCGAGTGGCCGAGGCCATCGTTGACGTTCTTGAAGTGGTCGAGGTCGAGGTACATCACAGCCATGCCGCGACGATTGCGGCGAGCCTGGGCGATGGCGTTGATGACGCGGTCGCGGAATAGCAGGCGGTTGGGCAGGCCGGTCAGTGCGTCGTAGTAGGCCTGGTATTCGAGCTGCCGCTCCGTGGCTTTACGTTGTGTGACGTCGCGGTAATTGACGACGATGGCGCGCACATTCTCGTCGTGCAGGAGGTTTTGCGCGAAGCCCTCCAGCCAGACCCACGAGCCGTCGCTCTTGAGGAATCGCAGCTCGCCCTGCAGGTCCGCACCCGGTGTCGTCGTGAGGCGGCGGAAGAGTTGCTCGCTGCTATCGCTCTCTCGGGGATGGACAAAGCTGAAAAAATTCTTGCCCACCAATTGCTCTTCGCGATGGCCGAGGAGGCGCTCGGTGGAGGCACCGGCGTAGACGAAGTTGAGGTCCTCGTCGAGGAGGGCCACGCCGCTCCAGCTCTTCTCGACGAGAGCGCGGAAACGTTGCTCGCGCTGCTCGAGCTCGCGATGGGCATGCTGACGCTCGGAGATGTCCCGGATGAATGCCGTGAAGGTCTGCTCCGGACCGCTGCCCACGGGGTCGATGCTGATTTCGACGGGAAACTCCTGGCCGTCCGCGCGCCGTGCTGTTGCCTCTGTCCGGCGGCGCGCCTTGCTTCTGGTGCCAACCGTCATGTCGCCGTCGCGGTAGCGCTCCATGACGCCCTCGAAGATCTGGTACAGCGAAGGAGGGATGACGGTGTTCGGCAGCGGCCGGCCCACGACGTCGCGGGACCGGACGCCGAAGGCAGCTTCGGCCTGCGGATTCCACTCGATGACGGTCATGTTGCGATCGACCGTGATGACGGCGTCGAGCGTTGCGGCGATCAACTGCGTGAGCCGTGACTGCGACCGGCGTAGCGCGTCTTCCGTCCGGGAGCGTTGCAGGGCCTCGCCCAGCAGGCTGGCCGTGGCATTGAGAAAGCCGATCTCATGCTCTTCGAACGCACGCTCTTCGTTCGAATACGCCAACAGCGCGCCGAAGACTCCAGCGGGTTGTGGAATGGCGATGCCGGCGCCGCCGCGGATGCCGTGGAAGTTCCGCAGGTGTGTGCTCTTGAAGCGCGTCTCTCCGTCCAGGCTGGTGAGAATGACTGGCGCTCCCGCAATTGCCACGTAGGTGGCCAGCGACTCGTTCTCCTCGTCATCACGGTTGCAGTGGACGAATGTGTTGTTCGAGCCGATCGACGCACGGAGGACCACGTGGCCTCCGGGTGTGATCTCGATGGCCCGGCAGTGATCGACGCCAAGGGTGAGCTCTACGAGGGCGCAGGCCTGGCCCAGGAGGATGAATGGGTCGACACCTGTCAACCTCAGCGCGGAGGCGCGTCAAGTCACTGGATCGCGACGACGCTCCGTGCGGCACTAGTTGCAACGGCGACTTCTCCACCATAGTGGTCAGTTCTCAGTTCTCAGTTGTCAGTTGTGAGCGCATGCTGCGGCGAATCAAGGAGCCGATCCCCCGGCGACTGACAATTGACAATTCAGGTTGCGATCAGGTGAACACTTCACACCGGGGCTTGACCCTTGAACCAATTCGAGGCCTTACCGTGTACACAGATGGGGAAACGATAGACGGATTGCTACATGATGCAACAAATTGACCCGGATTGACCATATGACGCAAACCGAGAACGGAACACTGCTGCAAACCGGAACGCTGGCGCGCCATTGCGGCGTGAGTGCCGGCACGATCCGTCACTACGAGCGCCTCGGCGTAATTCAACCTGCAACACGGGGCGCAAAGGGCTATCGCGGGTATCCCGAAGCCACGGTCGCCCGGGTGCGCGTCGTTCGGCGGGCTCTCACCCTCGGGTTCACCCTCGCTGAACTGGCGCGTGTCCTCCGGCAGCGCGACAGTGGCCGCCCGCCCTGCCACGAGGTGCGTGCTCTCGCCGGTCGCAAGCTCGCCGACCTCGACCAACGCCTCGTGGAGTTGCATGCACTCCGCGAGGCTCTGGCCAGGACCGTGGCCTCGTGGGATGCCCGTCTCGCCAGTAAATCCGAAGGTCAGCCCGCCGGCTTACTCGATTCACTCATCGAAAGGGGAACACGCGAATGATGGTGACGATGGTTCTGCTTCTCTCTGCCGCTCTTGCCGACACGTCCAAGGTAGCCTGTCCAGTGAGCGCCGATCACGCTGCCAACGCGACGCACGGGGACCGGCCCGCAACGGCCGATCACGATTCCTGCCCGATCCATGCGGAGCACGCGGCGACGACCGACCACGCTTCCGGTTCGGTACACAGTGACCACGAGGCGATGGCCGACCATGACAATTGTCCGATGATGGCTGGGCATGCGGTCACAGTCGACCACAATCACGATAGTTTCGGTTTCTCACACGAGACGACGACGCACCATTTCCGCGTTCTTGCCGACGGCGGTGCCATCGAGTTGCAAGCCAACGACGCAACCGACGCGACGAGTGCCACCGCAATCCAGGCGCACCTTCGCGAGCTGGCTGACGAATTCTCGAGGAACGACTTCGAGAAGCCGATGTTCGTGCACGGCAAACCTCCGGACGGATTGGAGACGATGAAGGCGAAAAGGACGTCGATCTCGTATGCCTACGAGGCCCTTCCGCGGGGAGGGCGGGTGCGCATCACGACCGCCGATCTCGCGGCGCTGGCCGCCATCCATCAGTTCCTCCGGTTCCAGATCAACGAACACCGCACAGGGGATCCGGTGGACGCGGTGAAGTAAGCCTCCTCAGGGGAAGCGCGACTCAACGCCTTCGTCGTGGACGTAGCACCACATCCATGTCTCCCCGGGCTCCAGGGAGCGCATGGTGGGGTGGTTGGTGGCTTGGTAGTGCTTCGTGGCGTGCTTGTTGTTCGACGAGTCGCAGCAGCCGACGTGACCGCAGGCGTGGCAGAGGCGGAGGTGTACCCAGCGGTCGCCCATCTTCAAACATTCTTCGCAGCCGTTCGGTGTGTTCGGCTTGCGGTGGAACTGCTCGGAGGTGACGGCTTTCAGGTGTTCGCAGGCCATGGGTCGATCGTAGTGCAAAAAACGGCCCGGGTGTGATCCACCTCACAAACTTCCGGCGGAAGTCGCGTATCTTCGTGGGAGTACTGATCTCGCAGTCCAAAAAAAGGGGCGTAAGCCCCTTTTGGCGTTTCAGGGGGATCCACGTTGGGAAGCAGCACCGGTGGGACGGCAGTCGTGATCGTGGGGTGCCTGCGAGCGCTTGAAAGGGCGGGAGACCGTGACGGGGGTTTTTGAATCGGGCGTGGTCACGGGACAGGTCTCGAGGGCCGCAAGCTTGCCGGACGCCAGTCCGGCAGGCGTGCGGCCGTCGGTCGCACGTACTGCAGTTGACGTAGGCTTCAACCGTCGGCGTCCGCCGACTCTCTCTCCCTCTGAGGACCGGCGGTTTCCGCCGGTCCCTCTTTTCTTGCGCCGAGGAAATGCGCAAGCTGGCTAGCCGAGCCCTAGAGAACCTCTGCGCAAGTCATGAACTTCACGCAGGAAATGTTCGCACCGCCCCTCATCCGCCCTGCGGGCACCTTCTCCCACAGGGAGAAGGCTCTCACGACTCCATCCCCTCTCCCACCAGAGAGGGTGGCGCGAAGCGCCGGGTGAGGGGTCGTGGCCTGTGCAGAGGTTCCCTAGGCGGATGCGCTTGGCAACTGCCGAGCGCTAGAATGCATCATGGTCTCCGGTCTCGCGTGGATCTTGCGGATGCCCAACGGCTTCTCGAAGACAGACCGGACCTGTCGGGCGAGCTGACCGGCGAGGAGCAAGGCATTCTCGACAACCTTCCGCGCTAACGCGTGGGAAGCAGACCGCCCGCTTCCGCAATTCGGGAACGATGATGCGGAGCCTATCCGTTCATTCGCCCGCGCCTTCTTTTTGTTGGGGTTGGCCGAAGTAGGGGGCCGGAGAGGTGGAAATCCGAGATCCCGTGTCCGTCTCCTTTTTTCGAGGGTGTTACTGTATTATTCATGGCGTCCGGCATCCGCACGCCAGCTCTACAAATACCACTTTTGCGCCGCAGGTCCGAAAACCCTTTCGAGGAATGGTCCAGATGAATATGAGTGCCCGTCGTGCCCGACTGACGCTGCTGTTTCTCGTTTCCAGCCTCTCGGCTGCCGGCGCGTTTGCAGCGCCCACGCAACTTCAGGTGCTGCTGGACAGCGATAACAACCGCTCTACCGGCTGCCGTGTGATCACGAGCCTGGGAAATGTGGACGGCATCGATGCCATCTACACCACTACGTATGACGGAGGGATCGACGGCAACCCCGTCGTGACCGGCGTTACCGGGCAGACCTGTGCGACGCAGGGTACGGTCAACTTCACCGTGCCCGTCCAGATCGACCCGGGTGGGTGGAAGGTCGGCAGGAAGGCGAACAGCAATCTCGTCGTGGAGACGCGTATCCCGGCCGCAAGCATCCCTGGCGGCATGCACACAAACATGCGCCTGGCCTTCGTGGGCGTGTCGGGCACGAACGTCGACACAGTAATTAATGATGCGGACGGCAATCCCATCCTCTTTCCTGTCCCGATGACCGGACACCACCGCATCGTCGGTATCGGTCCTCCGACACGCACCATTACCCTCGACGGCAATGACGCCGACTGGGCGGGTCTCTCGCCACTGGCCACGAATCTCGCCAGCACGGGCGGACCGAGCCTGCGCTTTCTCGGTGGTGTAACCGCTTTCTCGACCGAGGAGGCCCTCTACTTCTACTTCTCCATCCAGTCGAACTCGAATGCGCCGACGGCCAATGACGACGGCTGGGTCGTGCTCCGCGGGAGCAGCATCAGCATCACCGCTCCTGGAGTACTCTCGAATGACATCGATCCGAACTTCAAGCCGCTCACGGCCATCCTGATCGCGGGCCCCCAGCATGGCACGCTGACGCTGAACGCGAACGGCTCCTTCGTCTACCACAACGACGGCTCGAACGCACCCAACGACGGTTTCCAATACAAGGCCAATAACGGCTCGGCCGACTCCAACGCGGCCAGGGTCAGTTTCGACATCGTGGACAACCGCCCGCCGGTTGCCGCAGCCGACTCCTATAACGTCACTCACGGCGGCACGCTGACCGTCCCACCGCCGGGCGTGAAGGGCAATGACTTCGACCCCGATGGTGATCCATTCGTCTCGCAGATAGTCGCTCCGCCAGGCCATGGAACCGTGGCCTTGAACAACGACGGTTCCTTCACATACACCCACGACGGCTCGGCCACCCTCAACGACCAGTTCGTTTACCACGATCTCGATGCCTACTCGGCCTCGAACCTGGCCACCGTCACTATGACCGTTGGTCCCGATGCTCCTCCGGTCGCCGTGCCCGACGCGTATAGCGTCCTGGAAGGCGGGACGCTGCTCGTCGCGGCGCCAGGTCTGTTCGCGAACGACTCAGATCCCGACTCCCCGCAGTCGCTCTGGACCGCAGTCGTAGTCACGCCACCGCTGCATGGCTCGCTTACGATGGGTCCGGGCGGCAGCTTCAGCTACGTCAACGATAGCGTCACCGGAGCCAGCGACAGCTTCCAGTACAAGGTTCACGACGGGATCCTCGACTCGAACGTCGTGACGGTGACCATCACGGTCACACCGGTCAACGACGTGCCGTTCTTCACCATGGGCGGCCCGGTGGTCGTCCTCGACACGGCCGGCCCGCAGTCGATGACGGAGTGCACGGGGGTCAATGCCGGCGCGACGGATGAGGGCGGGCAGACGCTCAACTTCATCGTCTCCAACGACAACAATGCTCTCTTCTCAGCCCAGCCGTCGATCTCGCCGGCCGGCCTCCTGACGTTCACGCCAATCGCTACGGCCGAGGGAACCGCCAACGTCTCGGTCACCCTGCATGACAATGGCGGAACCGCCAACGGCGGCGTCGACACTTCGGCGCCCCAGAGCTTCACCATCGACGTCGACAAGATCCCGTCGATCACCAGCGCGAACAACACCACCTTCACGGTGGGCACACCTAGCTCGTTCAACGTCACCACGGACGGCAAGCCGAAGCCCACGATTGCTGAGACGGGCGCGTTGCCCGCTGGCATCACCTTCGTCGACGGCTCCGGCCCGACGCATGGCACGGGAGTGCTCAGCGGCACGCCGGGAGCGGGGACGGGTGGGGTTTACCCGATCACCTTCCAGGCTACGAACGTTCATGACCATGGATCAGGCGCCCGCCATCACGAGCTCGAACAGCGCGACATTTACCAAGGGCTCGCTCGGTACGTTCACGGTCACGACGACAGGCTTCCCTGCGCCGGCCCTCAATGAGACGGGCGCGGTTCCGACCGGACTCAATTTCGTCGACAACGGCAACGGCACGGCCACGCTGAGCGGGACGCCGACCGTCACGGGTGGCGTCTACTCGATCAACGTCACCGCCTCGAACGGGGTTGGCTCGAACGCCGTACAGACTCTGAACATCACTATCAATCAGGCGCCGGCCATCACCAGCGGCAACTCGGTCGGCTTCCAGGCCACGGTGGCCTCGAACTTCACGGTCACGACCACCGGCTTCCCGACGCCATCCCTCGGCGAGACCGGCGCCCTGCCAACGGGCATCACCTTCACCGACAACGGCAATGGCACGGCCACCCTAGGCGGCAACGCCCTGCAGGGAACCGGTGGTGTCTACGTCATCAACATCACCGCCACGAACGTGGCCGGCAGCGCCCCGCAAAGCTTCACCATCACGGTGTGCAACAACATCGCCGTGACGGCGCCGGGCGTCACGACCGGCGCGGCCGGGTCACCCTTCAGCCAGAACTTCACCCAGACCGGCGCTGTCGGCGGCGCGACCTTCACGCTCAACAGCGGCGCCCTGCCCACCGGCATGTCGCTCGCCACAAACGGCACCCTCTCGGGCACGCCGACGCAGAACGGCAGCTTCCCGATCACCGTCAAGGTAACCGACGGCAACGGCTGCACGGGAGTGAGCTCCACCTACACGCTCGTCGTCACCTGCCAGACCATCACCGTCAACAACCCCGTGACCAACAGCGGCGTGGCAGCGGTGGCCTTCAGCCAGACCTTCACGCAGAGCGGTGCCATCGGCGGCGCGACGTTCACGACCGCGAGCACACTGCCGACGGGTCTGTCGCTCTCCACTGGCGGCGTTCTCTCCGGTACGCCGACGCAGACAGGCAGCTTCCCGATCGTCGTCACAGTCACCGACGGCAACGGCTGCACGGGGACGGGCTCGACCTACACGCTGACCATCACCTGCCAGACCATCACCGTCACCAAGCCCGTCGTGACGACCGGTACGGCGGGCAGCCCCTTCAGCCAGACCTTCACGCAGACGGGCGCGATCGGGACGGCCACGTTCACGCTCAACAGCGGCATCCTGCCGAGCAGCGTCACTCACGGGAAGAGCTCGAGCTCTGTCCGTAACCTCCGCATCACGACGAATACCGCAGGATTGACGCTCTCGACGGCGGGCGTTCTCAGTGGAACTCCGACGCAGACGGGCACGTTCCCGATCACGGTCCTGGTGACCGACAGCAACGGCTGCACGGGTGTGAGCGCGAGCTACAACCTCGTCATCGGTTGCCAGTCGATCAGTGTTACCAATCCCGGGGTCACGACGGGCGCGGCGTCCGCTCCCTTCAGCCAGAC
>WNFM01333528.1_pt2 | contig 11118 bp, 9 predicted proteins | sample 5400271 | NCBI WGS metagenome assembly WNFM01 (sample SAMN13153352, study PRJNA577476) | soil metagenome | isolation source: 60 cm saprolite on Douglas fir-dominated hillslope | place: USA:California | collected 2013-09-17 | reverse complement strand
CTATTGCGCAAGAGACGGACCAAATGGTGGATCGGCTCAACAAGCAACTGCGCGACAAGAGAATTCCGTTCGATGAAATTCGCCGTGTGGACGACACGCACATTCTCGTGCGCAATGTCGATCCGGCGCTGGGCTCGGCGTTTCGCGATTTTATTACGCAGCAATATGGAAATTATTGGGACGCTTCGAGCGCCGCAGGCGAGCCGAACGGCTATACGCTGACGCTTCGCCAGTCTGCTATCGCCAGCATTCAAGAGTCCACGATGAGTCAGTCCAAGGAAACGGTTGAGCGCCGTATTAACCAGCTCGGTTTGACCGAGCCGATTGTTCAATTTCACGGCCGCAAAGACAACGAAATCCTGATTCAACTGCCGGGCGAAGGCGATCCGGCGCGCGCTCGCGGCGTTATTCAAACCGGCGGCCAGTTGGAACTGCGTCTCGTCGAGGGTCCCACTGCCTACACGTCGCAAGCCGAAGTTCTTGCCGCTAACAACGGAATTCTACCGGCAGGCACGGAACTCATGCCGGGCAAGAGTGAAACCCGTAGCACGCCAGGCGCGACGCCTTCAGCAGAACTTTGGTACATCGTGAGCCGCGCTCCGATCGTTACCGGCAAGGATTTGCGTACCGCACAGGAAACGCACAGCAATCCGAACAATCCAGGCCAGTGGCAAGTGAATTTCACCCTATCGCAGGACGCGGCGAAGCGGTTCGGCCCGTTTACGGAAGCGAATCTTCACCGCCAACTCGCCATCGTGCTCGATCACAGGATCGAATCCGCTCCGAGCATCAATGGCCGGATTGACGATCAGGGCATGATCGAAGGCAACTTCAGCCAAGAATCGGCGCACGACCTCGCGCTCGTTCTTCGCGCCGGCGCTCTTCCCGCTTCCATCAAATATTTGGAACAGCGAACAGTTGGACCATCGCTCGGTCAGGACTCCATCCGTCACGGCGTTCAGGCGTCGGTTCTGAGCTTGTTCGTCGTAATGGTCTTCATGGTCTTCTATTACCGTCTTTCCGGTGCCAATGCAGTGCTCGCTTTGGTTCTGAACCTTCTTTTGCTTCTGGCCGTTCTCAGCCTCGCGGGAGCTACGCTCACTTTGCCCGGCATCGCAGGCGTCATCTTGACCATCGGTATGGGCGTGGACTCAAACGTTCTGGTGTTCGAACGCATCCGTGAGGAGCTTCGCAACGGCAAGTCGGCGGCGGCTTCCGTAGACGCTGGCTTTGACAAAGCGTTCCTCACGATTATCGACACCCACGTCACGACCGTCGTCTCAGCCTTTTTCCTGTTCTACTTCGGCACTGGCCCGATCAAGGGCTTCGCCGTCACCTTGACCGTCGGTTTGATCGCGAACGTTTTCACCGCGATCTTTGTCTCGAAGACGATTTTCCAGTACCACCTGTCAAAGATGGAACGGCAGGCAGAATTGAGCATTTAAGCCGTACCAGGACTATCAAGCCTGCCCTCCCATCCTTTTTGCGTACTTCGGGGGGATTGGTTCGATGGCCTGGAATCGGCAATATGGCGGGCTACCACCCGCGTGGATCATCCGGCGTACCGGGAACAATCGGCAAGCGCCTGGAGTCTAAGGAAGGGAAGCAAAGGTCGGCATGATCGAGTTCTTTAAACAGCCCAATTTCGACTGGATGGGCAAAGCCAAGTATTTCTATGCTCTTAGCGCCATTTTATTGTTGGCAGGCTGGATCTCCATCTGGCAAAAGGGCGGCCTTTATTACGGCATCGATTTCAAAGGCGGTACCAACGTGGATGTCCGGTTCGCCAAAGCCCCGAACGTAGACGAGCTTCGCAAGAGCCTGACGGCGCAAGGCTTGGGTGGCGCGGAAATCCAGGCCGTCAGTGACACCGGACTTCCTGGCCAGGCTTCGAATGAAGTGCTGATTTTTGTCGAACAAAAAGGCACGGACGATCAGGCGCTTGATTCTAGTAAGGCTCGCGTCATTTCGGCGCTCAACGCGACATACGGCGTTTCGAATACCGACAAGAACGATTTCAATCTCGCCCCGCTTAATTCTCTGGCCGCAGTGCTCAACCAAAAAGATCCGCTCAACCTCGGCACGTCCGCCGGTGATCGCTACACGCAACTCGCGAAAAAGCTTCTCGACTATCGCGACAAAGTTGCGAATGGATTGATTACGGATCTTTCCGCTCTTTCGAATGCGGACGGAGCAACACCCGCCGTTGTCGCCGTCGTGAAAGATAATTTTTCGGTCGGCCCCTTCGCCATCCGCAACACGGAGATCGTCGGGCCGAAAGTCGGCGCTGAGCTTCGTCAACAGGCGATTTGGGTTACCCTCTTGGCTCTCGGCGGCATGCTGTTATATATTGCCTTCCGATTCGAGTGGGTTTTCGGGGCAGCCGCGGTTCTCGCCGTGTTTCACGATGTTTTGATCACGCTCGGCTTTTTCTCGTTGCTGCATTTCGAAATTTCGCTGACGGTTATCGCAGCGCTTTTGACCTTGGTCGGTTATTCGATGAATGACACGATCGTCATCTTCGATCGTATCCGCGAAAACCGCCGCAGACTCTTTCGCGAACCATTCTCACCAGCGGATTGACCTTTCTCACCGTGCTCGTTTTGTTCCTGATGGGCGGCCAGGTGCTTCGTGCTTTCTCCTTTGCCCTGGTGGTGGGGATTGTGGTAGGAACGTACTCCAGTTTTGGTATTGCTGCGCCTCTCGTTGTCTTCTGGCATCACTGGCGAGATAAGAGCGAGGCAGCAGGGACCGGACCGCAGCCGGCACGAAAACCCGCGTGAGTGAGAGCGCCGCAGGACGACTCGCACCCGTTGGGAGGAGGTAGGGATCATGTTTGAAGAAATGGTGGTATCGAGCCCAACGTCCAGGAAGACCAACAAGCCGTGGACCGTGGTGGTTTCCATGCTTGTGCAGGTTACCTTCTTGGCGATTCTTATTTTGATTCCGTTGATTTACACGGAAGCGCTGCCGAAGGGTATGCTGACCACGATGCTTGTGGCGCCTCCCCCCCCGCCACCACCTCCCCCGCCTCCCGCGCAGATTGTAAAGGTCAGGCCGCAAGTCCACCTGATGCAGAACAATCAGTTGGTCCAGCCAAAGGTCATCCCGAAGGATATAAAGATCATTAAGGAAGAAGCTGAGCCCGATCCCAGCGCCATGGGTATGCAGGGCGGCGTTCCGGGCGGCGTCGCTGGTGGTAGCATGGCCGGCGTTCTCGGCGGCGTGATTGGCGGCGCGGGCGGCGGCCCTGCACCTCCGAAGCCAGTGCAGGGCCGCATTCGTCAAGGTGGCGCGGTAACGGCTGCTTCGCTCATCAACAGGGTTAACCCTGTCTATCCTCCGCTCGCGCGCCAGACTCGCGTCTCCGGCACGGTTCGCTTGCACGCCATCATTTCCAAGGAAGGTTCGGTGCAGCAACTCGAAGTGCTATCCGGCCATCCGTTGCTTGTACAGTCCGCGCTGGACGCCGTTCGCCAATGGCGGTATCGTCCAACGCTCCTCAATGGTGAGCCGGTCGAAGTCGACACCACTATTGACGTCATTTTCTCTCTAGCTTCGTAGGGACGCAGCAAACGGTGCGCCGCGCCGGTCGTGGGACAAGCGCGGCGAACTGAGTCGATTCATCTATCTCTCGCGCTTTCCGGCATCGCCGGAACGGCAATGAAATAAGGAGCAAACGAATGTTAGCCACTTTGTACGCAGCAATGATGTTTCAGGACACTGTTAGCTGGGACATCCGCAGCATGCTTGGACATATGGGAGGGCTCGCCCTCACCGTTGTTATTATTCTTTTTCTTCTCTCGATTTATTCCATCGGCGTCATGATCGACCGCGCCCTGATGTACAGCGCGGCGCGCAAGCAGTCGCGTGTGTTTGTACAGCAGGTCGCTGGTGCGCTCAAGGATGGCAAGCTGGATGAAGCGGTCGCCATCGCGGAGCGCAACAAGAAAAGCCACATCGCCAAGGTTGTTGCCACGGGCCTCAGCGAATTTCAATCCGCATCGCAGCAGGTAAGCGACGCCGAAGTCATCGAAGCCGCCAAGCGGGGTCTCGAGCGCTCGGTCGCCATCGTGCACGCGGAAATGAAGCGTGGCCTTTCGGCGCTCGCCACCATCGGTTCCACGGCCCCGTTCGTCGGCCTCTTCGGCACCGTCGTCGGCATCTTGAACGCGTTTAAAGGCATCCAGACGGCCAAGGCTACGGGTCTCTCGGCGGTCGCCGGCGGTATCGCGGAAGCGCTTATCACCACCGCGCTGGGCCTTTTCGTCGCCGTCCCCGCGGTGTGGGCGTACAACTACTTCACCAACCGCGTCGAAGCGTTCGACGTCGAGATGGACAACTCCTCCATGGAACTCATCAATTACTTCATCCTTCGCCGGGGCGCGAGGAAGTAAGTAAGGAACGCTCATGGCATATAAGCCAAAAGCCGGTGCTCAGACCGGTGCTCAGATGGCTGCGCCTAACGTGATTCCCATGGCGGATATCATGTTGGTCCTGCTCATCATCTTCATGGTGATCACGCCGATGTTGCAGAAGACCACGCCTGTGGATCTGGCGATGACCAACAACGCCCATGATATGAAGGACGCGGACAAGGACGACGCCATCGTCGTTGCCGTCACTCGCGACGGCAGCATTTTTCTCAACAACGCCAAAGTGGGCAAGGAAGACATCACTGGTCAGATTAAGGACAAGCTGACCAATCGTCTCGACAAGACGGTCTACGTCAAGAGCGATGCTCGCGCCAAGTACGGCGACGTGGTCGCCGTAGTGGACGAGATTCGTTCCGCCGGCGTTGATTCGCTCGGTCTGCTCACCGAAAGGGCGACGTCCAAAACTCCGCCTCCGCCTCCGGAGGGCAACACTGGAGATTGAACGGCTCCGCGTGGCCGGTTCGTTACATTCGTTTGCGCTTGTGCAAGGTACGCCGCGCTGGCTCCCACCCGGCGCGGTCTCGCGAAAGCAAGTTAAGGAATGCTCGCAGTTGGTTAGGAGATAACACAATGGGGATGGATGTCGGTGAACAGAGTGGCTCGCTCTCGTCGCCCAACGTAGTTCCGCTGATTGATATTCTTCTCGTGCTGATCATTATTTTCATGGTCATCACCCCGCTCGTGCCCAAGGGTCTCGATACCCTTGTGCCTCAGCCGAATCCCAATCAGCAGCAGAACGTCGAACTGGAAAACAAAACCGTTGTCGTTCAGGTCAGCAAGGACGGCAAGGTGAAAATCAATCAGGAAGACTCGAACTGGGATCAGCTTGGCCCTCGCATCGAGCAGATCTTCAAGGAACGTGCCGAGAAAATCGCCTTCGTGAAGGGCGACAACGAAGCGATGTTTCAGGACGTTGCCAAAGCCATCGATATCATGCGCGGCGCCGGCATCGACAAGATCGGCCTGATCACCGCCAAGCTCGAAGCAGGTCAGTAGGTTCCGCTTTGCTCGTTTGCAGGATGTGAGAGTCCTCTCGCAGGCAATTTTTGCGAGGTGACTCATGGGAATGATAGTTGGCGGTAAACGTCGTGTTGCGGCGGATCCGAATGTCGTTCCGCTGATCGATATTCTCCTGGTGCTGCTGGTGATCTTTATGATCATTCCACATCACCAGACCGGGCTCGATGCGCAGTTGCCCCAAGCCTCAGATCGCGCGACGGTGGATCCTCACCCGGAAACCGTTGTCGTCGTTCAGGTGCTGTCGGACGGCTCACTCAAGATCAACGACGAGTCCGTCTCCTGGGATCGGCTTGCTCCCAGGCTCGAAGAGGTTTACAAGGAGCGCGCTCGTAGAATTGCTTTCATTCGCGGCGAAGCTCCTGTAGAGTTTGCAACGGTTGTGCGCGTACTGGATGTGATGCGGCAGCTGGACCTGTCCGTGGGATTGTTGACTCCGAAGCTGGAACAATTCCGCTGATTGTGGTGAAATTGCCCCACCCGGGGCGGATGTGAATTCTCGCAGGGATGGATGCTTCGATGACTCATGCATCGCTTTCAGTTGCACGCCGCGCGACCGCTGCTGCGGCTCTGTTGATACTTGCCGCAGGCTTTTCCGGCTGCAACAAACTCAAGGCGCGCGACCTTCTGAACAAGGGCGTCACTGCCTTCAAGAACGGCCAGTACGATCAGGCCGTCGATCAATTCCAGAAGGCCAAAGAAGCCGATCCCGATTTGATGAACGCGCGGCTCTATCTCGCTACTGCGTACGCCACTCAGTACATTCCGGGTGCGCCTTCGGAACAGAACAAAAAGCTTGGGGAACAAGCCGTTGCCGAATTTAAGGAAGTGCTCGAAAAAGATTCCAACAATCTCAATGCGATCGATGGCATCGGGTCGATCATGTTCCAGATGGCGGGCACGCCCTATACGCCCGTTATGTTCGAAGAGTCCAAGAAATACCATCAGATGCACATCAAGATTAAGCCGGAAGATCCAGAGCCTTACTATTGGATCGGCGTGATTGACTGGACGCTCGCCTTCCGCGGCAACGCCGAACTTCGCAAGGATTACAACGAAAAGAACATCAAGAAGCAGGTGAAAGAAACCGATGCGCTTCCCGCCTCGGTTCGCGCGGACTACGTGGCAAAGTACGGCAGCCTTATCGACGAAGGCATCGACAATTTGAAGAAAGCCATCGATCAGAAACCCGATTACGATGACGCCATGGCTTATCTGAACCTCCTTTATCGGCGCAAGGCGGACGCAGTGGATAGCGCCGATCAACGCGTGGAGCTTCAGAAGCAGGCAGACGATCTCGTGGACAAGGTCAAGGAAGTGAAGCAGAAACGCGCGTCTCAGCCGCCTCCCGCTGCTTCCTAGTTCACAGCGTGGGTAGCTCCATTTAAGCTTCTTCCCGGAAGGGCGCCACGCGGCGCCCTTTTTTGTTCGGGCAAGTCCCGCGTATTCATTCCGACGCCCCGCTTCGCCCTTCTCCCTTTGAAGGCGTAAACTAACAAGATGCCGGGCTCAAGCAATCTTCCCCTGCATTTTCACCGCGAGCGCACTCAACGCCTCCTGGATACCCGTCTGGAAGAGCTGCTTGCCAAGCTCCGCAAGAATCGCCCGTCCGAAGATCCCTGGGTCGTTCGCCGCGCCTACGAAATCGCCGCCGAACGTCATCGCGATCAGCTTCGCCGCTCCGGCGACCCATACATGACGCACCTGCTCGAAGTCGCCCATATCCTCGCCGACATGCGCATGGACGCTACGACGCTTACCGCGGCGCTACTCCACGACGTTGTCGAAGATACCGAATTCCCGGTCTCGCGCATTCAGGAGCGCTTTGGCGAGGAAACCGCCCGGCTCGTGGAAGGCGTCACGAAAATCGGGCGGCTCAATATGCTCGCGCCGGAAGCGCGCCAAGCGGAAAACGTTCGCAAGATGTTGCTCGCCATGGTGCATGACGTCCGCGTCGTCGTCGTCAAACTGGCCGACCGCCTGCACAATATGCGCACCATTGAATTTCTCTCGCAGGAAAAGCAGCAACGCATCTCTCGCGAAACGTTAGACATCTATGCGCCGATCGCCCACCGCCTCGGCATGGGCGTTATCCGTAACGAACTGGAAGATCTTTCTTTTAGATGTCTCGAACCCGACGCGTATCTCGCATTGCAAAAAGAAGTGGCTGACAAAGCTGAAATTCACAACCGTTTTCTGGAAGATGTGCAATCCACCATACGCACCAAACTTGTCGAAAACGGAATTCCTGCAGAGCTCGAAGCCCGCCGCAAAAGCTTATATTCGCTGCACCGGAAAATCATCCGCCAGGGCCGCGGCCTCGAGCAGATTTACGATCTCCTTGCGGTCCGTGTCGTCACAGACGGTGAGCGCAGTTGCTACGCCGCGCTCGGCGTCGTTCATCACATTTGGCGGCCCGTGCCCGGGCGCTTCAAGGATTACATCGCCATGCCGCGGCCGAATCTCTATCAATCGCTGCACACCACGGTCATTCACGGCGGCCAGCCGTTCGAAGTTCAGATTCGTACCCAGGAAATGCACCGCATCGCGGAAGAGGGCGTTGCCGCGCATTGGAAGTACAAGGACGGAAAACCTGTCAGCGGTGACGACGACCAACGCATCATCTGGATGCGCCAGCTCATCGAGTGGTCCCAGGAACTGCAGGAGCCGGGCGAATTTCTCAACACGCTAAAGGTGGATCTCGCGCCAGCAGAAGTCTACGCGTTCACGCCGAAGGGGCGTGTGCTGGAACTCCCGTACGGAGCGACACCCGTTGATTTCGCGTACTCAGTTCACACCGAAGTTGGTCACCACTGCGTCGGCGCAAAAGTTAACGGCCAGATGGTGACGCTGCGCCATGAAATCGTGAATGGCGACGTCGTCGAGATTCTCACGCAAAAGGGCCATACGCCGAGCCGGGATTGGCTGAGCTTCGCGAAGGCATCCCACGCACGCAGCAAAATCCGCCACTGGATCAATTTGCACGAGCGCGAAGAGGCCACGGAAATGGGCAAGCGGCTCCTCGAAAAAGAATCGCGCGCCTTCGGCAAGGCGTTGAAGAAGATACCCGAGGCCGACCTCGAAAAAGTCGCCGAGGATCATGGCCTTTCCAAGATCGAAGATCTATACGCTGCCGTTGGCTTCGGTAAATATTCCGCACGCCAGATTATTTCCAAAATCCTCGGCGAAGGCGCGAAGCCGCCGGACACGGACGCCGACGACGCCAAGCCGACTATCGTCAAAACCGTCAAACGCATACTTGGCATGGGCGACGCGCCGCTTATCGTCAAAGGTCACGATGGCCTGCTCGTTTTTCGTGCCAAGTGCTGCAATCCGATTCCTGGCGATGACATCACGGGTTATATCACGCGGGGCCGCGGCGTCGCGGTTCACACCAAGCTCTGCCCCAACGTGCAGAATCTGCTCTACGAAACTGAGCGTCGTATCGCCGTCGAGTGGGGCGGGAAGTCCGCCGCCACGTTCCCGATTCAACTCGCCATTCGCGCCAAGGACCGCGCAGGCCTGCTTGCGGACATTACCGCTGTCATCAGCGGAGCCGGCTCGAATATTCGCAATCTCGAAAGCCGCCCGGATCACAATAACGCCCGTATCGATGCCAGCCTCGAAATTGTCGATCGCCGCCAGTTTGAAACTATCCTCGCCAACATTCGTAAAATCTCCGGAGTCATCGGCGTCGAGCGCGTCTACCAAGCCGGCGATAATTAGGCTGCCCCTGCCCCTTCGTACGGGTATCGCCCACGGCACACGCGTCGCCCGCTTCGTGTAGCTTGCATAAACTGTTCTCATGAGAGTCCCGCGCTGGTTACTTGGCCTCGCGTTCGCACCGCTTCTGGCTGGCTGCCAAAGCCACCCGTTCACGGACTACCGTCCGATGACTGAAGCCGGTTTCTACTCCGGCACCATTGAAGACCTGAAAAAACTGAACGTCACGGATCTAGAACTCCCCGAACTTATCCGTCTGAAACAAGCCGGCTTGACCGAACAAACCATTGTCGCGCTCGTGCGCATCGCGCATGAACACCAGCACTCCTTTTCCGCCACGGACGCCGTCCGCAATCTTGCGGGCGCCAATTTTTCTGAACCGCGCATTTTGCAAATCGCGCAAACCGACAAGCTTGACTCCATCGGCGGCGATGCCGTGATGCTTCACGTCGTCGGGTTGTCCGATCCAACCGTGCAATGGCTGCTTGACCGCCGCCTGAAGAACGTCCCGACCATGTCCGTCAACACCATTGCGGCGCTCAAGAACACCGGCCTCGGTGAAAAAGATATCGTCTATCGCATCCAAAACGGTATGACCGACGCGCAAGGGCAGGCCGAAGCCGCCGCCCGCCAAAAATCGCTTGCTCATTCTCACACGGGCTTCACCAGCATTCGCGGACGCAAGGCCCACTAATCCAACCCATCTGCTCTTTGCTTCCGAATGTTCGTCTCGTTACAATCGCACTATCTTGCAACCCTCGTTCCCCAAATTCTTTTCCTCCGTCCTGTTTCTCGCGTCGGGGCTTTTTCAGCTAGCCGGTTGCGCCGTGCCGCTGGGCCCCGGCTATACAATCCAAAAGCAGAACCTTGAAATGCGTTTTATCCCGGCGCCGGAGCCTCACCTGGCGATTCACGGTGTGTATCAGCTCGCCAATTCCGGCGGTCAGCCCCTCGAGGCTCTTCGTCTCGCCGTTCCATCCGCGCAGGCCTTTCATCGCACGTCCGTTTCCGCGCGTTGGAACGATCGGGCGGTGACGTCGCAGGATGTCGTCGATGCTTCCGAGGCCGGCTACGGTGACACGGCCGAACTCCGATTTCCCGAAACCTGGCAACGCAAGCAGAAGCGAACGCTAGTCGTTGACTACGAATTAAGCACCGGCTCGCATCTCGGCAGCTTTCTCGCTGTCAGCCCATCGACATTTTTTGCCTACCCCGAAAGCTGGAACCCTTCGCTGCTACCACCGAAAAATATTCTTGGCGCCGGTGGCGTTCCTCCTAAGAAATGGACCATCTCCGTCCGTGTGCCTTCTGGCTTTCTGGTCCATGCCAGCGGTACCGCCGGCAAGCGCACGAGTTCCGGCGGCGACTGGATTTACTGCTTTACGCAACTAGGTCACGGCTTTGCGCCTTTCGCAGCCGGTGGACGGTACGTTGAAACTAAGATTGATTCGAACGGGCGCGATATCCGTTTCTGGATGCAGAAGTCCGTTGATCTTGCTGCGGCACGAAATGCCGCGGCTTCCGTTTCCACGCGTGAGCACTACTACGAAGGGGAGTACGGTTCGCCTGCAACAGGAGCCCGCGCCATCCGGCTGCTTGAGTGCGTAGTTCCCAATCAGAATTTCGGCTGCGGTGCTCTGCCGGAAACCATCCTGGTAGATCAAGCTTGGGTCGCCCGGGGACTCGCCGAGAAGACGTTTTACGACGACGCGAATTTTGAACTCGCTTACACATGGTTCGGCGGAATGGCTCGCGTCTCATTCGACCAATACCCGCTTCCGATGGACGCGCTTGCCCCCTACGGAGGGTGGGAAGCACAAGCCGCCGCAGACCGCGGTGATGCGCGCGTCGAGCGAATTTACAATCTAATCGCCGACTTCGACAAGCACCTCGAAACGTGTCACGAAAGGGTCGTTCTTCCTCTCGCCGCCGGCTCCGGCGG
>WNFM01026063.1_pt1 | contig 11118 bp, 12 predicted proteins | sample 5400271 | NCBI WGS metagenome assembly WNFM01 (sample SAMN13153352, study PRJNA577476) | soil metagenome | isolation source: 60 cm saprolite on Douglas fir-dominated hillslope | place: USA:California | collected 2013-09-17 | reverse complement strand
GGCCTGGTCCGGGAACTGAAGTCGGCCACCAGGCACGACATGACAGTGGGCGGAGCGGACCTGGCCGGGCAGGCCATCAAGGCCGGGCTGGTCGACGAGCTGCAGCTGTTCCTGGTTCCCGTCGTCGTCGGAGGCGGCAAGCGCGCGCTCCCCGACGGTGTCCGCTCGGATCTGGAGCTCCTGGACACCCAGCGGTTCGCAAGCGGTGCTGTCTACCTCAGGTACCGCCCCAAGCCAGCGTGATGACCTCGCAGGGTGTCGTAGGCCGATCGGTGCGACCGGACTGGCCAGCCCACCGTGACCCAACCTGGCGTCCCCCAGGGCGACTCATGCCGCCTGCGGGTGCCCGCGCAGATCCGTATCACCGGGGACGACACCGTCCGATCCACGCTGGCCGTCCAGATCGGCGGCTACGTGCGCGGGTTACCGTCAGCGAGCCGACTGCGCTCTGTGATCAGAGTCAGCGCCAGCGGGCACGCGCGACAACATGATGAGCATCCGCGAAGCCGTGCTCGGCCGGCGGGCAGAGGCCCTGCGCGCACTCGCGGCGAGCCTCGTTGGCGGGCACCTGGTGGTCCCCGACGCACCTCATCGCGGCATGACAGGACGCCTGGGAACGCGGCAGATGCGTGCGAAGCCTTGGCCGTCGAGGTGCTCCACGTCGCCGGGAACGAACCAGGTAAGCCCGGACTACATGTGCTCCACTGCAGGACTTGCACCGAAGACGGCTGCAGTTAAGACTATCGGTGCCATGCCCGCCAGGGCGGTATAGTACCCGGATGAGTGAATCAGACTCCGGTGATAATATGTACCCAGATCTCGACTGGCAGTCAGGTCTTAACGCCTTTAACGAGTTGTTGAAGGCGGTTGGAGCGGTACCTGGCGTGATCACCACTCAGATCACTCTGCATCCCACACGCATTCCTGCAGCCGATGCTCCGCAGGTTGCGGGCTCAATCGGTGCGATGGCTGGCGTTACCGCCGCAGCCAGAGGCGGCGAAGACCCGGGCTTCGTGAATCTCTATATTTATCACCTTGGGAACCGCCCGAAGTCGCGCTTTGGCGCCTTCCTATGGCTAGAGCCGCATACTCAGGCTTGTGCATGGTGGCTGATCAATAGCTGGAGGATCCGTCAGTACTCAGAGGGCAGCTATCATGCCTTCGCGAATGACGAATTGCTTGTGTCAGCCGCGTGTGCCCGAAGCCTGGTTGAGTCGGCAGCCGCTTTGTATGCGGATACCTTGAGGCTGAGTCGGATCTGGTCGGCGTGCAAGTCGGAGCATCCCTCACTGGCACGGCCATTGCCCGCGGCCTTCAGTGAGCTGCGGGCCTGGACCTATGAGGTCATCGGCGCCGGGCGCTTCGACGCCGAGGGCGCCACCAAGACCGTTGCGGAGCGGGTGAAACGGGTGAACGTCAAGACACACATCCAGAAGCTCGCCAAACTCGGATTCCCCGATCTGATCGAGGATTACGACTGGCTGTGCAACACCGTCCACCCTAGTCTCGGCGCGACCTTTGCCTTCTCCGGCGAGGTGCTTGAGCGGGTACCCAGGACCGAAGTGCTCGTTAGCTTCGCGGAGCATCCTGCTGCCTCATTCCCTGACCGAGAGCTAGACACAACCATCGCCAACATCATCCAGCGCGCCTCGGCCGTTGCCCTCCGCGTGGCGACGGTCGCGTTGGACGGCGCTCTGCGTGTGATAGATGACCTCGGCCTCACCACCCAGGCACCGCCTATCGCCACGTTCGACTACAGGCGCCGGATCAGCGCACCTGGCAGAAATGACCCGTGCCCGTGCCGGTCGGGCAGGAAGTCAAAGCTATGCATCCACGACTGGGGAAGGCCTGCGCCCGAGCCTGTCAGCATCAACGGCCATTCGCAGATCGGCGAGCGCACTCCGCTGGCTACCAAGGCAGAGGACGAATTACACGATTACCATGGCCCTGCCGCGATGTGGCGAATACTTCCTGGCGGATGCAGCCGACTCACCTTCGTCTTGCCCGGTCCATATTCGCAGGTGACCCTTCCCTCGGGGTCGGCTTGGAACCAGGCTGTGGTACCACGAAGAACTCTTGCGGGTCAGCCGTGCCCTGCAGTCACTGCGCCACCCTCCGCTCGACTGCCTCCTTGGTGCTTGACCGCTGACGTGAGTCCCAAGGATGCGCGACTGGCGGCAGAAGCACGGCGTTGCGAATGGCCGCTGCAAGTCGGCCTTGCGGACTCAGAATGCGTGCTCGGGCGCGTCGGCGGCGGGGTCTTTCCAGTCATCGGGCGGGACGATCTTGGCTTCGAGGTGCGCGTGCTCGGCCAGGAGGTAGAGCAGGTTCGCTCCGTCGATGAGCTCGATGGGCTTGTTGCGGGCGAACTCGAAGCTGGCCTGCCCGTACCCGGAGGTGGTGACGAGGATTCCCTTGCTCGCGCCCTCGTTCTGCAAGGTGCCGAACAGGTCCCGGACGGCGGAGACGCCGACGGTGTTCTTGTAGCGCTTGGCCTGGATGACGACTTTGCCGCCGAAGATCGGCCGCGGGTCCCAGGCGACGCAGTCGACTCCGCCGTCGCGCGAGGGACGTGTCTGGCGGGCTTCGAGTCCCATCGTGGTGAACAGGTTCTGGATCAGGGCCTCGAACTCGGTGGGTGTCAGCTCCATGAGGTTGGGGCGCTGGTCGAGCCCGGACAGCGCGTCGCTTTCGGCGACGAACCGGGGATCGACCATGCTGAACTCGAGGACCGGGCGCACGGGCACCAGCTCGGCCGGGCTCTTGGACACCGCGGCGGACAGGTGCTTCAGGCACGCCAGGGGCTGCACGTTCGCGAGGTCCAGTTCGCCGAAGACACCGCGGGTAGTGCGCAGGGTCACCAGGCACGGCCGCACGCGCAGGCCGGTGCCCGGGTCGGTGGTGTCCACCACTCCGTTGAACACCACCGTGTCGATATGGCCGCCGGCATCAGCTTTCAGCAGCTCGTGCACCGTGCGGACCGCGATCTGCGCGACCGCGGACGCATACAGCGCCTTGACCTGGGCCTGGGGCCGCGCGGTCTCGGCGATAGTGTCGGATACCTTGATGTACCGGTAAGCCTTCACCGCGGGCACGACCTGCACGGCCGGCAGCTCGTATTCGGTGACCAGCTGGCGGGACTCCGGCACATACGCGATCTGGAATGTCTGCGGGAAGCCCTCGGGGTACCGGGATGCCTCCAGCACCATCGAGCAGTAGGTAACGACCGCATCCAGATCACCGCGGCGGTAGTCAGCCTCGAACGCGTCGATCTCCGCATGCTGCCGTGCGGCCTCGGCGTTCGCGGTGTCGGCGGCGGCTTGCCAGTCCGTCCGGGCCCGGGACAAGGCAGCCAGCCGCTGCTCTTCCCGCTGCCGATGCTCCTGCGCTGCTTGCGCGAACGCTGCCTGCCCGGCCGCCACGGCCTGCTGGTGCCTGCCGCCGCCGAACACCTTCGACAGGCCAGCCGGCGGAGGCGGCATGAACGTCTCGGGAACCGGAGCAGGCTCAGGCTGCTCCAGGTGACCGTGCCGCCAGTCCGGAACGGCCGGGGGTCTCTTGAGCGCGGAGAAACTGATCCGGCTGTCAGCGCGCAGAGCAATGGTTAGCAACCCCTCCAGGGCCGCTACCTTGGCGTCCAGGTCGCTGTTCGCCGCGGCGACCGCTGCGGCGCGGCTATCCGCGTACAGCCGCTTGCGCTCCTTCTCGTCAGCGGCGTGTGCCCGCAGGTACGCGGCGTGCGCCTTGTCCGCCTCCTTACGCGCGGCAGCCTGCGCGCGTAGCTGAGCCGCATTGGCCCGAGCGGCCTCGCGCTGCATCTGCGCGAACGCGGACACAAATGAACGGCGACGTGCCACCGCCGCCTCCTCCCAGCCAGCCCAGCCCGTGCTCTATCGTCAGCGCTGAGGCTACTCCCGTCCGAATGACCGAGGAAGACCCTTTTGACTCCTGCGCCCACCTTCACGCATTGCCGGCAGAGACATGAACCCTGCGGCAGAAGCGGACGTTCATGGCGGCAGTAGCGAATCAGTGCGCATACCGGCCAGCAGCAGTTGGCATCGGGCGGCGCAGCAACGACACTGCTGTCATGATCCTCGCCGCCACGACTCTCGGAGCAGTAGTAGCCAGCGATCCTTGCCGTACAACGCGGCTGTCAAGATGAGCACCCAAGTTGTTGTCGCCGTGGTATCCGCTGTGGTCGCGCTGGTGGGCGCCGTCGTAGCAGGCATCATGACGACGTGGTCAGCTCAGCGGACGAGGCGGTACGAAAGCCTCCTGGAGGCTCAGCAAAGGGCGCTCAGCAAGGCTGAACAGGCTGAGGCAGTGCTCAGCCGCTATCGCGAGCCACTATTAGCAGCGGCGCACAACCTGTCGTCGCGGCTGTACAACATCGTCGAACTGTCTTACTTGGCCGTATACCTGCATTGCGGAGAACCGGATCAGGAACGCTATGCGCGAGACTACTCTGTCTACGTGCTCGCCGAGTACTTGTGCTGGGCAGAGATCATCCGACGAGACATGCGTTTCCTCGATCTGGGTAGCGTGGAAGGCAATCGAGAGCTTGTGCGAAAGCTGAACGCCATCCATAGTGCCATTGCCCACGAGAGTGCACCGAGAGCATTCCGACTTTTTCGCGGTGAGCAGCGCGCCATCGGAGAACTGATGATGATCCCAACCGATGATCCAGGATCTGCGCGCCACCAGTCCATGGGCTATGTGCAATTCTGTGCACGTCTGAGTGACGACGCGGCATTCGCGAAATGGTTTCAGCGACTGCGAGACGATGTGGACGAGATCGCTGAAGCTGAACAGTCTGAGCACTCTCGGCTAATCGTCATGCCGAACAGGCTTATGGACCTCATCGAGTTCTTGGACCCAGACTGCTCACGGGTGCCCGCCAACCGCCGCGACCGACTCATCCGGCCAAGCGCGAAGACAACCACGGCCGACGCCGAGCAAGGGACGTAGACGAGCAACACCCGCGCCGCGGCATGACCGGATGTCGGTGTGCCTGCTGACCCGGCCTGCCTCAGAGTCGGGTTACTTCGCCGCGCCGATCTGCGCGTCGGGAGAGGCAAGGACGGCGATCACCTTGCACAGCTCGTCAGAATGGTGGCTGATGGCGTGACGGGTCCCCGGTTTGATGATCACCGCGTCGCCGCTCCTCACGGCCTCCGGCCGCCCATCGACCGTGACGATGCATTCGCCCGGGGACCGCTTCACCGCTGGTGAAGGTGTTGATGAGGACGGTCACGGCATTCGAGCCACTGGCCCGGTCGACCAGGCGCTGCAGCGTCGGCAACCGGGGCCCGCGCGCCAGAACCGGGCGGTCGTCGCGGCGCACGATTGACATCAAGGCTCCCAGCGGCCGGGCTGTGCTCCGGCTGACCAATCATGCCATGCCTCGCCTGCCAGGTAGTTCTTCGCGCCGCCATGACACATGCACTGCCCGCGGCATGAGCGCGCAGTGTCAGTGCGATGCGGGCACGTATTCATGCAGCGCGATGCGCCATCGCCGCGCCGAACCGAGGTGCCGGGCATCCTCCCGGACGCGCGTAGCCGCCTGATCGGCGCTGCCTTTGTGCCGTTGGAGCACGTGCGCGCTCCTGCCTGCGAGCACAGGCTGCCCGGGGGGCTTGCGGCACGGCCGTGTTCCCCAGCTGCCGGATGATCATGCTGCGAGTACCTGTCGGCGGTCACCTGACGCCGTCGTCGCCCGGGCAATGGAGAAAGGGCACTGCCCGTGACCGGTGGTGACCTTGTGCGCTGGGGCGCTAGGCCGTCAAGAGCGCCGTCACCTTCGTGACCGCCGTCCTGACGGTGAGCGCCCAGCCGATGGCGGCCACTATCTGCTCGTCGGTCAGCGTGAACTCGCTGGGCTTGAAGCTGGCGCGGACGGCCTCGACGAGCTGCTCGTCGGTCAGCACGCCGAACTCTGCCCTGTACCCGCTCGGTCCCATCGCCGTCGCCGTCACGCTCTTGGCCGGGGCGGTCTTGCTGGCCGCCGCCTTCACGCGCGCCTTCACGGCGGCCGGCTGGCGGCCCCCGCCGTTGTCGCCAGTCGTCGTCCGGCCGATCGCGCTGACGATCACAGGCTTCGCGGTTGCTGTGATCTCGCAGGCGGCCGGGGTCGCGATGGCGCTCATGGCGGTACTCCCTGGGCTGGCGAGGGGTGCTTTTGTTCCTGCAGTTAGTATACGTGACGGCATGTTTAAGGAAGACGTCAGCCAGAGCCTTGCCAGGACTTGATTGAAATGCTCTGCGCTATTTTCGAGAGCAAATTTAATTTCCAGCGCCGGCGAGCCGGACTGCTGCCGCCGCGAAAATGCACGAGCGGTCGCGGCGCTGGCCGGGGTAGCGCCCCGGAGTCGGAGATGACCGGCTGGCCGCCGCAGCAGGCTAGCTCCGCGATGACGATGCGGGCTGGCCAGCCAGCGCAGGCCGCCGAGCACCGCGGGCCAGGTGTCGCCGCAGGACTCGCGGCGCCGGCGCTGGCATGTCCTCTCCCTCTTGCGTCGGCACAGCGGGGACGAAAAGCCTCCGGGGACGAAGCCCTCAAGGCTTACACGGCCGGACAGCGGCATGAGAGCGCGTTTCCGCGGAAGCGGCTTGTGAAATTCTGCACAAGGCGCTTCCGCGTCATGCCGCGACTGCCGACACCATCCGATCCGGGCCAACGCTGTCTGCGGCAGATGCGGATCTGGGTGGCTTTACGCTCTTCATAGGCTCGGGTTGAGTAGGACTATGTCTGATCAGCCTTCTGCCGTGCGTTCCTGGCATGCCGTTGTCGCGTCGCGGGACCTAGCGCTGCTGGACGATTTGCTGGCCGACGAGGTGGTGTTCCGGTCACCCGCAGTGTTCGCGTCGCAGCAGGGCAAGGCCCTGACAGTCCGCTATCTGACCAGTGCGATGCTCGTGCTGGGCCCGTCCCTGCGGTACATCAGCGAGTGGCATGGCCACAGCAGCGCGGTGCTGGAGTTCGAGGCCGAGCTCGACGGCATCTACGTCCAGGGCGTCGACATGCTGCGGTGGAACGGCGAGGGCAGGCTGGTCAGCTTCACGGTGATGGTGCGGCCGCTGCGCGGGCTGGAGAAGCTGATCGAGCTGATGGGACGCCAGCTGGCCGCCGGCCAGACCTGAGCAGCATGCCCATCTTTGCGCAGCTCAGTTAGCGCTGCCATTGGCACGACTCGCTGCCAAAGACTCGAGCACGCACTCCGTGCGGCTTGCGGCAGATGAGGTCGCGGCACCCCCGACGTGGGCAGCCAGCGTAGGCGGCAGATCTAGCCGCCAGCGCCGCCGACAGGAACTGGATTGAGGGCGCTTCCGGAGAGTGGCGCATCTTCCAGATCCTTGCCTGACAATTGCTCAGCCCAGGTCTTTAGCTTTGTATAACGGTGATTAGCGAGTCGGTTCAGGTAATCGTCTGGGCTATCTTCTTCATGGTCGGCGGCGCTTTTCAAGTCGTCTAGCATTACCGTTACGGTCCCCTGCATAAAATTAGAATAATCGAGGCGCTCGAGGGCTGGAATCAGCGCGTGGATCAACTTGCCAATGCAGCCCCTTACATGGTCCTCTTTATCGTCCCTATAGATTCCGTAAAGTCGAACTGATATGGAACGCAGAGAACCCTCAGTAACGGGCCTGGCGAGGGTCATGTTTATCAAAGCCTCAATCAGCAACAGCTTGGTCCTAGGGCCGAACTTGGTATCCCAGCAGCCATCAATCGAGCTTGGCCAGTGTAGTGACTGGCAAGAGTCAAGGCGCGACGCATTCCGGCACAATATCTCAGCTGCGAAAAGTTGCGCATTTGGCGGAGTCGGCGATCTGAGCGCTGCGTCGATGATCAGAATTGCTACTTCAGTCAATATTTTTTCGTTGTCAATGGACCAGAAATCCACGAGCAGAGCTACGGCAAGATCCGCGCGATCAAGGCGCGTAAGTGACAGGAGGGATGAAGCGACCGACGCAGGGTGGGCAAGTCCTGAGCGAGACGAAAATAGTGCACCAGCTTGCGTCGCTGCTTCTATCCGCAATCTCGCTTCCTCGTCGAGATGTTCTCCCGACAGGCGTTTTGCTTCCTGCTCCGCCTGTTGACTAAGACGCAGGTGGGACTGACGTGAGGCCGTTAGACTAATAAACGATACTGCTGCGGTAACCAAGCCACCCACGAAGATCAGAACGGCTCCCAAATGGCCCGAGGCATCGCCAGCGCGGTTCAATGGACCTTAGCAGCAGCAAGAGCGGCGCAACCACGACTGCTGCCAGTACTCCTACGCATCCAAGTGCCCACTTGACATTCTGTCGCTTCATAACAATCTTCGCCTCCATCGAGCCGGACCGTTCTAGACCTGATGATGCCCTCACGGGACCTCGAAGCGCTAGGGCCGGTCAGCCCAAATCAGGCACAAAGGCCCATATCGCCCAGACAAGTCGCGCATCTCGACGGCCTAGACGGCCTAGTCGGCGAGGCAGAAGGGCGCACAGATCACCCTGCTCGGCGCGGCATAGGCGGCGTGCCGCCACGCTGAGATTGGCGCTCATATCGGCGGCAGTGTGCGCTCGCACCCAGACCTAGCGGTGACGCTTCGTAACAGTCTGGTGGTCATGGGGAGCCGCTTATGACCGCGTCGGCGGACGGATCCCGGCTGCTGACAGGAGTCGCCCAGTGCGTTCCTTGGGGCGGAGTCTCTGATGGACCGCCCGACTCGCGGCATGTGAGTGCGATCAGTCAGCTGTGCGGGTGGACTGTTCCGTCGTCGTCCACCTCATACACGCCGATATGGAGCCGGTCGCGCACCCAAGCGGGCACGCGAAGAGCTGCGACCAGCGCAGCCGTTGGAACCACGACTGCATACTGTGCGCTGGTCCCTGGATCTTTCATTCGTCTCAGGAGCTGGCCGTACAACGTGTCCACATCTAAGCCAATCGCCGCAGTCCGGCCCTTGCCCTCGGCGTAGAGCTTGTCGTCTCCGCGTTCGGCGTAGACGTCGACGAAGTCGACCTCACGTCTCACTATCCAGCTCTGTCCTTCGAGCCAGCTTACGTAGGCCGCTACTACTCGTTCCTCGCCACCGCGCATGATCGAACTGTACGGAACAGTCGGCGGGATGAACCTGTCGGCGGCATGACCGGATGTCTCGTTCTCGTTAGTCTCGCATCACTATGCAGCCCGCACTTAACCATCGCGATCGACGCACGCGTCAGAACAGCTTCGATCTGTAGTGGGAGTTCGGTGGGTGCTTTCCCTTGTCACGCTGGCCGTTCATCTGACGAAGTGACGCGACAAGCTCGTCGAAAGTCGTGCCTTGACTCACCGGCGCAGCGTTGCCGATTGACGCATCTCGTCATCGGGACCTCTACCGACGCCAGCAGCCGGTTGAGCTGTCCGTGACCGATAGGCGCATGCTCGTGTCCGGCCGCAAGCCCGGATGAGAGCCATGCGCACTGCTGGTCCTCGGCTGAGGCGCATCTTCGACTCGAGTCGCGCGCCGGCTTGCGACGTCGCCGACCGGCTGCCCGGGATCTTCGAGGACCATAACCTCGTCGGTCCGGAAGACGCCGGGTTTCGGGAAATGGCCCGGCGATCGCGGCAGAACGGGCACGGGTAGCAGGCGGGCTCGTGCAGCCTCACGGCCGGGATCGCAGCACGGCGATCTCGGGGAACTCCTCGGGCGAGCCGTAGCCGTGCTCGGCCAGCCAGCGGACGTTAGTCAGGCATCGCAACGACCACCACGCGCGGATGAGGTCGCGGTCGACGTCGGTGCCGTAGCCGGCGACGACGTCGCCAAGGTGCTCCCTGCGTCCGAGCGTGAGGATGGCGACGTCGAAGAGCGCGTCGCCTTGGGACGCCTCGGACCAGTCGACGACGCCGGTGACCTCGTCACCGTCGACGAAGACGTGATCGACCTGCAGGTCGCCGTGGATGAACACCGGTGTCCACGGCCGGAGCGCAGTCTCGGCGAGCTGGCGGTTACGTGTGACCAGGTCGGCGGGAAGGACGCCGTTGGCGACGAGCCACTCGCATTCGCCGTCGAGGCGCGATGCGAGCTCGTCGATGCTCCGGCCGGGCCATGGCGGCAGCGGCGCGTCGTGCAGCGTCCGGGCGGCGGCACCCGCCGCGGCCCACGCCGCCGACGACGCGGTAGATCGCTCGCCGAGGTGGCCGAGTGCCGTCCCCGCGAGAGCGGCGAGCGCGAGCGCGGGCGGCTTCCGCCACAGGATCTCCGGGGTCGGGATCGGCGCCATCGCCATCGCCTCGACCTCGACGTCGGTGCGGCCCTGATCAGCGTCGATCTTCAGGAACAGGTCGCCGACGCGCAGGGTCGCGCGCTCGTTATGGGCGACGACGACCTCGACCTCCTCCACCTTGGCCATCATCGCGGGGATGACTACCGACGTCACCGGGTTTATCGCGCGCGACCGCGCGGCTGACCGCGTCCCGCTGCCCGGCGGCCTCGTGCCGCCACCGACCGCTGACGGGCCGGGTACTGCCTCGGTTCGCTGGGCCTCGGCACGTGGATCGTGAAGTCCAGGCGGCACGTCGTCGCGGTCGGTGACCTCGACGCGACCGAAACTGTCGGTCCGATGACGTCGAGCGAGCGCTGTCGCGCATGACCCGGCTGCGCTCAAGTCATCCGGTTGCACGTCGAACACAGTTGGCCCATGCCTCGGCGCACCCGAAGCGGCGAACTGGTGGCACGCGCTCGCTCGGAGTACGAATCGGGATGCGTTACGGCGCATAGGCATGCGACCTAGCCGACTCGCTCACATCGGCAGAGTTGCAAGTCTCCCGCGTGAGCAGAAGATCCTCGGCGCGGTCAGGTGCCGGATGCCATGTAGGCGGCCAGGATGTAGTTCGGGTGTCGGTCGAGATTCTTGCGGGCTCGGTCATAACGCATCGTCGTGCGCGGATCGGCATGGCGGGCAGCGATCTGGACGTCTCGCAGGTCGGGCGGTTACACACCGAACATCAACAGTGAGGTGCTGCCCCAGACGCTGAAGACAGCCTTCGCCACGGGGCAACTTCAACCGCGTTCCCATCATGAATGGCACGAACCGCGACGAATGGCGGCTGTTCGTCGCGCTCAGCGAACTGTCGGGCCATCCGGTCACCGC
>WNFM01313724.1_pt1 | contig 11121 bp, 11 predicted proteins | sample 5400271 | NCBI WGS metagenome assembly WNFM01 (sample SAMN13153352, study PRJNA577476) | soil metagenome | isolation source: 60 cm saprolite on Douglas fir-dominated hillslope | place: USA:California | collected 2013-09-17 | reverse complement strand
CGATCCTGGCCGCGGCCGGCCTCGCGCTCCTGTGGCGCGACACCGAGCGGGCGGGGACGGCTTCGACCGCGGCCCGCCGCTGGCTGCTCGTGGGCTGGCTGGGCGCGTACGTCCTCCTCCTGGCCGGACGGGCCAAGGCCCCGGACGTGTTCCTCCACGGACACGAGACCCTCCTCGTCACGCCTCTGGTCTGCCTCGCGGCCGGGGTGGCGCTGGCGTGCCTGGCGCGCCTCTCTCGGGCGGCCTGGTGGGCGGCGGTCGCCCTGATGGTGGCGCTGGCTGCCCAGGGCGCGCTCGGCCAATGGCGCGCGATCGCGGAACAGCTCGGAAACGCCCGCTGAGCGTTCCTTGGGCGCGCTGGACCCTCTTTTGGTAAACTCCCGGCCCAGAGGCCCCCATTGACCGCCGAGAAGAACCCGTTCGCCAAGTTCCTCACCCACTTCGACAACGGTCAAGTCCTCTTCCACGAAGGGGATGACGGCGACGACATGTACATCATCCAGTCCGGCCGCGTCGCCATCAAAAAGAAGGTGAAGGACGGCGACACCACCCTGGCCGTGCTGGAGAAGGGCGACTTCTTCGGCGAGATGGCCATCCTGGAGCGTTTGCCGCGCTCGGCTTCGGCCGAGGTCGTCGAGGAGGGAGACCTCATCGTCATCAGCGGCGAGATGTTCGGGGACATGATCAAGGCCAACCCCGAGATCGCCGTGCGCATGCTGCGCAAGCAGTCGATCCGCCTGCGCGAGACCAATCGCCAGCTCGAGAGCGTCATGGCCCACGGCGGGATCTCCGCGCCCCGCCCCGCCGACGCCGCTCCCGTCGTGCCCCCGTCCACGTCCGGGACGCTGCAGGCGGAGGCCAAGGCCTACTTCATCTCCCCGTCCACCGGGAACGTGTTCCCCGTGTTCAGCAACGAGGCGCTGCTCGGCCGGTTCGACTCCGTGACCGGTCAGAGCCCGGAGATCGACCTCACGAAGGAAGACCAGAGCCGCAACATCTCGCGGCGGCATGCGCGTCTCGTGGTGAAGGACGGAAAGTTCTTCATCGCGGAAGAGATCGGCACCATGAACGGGACGTTCCTGAACGGCAAGAAGCTGAGCAACGGCGTCCTCACTCCCATCAAGGACGGCGACGAGATCACGCTCTGCCGCCTGGTCCTGAACTTCAAGACTCCGCGCTAGCGCCCGAGAAGATTCCTGCCCATGAGCACGAGCGTATCCACGATCGTGTGTGCCGCGCGCATCTTGCTCATCCCGTGCTTGAGGTCGTAGCGGAGGACGAGCGGCACTTCTCCCATGATCGGATCCGGCTCGAGCGTGCGCAGCTTGAGCAGGATGTCCACCATGCAGGAGAAGCCCTTCTGGCTGATCAGCCGCTCCGAGTAACGCGCGAACGCCGCCTGCAGGATGGAGGCGCGGTAGGCGCGGAAGCCGCAGGTGTAGTCGCGCACGCCCTCGATGGGGAAGACGGTCCTCATGAGCAGGCTGGCGCCGCCGCTGAGGACGCGGCGGTGGAAGGGCACCCCCACCACGCGGGCGCCGGGCACGTAGCGCGAGCCGATCACGACGTCGTGCCCCTCGCGGATCATCCCGAGCATGCGCATGACCAGGCCGGGAGCGTGGGTGTTGTCGGCATCCATGGTGACGATCACGTCGTCGGGCGCGGCCTTCTCGAGCGCGACCTGCAGCCCCGACCGGAGCGCCTCCGCCAGCCCGCGGTTGACCTCGTGGCGGACGGGCACGATGGGCATCTCCGCGGCGTGGGCCGTGATGGCGTCCCAGGTGCCGTCGGAGCTGCCGTCGTCGACCACGACGACCTTGTAGGTGAGACGGCCCTCGTCCATGACCTGGCGAATGGACCGGAGCAGCGCGGGCAGGCCGGCCGCTTCGTTGTAGGCGGGCAGGACGATCAGGATCATGGGGAACGTCGCAGTATAAGGTCCGCGGTCAGGGCCTTTGGTACGAGGAGGAGACGTGGCCGCACCGGAGCGCCGGAGACGACGCGCGGGCCGTCGATGCGCTCTTTGACCTCGTAGTTCCCGGCCAGGCGCGGGAACTGGCCGATGGCCTCCGCTTCCGCCGCCGGTCCCTCCGCTTCCACGTCGAGCACGATCAGGTCGAACGCGCGCGTACGTATGGCCTCGATCAGATCGCGCGGCGTGCCGAGGTCGGGAATGGCGTTGATGTCGGCCAGGTTCTGGGCGTGGAGCGTCGGCGTCTTGCCCGCGCGCAGCGCGTAGAACGGGTGGAAGGGGACGAAGACCGCGCCCGGAGTGGCCCGCAGCCGGGCCACGAGGGCGTCGCCTTCGCGCCGGTCGGCGGCGGTGGGGACGAGCGCGCGCGGATCGTAGCCGAGGGGCAGAGCGAACCCGGCCTGGGGCCAGGCCCGGGCCGCCGCCCACACGAGGCCCCCGGGCGCGGCAACAACGGAAAACGCCAGCAGGACGGGGGCGACGACGGCCGCGTTCCCGTCGCGCATCCGCGCCGCCGCCAAGGCGAGCAGGACGCCCCCGAAGAAGATCGCCGGGATGAACGCGTTCGCGTAGCCCCAGGGCGGACCCGCCCCGCGAATCGTGGCCACCATCGCGGCCGCGAACACGCCGAGGACGGCCAGGAGCGGTCCATCGAACCGGGTGCGAACCAGCGCGAACGGCACCAGGACCAGGGCCGGCCCGAGGAGCAGGACGACACGGAGGGGAGCGAGGCCGAAGCCGAGCCAGGCATCGAAGTCGTGCCGCTGGTGCAGGCCGAAGACGTAGCGCCAGAACCAGCCGCCGGTGGCGCGCTGCAGCAGGAGGATCGCGATCGCGGCGACGAGGCCCGTGGTGAGGCCGAGGATCACGCCCCTCCGGCGATGGGCGAGGAAGAGACACGACACCGCGACTCCGATGAACGGCGCCGCCGTCTGCTTGGCCAGCAGCGACGCCGCGAGGAGGACGCCCGCGATCACGGCCGCGGGCGTCGACGCCCGGGCGCGCCAGGTCGCCCAGAGTCCCAGGGTCACCAGCCCCAGCCAGACGCTGTCGATGCGCACGAGGTCGTACCAGGCCCCCGTCGGCGCGAAGGCGGCCGCGGAGATGGCGATCCCGCCCAGGGCGAGCGCGCGCGGCACGCCCGCCTCGCGCAGGAACGCGTAGGCCGCGGCCACGGCCACGAGGTAACCCAGGATCGAGATCGCGCGCCCCGTCGCGTAGTCGAGCCCGAAGACGACAGAGGCGGCGGCCACGAGCGCGGGTTGCAGGGGGGGATAGGCGAAGGCGACAAAGGCCAGCGACGGGGGCGCGTAGAGCGGCTGGCCCTCGCGCAGGCGTTGCGCGTGGAGGAGCATCGTGCCTTCCATCCACTCGAGGTCGTAGGGATACCCGAGCCGCCACGCGAACATCCAGAAGAGCGCGCCGAAGGCGAGGACCGAGACCGCCACCAGCGCCGCGGACGCGAGACGCGGCCCGCGCCCGCCCGCGTCGCTCAGGCCGTCCGCGCCGCGCGCCGGGCTTCGATCTCGCGCCGGATGGCCTCCGCGTTTCCGGGGAGGAGCCGGCGGTTGCGGCACTCGTCGAGGGCCAGCACGGTCATGTGGTCGATGGCGGCCTGGTCGCGCGACTCCGGGATGAAATCGTCGAGGGCGGCGGTGAGGTGCGCGTCCGTGACCGCGGTTGCGCCCTCGCGCAGCGCGAACCGGTAAGCGGTGGTGAGCGCGAGCTCGATGTCGCTCCCGGTGAACCCGGGGGTGCGTCGCGCGAAGGGCGTGAAATCGGCGATGGCCGAGGCCAGCTTGTGCTTCTTGGCCACGACCTCGAAGATCTGCTTCCGCGCCACCTCGTCCGGCATGAGGATCGGGATCTTGATGTCGGTGCGCCCGGACCGGCGCATGGCGGAGTCGATGAGGTCCACGCGGTTCGTGCTGTCGATGCGCAGGACGCGGCCGCGCAGCGCGTTGTCGGCCCAGAAATTGAACGACGAGCCACGCATGCGCTCGGCCACGCCGGAGTCGCCGCCGCCGGAGTCGCGGTTGCCGCCCTCCGCCTGATCGGACTCGTCCACGATGACGACGACGGGGGCCAGGGCGCGGATGGCGGCGAAAGCCTTCTCCTGGTTGCGCTCGGACTGGCCCACGTACATCCCGCGCAGGGGGCGGAAGCGCACGCAGAGCATGCCGCACTCCTTGGCGAAGCACTCCGCGAGGTAGGTCTTGCCCGTCCCCGGCGGGCCCATGAGGATGATCCCCAGCGGCGCGGCCGAGGTGAGCCCGCGGCGCATGATGTCCGCGACCTCGCGCAGCTCGCGGGTGGCGTGGTCGAGGCCGCCCACGGCGTCGAGCCCGTGGCGCGGGCTCAGGATCTCGAGCACGTCGCCGTACTCCTGGCGCAGGAGGTCGATCTTCCGCTCGACGATGGCCTCGCGGGTCAGGGCGGACCCTCCGCCGCGGGCGCGCTGCACGATGTCCTCGATCTGCACGAGGGACAGGCCGCCGGTCTGGGCCGCCAGCTCCTCGGCGCTCAGGCCCCACGTCACCTCGGGGATGCGGCGCTGGAGGTCACGCGCGAACTCCGCGCGCGCGTCCACGTCGGGGCGCGGCACGGCCACCACTTCCGCCCCCGCCGCCCCCGCGTACACCTCGGACGAGACCTCCTGCGCGGTGGGCGCGATCAGCACGATCAGGGGCCGCCGCGCGGCCACGGCGGGATCGGAGGCCCAGCGGGCGAGGGTGGTGATGTTCTGGCGCTCGGCCGCCCCCGCCCCGTCCGCGGGGGCCAGGGTGTGCGCGTAATCGATGATGACGGCCACCGATCCCGGGGCCACGCGATCGGAGCCCACGAGCGAATCGAGCACGACGAGCGCGCGCGCGGGATCCGCGGGAAGCGCGCCCTTGAGGCCGAGGGCCTTGCGCAGCGCCTTCTCGCGCTCGGCGTCCGGGAAGACGAGGCCGGCGGACACGTCGTAGGACACGGCGATGGGCCGGCGCGAGCCGAGCCGGCGCAGTCCTTCGGCCAGGGGCACGAAGGCGGGCCCGAACGGATGCACGTCGCGCACGTTGCCGTGGAGGAGGAACAGGTGCGACGCGCCCGCGTGGTAGCGCTCGAGGACGCCGGCGGTCAGCCAGTCGGGAACGCGGATGTCCTTCATGCCTCCAGCCTCAGGAGGTGGACGCCTTCGGCGCTGCCGATGGCCACGTCCACCCCGTCCAGAGCCGGCGAGGACTGGATCCCGCCCGCGGAGAGTGCCTGGCGGTCCAGCACGCCTCCGCTCGCGTCGAGGAGATAGACACTGCCGTCCGTCGAGGCGCCGATGACGAACGCGCCCGCGGCCACGGGCGAGGACACCACCGGACCGCGGGTCGCAGTCTCGAACCGGGGCGCGCCCGTGCGCAGGTCGAGGCCGTGCAGATGTCCTTCGTGGCAGCCCAGGACCGCGACCTCGCCCGCGAGGCACGCGGACGAATACACGGCGTGGCCGATGGCCGTGCTCCACGCCTCCGTGCCGTCGGCGATCCGCACGGCGGCCACGCGTCCGTCGAAGGCGCCGACGATGGCCGCTTCCGCTCCCACGGCGGGGGAGGCCCTCACCTTGGCCCCCATCCGGGCCGACCACACCACGGCGCCGGTGGCGGCGTCGAGGGCGTGAAGGGACCCGTCGTCGCTGCCGCACAGCACGCGCCCGCCGGCCAGGGCGGCCGAGGAGAAGACCGCGCCCACCTTCCGCGTCCAGATCGTCTTGCCTTTGGCGTCCACCGCCACCACCGCCCCCGCTCCCTTGGCATCCACGATGCCCACCACCACACCGCTGGCGATGGGGAGGGGCGAGGAGCGCACCAGCCCGCCCAGCCGCGCGCGATACCGCTCGGCGCCGGTGGCCACGTCGATCCCGAGCAGCAGCCCCTCGTCGGTGCCGGCGTGCAGGACGCCGTCCGCGAGCGTGGGTGAGCATTCGCTGGGGCCGATGGCGACGGTGTGGAGGACGCGGCCGCGCGCGCGATCGATGAAGAGGAGGCGGCCGTCGGTGGCGGGGACGAGCACGAGGTCGGCGGTGAGGATGGGCGAGGCCACCACCGGCCCCGACGTGAACCGCCAGAGAGGGCGCATGCGCGCGGCGCCCGCGGCCGGACGCGCGCCCGTGCGCGCCGCGTCTCCGCGGAACAGCGGCCAGGCCGTGGCGGCGGACGAGGTGGCTGTGGCCGCGAGCAGCTCGCGCGCGGCCTCCTCCGCCGTCGCGTAGCGATCCGTGCGCCGCGGGGCGGCGAGGGTGGACAGGACGGCGCGGCGCCGCACGGTCGACACCTCGGCGCCGGGGGGACCGTCGAGGCGCCAGGACGGCTCGGCCGGCGTTCCCAGGGCGAGCGCGCTCAGCAGGCAGCCGAGGCGGAACAGGTCCTCGCTCGTCTCGCCGGCGGCGCCGCCGCTGGTCAGCCGCGGCGCGCCGTCGGCCATGGGGATCGTGTCCGGATCGAGGTCCGGGTGGCGCGGCGGCTGCTCGGCGTGCGCGCGCGCGAGCTCCGCCGCCAGAGCCTGGCCGATCGCGAACACGCGATCCTCCGGCAGGCGCGAGGTGAAGTTGCGCGTCGCGCGCCGAAGGTGGTCGGCCAGCGTCTCCTGTTCCATGCGAAGCGGCGATTATACGGCTGGGCGCCGTCCGTCACGGATCGCCTCGTCCAGGGGCCGCGGCGTCCAGCCCAGCTCGCGTCGCGCGCGGCCCGAATCGAGAGAGGCATCGGCGGGCCGGCGCACGCTCTGGCTCGCCTGGCTCACCGTTTGGAATTGCCCGCCGAGGCCCAGCACCTGGGCCACGCGCTGGCCCAGCTCGTAGCGGCTGAGCCGCTCCGCGCCCCCGAGATGGAAGCGGCCGGCGGCCGCGCCTTGCAGCACGCGCCCGACGGCATCGGCGACGGATTCGGGATCGATGGGCGTGCGGTACTGATCGTCGAAGAGCCGTGGCCGGCGTCCGGCCGCGAGCGCGGCCGCGATCGCTTCGCTGGCCGTGGTGCGCGGACCGAAGCCGCGCCCGATCACGAGGGCGACGCGCAGCACGACCGCACCGGGGCTCTCGCCCAGGATGGCCTCCTCCGCCGCGAGCTTGGTGCGGCCGTAGACGAGGACGGGACGGGCGGGCTGATCCTCGACGGAGAAGGCCACGTCGCCGGCGAGCACGAGGTCCGTGGAGAGCGCGATGAGGCGGAGGCCGCGCGCATGGCACAGCCGTGCGATCTCGGCGCTGGCCTCGACGTTGCATCGCCGCGCCAGATCCGGCTCCGCCTCGCAGCGATCGGCATCGGCGAGGGCGGCGCTGTGCAGGACCGCGTCCGGGCGCGCGGTCTCGACCGCGCGCTCGAGCGCGCCCACGTCCAGGAGGTCGGCGTCCACGGCGGTGAGGCCGGCCGGCACCGGCGCGTGGTGTCGCATCGCGATCACGTCGTGCGCGGAGGCCAGCCGCTCGGCCAGGCGTCCGCCCAGCAGGCCGGCGGCTCCGGTCACCAGGATCCGGAGCCTGGCCATCAGTCCGTCATGACCGCGCCCCCGTTGACGGCCAGCACTTCGCCGTACATGTACGAGGCGAGGTCGGAAGCGAGGAAGGCCACGGGCCCGGCGATCTCCTCCGGCCGCGCCGGGCGGCCGAGCGGGATCTTCTCGATCGCGGCCGGACCTTCGGGTCCCTCGAAGACGCGCCGCGTCATGTCGGTGAGGACCCATCCCGGGGCCACCGCGTTCACGCGGATCCCGTCCGGCGCGAGCTCCGCGGCCAGCGATTTGGTCAAGGCGATGAGGGCACCCTTGGTCGCCGCGTAGTGCGCGTACTCCGCCTCGCCCCGCTGGCCGGCGGTGGAGGCGATCAGCACCATCGACCCGCGGCGGCGGGGGACCATGTACCGCGCGGCGGCGCGGCAGACGGCGTAGGCCCCGTCGAGGTTCACGTGCATGGTCTCGCTCCACTTCCCGGGCGTCAGCTGGCCCAGCGGGGCGTGCTTCCAGATGCCGTGGTTGACCACGAGGACGTCCAGCGGGCCGAGTCGCGCCTCGGCCTCGGCCACCAGCGCGTCCGCGGCCGCGACGTCGGAGACGTCCGCGCGCAGCGCGGTGGCCTGGCCGCCCGCGCCGAGGATCTCGGCCACGGTGGCCTCGGCCGCGGTGGCGTCCCGCACGTAGTTGACGCCCACGCGCGCGCCCAGGGAACCCATCAGCACCGCGATCGCGCGCCCGATGCCGCGGCTGCCGCCCGTCACCAGGGCCACGCGGCCTTCGAGGCTGAGCATGGTCCGCACCCTATGCGGCGCCTGGCGCCGGGTCAAGGCCGCGCGAGGCGGGCTGCTAGAATGCGGAATGCCGTTCGTGACTTTCGAGGGGATCGAGGGCAGCGGGAAGAGCACGCAGGCGCGGCTCCTGGCCGAGCGTCTGGGGCCGGACACCGTCCTCACCCAGGAGCCCGGCGGCACCGAGACCGGCCGCGCGATCCGCCGTCTCCTGCTCGAGCACGGGCACGGGGAGGTCGCACCGGCCACGGAGGTCCTCCTCTATTTCGCGGACCGGGCCCAGCACGTCGCGCAGCTCGTCCGCCCGGCGCTGCAAGCCGGCCGCAGCGTCGTGTCCGACCGCTACACGGACTCGTCGCTCGCGTACCAGGGGTACGGTCGCGGCCTGGACCGCCAGCTCATCCTGGACGTCCACCGCCTGGCCACCGGCGGACTGACGCCGGACGTCACGATCCTGCTCGACGTGTCCGTGGAGGTCGGCCTCGCCCGCGCCAGCTCGCGCGGCCCCCTCGACCGCCTGGAAGCGGAGGTCCGCGAGTTCCACGAGCGCGTCCGCGCCGGCTACCTCGAGATGGCCACCACGGAGCCCGCGCGCTGGGTGCGCGTCGACGCGGAGGGTCCCGCGGAAGAAGTCGCGCGGCGCGTGACCGCGGCGGCCGAGGAGCGCGGCCTCATCGGACGGCATGCCGTTTCCTAGCATCCTCGGCCACGACCGCGTGAAGGGCCTGCTCGCCCGCGCGCTGGGCCAGGGCCGCCTGCCGCCCGCGCTGCTCCTGAGCGGCCCGGAGGGAGTGGGGAAGCGCACCCTCGCCGTCGAGTCCGCGCGAGGCCTCCTCTGCGACAAGGGCCCCGGCGAGCCGTGCAACGCGTGCCGCACCTGCGATCGCACCGCGCGCGGGATCCACCCCGACCTCATCGTGGTGGTGCCGGAAGTGGCCACCGGGTTCCTGGCCCGCGAGACGATCAAGATCGAGCACATTCGCGACGCCGTGCGCGAGATCCTCGGCCTGCCCTTCGAAGCGCGCGCCCGCGTCGTCATCATCGACGACGCGCAGGCCATGACCGAGCAGGCGATGAACGCGCTGCTCAAGGCCCTCGAGGAGCCGCCGGCCACTTCGCACCTCGTCCTCGTCACCGCGTCGCCGCAGGCCCTGCTGCCCACCATCCGCTCGCGCTGCCAGACGCTGCGCCTGGGCCCGCTGCCCTCGGCGGTGCTCGAGACGCACCTGCAGGAGCGCCTCTCTCTGCCGCCGGCCGAGGCCCGCCTGCGCGCCGCGCTCTCGGGCGGGAGCCTGGGGGCCGCGATGGCCTTCGAGGCCGACGGCTACCGCGCGCTGCGCGACGACATCCTGGCCATGCTGGAGAAGGTGCACGGCGCGAGCGCGCTGCACCGTGGGGAGTGGTCGGATCGCCTGGCCGATGCGGACGACGTGATGCTGGCCCTCACCGCGCTGCGCTCGTTGCTGCGCGACATGGCCGCGGCCCGCGCCGGGGCCACGCCGGAGCGGATGCTCAACGCGGACGTGGGGGAGCGCCTGGTCGCGCTCGGGCAGGGCCCCCTCGCCGCGCGCGCCGTGGCCCTGGCCGACCTCACGGAGGAGACGCGGACGGCCTTGCGCGGCAACGCCAGCCGGCCCATGTCGATGGACGTGCTCGTGGACGCGCTGGCCGGCTGAACGATCCCCATACGGCCGACGTTCCGCCCCTCGTTACTCCTTGCCTGATTTCCTGGCCGTGTGCTACAAGAGGGTCAAGCCTCTCCCGCTCGGCGTTCCTGCATTCTTCTTCAGCCCGAACAACCACGAGGCGACGGGGGACACCCTATGAATCGCAAGCTGATTCGACCCGACCTGTCCGAGATCAAGGACCACATGACGGCGCGCTCCGCGGCGCGTCCGCGCAAGCCCACTCCGCCCGAGCAGACCAACGCCGAGAACTACTACTACCTGAAGCAGATGACCAACAAGACGAGGATGGTCATCGTGCTGAAGGACGGCGAGGAGATCCGCGGCGTCATCGAGTGGTACGACAAGCACGCGATCAAGGTGCACCGTCCGACCGAGCCCAACATCCTCCTCCTGAAGGACAACGTGAAGTACATGTACAAGGAGAACGAGGACAAGGACGAGGATCGGGACTGAACCTCCGCGGACGAAGTTGGCGTCGCCTGCCCATCGGGGGATAAGCGCGTTCAGGGCACCTGGCTGGCATGCAGCTCATACGGTCCGCAGGCGCTCGAGCCGTGCGTGTCTACGGCGATCGTGAAGATGCCGCGCTGATTGCGGCCGGCGTTCGCGATGCTCGAGGCTCCTCCGAAAGGGCACTGAGCGTTGTCATTGCAGGCCAATATGCGACTGTCCGACGCCCCGACGCACTTGCCGTCAACCAGGTCGATGCTTCCGACGCTGATCTGCAGAAGCGTGTCGACAGCGGTCGCTTGGCTGCAGGTGTCGACACTGAGAGCAGGAGCGGGACACTTGGCCGCGTAGTAGCTTGTGTCTTGGCCCGAAGGGGCGCAGGCCGACGAGAACATGTCGTGTCCGGTACAGGTACTACCTTCGTGGACCTCAAAATCAAGCAACGGGGCGCCAGCGCATGCAACCGGCACGCGTTGAAAGCGAAGCACGTAGACTCCGCTTACTCCGCTCGTGCCGCGCGCGCCGACGACATAGTTTCCGGCGCTCAGGTTGGGCTTGAAAATGCGTGGCCAGCGACCGCCACCGCAAGCTAGCCCCCCACTCTCCGCGTCGCAGCCAATCGCCTGAACTTGGCAGCCGCCGCCGCCCCCGGAATAGATCTCCAACGCGACGTTGACATCGTTGCCGACGGGATAATAGACGTCGAGGTAGACATTGGACGGAACCGCGAGCCCGAACTTGAAAA
>WNFM01158653.1_pt1 | contig 11123 bp, 8 predicted proteins | sample 5400271 | NCBI WGS metagenome assembly WNFM01 (sample SAMN13153352, study PRJNA577476) | soil metagenome | isolation source: 60 cm saprolite on Douglas fir-dominated hillslope | place: USA:California | collected 2013-09-17 | reverse complement strand
ATTTCCCTCATTTGCCGCCCGTCGCATACTATTCACCGCGGACTGAATCTTCGAGAGGTCGGGGCGCATTTGTACCGCCAGGCGAGCCGCCAATCCCTCAAGGGCCCCGCGCAGCTCATAGAGTTGTGCGACATCCCGCTCGGTTAGATGGATAACTCGCGCACTTCGCCCGGACTCTTTATTGACGAATCCCTCGATCGCCAAGATGTTGATGGCCTCGCGTATCGAGCCCTGCGCTACTCCAAATTTCTGGGCCCACTTTCCCTCAACGATGCGCACCCCCCTAGGCAGCGAGCCGTTCATGATTTCAGTTCGTAAACGGTCCGCCAAGTCGTGCTTGACGAAGCCGTTTCCGGTAAGTGAGGAATGAGCGGGCATAGGAACAAGCGCTTAAATCTTGACACCGCGAAGTATAGTCACGTATAAGCTCCGGTCAAGGAGATTTTAAGCACTTAAAGAGAGCTCATTTTCGATTCGGAAACCGATCGGACCGAACCCAGGGGACGGGAACGATGAAGCGCTTTGGAATGATGATCAGGCTCAAGCCAGGCAGCGAGGAAGCCTACAAACGATACCACGCCGCGGTTTGGACGGAGGTTCTCGAGAAGATTCGGGAATGCAACATCAGAAACTATTCCATCTACTTCAAGGATGGCGTGCTCTTCAGTTATTTCGAATACCACGGAAGCGACTTGAAGAGTGACTGGAGCAAAATGGCTGCGCATGCCAAGACTCAGGAGTGGTGGGCGGTGATGGAGCCGATGCAGGAACCTCTGTCGACACGAAAAGAGGGCGAGTGGTGGGCGGAGATGGAAGAGGTTTTCCATCTCGATTGACCTGCTGTGGCATTCAAGACTGGAGACTAAGGAACATGAACGGTTACTCGCAGCATCGACGGAATTTCATAAAGCTGGCACTCGCCGCGTCTTCACTTTCCTTCGCGCCAACTCTGGCATGGGCCTTCGGCTCCGAGGAAGACCGGGCGACCTGGTATCGCAATGCGAAATTCGGAATGTTCATTCACTGGGGACCCTATTCGCTCGCAAGCGTCGAAGCCTCGTGGCCCATTATGAGGCCAACTGCCGGTGGCATCACGGAAGCGGAGTACCGGGAACTTCCCAAGCGATTCAATCCAACTAAGTTCGATCCGCATGCCTTCGTCGATCTGGCCCGCGCCGCCGGCCAGCAGTACATGGTGTTTACCACTAAACATCACGACGGCTTCTGTATGTTCGACACGTCCTTCACAGACTACAAGATCACGAATACTCCCTACGGCAAGGACATCGTGAAACAGTTGGTGGACGCCTGCAAAGAACGCGGCATGCCTCTTGGCTTCTACTACTCGCCGCCGGACATGCACCATCCGGCGTTCCGCGATACATCGAAACTGGCAAAGGAGAACTGGGACGGCGAACCAGCGCGCCCAGAATGGCCTCTCTATTTAGACTACATGCAATTGCAACTGACCGAGCTTCTGACTGCTTATGGTCCGGCCGCGCTAATCTGGTTCGACGGTCTACATCACCAGGAGAAATATGGCGGCATTCGATTCTTAGACCTGATCCGGAAACTGCAGCCAGCTACCCTCGTGAATGATCGAATTGGTCTCCCGGGGGACTACCAGACGCCGGAACAGTTCATTCCCAGTGCCATCCCGACCAAGGATGTCCGCTTTAACGCTGTCGATACGAGCGTTCAACAGAAATTGAAGACCACTATCCCCAAGCACGAGGACTTTCAGTTGTGGGAAACTTGTATGACCATCAACAACACTTGGGCTTACAACACGCACGATCACGAGTACAAGTCAGCTCAGATGCTCATTCGATCTTTGGTGGAAGTGGCCAGCCGTGGCGGAAATTTCCTTCTAAACGTGGGGCCGCAACCTGACGGCGTGATTCAACCGGAGTTTCAGGATCGTCTCCGCGCGATCGGAGACTGGCTCGCGGTCAATGGGGACTCGATCTACGGAACCACCTATGGGCCCATACAGGGCGTTCCGTCTATTAGGGTAACGGCAAAGAAGGAGAAGATCTTCATCCACGTTTTCGAATGGCCATCCGTACCCCTCGAGATCAATGGCCTGCAAACAAAAGTGCTTTCAGCGTACTTGCTTGCTAACGGGCAACCGCTGAAGATCCGTCAATCAGAAGGCAAACTCCAGGTCGAACTACCCTCACAGGGGCCCGACCCGAACGTAAGCGTTATTGCTCTCCGAATCTAAGGATCGCTTTTTTGTCGTCTAGTTGAAGGGAGCTAAAAAGGCGACGGATTCGCCGCCGCTGTCATTTACTGAGCTTTTCGAGTAGTTGAAGAGCGGATTTGATATCCGGATCTTCAGGCGCGAGTTTTAGCGCTTCGAGTAGCTCAACGCGGCCACTCTTCAGATCTCCGGACCGGCAGTAGATTAGCCCTAGATTTTTATGCAGCAGGGGCAATGCGCTGCAGTCGCCGCAGATTCTCAGCCCTTCTTGTAACTGCGCGATGGCCTGTGGCCAGTCATGAGCAGCCGCCGAAGACAGCGCGAAATTTCCGAGCGTCTGGGCGCGATCCATGATGTGACCCCTGGCTTGCAGGGCTTCAAAGCGATTCTGCAGGAGCTTCGCTTCAGCTGGGTCCGTTTGCGTTAGTAGGCGAGAAAGGTTGTAGAGCGCCTCGCCATGATCAGGGTTCATTTCAATCACTTTGCGCCAACACTGAATGGCCCTCGAACGATCCCCGCTGCGTAACAAAGCCTGTCCCAGCATAAAGAGCACGTCGGGGTTGTTCGGATCGACAGTAACTACCCTTTGAAATAGATCAATGGATTTCTGTGTCTCTCCCGCTTGTTTCGCGATGATCCCCAGCAGGTACCACGCGTCCGAAAGGTTCGGATCAAGCCGTGTGGCTGTCTCGAGCTCAGGTTTGGCTTCCAGGTTGCGCTGCAGATCGACGAGAGCTCTTCCCTTGTTGTAGTGGGCAGCTGGCGCGTCTGGAGAAAGTTTTACCGCTTCCGTAAATTCCCTCAGTGCATTCTCGAGATCAAATTGATCGGCGAGAGCGATACCCAGATTCAAGTGTACCTCCGGAGACCCGGGATCAAGCTCGACGACTTTCCGAAAGTCCGTGATCGCTTCGGCGGGTTGACCAAGGCGGGTAAGCACCATGGCTCGAGAGGTGAGGGCCTTGGTGTTTTTCGGTTCAAGACGCACGGCGTTCTGGAGCGCTTCCTTTGCTTCCGGAAATCGCGACTGACTAGCCAAGACTAGGCCAAGATTGACAAACGCCTGAGCATATCGCGGATTGTTCTCGACCGCTTGCCGGAACAGTTTTTCTGCCTCAGCGGATCTGCCCTGCTGTCCATAAACGACTCCAAGATTGTTTTGGGCTTCGGCGTATTGGGGATCCAGTGACGTTGCGGTTTTGAACTGCATCTCTGCCTCGTTCATCTGGCCGGCCTGGAGACTCAAAAAACCAATCTGATTGTGCAAAGGCGCGAACGCAGGATCGACAGCGACACCTTGTTCCAATGCGTCGCGCTCGCTGCGATAGTCCCCTAGACGGTCAAGCGCCAGGCCAAGATTGTAGTAAGTCCGTGCGTTTTTTGGATCATCGGCGATAGCTTCACGATACAAGGTCACGGCGCGCTGGACTTCACCTGTTTGCAAGTACTGATTCGCTTGGCTTGCCTTGGTTTCGGCGACGTTTTGACTGATGCTCTCTCGTTTTTCGTTCTCGAATGTTTGCAGCTCGGCGCGAGCTTGTTCCGGGTCTCCCATGGCCCTGAGTACGGCCGCTAATTGAAATCGCGCGTCGCTTGAATCCGGCCTGAGCTTCAACGCGATCTCCAGTTCCTTACGCGCTTCTGCGGTTTTTCCTAGCTTGGCAAGAACGAAACCGAGGTTGTACCGACTATCGTAGTCGCCCGGTTTCAGTGCAACGGCTTGCCTGAGCGGACCTTCTGCATCCGCGTAATTTCCCAGGCCGCGTTGCACAACTCCCGTGAGATACAGCGCGTCGAAGTCTCCCGGCTTGCGTCGAGCGTACTCTTGGATTAGAGGCAGGGCTGACGGGAATTCAGCGAGAATTGCGAGCGCTTTCACCAGGGAGATGCGAGCGACATCGTCATTCGGATCAAGACGTAGTGCGTCCCGGAACTGGTCAGCCGCTTCCCGATAGCGGTCCTGCTGGGTGTAGACAATCCCGAGATTCAAGTGGACCAGAGCGGACGATGGTTCTTTGCGCACAATCTGCGAGAGGATTTGCAGCGCCTCGTCATTGTTTCGATTTCGCGCGTACGCGGTCGCCAAATTCAGCTGGAGCATGTCGTCCGGCGGTGCGTTCCGGAGATAAGCGATAGCGGCCGAGTATCTCTTCTGTTCGATCAACGCCTTCGTCAGACCATCAAGCGCAGAAATGGATTGCGGGTCTATCCGGAGCGCTGCCTTGAACTCCTCGATTGCGGCGCCGGTTTCATGCAGCTGGCCGAGCGAAGTCCCTAGTGCTGCGTGCGACTGTGGCAGTTCGGGTTTCAGTTGCACCGCGGCTCGGAATTCGCGAGTGGCGTTTTCCGCATCGCCACTCTCCAGATACGCGAGACCGAAGTTATAGTGTGCTTCCCACGAGTTGGGCTCAAGACGGAGCGCCGACTGAAACGCGGAAAAGGCGCAAGAAAACTCTTTGCGGTGTCCGAAGTACGCACCCAGCGCATCGAACGCTGCCGCTGATGGCCGAGTTGACAAAGCCCGCTCCAATTCAGCAGGCCGCTTGCAGTTCTGATCTCTTTGAGCCGCGACCGTTCGGGAACAAGAACCGTGAACGATGAGAACAAACCACAATATCGCCGAAATCAATCTGCCTGTGCTGGCCGTTGGAAGCATTCTCGATCCTGCTACGTAAGCTCTCTACGACGTCGGAGAAGGTAAACGTCGATTTGTCTTTCGGCGCGCTCCTTTCGAACCCGACAACACCAGATTATCGAATACTTGTCAAACGCGACAGAAGCAAAGCACACTACGCGATCAGTAAGCGTAGCGGCACTGAAGGTTTCGACGAACAATCATGATCGAGATAAGAAAGACAAGATCGGACGAGCGGTCGGGCAGTAAGGCCAGGTCCTATCGCATTATCTTTGCGTGTACGATTGCAGGTTTGGCCCTCGGCACTTGCCAAGCCGTCTACGCCCAAGGGATGGCCACTGGCGGCACGGCGGTTCCAGCCCGTCCACTACCTCCCGGCATGAAGGCGCCGGTCATTCGCTACGAGGATGTCGCAGCGCGAGCTGGTTTGGTCGGGGTAAATGTCTCGGGAGCAGAGCGCGGCAAACAGTACATCGTGGAAGCGACGGGCACGGGAGTCGCAATCTTTGACTATGACAACGACGGCCTCCCCGACATCTTTCTCGTAAATGCTGACCGGTTGGATGAAACTGGCCCCAAGCCGACACACTTTCTCTATCACAACTTGGGCGGTTTAAAGTTCGAAGACGTAACAGAGAAGGCCGGGCTGGCTCACACCGGTTGGGGCCAGGGGGTCTGTGTCGGCGATATCGACAACGACGGATACGCGGATCTTTTTATCACGCAGTGGGGGCAGAACGTCCTGTACCGCAATCTCGGGCACGGCGTTTTTCGCGACGAGACAAAAGCGCGAGGGCTCATCCAGCCAAAACCCAGGTGGAGTACTGGCTGCGCCTTCTTCGACTTCAACCGAGATGGTTATCAGGATCTCGTGGTTGTTCACTACGTCGACTTCGACCTGAAACAGACTCCGCGGCCCGGCGATAAGGCGCAATGCCAGTGGAAGGGGTTGCCAGTCCTATGTGGGCCTCGTGGACTGCCTGCGGAAACGATATCGTTGTATCAAAACGACGGCCACGGAAATTTCACTGATGTCTCCGACCAAGTTCATATCACCGGACCGAAGAGCTGCTACGGTTTCACTGCCCTGATCTCGGATTTTGACAATGACGGGTGGCCCGATATCTATGTGTCCTGCGATTCCACACCAAACTTGTACTATCACAACCTAGCCGGCAAGAGCTTTGAGCAGATAGGCGCGCAGGCGGGCATCGCCTACAACGAAGACGGCCGCGAACAAGCAGGAATGGGTGTGACGGCAGGCGACTTCGATCGCGATGGCCTGCTGGATATTTTCAAGACTAACTTTGCGGACGACACGCACACTCTGTACCGAAATCTGGGCGCAAATAACTTCGACGACGCTACCATTGCTTCCGGATTGGCGGTGAACACCAAGTATCTTGGATGGGGCACTGCATTTCTGGATATCGACAACGACGGATGGAAAGACTTGATCGTCGCCAATGGCCATGTGTATCCGGAGGTCGATTCCGGACACGCCGGGGAGAAATTCAAACAAAGGCGACTTCTCTATTGGAACCGAGGCGACGGCCAATTTTTCGACCTCTCCGGAGCGAGCGGGCCCGGAATATCCGACGAGCACTCCTCTCGGGGCCTCGCCGTCGGCGACTTAGACAACGACGGCCAGCCGGAAATCGTGATAGTCAATATGAATGAGCCGCCTTCGCTGCTGAAGAACCTCGGTCCCCGCCTCTGCAACTCTCTACTCGTTAGATTGGTGACGCCCTCTGGGAGCGATGCAATTGGAGCACGGGTCACATTGCTTTCAGAAGGGAGAAAGCAGATTGACGAGGTGCGCAGCGGAGGCTCCTTCATTTCGCAGAACGATTTTCGCCTGCACTTCGGTTTAGGGAAGGCCAACTCCGCCGATCTGTCTGTGCGTTGGACTGATGGCAAGAATGAAAGCTATCCAGCGGTAGCGGCCGGTCAAATCGTGACGATCCAAGAGGGGAAGGGCATAGTTGGCAAGCGGCAATTTGTTTCGGCCCAAGCCCTAAAGGATTCGAGGTCACGCAGATCGTCGCTTCCCGCATTGTTTTTCAGGAATTGGAAATTGCCTTAGTCTTTCCGCGGCGGCACCAGAGTCCGTTGGCTCAACCTTACGTATTTTTCTGCCAACGCTGCGTCTCCCAGGCGAGTGTAGACTTGTCCGAGCAAGACATAGAGTTGAAGATCAATGATGATTCCCCGCGAATCACGAATGTTGGCCGCTCGCTCCGCATCTTCTCGGGCCTGCTGATTGTTGTTGAGTCGCAGGTTGAGCTTTGCCCGTTCGTACCACGGAGCTCGAACGTCGGGAGTCAGTTCCACGGCGCGGTCCAAATGCTGTTTGCTCGCGGCGAGATCGTTGCGCTTCATCAGAAACCGTCCGTAGTTGTAATCAAGGAAGGCATCGAAATGAGGACCTGGCCGATTGACGGCCAAGCCCTTGTGGTAGGCGAGGTCGGCGCGTTCTACCTCGCCGAGAGGCTCTAGATCAAGGGCCAGATAATCCCACGCCCGCGCGTCCCGCGGATCGGTTTCCACGGCTTTCTCGAAATGTTGCACGGCATCGGCCAACCGCTTGCCGCGATCGTAGATCGTCGCAAGCCGGAACTGCGCCTCTGCATTTCGTGGATCAAGCCCGCAGGCTTTCTCGAGTAGCTCCATGCTCTCCTCAGTCTGGCCTTTCATGTCCAGGATCTCGCCCCGCACCGCAAGCGCTTCTGCATCGTTCGGGTCTCTTTCCAGTGCCTGCGCCGAAAGGGAATCGGCTCGCGGGTATTGCCCTCGAGTAGGCCTTCGCCTCGTTCGGAGCGAGGTTCGCATAACGCACAAAGAAATCCTCGGCTTCGGCCGGAGCACCGTTTGCTGCCGCGACTTGGGCGTGTGCCAAAAGCACCTCAGGGCACTCGAGGTGAGTGCGTTCCATCTCGCGGAGCATTTCTTCAGCGCCACTGACCTTTCCCGCTGACAGCTCGTTCCAAATCGACGCCATCAGTTGTTCGGCGCCGCTACAGGGTATTGCGCGGACCTGTAGCGAAATGCAGGCTAGCAGGACAAGCATCATCGATGCCGTCATCTTCTCGCTACCTTTCTGTGACCTTCAAGATTTGGTCGGCCTTGATGTTTCGCAAAATCTGGAGCGTTCCGCTGGGCCAGCGCAGTTCAATTTCCTTGATCAAAAAATCGTGTCCCAATCCAAAGTGTGCGCGCTTGTCGGACGAACTCGCGTAGCTGCCCGCGGTGGTGACCGCGTTGTACTGCACCAAACCGGATTCGCCAGTTAATTTGATCCGCGTGCCGATCCCATCATGGTTGCTCTTGACGCCTACAGTTTCAATGGCGATCCAATGACTACCGCCTGTTGATGTGTTGTAAAGAAGCTCTGCCGCACTGCCGATCGCTGAAACTACAACGTCAATCTTGCCGTCGTTGTTGAGGTCCCCAAACGCTGCACCCCGATGGGCTGCGCGCAATCTCAGGGCGGGTCCAGCTTCGGCACTTACATCTTGAAAAGTTGCGTTGCGCAGATTTTGAAAGAGACCGTTCGGCTGCCGGTATTGCTGTTGCGGGTTCACGTCCGCGTTTTCGCTGACGTGCGAGTTGGCGCTGAAAAGATCCTTGTAGCCGTCGTTGTCGAAATCATAGATCCCTGCACCCCACCCGCTCATCTTGAAGCTGGCGAATCCAATGCGGGATTCATAGGTAGCCATCGTGAAAAGTTTTCGGTCCTCGTTGCGAAAGAGGGGAAACGTTTCTCCGCCAAGCGCCGTTACGAAAAGGCCCGGTCTCCCGTTGTTGCTCCAGTCGCGAAAGTCAACCCCCATGCTTGACACAGGAACTCCGTCGTCTGTGTACGCGACGAACGATTCGACCCCGACTTCGTCGAATCCCTGCCCGTGCCGGTTTTTGAACAGGAAATTTCTTTCGTTGTCGTTGGCGACGAAAATGTCGGTCCATCCATCATCGTCATAGTCGGCGATAGCGACGCCCATCCCTTTGCCGATGCACTTTGCGATCCCGGTTGCAGTAGAAACATCTGTGAACGTCCCGTCACCGTTGTTGTGGTACAGGATATTGGGCTCGCCCTTGTACAGAGACGGTGGGCAGGACAGACGCTTGCCTGGCGGTCCGCACACGCGTGAATTCTCAGGGGACCAGTCCAGATAGTTGGTCACGAAGAGATCGAGGAGCCCGTCGTTGTCGTAGTCTATCCACGCCGCCGATACCGACCACAGCTTCTTTCCACCGGAGGCTCCCGTTACTCCGGCCCTCTGCGTTACGTCCGTGAACGTGCCGTCATGGTTGTTGTGGTACAGGATATTGCGATTCACTCCGGTGACGTAGAGATCGGTCCAGCCGTCATTGTCATAGTCCGCGGCGGCGGCGCCCATGCTGTACCCGTCGCCGGCCACTCCCGCTCGTTCTGTCACGTCCGTAAAGGTTCCGTCATGATTATTGTGGTATAGGCGGTTGGAGAACGCCGGATTGCTTTTGTTTAAGCCAGGAACGCTGGCGCCGTTGGTGAAGAAAACGTCCAGATAACCGTCGTTGTCGTAGTCCAGCAAAGCGACGCCACCCAGCGTGCTGTCGATGATGGGCTTGTCATCCGTAGTGCCGTTGTTCAGGACAAACGTCACGCCGGATTGTTCCTGGCGGTTCTCGAAGGCGATTCTCGATTGCTCGCCAGGCTTGGAAGAAGCCAGCAAGGCAGCGCCAAGAGTACAAGCGAGAACCGATCTCACGGGGAGGGCAGCAGTCGGCCAGGGCACAGCGCTCATTTCGGCTGTTCCCTGGAGTTTGCACGGTTGAGCATCTGCCTCATGAACGAATCTTGCGGAAAAGTTTGAACATATTGTTCCAGAGCGGCTCCCGCTTGGGCATATTGCTTCGTCTCAATCAAGCGGAGCACGAGTTTCTTTTGAAACACGGCGTTGAAAGGGTCCAGTTCGACGGCCTTTTCGAGAGACGTTATCGCCTCATTCTCCAGGCCGAGCTTCACTTGTGCCTCCGCGAGATCTGCGTAAGTTGTGGACTGCGGCGGACCAATCTTCAGGGCGTGCCGCAGATGGACGGCTGCTTCGGCAACCTTGTCATCGAGCAAAGCCCTTCGACCCAAAGAAGCTTGAACCAACGCATTTTCCGGCTGCGAATGTTCCAGCTCCGCCAGTAGTGCCAAGTAGCGCCCGCGATATTCAGGTGCCTTGTCCATGAGCTCGCCGTATGCCGCAAGCAACGTCAAACTCGGGGGCGCTACCTCTTTTTGTCCGGGGAGAGCGCTGAGATGGATGAGGTCGGGCAGAGCCGAAGTAGTCTGATGAAAAGCCGCTTCCGGGAACGGTTCGTCAGGTCGGGCCATAATGCGGTGGCTTGTCACGCTGGAGTGCAAGATTACCCCGACTTCGCGTTTCGGCATATGGCACCCTGCACAATCGTTCGGAGGCTTCTGCTGTAGTCGCACGCTCAGCGGAACTTTGCAACTCTTGTCCGTGTGGCAGCCAGCGCACTTGCCGGCGAAGTACGCGGAGGCTTCAGTGCGGGAGGGCTGAACGTGAGGATCGTGGCACGTGATGCAGCTGAGCCCACGCCCGCTGCTCCGGTAACACTTGCTGAGAATCATCGAGTAGTAGTGCTCGACGTGGTCCGACGGAGGAGGCGATTCGCGCTTCGGCGGCACCAGGAAGATCGACAAAGTGTCGTCCAGAGGTTCCCCCGGCCGGAAGTCTCGGTAGTCTTTGTTCGGGTTCAACACGCGTACATCGCCGGTTTGATGGCAGAACATACAAATATTGTCGGCGAGTGCAGGCGGCAGCCGAGCCGGGTTGATGATTGAGGCATGCCCCGTCCCCACGAGTGTTCCGTTTTCTGTCATCTCTCGGACGTGCCGCCGTCCGGGACCGTGACAGTTCTCACAACCAATCGCAAGCTCATGGAATGGCGGATCCTCGAACCGACCGTTACCCCCTTCCGCTGGCATCGCTTGACCACTGTGACACGCCACGCACCCTGCCAGGATCGGGCGATTGAATCCGTAGTTTCCGAACTCGTATCCTGGTGACAGCCCCCAAGCTCCAATTTTTGAGTAGAACGAAAGTGGGCCTTGGAAAAGATACGCGCCCTTTGTCGTCACTCCTGCGAAACCATTGTTACCCGACCCGATAATCCATTGGATTTCATGAGTCTCACGGAAAACCTCGTTTCCTCCCACCTCCATGGCGTACTGGCTCTGAAATAGCTTTCCCTCTCGCGCGAAAACCTCAAAATGCTGATTTAGTT
>WNFM01071430.1_pt1 | contig 11124 bp, 11 predicted proteins | sample 5400271 | NCBI WGS metagenome assembly WNFM01 (sample SAMN13153352, study PRJNA577476) | soil metagenome | isolation source: 60 cm saprolite on Douglas fir-dominated hillslope | place: USA:California | collected 2013-09-17 | reverse complement strand
CCCGCTCTCGCACGGAAGCCTACCACCTCGATGCTTCAGGGTCTACCCACCTAGATGAGGCCGCGCGGCACAGGACATCAGCGAGCGTCAGCCGTTCCATGTCGCTCCTCGCTTCTGCCGATTGAGTTTTGGAACTGCCACTAGGCCGTTGGCGTAGTCGTTGGCGTAGTGTGCCCGAGGGAAGGCAAAAGAGCGAGGCTCGGAGGCATCGCCTCCGAGCCTCACCCCAGTATTTGAGCCACTCTGGCGGAAGGGGTGGGATTCGAACCCACGGTAGGGAGTTACCCCTACAGCGGTTTAGCAAACCGCCGCACTAGGCCAACTATGCGACCCTTCCTCGGTGCCAAAGGGGGGATTCGAACCCCCACGCCCTTACGGACACAACGCCCTGAACGTTGCGTGTCTACCAGTTCCACCACTTTGGCGCGTCTATCTCCGTGGAGACAGCAGCTATCATACTCCACGCTAGGGTTGCTGTCAAGGCGATATTTACGCCCCCTTGCCCAGTTGCGACCAGACCCTCGGCAGTGCTACACTCCGGGAGAACCCTGTGCGAAGGAGGCGATACCCAATGAGCGGCGCGCTGCATGACTTCGGTCGGGCGGAGCTGATGGATGCTGAGGCGATCGGCGAGCCGGGCCACAGACGCTTTCGGCTCTTCGCGCGCAGCTCGTACGGCACCGCGAGTCTGTGGCTCGAACGCCAGCAGATGGAGGCGCTCTCGCTGGCCCTCGATCAACTGCTCGCCCAGATTTCCGGCGGCACCGTCCTCCGCCCCGAAGCCCAGGCCAACGTGCCGCGGCCGCCGGGCGCGCCCGCCGACTTCCCTGAGCAAGCGGACGTGGACTTCCGTGTCTCGCAGCTGACGCTTGGCTTCGATGAAGAACACGATACCATCGTGCTGCTGGCGGCGCCCCTCGAGCTCTTGGAGCAAGACGACGAGATGGTCGCCCGTGAAGACGTGGAGCCACAGTTCGCCGCGCGCATCTCGCGCCAGCAGGCGATGCACCTCAGCGGCCATATCGCCGGCGCGCTGGCGGGCGGACGACCGCGCTGCCCGTTCTGCGGGCTGCCGATGGAGCCCGAGCACGTCTGCGTCAAGCAGAATGGCTATCATCCTGTCGAGCTGAATTGAGCCCGGCCCGCTCCTGTACGCGATGCCTCAGTGAGGATCGCGATAGGGGAACTTGTTGGCCTTGTCCAGATAGGCGGTTTCGTTCGCCTCGATCATCAGCTTGTGCAGCAGCACGACGTCCGCGTCCGGAATGCGCTCCGTGGGTTGGAGGCAGAGCCGCATCACCGCGCGCCCACCATCAAGCACCTGGACGTAACCCCGCGTGCGCGGCACCCGGTAGGTGCGGTTGCTGTTCGATGGACTCGGCACGTCTACATAGCCCAACCACGTGAGCTGACGCAGCTCCTCGGGAGAAAGTATCTCGCGCAGCAGCGAGACCGCGCGCCGTTCGGAGGGGAGCCACGCCCGGACGTGCGGCTGAATCAGGACCCAGATCATCGGCGTCGCGGCCAGGACGATCACGAACCATACGACGATGGTGAGCGCCACGGCCATCGTCTGCTTGGAGTCATCGGCCGAAGCAAAGCCCAGTTGCGCTGCGAGTGCGGCGAGCATCGACATCACCCACCTATCACGCGCGTCACGCGCGGGACCAGCACGGTCTGGTCGGCGGTCGGATCAAGCTGCGTGATCGATGTGGGCGCTCGCCCTGGCGCGCGCCGCAGCGCGGTGGCGCCGTGAAAGCGCTGCTCAATAAGGATCCGCTTCGCCGCACGCACCGCGGCCAGCGCTCCCGGGTCTGCTCGCTCCGCGCGCGCGCGGCCCCACGTGATGCAGTCGTCGCCGCGCCGCGACAAGATGCGCAGGATGGCCATCACACTCTCCCCTGAACTCCAGGTGTTGCCTGCTCACGCTATGCCACGGCGATCTGGCGCCGCGGCCCGCCTCAGCGCACGAGGCAGTTCCTGAGTCACCGCCAATTGCAACATTCGGACCCCCAACACGCGGAATCGCGCAACCATTCACACTCGCGGGGAAACGCAGTAGTATAATGAGAGGGAGAAGCGCGCCCCTGTGATCGGCGCGCACAGGTGCACCGGCCCGAAGGTGAGCGGACCCTTCTGGCGGCGCGGTGCGATTCACTCATCTCAGCACGTCTGGTCAAGGAGATTGGCTTCCATGACATATGTCATCACCCAGCCCTGCGTCGGTGTGAAAGATGCCTCTTGCGTCGACGTCTGCCCGGTAGATTGTATCCACCCCACGGATAGTGAGCCTGATTTCGCCACTGTGGACCTGTTGTACATCAATCCCGACGAGTGCATTGACTGCGGCGCGTGCGAGCCTGCGTGCCCGGTGAGCGCGATCTTCGAGGAAAGCGCTGTGCCGGCGCAGTGGAAAGAGTACGTGAAAATCAACGCCGAGTATTTCATCGGCAAGTAGCCGTGCGATCCGGTCCCGCATGACGGAGCCTCCGCGCGGCGGCAGGCTCCGTTTCATTATGACGACGGGTGTCGTGGGCGCGTCACGGGGCGCGTCGCGCGCGCTCGTTAGAGCCGGCATCGTGAGGCGCGCGATCTTCCGCGCTCCCGGAGTCCACCGCACCCCCTGGAGTGAAGAGCGGCGACGGACCCCAGGCGGGGGGACCGCCCTCTTCGAGGGATTCCTGCTCTTCGACATCCAAGTCTGGATAGGGCCCAAGAAACTCACCTTCGGCACGGCTGGGAGCGATCCGCGCGTCATGCAAGACATCGTCGGCAGCATAGTAGCGCTTGCTATCTGGCAGGCGGAGATACACGCTCTGCGGAAGGATCCGGCATCTCCGGCGCACCTGTCGCCGCGTCAACCCTGCGCTCCAGTTCAGCGCGTAGAGGGCGCGGCGCACCTCGCCGACCGTCATGCCACTTTGCTTGGTCGCATCTGCTTCACTCATCGGTCGCTCCGCATCTCACGGCACGCGGGCTCAGGTGGTCGTTTTGATGGTGACGGGATCGCCATCACCTCCAGACGTGACGGCAGGACTCATGCCGCCCGCGGTCCAGCAACGGCAGACGGCGCTCCGGCCGCGTCACGCCTTGTTCACTAGCATACGCTCCAGCGCTACCTTGGCCCAGCGCGACGTCTCAGCATCGACACTCACCTGATTGATCACCTGCCCGGCGACCAGCTCTTCGAGCACCCACGCCATGTACGCCGGATGAATGCGGTACATGGTGGAACATGGGCAGACGACTGGGTCCAGGCAGAAGATCGTCTTGTCCGGATGCTCGCGTGCCAGCCGCTTGACCAGATTGATCTCGGTGCCCACGCCCCAGATGGTTCCAGCGGGCGACTCCTCGATGACCTTGATGATGTACTCGGTTGAGCCGTTGCAGTCCGCGGCCTCCACCACCTCGTGCCGGCATTCGGGGTGGACGACGACGCGCATGCCCGGATGATCGGCGCGCGCCTGCGCGATCTGGTCGACGGTGAAACGCTGATGGGTCGAGCACCATCCCTTCCACAAGACCACCCGCGCACCGACGAGCGTGGACTCGTCACGGATTCCGCCAAAGTCGCGCCGCTGGTCCCACACGACGATTTCTGCCTCCGGGACGCCCATGGCGAGCGCGGTGTTCCTGCCCAGGTGTTCATCGGGGAAGAAGAGGACACGCCGCCCGCGCTCGAACGCCCAGCGCAACACCGACGCCGCGTTGGACGACGTACAGACGATGCCCCCGTTGCGCCCGCAAAACGCCTTGAGATCGGCTGCCGAGTTCATGTAGGTGACGGGCACGACGGCTTGCTTGCTCCCACCGTCCTCATCGGCGTAGAGCTCGCTCAGCTCAGCCCAGCATTCTTCCGAGCACCCGGCCGCTGGATTCGGCAGAATCACCTGCTGGTGGGGACCGCTCAAGATATCGGCGCTCTCTGCCATGAAGTGCACGCCGCAAAACAGAATGTAGTCCGCTTGCGGTCGCGTGGCGGCGAATTGCGCCAGCTTGAAAGAATCGCCGCGGGCGTCGGCCCACTTGATGATCTCTTCGCGCTGGTAGTGATGGCCGAGGATCACCAGTCGCTCCCCGAGCGCTGCGCGTGCGCCGGCAATGCGCGCGTCGAGCTCCTCCGCGGGCATGAGGGCGTACTCGCGGGGGATTTGGTCAGCGCGCTCGGCTCCGCGATGATGCGCGGGCGGATGCGGGCCGCTTCCTGATTCTTGCACACGCCATTCGGCGAGCATCGGCAAGATCACCCGCTCCTGGCTCTCGTCGCAGGCTACATCGCCGGCCTGGGTTGCCGGTATCATCTCTATCGCCATGACAAGCTCCTCTGTCGGCTCGGCGGCGCCCGCGGTCCCGATGAGCGCGCGGCGCTGAGCCATTCATCGTCGCGTGAGCTCGGCGAACTCGAGCGACACGTCGAAGTTGGGCGCCGAATGCGTCAACGCGCCCAGCGAAATGAAGTCCACGCCCGTTTCGGCCACGGCACGCAAGCGCTCGCGATCGGTGCCGATGCCCCCCGACGCCTCGATCAGCATCCCTGGCGCCAGCTCCCGAGCCAATCGCACCGCGGACGCCAGCTCGGCCAGACTCATGTTGTCGAGCAACACGACGTCGACGCCCGCCGCCAGCGCCTCGCGCAGCTCTGCTGTGGTTTCGCATTCCACCTCGACGCGCAGCAGATGGGGCGCGTTGCGGCGCGCCGCGGCCACCGCGGACGCAATGCCGCCTGCCGCTTTGATGTGGTTGTCCTTGATCAGGACACCATCGCTCAATCCGAAGCGGTGATTGCGCGCGCCCCCCACGGCCACCGCGTACTTCTCGAGGGCGCGCAGGCCAGGGGTGGTCTTGCGCGTGTCCACCACGGCCGCCCCCGTCCCTTCCACTGCGCGTGTGCACTGCATCGCGAGCGTCGCAATGCCCGAGAGATGGCCCAAGAAGTTCAGCGCCGTGCGCTCGGCAGTGAGAAGCGCGCGCGCGTCGCCTTCGAGCGTGGCCAGCTCTGCTCCCGCGGTGACCGCCTGCCCATCCGTCACCAGAGCCGTGAAGCGCACGACAGCATCCACAACGGACAAGCCAGCCACGACACCCGCCTGGCGCGCCAGGATGGTCCCGCCGATCCGCGTCCCGGCGGGCACCGTTGCCAACGTGGTGACGTCCCCTGAGCCGATATCCTCGTCCAGCGCGCGGCGGACGACTGCCGGATCCAAGCCCGGCGCGTTGAGGCTATGCATGGGTCTCACCTGACGTCGGCGCGCGCAGCGGGCTGCGTGCCCCATTCCATGCGTTTCGCGCGCGAGCAGGCGTCATCCCGCGTCCCGCGATCAGCGTATGCTGGCCTTCTAGCCCGGAGGAGGCGGCGGGGAAGTCGGTACGGTAGTGCCCGCCACGGCTCTCTTCGCGGGCGAGGGCTGCAGCCACGATGAGTTGTGCCGCCAGGAGCATATTGGCGGTCTCCGGGTCAACCGGTCCGTGCCTCGCCAGCGTCCCGATCTCATCAGCCGCCGCGCGGAGTCCAGCGGCCTCGCGGCGCAGCGCGGCGTGTTCCCACATCGTCTGGCGGAGCCTCCAGCGTGTCGTGCCCTCGGCATCGCCCAGCCGTGCAGTGGGCTCCGCGATCGCGTTGGCCACGAATCTGCCGGGGAGCGGGCTGGCGGGACCGACGCGCTGCCGGAGCGTCACAGACGTCGGGTCGGCCAATGCGCCCGCCGCGCGCCGTCCGAAGACGAGGCCTTCCAGCAACGAATTGCTGGCGAGCCGGTTCGCGCCATGCACTCCCGTGCAGGCGACCTCGCCCACTGCGAAGAGACCCGGAACTGTCGTGCGCGCCCACGCATCTACCGCCACGCCGCCCATGAAGTAGTGCGCCGCGGGGGCGACCGGAATCAGATCGCGAGCGAGATCAAGGCCGTAGCCCGCGCAGGCGGCGACAATGGAGGGGAATCTGGCGCGCATCGCCTCGGCGGGCAGGTGTCGCAGGTCTAGGGACGCGCTCGGGACGCCTTCCGCCAGCATTTCCGCCTGGATCGCGCGCGCGACGACGTCGCGGGGCGCCAGCTCGGCATCGGCGTGGTAACGTGGCATGAAGCGCTCGCCAGCCGCATTCCGCAGATAGGCGCCCTCGCCGCGCACCGCTTCAGATATCAGGAAGGTATCGCCTCCCGCGACCGGTGGCACCAGCACGGTGGGATGAAACTGTACGAACTCCAGATCCGCCAGGGACGCCCCCGCGCGCCAGGCGAGCGCGATCCCATCGGCGGTGGCGCCCACAGGATTCGACGTATGGCGCCAGAGCTGGCGGGCGCCGCCGTTTGCGAGCACCGTGCCGCGTGCGGCGCCGATCCGCAACAGCTCACCGCGCCGGCTGGCGACGACTCCGACGCAGGCGCCCTCTCGCGCCCATAGCTCAAGCGCCAGCGTGTTTTCCAGCACGGTGGTGCGCGTGCGCCTGCGGACTGCCGCTACCAATGCGCGCTCGATCTCGGCGCCGGTGGCGTCACCGCGCGCGTGCAATACGCGCCAGCGACTGTGCGCTGCCTCGCGGCCGAGGGCGTAGCGCTTCGCCAGGGAGCCGACGTGTCGGGGACCGCTGGCGGCTCCGCGAGCGGGCGACGGAGCCGCAGCGTCGGCGCGCTCATCGAACTGCGTTCCCATGTGGATGAGCCAGCCCACCGCCTCCGGGCCTTCGTACACGAGGATGCGCGCCGTCTCTTCGTGTACCAGCCCCGCGCCCGCAACCAGCGTGTCACGCAGGTGGAGGTCGGGATTGTCGTCCAGTCCGACCGCCGCCGCCAATCCCCCCTGGGCGTAGCGGGTATTGCTCTCACCCAGCGCCGCCTTCGTCATCACGACGACCCGCAGCGTCTCAGGCAGGCTGAGCGCCACTGAGAGCCCAGCGATTCCTCCACCGATGATCGCGACATCGCACGCCAGATCTGGCGATGTTCGCGCTGAGTCGTTGAATACTGTACGCTCGTCCGCTGCGCCTGAGTCCTCACACATGCGCCCACCCTCCCGGCGCCAGCCGCGGTGCAGCGGTTCGTTCAGCCCCGCGAACCGTCAGCCTGGCGCGCTGCGCTTCATTAGTGTACAAGTTACACTAACTGTGGTGACGCAGATTATACCACGCCACCGCAAGGAGGGCAAAGATGCCGCGACACCGCTTCTGGAGCGGTTTTTAGCGGGCAGGCGGCTATTCGCGGCGATGGCGACTCGCGGGTCCTGATGCGCCAGGCAGCCCGCATCCCCGTACATCGACCAGCCGGCAGGCGGCATTGCTGGTGGCGTGGACGCCTGCCGACCACGCGCACCCGTACGAGGCGCTACAAGGCGACCGGCGGCGCGGGTGACTCCGTCGCGGCAGCTTGCCCTTCGCGGTGCAGCTCCGGCGGATTGTATTGAGGCAGGTGCATCTCCGCGCGGATACGCCGGATACCCTGGTAGACCATCCCAGCATCAAGTTTCAGGTCGGCGGCGATCCGCTTGTGGACGCCGACCTCGGGCGCTGGCAGCGTGGGCACGTACGCCGCGCGAATGAGCTCCAGCTCGGCGCTCGTGCCCCGGTAGGCCTGGAGATCCCACCAGCTTGGGAGCTGCATTTGTTTGCGTAGCTCAGTGACCACACGCTTCACAGCAGGCTTGGAAACCCCCAGCTCGTCGGCGATCTGCGTGCGGATACCATCGAACTCCACCGGGTCGGCGAGCTCAATGTAGCGCGCCTCGACGCGCGCGCGCACGTCGTCGGTGAGCTGGAACAGGGGCGCAGGCGCTCGTGGCTCCCGTGGCTCGCGCGGCGAAGGCGGCGTTTTGCGGCCCTTTTCCGTGCGCGTGGGTTTCGTCCCGTGGGTCTCGTGCGCTGACTTGTCCGTGGCGGCGGAGGGCGCATGGTGCGCGCCGAGGCCAGGTGCCGCCGGGGCGCGATGTGTGGGCGCTGAGGACGGTTCCGCTTCCACCACCGTGGCGCCCGCCAAGTCCGGAACCAAGATGGCGGCGCCTGGCCCGACGATCTTTGGCGTGTGGGGTGCGGCAGGCCCGGCGGTCGATACGGGAGGAGCGGCCTTGCTGGCGGCGCGTGCGCGCCTCTCGCGCGCCTCGCACTCCGGGCAGAGCGCCTGCTTCGCCGAGGACGACTTGAAATGCTTGCCGCAGCGTGGGCACTTCATCTTCACTTTGCTCATCACGCACCTCATCTCGCTCAGCCTAAATGACGCGCCGTCGTTGCAACGCGTGAAGGCAGTATAAGAAGCCGTTCACCAGGGCGTCAACACTGGGCCACACTGGCCCGCAGTCCTGTATCCCTGTCGCAGCGTGGGCCCGCATCACTTCCAGAGAGCAGCGCGCCCACTCGCGCCCTGGACGGCGGCGGTTGGCGCGTGTCATGCTGATGATGTGGCGAGAGGACGCGCGCGAGCAGGACCAGGAGGTGCATGAGATGCCGGAGGTCGCAGTGCTGCCAGCTCTTGTAGTCGAGAAGCTAGCCGCGATTGATCGGTTGGAGCCAGCATTCGTAGCGAGCTTTCAGTACGTTCAGGACGTGCAGGGGCAGAAGCGGTTCGCCCAGTTCCCCATCTCCAGCACGGTGGAGTATTTGCACGCGCTGGCGGTCTGCGACGCCAAAGACCGCCTTTTGGGGGTGCCGCTCGCCGTCGATCGCTACGAGGGCCGGCGCTGCTTGGAGCTGCTGCGGAGCTGGCAGGCAGGCGAGAGCGCCGACGTGGTCGCGTTCCTCCACAACAAGCTGGACGCTCTACCGTTCGCCGATCTCACACGACAGGTGGAAGCCGTGCGCGCCGATCCGCGGCGCCGCGCGTGGGCAGCGCGTCTGGAGTATGGCCGGCTGGTGTTACTCTATCGGGGCATCACGTTCATTCTGGCGCTGGAGGCGCTCTTTGCCCTCACGCAGGAGGAGCTGATGCGGCAGGTACGTGCGGCCTGCGAACGCTTCGGCCGCACGCCGGCCCAGATCGATGAGCAGCTGCGCGAGATGGCGGGCCCACTCTACACGCTGGTACGCTATCCGGCTCTGGCGCGGCGCAACATGCAGCTGATGGATCGTGTGGGCGTGCGCACGGCGACCGACCCTACGGGCGGACCAATGGAGCGGACGTGGCGGGTGGCGCTGTCCACCTGGCCCGCGCAGCCATTTGCCGAGCAGGTCATCAGTGGCTACGTCGCGCTGACGGCGCCCCAGCACAACAATCCTGCGGGCGTGCGGTTCGGCGACCGTCCTGCAACGCTGAGTGCGGTGGCGCTAGATACCGAAGGCCCACCATCCGAGCCATAGGCACCTATGCGGCGTCCTGGCCAGCGACCGCAAGCCTTGCCGAGCGCGCGGTGGCTGCCACCGTGCGGACACCTGGCGCCCGATGGCTCCGGCGCACGTGTTCCGCAGGCCGTGGGCCTGCTCGCGCAGCGCCGAGATATCCGATCGCCCGCAGTGCGCACGTGGGCCACCTCGCCTTGTCAACCCCGACGTGACCCTGCCATACTGCGGTCATAGGGCGGCGTTATGCGTAACCCAGGCTCGCGGCGCGGAGAGGGGGCACCGAATGCGGCAGAGGGTGGGTGGCTCGTGGCGGGTGCGGGCGATCTGCTTGCTTGCGCTCGTGCTCGCGTTCGGCGCCTGCTCGCCCAGCCCGCAGCCACCCCTGGCGGACTTCCCGACCGTCGATCCGAGCTATATTTACGACCAGCTCTTCTACCTCGTCAGTCAGTTCCCACATCGGGAGACCGGCTACGACAACAACCTGCCCGCCACGCAGAACGGCCACGACGAGTTCGCCGCGTACTGGGCGCAAGAGATGGCGCGAGACCTGCAGGGCTTCGCGCCGCAAGCGCGCCGCGACGCGTTCCCGGTGGCCGGCTGGATCGGCCGCCCGGCTGTCGTGCCGGCCTTCAATGAGGAAGTGAGCGTTCCCGGCGTCACGCATCCAGACCAAGTCGTCGTCATCGGCTGCCACTACGATGCCGAGGCGATCTCCACCCAGTCCGCGAACGACGACGCGAGCGGCTGCGCGATCGAGCTGGGCGTGGCCAAGGCACTCGGCAACTACTGGCGCAGTCACCACGTGTTCCCCGCCCGCACCCTGCGCTTCGTGATCTTTGACGCTGAAGAACAAGGGCTCTTCGGCTCGTTCCACTACCTGAACAGCACGGTCAATGGCGACCTCCGCAACATCGTCGCCATGTTCAATGAAGAGCAGAGTGGCATTGCGTATCCGCTGCGCTTTCTCAGCAAGACGACCAATCCTCAGCTACCCCTGTATGTGGACGAGTCGCCTCTCCAGAACAGTCAGCTCTATCCGCACCAGGATCAGCTCACACAGACCCAGCGCGCGGCGATCACGCGCTTTCGCGCGCTGATGCAACAGGCGGTCCCCGCCGCGTTCCAGCAGTTTCGCGCGCTCGGGATGGATACGTTGGCCTATCATGGCGCCAGCCATCGCGATGTGTCGCAGGCTGTGTTCACAACGCGGCGGCTCGACCAGGTCAAACAGGCGGACGATGACCTTGGATCGAGCGACCAGGTGCCGTTCACGTTGGCCGGCATGGCCTGCGCCACGTTCGCGGGCAACTCCACGTATTACGATCCTCGCCCGCCCCCCTGGTCGTACCCCTATGACCAGGCGCAAGATACGATCCAGCTCATGAACGTCTTCGCGAGCGGCTCCTCGCACAAGGCTCCGGCGTTGGTGCTGGCGCTTGGTCTGCCCGGCATGCTCACCAGCTGGATGCTGAGCCAGCCCGACATCTTGGGCCAGGTCGCCGCGGACTCCAATCCCATCGCGGCGATCAGCGACGTCGGTTCGACCGCGGTCAATCAGAGCGTGAGCGTGGATGCCGCCGCATCGCTCGACCCGGTCAACGGAGGCGCCCTCACGTACAGCTGGAGCTTCGGCGATGGAGCGAGCGGCGCGGGAGTGGCGGTCACGCATACGTATGCGGCAGTGGGCACGTACACGCTCAAGCTGACGGTGCGCTCTGCGAGTGGGTCGCGTGAGGTCACGAAGACGCTCGACGTGACCGCTCAGGCGCCCGCGGTGCCGAATCCGTACGCCTCCTTCGGCGCGGACGGGCACCCGCCTTCCAACCCCGCGGTCATTCTGCCGACACCAGTCGACGGACCTTAAG
>WNFM01157209.1_pt2 | contig 11125 bp, 8 predicted proteins | sample 5400271 | NCBI WGS metagenome assembly WNFM01 (sample SAMN13153352, study PRJNA577476) | soil metagenome | isolation source: 60 cm saprolite on Douglas fir-dominated hillslope | place: USA:California | collected 2013-09-17 | reverse complement strand
GGGAGGCCCCGAGGCTCTGGATCTGGCTCGCCATGGACTGGTTCAGGCCGGCCACGATCGAGCTCATCCCGGTGACGGTCATGATGCCCATGACCACCCCCAGGATGGTGAGGCCCGCGCGCATCTTGTAGGCCCGGATGCCCGTGAGGCCCATCCCCACCGCCTCCCACATGCCGAAGAGCATCGGGTAGCGGAGGGCGATGCGCTGGAGGGTCGGGGGCTTCATCACTCGTTCCGGAGAGCCACCACCGGGTCGAGGGCGGCGGCGCGGCTGGCCGGGTAGATCCCCGCCACCAGCCCGACCGCGGTGGAGACGAAGATGGCGGCCGCCACCGCCCACAGGCGCACCGGGGCCGTGAAGTCGGCGGACATGATGTTGCCGAGGACCAGGGCGAGGGCGAAGGAGAACAGGGTGGCGCCGAAAATGCCGAGCAGGCCCCCGAAGACCGAGAGGATCACCGACTCCACCAGGAACTGCCGGAGGATGTCGCGGCGGCGCGCCCCCAGGGCCTTGCGCACTCCGATCTCGCGGATGCGCTCGGTGACCGAGACCAGCATGATGTTCATCACCACGATCCCGCCCACCACCAGGCTGATCGCGGTCACCACGATGGTGACGACGTAGATGCCGCGGGTGGCGGTCTGCCAGAGGTCCATGACGCTCTGGCCGGTCTCCACCGAGAAATCATCGGGCTTGTCGTAGTCGAGGTGGCGGCGCACCCGCATGGCCACCCGCGCCTGGTCCTGCGCCTCCTCGAACACCTCCATGGAGCGGGCCTCGGCCTGGATGGTGATGGAGCGCCGAGCCCCGTACAGCTTGCGGAACGTGGTGAGGGGCAGCCACACGAAGTTGTCCTGGCTCTCCCCGAAGACGCTGCCTTTCTTCTCGGCCACCCCCACCACCCGGACCGGGTGGCCGTCGACCTCGAACTCCTTGCCGATGGGGTCCATCAATCCGAAGAAGGCGTCCACGAGGTCGGTGCCGATGACCGCCACCGGCCGCGCCTGGTCGACGTCGTCCTGGATCAGGTGGCGTCCCACCAGGAGCTCGCGCACGGTGCCGATCCGGCTGAAGTTCTCGCTGACGCCCATGATGCGGACGTTCTTCTGGGTGGTGCGTCCCCACTTGGCGGTTCCCCCGGTTCCCACCATCGCCCCCACCTCGGAGCAGTGGGAGCAGACGCGCTTCACCGTCTCCACGTCCTGGAGCTCGAGGTTCTTCCGCTTCTGCATCTCGAGCCACATCTCGCGGCTGGTGATGATGTCGGGCATCTTCTGGACGGTGAAGCTGCGGGTCCCCAGGGCCAGGACCTTGTCGCTGATGTAACGGTCGAGCCCCTCCGTGATGGCCACCACCGCGATCACCGAGGAGACCCCGATCAGGATCCCGAGCACGGTGAGGAACGAGCGCAGCTTGTTGGACCGGAGGGAGGCGACCGCGATCGAGATGGCCTCGCGGAAAGGCATCAAGCCCCCTTGCGCTCGTCGCTCTCGATCTTGCCGTCGCGGATGTGGATCGTGCGATGCGCGTGATCGGCGATGTCGCGCTCGTGGGTGACGAGGATGATCGTGTTGCCCTCGGCATGGAGCCGCTCGAAGAGGCCCATGATCTCCTCGCCGGTCGTGGAGTCCAGGTTGCCGGTGGGCTCGTCAGCCAGCAGGATGGAGGGCCTCATGACCAGCGCCCGGGCGATGGCGACGCGCTGACGTTGGCCGCCGGACAGCTCGTTGGGCTTGTGGCCGGTGCGGTCGGCGAGGTCGACCATGGCGAGGGTCTTGCGGGCGCGCTCCAGGCGCTCGACCTTGGGGACCCCGGCGTAGACGAGGGGCAGCTCGACGTTGTGGAGGGCGGAGGCCCGGGGCAGCAGGTTGAAGGTCTGGAAGACGAAGCCGATCTCGCGGTTCCGGATGGCGGCCAGCTCGTCGTCGTTCATCTCGGAGACGACCTTGCCCTTCAGGACGTAGATGCCGCGGCTCGGCGTGTCCAGACAGCCGATCAGGTTCATGAGGGTGGACTTGCCGGAGCCGGAGGGTCCCATCACGGCCACGTACTCGTTGGGCTCGATGCGGAAGCTGACCCCGCGCAGGGCGTGGATCTCTTCCGCTCCCATCTGGTAGGTGCGCCAGAGGTCCTCGGCGCGGATCACGGGCTCACCCGGGGCGGCCGCGGGGACCGGCTGGTGGGCGCTCACGACTTCTTCTTCGGCTGCTCGATCTTGAGCAGGGCTCCGTCCTTGAGGGTTCGCAGGGTCTTGTAGGAGCCGCTCACGATCTCTTCGCCTTCCTGGAGGCCCTCCAGGATCTCCACGTCGGTCTCCCCCAGGATGCCCGTCTTGACCGGGCGGAACGACGACTTGTTGGCGGAGACCACGAACACCCCGTCCTTCTCCTGGGCCTTGGCCTTGGGGGTCTTGACGACCGTGTTCTGCTCGGGCCCGCCCGAGCCGGGGCTCGGGGGCGCGTCGGGGTCCACGGGCTTGCCCTTGTCGTCCACCTCCCGCACCACCACCGCCTGGATGGGCGCGGCGAGGGCGTTCGTCCGGGTGGCGGTCGTGATGTCAGCGGTCGCGTTCAGCCCCGGGCGCAGGCTGGGCGGCGGATCCTTGAGGGTGATCGTGACCTTGAAGTCCTTGGCCTGGTTGCCGGTGTTGCTGCCGGAGGTCTGCGTCTGGGTGGCGGCGGTGGACCCGCGCACCACCGCGGAGGAGCCGATCTCCGTGATCTCGCCCTTGATCTTCACCCCTTCGAGGGCGTCCACCCGGATCTCCGCCGGCTGGCCGAGCTTGAGGTTGCGGATGTCGGTCTCGTCGACCATCACCTCGCACTCCATCACCGAGAGGTCGGCCACCGTCATGATCACGGTGGGGTTGAAGCTCTGGGCGCCGATGACGACTTCGCCCTCTTCCTTGGGCAGGCTGGTGATGACCCCGTCCATGGGCGAGAACACGGTGGTCTTGCGGAGGTCGTCGCGGTTGCTGTCGTGCATGGCCTGGAGCTGGGCCACCCGACGCCGCGCCGCCTCGGCGTTGGCCGCCTTCATCTTCACCTCGGCGTCGGCTTGTTCGAAGCTCTGGACGGAGACCAGCTTGTCTGCGTACATCTTTCTCGTGCGGTCGAGTTGGAGCACCGAGACGTCGAGGTCGGCCTGGGCGCGCGCGAGGTCGGCGCTGGCCGACTGCACGGCCGCTTCCGACTGGCGCGTCCCCGCTTCGTACCGCTCCGACTCGATGCGGGCGAGGACCTGGCCCTTCTGGACCTGGTCCCCTTCCTTGACTTTGAGCTCCACGATCCGGCCGGAGACGTTGGGACCGATGTTCACGAAGCGCTTGGGCTTGACTTCACCGGAAGCGGTGACCACCGAGACGAGGTCGCGCCGGCCCAGCTTCTGGGTCTGGACCGCGACCTTCAGGTTGTTCTGGCTGACGACATTGAAGCCGACGATGCTGGCCAGGACGACGATCGCGGCCACCCCACCGATGATCCGGTTCCTCTTCGCTGCCACTCGTGCCTCCCCGGTTGTCCTGCCGGCTCAGGGACCCTAATCGATAAAATACGAACCATACCCGGCCAAGGTTCGATAGAATCACCCTAACCGGTGCATGTTAGGCCACATGCCTGTTTGCCTCCAAACGTGCCGGCCGGGGAGGAAATGGTGGCTTCGGGGAAGGTCCTGATCGCGGACGACAGCCCCCTGGTCCTGCGCAAGATCGAGAAGACACTGGAGAGGGCGGGGCTCGACGTCGTCACGGCCCGGGACGGACTCGAAGCGATCGAGAAGGCTTTCTCGGACGACTTCGGCCTGGTGATCCTCGACGTGATGATGCCGCGCATGAACGGCTACCAGGCCTGCCGTCTCCTCAAGAGCGAGCCCACCACCCGCCCCATCCCGGTGGTGATCCTGACGAGCAAGGACCAGCCGGCCGACCGCTTCTGGGGCATCGAGACGGGGGCCGACTACTACCTCACCAAGGACGCGGACACCGAGAGGATCCTGGATCTCGTGAAGAACATCCTGGCCGGGGACACCGAGCGCCCGACGCCGCCGAAGGAGGCCGGCCGGACCGGGCTGGACGTCCTTTCGCGGGTCAACGGGCTCCTCGACCGCAAGCTCTACGAGACGACCATCCTCTCCGAGATCGGCCGGGTGGCCCGCAAGATGGTCAGCATCGACGAGACCTTCGCCGCGGTCATGTCCCTGGTGGCCCAGGTGGTGGACTTCACGATCGGAGGCATGGTCTTCGTCGAGGGGAGCGAGCTCGAAATGGTGTTCACCCTGAACCGGGCCGCCACTCCGCCGGTGCTCGAGGAGATGAAGGCGCGCGTGCTCCGGGTGGTGTCCACCCTCGGCAAGGCCCCGACCTTCACCCGTGTCCAGGTCCGGCTGCTTCCCCGCGAAGGCGGGGCCAGCGGACCCATCGACACCGCACTCGGGGCTTTCGCCGCCTTCCCGATCGAGACCAACCAGCGTCTTTCCGGCCTCCTGGCCCTCGGCGGACGGACGGTGGAGAAGCTGGATGGGGAGGGCCGCGCCTTCCTGACCCAGCTCGCCAACCAGGCCCACATCGTCATGGAGAACAGCCGGCTCTTCGAGCGGGTCCAGAACCTGGCGATCCGCGACAGCCTGACCGGCCTGTTCAACCATCGCCACACGATGGAGCTGCTGGGCCGGGAAGTGGAGCGCGCCGGGCGCTACCCGGGCGGAGTGAGCGCGCTCATGCTCGACATCGACCACTTCAAGAAGGTCAACGACGAGCACGGCCACCTGGCGGGCGACGCGGTGCTGCGCGAGGTGGCGCGCCTGCTCAGGGAAACCCTGCGCACGGTCGACTCGGTGGGGCGCTACGGAGGCGAGGAGTTCCTGGTGCTCCTCCCGCAGACGCCGCCCGACGAGGCCCGGCGCACGGGCGAGCGCATGCGGCAGCAGGTCGAAGACCACGTCTTCCGGGTGGGCAAGGGCGACCTGCGGGTCACGGTGAGCGTGGGGGTGGCCAGCTGGGGGAGCGGTGGCGCCAAGTCGGCGGAGGCGCTGATCCGCGAAGCGGACCAGGCCCTCTACCGCGCCAAGGAGGCAGGGCGGAACCGGGTGGCGGGCGGGGGCTAGCCCGTCGTCGCGGGGTATGATCTTCGGATGAGTCTCGACGACCGCGCGCGCACCCCCGCCGACATCCCGGTTCTCGAGATGGAGCGCCTGATCGCCCTCGCCCTCGGCCGGGGCGGGACCTTCGCCGATCTCTACTTCGAGCGCGAGCGCACGTCATCCCTGCTCCTCGAGGAGGGGATCATCCGCACCGCGTCCGCCGGGGTGACCTGCGGCCTCGGGGTGCGGGTCGTCTCCGGCGAGCGCACCGGCTACGCCTACACCGACGACCTCTCGTGGGCGGCCATGGCCCGGGCCGCGGAGACGGCCGCCCACATCGCCTCCGACTCGCGCATCCTGCCGCCCCAGGCCGTCTCCCCGGCGCCGGTTCTCCGCCGCTACGGCCCGGACAGCCTGGGCGGCCTCGGCCTCCCCGATCGGATCGCCCTCCTGGAGCGGGCCGACCGGGCGGCCCGGGCCTACGACCCGCGCATCGAGAAGGTGATCGCCACCCTCGGCGAGGAAACGCGGAGCCTGCGCATCGCCAACTCCGCGGGCCTGCTCGTGGAGGACGTGCAGCCGCTGTTCTCCATCCGGGTCTCCGTGATCGCCCGTGAAGGCGACGTCCGGCGGGAGGGATCGGCCGGGGGCGGCGGGCGGATCGGCCCGTCGTTCTTCGACGAGAAGCCGCCCGAGCACTTCGCCCGGGAAGCGGCCCGGGCGGCGGTGACCCTCCTCCACGCGGTGGAGGCGCCGGCGGGGCCGATGCCGGTGGTGCTCGGCCCGGGCTGGCCGGGCATCCTGCTGCACGAGGCGGTGGGCCACGGCCTGGAGGGCGACTTCAATCGCAAGGGCCTCTCGGCCTTCTCCGGTCGCATCGGCGAGCGGGTGGCCGCCCCCGGGGTGACGGTGGTCGACGACGGCTCGATCCGGGACCGCCGCGGCAGCCTGAACGTGGACGACGAGGGCAACGTCCCCGGCCGGACCGTGCTCATCGAAGACGGCATCCTGCGCGGCTACCTGCAGGACCGCCTGAACAGCACTTTGATGAAGATGCCGGCCACCGGCAACGGCCGGCGCGAGGGCTACGGCTCGATCCCCCTGCCCCGCATGACCAACACGTTCATGCTGGCCGGGCAGGAAGACCCGGAGGACATCGTGCGCTCGGTGTCCCGCGGGCTCTACGCCAAGCACTTCGGGGGCGGGCAGGTGGACATCACGAGCGGCAAGTTCGTCTTCTCCGCAACCGAGGCCTACCTCATCGAAGACGGCCGGCTGGGCGCGCCCGTCGTGGGCGCGACCTTGATCGGCAACGGGCCGGACATCCTGACCAAGGTCACGCGAATCGGCCACGACCTGAAGCTCGACGAGGGGATCGGCACCTGCCAGAAGGCGGGCCAGAGCGTGCCCGTGGGCGTGGGCCTGCCCACGATCCTGGTCAGCGAGATCACCGTCGGCGGCACCCGGGCCTAGCGCCGGTCCGCCATGGACTACCGCGAGCTCGCCCACGACCTGCTCGAGTCGGCCCGCCGCGCCGGGGCCGACGGGGCCGACCTGATCATCGGCGAAGGGACCGAGTTCTCGGTCACCGTGCGCAAGGGCGAGATCGAGACCCTGAAGGACGCGGGGAGCAAGGCTCTGGGCCTCCGCGTCTTCGTGGGCCGCCGCACCGCGTCCACCTACACATCGGACTTCTCGGGGGCCGCCCTCGAGACGCTCGTCGGCGAGACAGTCGCAATGGCCCGGGTCACCGGCGAGGACCCCGCGGCCGGCCTGCCCGACGAGACGCCACCGGCCGAGGAGATCGACCTCGGGCTCCACGACCCTTCGGTGGCCGCGCTCCCTCCAGCCGAGCGCATCGAGCGCGCGCGGCGCGCCGAGGCCGCGGCCCTCGCCGTCCCCGGCATCACGAACTCGCAAGGCGCGTCCTGGGGCTCGGGCGAGGGCTTCGTGCTCCTGGCCAACACCCTCGGCTTCATGGGGAGCTACCGCACGTCCACCGCCTCGTTCTCGGTGACGCCGCAGGCCGAGAAGAACGGGCAGATGGAGCGCGACTACTGGTACACGGTGGGCCGCGGGCTCCACGAGCTGGACTCACCCGAGGAGGTGGGCGGAAAGGCCGCCGAACGGACGCTCCGCCGCCTGGGCGCGCGTCAGGTGCCGACCGCCGAGGTGCCGGTGGTCTTCGACCCCGAGACCGCGGCCGAGATCCTGGGCACCGTCTTCGGCGCCCTCTCCGGCTACGCCGTCTTCCGCAACGCGACGTTCCTCAAGGACCGGATCGGCCAGCGGGTGGCCTCGCCCCTCGTCACCCTGGTCGACGAGGGCCGGCGGCCACGCGGGTTCGGCTCTCGGCCGTTCGACGGCGAGGGCCAACGGACGCGGCGCAACGTCCCTCTCGAGGAGGGCGTGCTCCGCCACTTCCTCTGCGACTCCTATTCCGCGCGCAAGATCGGGGCGCGCTCCACCGGATCGGCGCGCCGCGGGATCGGGGGTGGGCCTTCCGTGGGGGCGGGCAACCTCTACTTCGAGCCGGGGACCACCACCCCCGACGAGATCCTGGGGAGCGTCGACCGCGGGCTCTACGTGACCGACCTGATCGGCTTCGGCATCGACCTCGTCTCGGGCGACTACTCGCAGGGGGCGGTCGGCCATTGGATCGAGAAGGGCCGGCTCGTGCATCCCGTGCACGAGGTGACGATCGCGGGGAACCTGAAGCAGATGCTGCTGGACGTGGACGCGGTGGGGACCGACCTCGAATGGCGCGGCTCCTCCGCCTCCCCCACCCTCCGCATCAAGCGAATGACGGTCAGCGGCAGCTAGCGCGATACGGTATCCTCCCCGAAAACCCCCATGCGTTGTCCGGCCTGCCAGAGCGAGACCGACCCGGATAGCATGGCCTGCTTCAACTGCGGCCTCGCGTTCTCTCCCCCGGTCAAGCGGGGCACCGTCATCGCCGGGCGCTACGAGATCCTGGACCCCATCGGCCGCGGCGGCATGGGCACCGTGTACCGCGCGCGAGACCGCGTGCTGAGCGACAAGGTGGCGATCAAGGTCCTCCGGTCCGAGCTCTCCCGCCGGCCGGAGATGATCCGCCGCTTCCGCTCGGAGATGGCGATGGCCCGCAAGGTCCGCCACCCGAACGTGTGCCGCATTTACGCGGCGGGCGAGGAGGAGGGCCGGCTCTACCTCGTCATGGAGCTGATCAACGGGACCGACCTCCGCACCGTCCTCCGCCAGCGCAAGTCGGGGCTCCCTCCCGAGCAGGCCTTCGAGTACGCGGTGGAGCTCGCGGGGGGGCTTCAGGCTCTCCACGACGCCGGCATCGTCCATCGGGACGTGAAGGCCCCGAACATCATGGTGGACAAGAAGGGTCCCCACCTCATGGACTTCGACATCGCGAAGCAGCACCAGGCGGAAGGGACGGCGGCCGCCACCGTGACGGGCCAGGTGCTGGGCACCCCCGAGTACATGAGCCCGGAGTCCTCCCGCGGCGACCGGGTGGACTTCCGGAGCGACATCTACTCGCTGGGCGTGCTCGTCTTCGAGATGTTCACCGGCGACGTCCCCTTCCGCGGCGACAGCCCGCTGGCCACGATCCTGAAGCACTTGAGCGAACCGCCGCCCCTCGAAGGCCCCCGGGCCAAAGCGCTTCCTCTGAGCGTGGTGCCCGTCCTGCGCAAGGCCCTGGCCAAGCGGCCCGACGAGCGCCACAGCACCGCCCGGGGGCTCGCCATGGCCCTCGGCCTCGCCCGCACGGCGTTCGCTGCGCTGAGCCCGCCACCCAAGGAGCCCACTCCGCCGCTCCCCGCGCTCCTCGAGGCCCTGAACCCCCTCGACTACACGATCCGGATGCCCGTCGTGAAGCCCCGCGGCCTGGACACCCGGTCGATGAAGGCCATCCCCGCCCTCATCGACGCGCTCGAGAGACCGCCCGCCCCGCCCGCGGTGGAGGCGCCGCCCACGCCGACGCCCCCGGATCCGCAACAGGATCCCCTGGCCGTGCTCATCGGGGCCCTGAAGAGCAAGGACGAGCGCGACCGCGTGCAGGCGGCCCGACAGCTGGGCGGAATCGGGGCCGACGCCGGCCGGGCCATCCCCGTGCTGCTCGAGGTGCTGCGCGACCGCGAGGTCAAGGTCCGCACGGAAGCGGCCCGGGCCCTCGAGCGCATGGGTCCTGCAGCGCAGGCTGCGCTCTCCGCCTCCCTGCGCGACGAGGACCCGGTGGTGCGGCGCATCGCCGCCGAGGCGCTCGCGCGCATCCTGAGGCGGAAGCGCGAACGGACCGTCTAGAGCGGCCGCGCCCTAGCGGCTCGTCTTCACCTCGGTCCACATCCGGTCGTACAGCACGGTCGCCTCCCCCAGCTCGCGGATCAGCTCGGCCCGGGCGAGCATCTCCTCGGGGGGGAAGATGGCGGGGTTCCGGCGCATCTCCTCGGGCAGGAGGGCCACCGCGGCCCGGTTCGGAGTGGAATAGTAGGTGGAGCGGCAGATCTCCGCCGCGATGTCGGCCTCCATCGTGAAATCGAGGAAGGCGTGGGCCAGCTCCGGGTGCGGCGCGTCGGCCAGGATCGCCAGGTTGTCCACGGAGAAGCTCGCTCCCTCCTTCGGCAGCACGTACATGATGTCCGGGTCCCTGGCCATGGCCTTTGCGAACTGCCCGCTCCATCCCTGGGCCAGCCACACGTCGCCCGCCAGGAGCTTGTCGTCGTAGTTGGCGGAGTCGTAGGCGCGGACGAGCGGCCTCTGCTCGATCAGGAGCCGCTTGGCCGACTCGAGGGCCTCCCGGTCGGTGGTGTTGAGGCTCTGGCCCTTCCACTTGAGCGCCGCCCCCAGGGTCTCCCGGGCGTCGTCGACCATCAGGATCCGCCCCTTGTAGCGGGGATCCCACAGGGCGGCCCAGGAGTCGACCGTGCCCACCCGGCTCTTGCGGTACGCGATGCCGCACGTCCCCCAGAGATAGGGCACCGAGGTGGCGTTGCCGGGGTCGAAGTCCTGGTTCAGGAATCGCGGGTCGATGTTGACGAGATGCTGCCCCCGCCCCAGGACTTCGATCGCGTAGTTCGTGGTGACGATCACGTCGTAGCCGGCGTTGCCGGCCTGCACCTTCGCCAGCATGGCCTCCACGCTGTCGAAAAGGTCGATGTTGACCCGGGCCTGGCTGCGCGCCTCGAACTTCCGCACCGTCTCCGGGTAGATGTAGTTCGACCAGATGTAGAGGTTGAGCTGGCGCTCGGCATGACCCGCCGGCCGGGCGAGGACGAAGGGCGCACCGAGGATCGCGAGCCCGAGGAAGGCGGGCAGCGCGGCCGTCCGCGGTCCCCGCCCCTGCGCCAGCCGGTGCGCCGCGAGGAGGAGCAGGCTGGTGGCCACCAGGAGCACTGTGGACACCGCGTTGATCTCCGGGGAGACCCCGCTCCGCACCATCGAGTAGATCTGGACGGGCAGGGTGGTGGAGCCCACCCCCGCCACGAACGACGTGATCACGTAGTCGTCGATGGAAAGGGCGAAGGAGAGGAGGGCGGCCGCCAGCACGCCGGGGGCGATCCCCGGAAGGGTCACCTTGAAAAAGGTGGCAGCCGGCCCTGCTCCGAGATCCATGGCCGCCTCTTCCAGGCTGCGGTCGAATCCGGCGAGGCGCGCCTTGACCACGACCACCGCATAGGAGACGCAGAAGGCCACGTGGGCCAGGATCACCGTGAGGAGGCCGAGCCGGAGGCCCACCCCGGCGAAGAGCAGCAGCAGCGAGGACGCGAGGACGATCTCCGGGACCACGATGGGCAGGGTGACGAGGGCGTCGATCTCTCCCTGACGGCGGAACCGCCAGCGGTGGAAGGCGAGGGCGGCGGCGGTGCCCACGGCGGTGGCCACCGCGGTGGCGGCGAAGCCCACCAGCAGGCTGTTGCGGAGCGCCGAGAGCACCTGCTGGTTGTCGAGGAGCTTCCGGTACCAGTCGATGGTGAAGCCCTCCCAGCTCGCGGTCAGGCGTCCCTTGTTGAACGAGAAGGCGGCCAGCACCAGGAGCGGCGCGTAGAGGAACAGGTAGAC
>WNFM01087399.1_pt1 | contig 11125 bp, 6 predicted proteins | sample 5400271 | NCBI WGS metagenome assembly WNFM01 (sample SAMN13153352, study PRJNA577476) | soil metagenome | isolation source: 60 cm saprolite on Douglas fir-dominated hillslope | place: USA:California | collected 2013-09-17 | reverse complement strand
TCCGAGATGCAATCCCTCAAGGAAATCGGTAGGTTCCGCGTGATTCCCGTGTCGGACCTCGCGAAGTATGCCTATGGCGGTAATCGCGAACGTATGGAGAACGACATCCGGGGCCTCGCACGGCAGTCCTTACTCACCGACAAAACCGTTGCAATCTCGCAGAAAAAGACCCTCCGCGTTGTCACGCTTACAAAGGCCGGACATCGCCTTCTCAAGAGGACAAACCAACTCCCCGACAACCAGTCCATCTACCATGGTTTGGTCAAACCGCGCGAAGTCAAACACGATGCCGATCTCTATCGCCTCTATCAGAAAGAGGCCGCTCGCATTGTACGCGCCGGAGGTAGGCCGCTCCGCGTTCTCCTGGACTACGAACTCAAGCGCAACCTAAATCGCGACCTCGCGCTACTTGGCCCCGACAAAGACAACTCAGATCGCAAGAACGAGATCGCCGCAAGGCACGGCCTTCAGCTAGTCAATGGAAAGATTCCCGTCCCCGATATGCGCGTCGAGTATGAGACCGCCGAGCTTGACGCTCGCCACGTGGACCTCGAACTGGCAACACGCGAGTACCGCCCCAAGGCTTTGGCGGAAAAGGCCGCCGCGGGTTTCTCCATGTACAGCCGCCCCGAAGACGCTTCGCGTCTGCGCCGCATTCTGGATGAACGCGAACTCACCGCAGGAATCCTTTCGCTATGAACATCGCACCTGCTCATCTCGACGCCCTCAAAGCCCTCGGTTACACCGAAGTGGAAACCCACTTTCTCTACATTGTCGCAACCCACTCCGGTTACTTCACCGCCCGCCAGTTCCTCGCGTTCACCGGCGCTCATTGGGGCAAACGGACCACCACTTTCTGGAGCAAGCTCGAAACCAAACGACATGCTCGCATGGAGTGCTTTCCCAAGAGCGGCGTGGTTTATCACCTCTTCGCGCGACGGCTCTACCGGCAGATCGAAAAGGAAAACCTTCGTAATCGCCGCGAGCACGAGTTCGACTTCATCAAACGCCGCATCGCCATCCTCGATTTCGTTCTCCTCAACCAGGGATATCAGTACCTCGAAACCGAGCCCGAAAAAGTGCGCTTCTTCTGTGGTGCACTGAACATCCAGAAGCACTACCTTCCGGCCAGGCTTTACCTGGGTCACAAGACCCCCAGCACCTCCGTCCGGTACTTCGTGGATAAGTTTCCGATGTTCTTCGTTCCTCCTTCGCCTGTGGTGACGTTTACCTACATCCATGAAGGTGCGGTTGGATTCACCGACTTCATTCGTCATCTCGAACACTACCTGCCTCTCTTTCGTCAACTATCCGAGTTCCGACTTGTCTATGCTTCCCGCACGGATTCTCACTTCCAGAAGGCCACGGAAATCTTTCATTCCCTCGTGAAACTTCCACTCGAATCGGATATAGCGGGCGACCTGCTTCGGTACTTCCGCGTCCGCAAGGCGTGGGATGAAAAACAATATGCGGCGGTGACAGACTCCGATCTCATCTTCCGCAAGCACGCGCGGGCCAGGTTTACCGGCGAACGATTCGAAGGGCTTTATCGCGGGTGGAAAAACGGCCGAGTCAGTGAAATCGGCGTTCGCCAGGAGGTAGGAAGGAATGACAGGACGCACACCGTCGGCTTTGACACATTTCTGCTGCAACGGATCACACCTTTCGTGGATTCGGGGAATACCGAGTGAAGAAGGTAAGAATTACGCTCTGCACTTTTGGAATTGACACGTCTTCACCCGCACGAGACCCGAAGTCCTTGGAGACCGGAGCAATACAAAACCGAGGAAAGAGAAAGTCACCGTGGAAAAAAATTTAAATCGGGCGGGAGCGACCCCACTTTTTCGGCTTTCAGCCGCCCAAAAAGTTCGTGGGGTCGCTCCCGCCCTTCGGCACGGTAATTCGTGCCGGCCTTTTTTTCCACGGTGACGGGGAGTTCGGAAGAAAGACAAATCACAGAGGAGGAGCAATATGCCGATCGTTAAGAAAGCACCAGGAATCATGACTCGGGAAGTAAAACTCGAAGAGCCGGTCAATGAACTGCTCGAAGACTACGCTCGGTTCATCGAGAGCAACGCCGACCACGTCGTCAATGCCGTGCTGAAGAAGGTGCTCTGGCGGGATCAGGACTACCGCAAGTGGCGTGAAACGCGCCGCACAGCCCAATCCACCGAAGCGCGAGCGAGGGCCTAATGCAACGAGCACTCGAATCGCGCGCCTTCCTCTCGGCCATCCTCGCAATGGCCATTGGAGCCTTCCTGTTTTACGCGCATCCGTTCCCCGAGGAGCAGATCTTTTTGCATGTCATTGCCATGCGCGCTCCGCAAGCCTTCTTGAGCTTCAAATACCTCTATTACACGCTCTTGTTCACCACACCCTACTTGGTTTGTTTGACGCTTCTCTCTGGTCTCTACATCTTCACGCTCAAGGCCCGCGAGCACATCTCGCCCGGTCGCCTCCCGAAGTATCCCGATCCCAGTAAGAGAGACGACCTCTTTCTTGTCGTCGGCGAAGTGCATAACCCCCGCAAGCCGGTACCTGCAAAAGCTCCCTATTGGCTAACAATTCCCGAGCGCGGTTTGTTCACAGGAATCGCGATCTTGGGAGCCATAGGCAGTGGGAAAAGTTCATGCGCAATGTATCCCTTCGCTGAGCAAATTCTGGCCTACAAAGCCGACGACAAAGAGAAGCGCATCGGTGGCTTAACCCTCGAAGTCAAAGGGGACTTCTGCCGCAAGGTCAAAGAAATTCTCACCCGGCACGGTCGAGCCGAGGACTACATCGAAATCGGCCTCGATTCCGAGTACTGCTACAACCCTCTTCACAGCGACCTGGACGCTTACGCCCTGGCGTACAACATCGCTTCGCTCCTGAACAACCTGTTTGGCCGCGGCAAGGAACCATTCTGGCAACAGGCGTATACCAATCTCGTCAAGTTCATCATCCTTCTTCATAAGGCCGCCTACGACTACGTCACTTTCTTTGATGTCTACCAATGCGCCATCTCTCCGCCGCTGCTTGAAGCTCGGATCACGGAGGCCGAGGATATCATTCTCGGTCACCACTACGCAGCCGTTGCGCCACAGACCTATGGGGAACGTACCGCCGACCTCGCAGGACTCGGTTTCGTGCATGACGAGAAGGAAGATCGCTTCCTCGCACCCGCTACGTCCGAATTGCGGGACATATTAAGGACGCGCGGCATTCCGTTTGAGGCCCGCACAGTCCATGACCCGGATCGCGCCAATCCCGAAAAGCTGGCCCAACTGCAAGCTGTAACGCGATGGTTCAATGACGATTGGAAACGGATCGAGCCAAAGCTCCGCACCTCGATTGTCGAGGGGGTGTCCGTGTTCCTTTCGCTCTTCGATGACAACACCAAAGTCAAACGGGTCTTCTGCCCAAAGAGGGAGTGCTACGACCCCCTGAAAAATGCCAACAACCAGTTCGGCAAGTCCTTGCCTTCGTTTAGCTGGCTGATTGAGCGGGGGGTTCTTTGCGCACTCAATTTTCCCATAGGCATGAACGCAGGCCTCGCAAAGGCTTTGGGTGTGATGATGAAGCTCGATTTTGAGCGTGCCGTCCTCAATCGCGTCCCCGAAATGGAAGCCCATCCCGAACGTCATTTCCGCCAAGTGCTGTTCCTCTGCGATGAGTACCAGCACTTCGCCACCGTTGGTGAGAGCGATCCGACAGGGGACGAGAAATTTTTCAGCCTCTCCCGACAGCCGAAGTGTATTCCGATCGTCGCGACTCAGAGCATCAGCTCACTGAAATCCGCGCTGCCTGCCGATAGCTGGCGGACCCTCCTCCAGACCTTCCGCACGAAGATTTTTCTTACACTGTCGGATGATTTCTCTGCGAGTACGGCGAGCCATCTCTGTGGACGCGAAGACCAACTCAAAGTTGCCTACAGCCTGTCCGAAAGCGGGCACGACACCAAAGTCAGTTGGCTCACGGGCAAGGCCCTCTCCCACAAAGCCAACATCATCGCCTCCAAGAGCTACAACACCCAGAGCGACTACCGCTTCGACATGAAGACCTTCATGGAGCTGCGCAACGCACAGTCCATCACCTTCGCCTATGACGGGCTCAACCCTATTCCCCCCATGTATTGCTACTTGAAGCCGTATTACAACGACCTGAACGAGTCGTATTTCGTCCAGCTCGCGAAAGGCAAACTCTAATGAACGGATTCGAGGTGATCCTGCCTTTCTTGAAGCCGATCGAGCACCTCATTCTCGACGACTCCATCAGCGAGGTGATGGTGAACGGTCCCGACCGCGTGTTCATTGAAAAACAGGGCTTCCTCCAACAAGTGCCAGGCGTGTCCATCGGCGACCGATCTCTTATGGTCGCCGTCAAGAATATCGCCCGCCGTCTCGGCGACGACATCTCGGAATCCAAGCCCATCCTCGATTCGCGGCTACCAGACGGCAGTCGGGTCGCCGCGGTCATCCCGCCGTGCAGTCTTGGCGGCGTAACGCTTACGATCCGCAAATTCAACACCCGCCACTTCGAGATGGAGGATCTGATTCGTGAAGGGACTCTCGACCGTGCGCTCGCCAACCACCTCGAAGACTACGTGCTTGCGCGAAAAAACGTTCTGATTTGTGGCGGAACGGGCACTGGAAAGTCGACCTTACTTTCGATCCTGGGGAAATTCATTCCGCAGGACGAACGGGTGCTCGTTATCGAAGACACGGCTGAACTTCAATTTCCCCAGCAAAATCTTGTCCGGTTTGAAGCACGCCGGGAACAGAATGGCCTTCCGGCAGTGGCCATACGCGATCTACTGAAAGCGGCCCTCCGCCATCGCCCCGACCGGATAATTTTGGGAGAGGTTCGCGGCGGGGAAGCCTTCGATCTCTTGCAACTCCTAAACACCGGTCACTCTGGGACGCTATGCACGATCCACGCAAATTCCGCCCAACAAGGTCTCGCGCGCTTCACGAGTTGTGTTTTGCAAAGCGGCGTCGAGCTGCCATACAGATCAATCAAGACGAACATTGGCGATTCGCTCAATGTCGTCATCCACGTCGAGCGCCGGCCTGGGCGCAGATACATTTCCGAGGTTCTCCTAGTCAACAGCTACGACCCGGACTCGGACCTGTTCGACTACGGCGCCGTATTCTTGGCGAAGCAGGATCACCCATGAGCGCCGACCGCATATTCACACCGCGATCTCTCGATGCCTCAGAGTATGTGCGTGAGCTTTTTGGCCCAGCGGACAACGTTGCGATCCTCGTTCGGAATCGCTCCACGGGCCACACGGTTCAAACCATCGCCAAGGCTGAAGCCATAGCGAGCCCTGGCTTTCAATCTTGGTTGGCGAATCAGAGCGCTGCCGGTTCCGACATATACGTGGGAATGAACCCGATTAAGGATGGGGCGTACAGTCGGACCAAGGACAATATAAAGGATATACGCCACGTCTATCTCGACCTCGACACAAAGGGTGATGAGGCTCTCGGCGCAATACGGAATTCACCCGAGGTCCCAGCGCCGAACTTTGTCCTAGATACCTCGCCGGACAAGCACCAGGTCGTGTGGAAAGTCAGTGGGTTCATCCAGGATGAGGCAGAGTCTCTCCTTCATAGCCTCGCAAATAAGTTCGGCGGCGACCTGGCGGCAACCGATTCGACGCGCGTGTTGCGGTTGCCCGGATTCGCCAACCGAAAACTCCCGGACGAATTCATCGTCCAAGCGCGCCAGGAAAGCGATGCGGTCTACCGGCTCCGCGACTTCACGATAGACGAAGACTCTCCCGAAGCACCTCGCCATTCTGGCGAGTACAAACAACGCGAGCGGACCATCCCGAGTGACCACAAAAGCCAATCCGAGCGCGATTGGGCCTACGCCAAGCGCGCCCTCGCCCGCGGCGACGACCCAGAAGTCGTGATCCATCGCATTGCTGACTACCGCTCGGAGGATAAAGCAGATCCGAATTACTACGCCCGTCACACGGTGGAAAAGGCGTTGGCCGAGCGCAAAGTTCCGCCCTCTCAATCCAGAACCGGTTCTCCCACGGACGCTGGTAACAATCGGGAGCACAACCATTAGTCTTCTCTGACCCACCTGGGTCACTCAACGAGCTTTGAGAATCAAGAATGGGATCAAACACACCATTGATGTCGGGCCGCGTGATTGATACAGTCGCGAGAGCGACGCCAGAAAAGCGGGAAAGAAGAAAGTGCATGAGCCGCCGATCTGGTCAAAATGGCCACATTGAAGTCAGAGGTAAATACTACGTCGTTAGGTTTTGGAAGGATGTTGTGGGCCAGGAGAAACGAATGCACGCAAGTGAAAAGATATGCCCAATCTCCGGGCCTGGACATCTGACCAAATCCGAACGAGAAAGGAAGGCAAAGGAAATCATTGCCGAAAGCGGAGCCGACACACCCGAGTGCCTTGCCCACGCGGAAGGTATTTCTAGCGGTGTGACGTTCCGTGAGCAGGCGGCATGGTGGATCGAACACGTGCAACAACGAAAGCGCAAACCCATTGCTCCAGCGACCGTCGAATCGTGGCGCGGCTGCCTTGACACATGGATTCTGCCAAACCTTGGAGATGTTCCCCTATCCTATGTCGGGAATCTCGCTCTCAAAGGGCTCGTGGAAAAAATGGTCAAGGGCGGTCTTTCACCCAAGACGGTCAATACCTACACACAGGTCGTGAAGTCGGTCGTGGCTTCTGCTGTTAACGAGGAAGGTGAACAACTTTTCCCTCGCAAATGGAACCATGAATTCATCGACATGCCAGTGGTGGACAAGAGCAAACAAAACACGCCCCACTTCACCAGCGAAGTAATCACCGGGATTCTCGGGTTCTCCAGAGGGTACAAGCAGACGTTTTGTGCCTTACTTGGGGGAACGGGACTCCGTGTTGGAGAAGCATCGGGACTCGAAATAGACAAGCACATCTCAGAAGATTTCAGAACGCTCTACATTCGCCAGAAAGTCCGGAGAGCGAAGTTAGAACACTTTCTCAAGACCGACGCTGGACGTAGAGACGTTGATCTCTGTCCTGCTCTAGCAGCGATGCTCAAGGCGTATGTGGGAGACCGGACTTCCGGCTTCCTCTTTCACAACAGGAAGGGGAATTTCCTCTCACAGACGAACCTATTGAGACGAGGATTGCACCCACCATTGATAAAGTTGGGACAACCCAAGGCAGGCTTTCATGCTTTCCGCCGTTTCCGTACAACCTGGCTTCGCAAGAACCGAACGCCAGAGGATCTCATTCGTTACTGGCTCGGTCATGCGGACGAGACCGTCACGGACGGGTATTCAAAGCTCCGGGAAGACGTGGAATACAGAAAACAAGTAGCGAAGAAAGTTGGACTGGGGTTTACGTTTTCCGAGAAAAACCCCTCAGTTGTACCTGTTGTACCCAAATCTGGGACAAAAGTCGCAGTAAAAAACGCAGCGTAAATTGTTGAATCGAGAGGGGAAATAATGGTCGGGGCGAAAGGATTTGAACCTTCGACCTCCTGGTCCCGAACCAGGCGCGCTAGCCAGGCTGCGCTACGCCCCGACGGTGAAGCAGAACGCGGGCAGGAAACCGCCCGCCGAGACCTCAAGAATAGCACAGGAAATGAGGCCTCACCAGCGAACGTATTCTGCCCTCTCCGCAGAGTTTCACGTCCTGAAACACGCCTGAACAGTGGGCTCACCTGAAAAAAACCGCCGGAGAATCTACCTCCTCCGGCGGTTCTGGTCCAAGTGGGCGGAAAGGTTAGAACGAATACCGCAGCGCAAACTCCATCACTCGCGGTTTGGTCAGCGTCCCCGAGTACAACCCGACTGAACTCGGATTCGTAAGCGCGCCGTTGAAGGTTATGGTTGCGGGGTCAAAGCGCACGGAATTGGTCAAGTTGTACGCATAGGCGCTGAAACGAATCGCCTGGCGTTCCGTGAGGCTGAACGTCTTGTTAATCCCAGCGTCAATCCCGAAGAAGCCTTGCCCGCGGAAAATATTGCGCGGGCCGGATTCACCTGGATACGGAAGTCGCATCACACTGTTCCAGTAATTGGAAGTTGCGGTCGGATCGTTCGCCGCGGCTCCGATATCGAAGGCAAACGGCTGTCCGTTCACGTAGGTCAGTTTCTGATTGACCGCGCCAGTTAAAACCGCATTCCCGGAGAGTTGGAAGTTGGTATTCCAGGTTCCGCCCGCCGGTATGGTGAAAGGAAAGCCGCTGGTCCAGCGGTAGATTCCCGCGATTTGCCAACCTCCCAGCACTGTGCTGGCAGCGCGGTTCCAGTCGTGGCCAAACCGTTTGCCGCGGCCGAACGGCAGATCGTAGACCCAGTTGGAGTTGATCTGGTGGCGAGTATCGAAGTCCGAAACTCCGCGCAACTGGTTCGGGCTCCAGCGATTTGGACAGCACGTAGTTGAAGTCGAACTGCAGTCCGTGCATGTTCCGGCTGCGCACCATGAATTGCCCGGCGTTGTAGCTGCTGTTGCCGATGGAAGACCATGCATAGAGGGCCGAAAATTCTTTGTTGTAAAAAGCATAGGGAGTGTCCACCCCGTTGATATTGGCGCAGGCCGGAAAACAGAAGGAATCAAAAACATTCACGAAATTGGAAGCGCCAAAAGTGCCCGCGCCCCAATTGCAGTAGAACATCTCATACATCGATTGAGTTGCGCTTGGGTTGGCGAGAGCCCCGTTCCCTGGCGCTCCGGGTTGATTCAGCGAGAGATCGCCGTTGCCGCAGTAAGACCCGTTCACTCCCACGGCGCCGGGAAAGAGATTTTGAAAATAGGGAATATTCTGCACCTGCGACACCGGCGTTTTGGCTTGCGCCAGTTTGGCCAATTGGGTCGCGGCAGCAAAGTAATCCGTATGAGACAGAGGGTCAACTAAATCCAGCGGCATGGCCAAGTCTCGCTGCTGCAAGAGACGGTGCGCGAAGCGTCCGACGTAAGCAGCCTCAAACGTCAAGCCACCGGGGAGTTCCCGACTGATTGAAAAATCGACTGTCTCCGAATAGGGAGTTCGCAGCTTGGGGTCAAAGCCAAAGGTAATCTGCTGCAGCGGATTACCCTCTGTACTCACAGGCGGCCTGTAGGGAAAAGGTCCCGATGGCGCCGCCGCAAGCGCGAGCAGAGAATCTGGAATATTGTTTATGCCACTAAAACGAGCGCCGCCGTCAAGCGTCTGCACGGAAGCTGCGTTGCTAATCACAGTGTTTAAGCCAAAAGAACCATTTTGGTCAAAAGTATCAACCAAGGTGGTCCCGAAGTGATCGTAGACAATGCCAAACCCGCCGCGGATCGAAGTTTTGCCGCTTCCGCCGAAGAGCGCACCCAACAACCCATCCTTGAAATTCGGGGCGTAAGCAAAGGCTAGACGCGGGCCGAAATCTTTGTAGTCCCATGGCCAGTACGGCTTCTTCCCATTGGCCTGCCCGCTTGGGCTGTACGTGATGATTTCATCCGTCGTTTGGCCGAGCGCCATCGCGGCGGCCCGATTGCCCACGAATTGATTCAAATCCTGGTTCGGAGAAACCTGGTTTCCATCCGTTTCATAAACTGGCTGGAGCAGGGAATAACGCAACCCCGCGGTGATCGTCAGCGTTGGGCGAATGTGCCATGTGTCCTGGACGTAGAAATCCGATTCCCAGGAACGGAAGTTCTTGGGGACCAGGGTACCTTCCGGAATGTCGACGCCTTTGGCGGTGCGATTGTACTGTCCGTCCACCTGGGCGATGACGGCAATGATGTTTCCAATCGCGTTGTCATAGGGCGCGGAGTTGTTGGGATCCACTTTTTTCAAACCGAAATTGACCGGGTTCAGGCTGCCATTGCTGGAGGCCGGAGTATTCAGATAGCTGGGGTTTGTATTCGCGAAATTGATATTGGACAAATCGGTTGCCCGGGTGTTGGTAATGCGCCGGATATTTACGCCGAATTGCAGCGTGTGCTTGCCTCTTGTCCAGGCCACATCATCGAGCCAGTTGTACACGGGAATATGGAATTTGCGCGTGAAGGAGGTTGTCGGAGAGACGGAACCAACGCTCGGATGAAGATCGTCAAAGGTACGGAAGGTCACGATGGGCAGATTTTCGTTTCCGTTATTGTCCTGGCTCTGTCGCGTAAGCCCAAACCGGAAATTGTTCACTAAGGTGCTGGAGAACGTTGCCGTATAGCCGGCAGCAATGGCGCGGCTGGTGTCCCGGATCACGTTGTTCGCAGGCATACCTGGGAATTGTGGGACGTCTTCGGTTTTATCGGTTTGATAGTTGCCACGCAGAAAAAGGCGGTGGGTGCCGGCGCGGTTCAGGTTGTAATCCAGCTTGACGATAGATGTGTTTAGCCGCTTTGGATTGGGCGCGGAGAAGCTGAAGCAACTGACGTTGAAGCCATCGGCATTTCCACAAGCCGAAGAGTTGGCCCCCGGATATTGTTGGAACACACCGGTCCCTTGGGCATTCACCACCAACGGGTTTATGCCCGGCCCGAGCGGGCAGGTGTTTGCCGTGTGCGTCGCAGTCACCGTGCTGCAGATATTATCCATCGACGCGATTTGTGCCGGGCCGACGCCGCTTGTTCCTGGCAAGAAGGAGTAGACTTTTCCGCTGAGCCCGACCACCGGAGGCAATCCGTTCGTCCCACCAGGACACACTGTGGTTGCTGGAGTGTTCACCGAACCATCGGCGTTGAGAACCGGAGCGCACGGATACAGCACCACCCCATCCTGAAGATTCGGACTCGGCACGTTCCTCTGCACTTGTTGATTTTCCGCGAGGCGTTGTCCCTCGTATGTGCCAAAGAAAAACAACCGGTCCTTCTTAATCGGGCCGCCGAGCGAACCGCCGAACGTATTGCGAATCACTTTCCCGGGTACATTCGGCAAGCCGCTGCTCAGCTCTGCCTGCTTGTTGAACCAGTCGTTCGCGGCTGTTACCGTGGGCCGATTTTGTTCATAGACCGTCCCGTGAAACGTGTTCGTCCCGCTCTTCGTCACCAGCGTCACCTGGCCGCCCGAGGAACGCCCTTGATCCGCATTGTCGCCGATGGTGGTGACGCGAAACTCTTCAATTGAATCCAGCGTCGAGCGAACCGCGCCCTGAAACGCCGTGCCACGCGACTGCTGGTTGTTGTCCACTCCGTCCAG
>WNFM01066926.1_pt10 | contig 11126 bp, 10 predicted proteins | sample 5400271 | NCBI WGS metagenome assembly WNFM01 (sample SAMN13153352, study PRJNA577476) | soil metagenome | isolation source: 60 cm saprolite on Douglas fir-dominated hillslope | place: USA:California | collected 2013-09-17 | reverse complement strand
AATTCAATTTGCGGCGTTTGGAACGATACGTGACACTGGCGTGGGAGAGCGGAGCGCAGCCGGTAATCGTGCTGAACAAGAGCGATCTTGCCGAAGATCCGGAAGAGTTTCGCAGGCGGGCGGAAGCTGCGGCGATCGGCGTCCGGGTGATATTGACCAGCGCATTTCGCGGCGATGGAATGGAAGAAATCCGTGAGGTCATGCACGGTGAGGGCGGCGCGGTGAAAACCGCGGCGCTGCTCGGCTCGTCCGGAGTTGGAAAAAGTTCGTTGATCAACGCCATCCTCGGAATGCAGCTGCTGGATACCGGCGAAGTCCGGCAAGGTGACGACAAGGGCCGGCACACCACTACCACGCGGCATTTGATTGTTGCTCCGGGCGGAGGAGTGCTGATCGATACGCCGGGAATGCGCGAACTGCAATTGTGGGATGCGGCGGAAGGAATCGCGCAGGCGTTCGGCGAAATCGAAGAACTCGCAGCGAAATGCAAATTTCGCGATTGCACGCATGAAACCGAACCGGGATGTGCAGTACGCGCCGCGGTGGAAGCGGGCGAACTCGATGCGGCGCGGCTGGAGAGTTTTCATAAATTGGGCCGCGAAGAAAAACACGTTGCGGCGAAATTGGATGATGCGGTGCGTGCAGCGCAGACCAAGGAGTTGAAGAAAGTGATGAAGAGCCAGAATCAGCTTTATCGAAAGCGTGGGCGGTGAAGAACGATCGTTGCATAATCTCTGCTGAAGCGAGTCATCGCGGCTCCGGATCATTTGGTCGGTGGTTCCTACGTTGAGATCCTTCGGGTCCCGGTCGGAACCGGGACCCCTCAGGTTGACAGCGCATTTTCAAACGCGATTTCGGATTTAGAAGAAAATCACAACTCGCCGAGTTCGCGGCCGATGCCGGATTGTTTGAATCCGCCAAAGGGAGCTGCGGCGTCGAAGACGTCGTAGCAATTGACCCAGACGGTTCCGGCGCGAACGCCGTCGGCGATGGCGTGAGCCTTGGTGATGTCCTGGGTCCAGACGGCGGCGGCCAGGCCATAGATATTCTTGTTGGCGCGATTGACGACTTCATCGATGTCCTTGAATTTAAGGATGGACATGACCGGGCCGAAAATTTCCTCTTGCGCGATTTTCATGTTGTCCTGCACGTCAGCGAAAACAGTCGGCTCGATGAAATAGCCTTTGCTGCCAACGCGATTTCCACCTGCCAGCAGTTTCGCTTTTTCGGATTTGCCTGATTCGATGTAGCCCATCACTTTGTCGAACTGATCCTGATCCACTTGTGGGCCTTGCTCGGTATTTTTGTCGAAGGGGTTTCCGACAGTGCGCTTTTTGGCACGAGCGACGGATTTTTCGACGAATTCGTCGTAGCACTTTTCTTCGACGAAAGTGCGCGAGCCGGCGCAGCAGCACTGGCCCTGATTGAAGAAGAGGGCGAAGTGCGAGCCCTCGATAGCTTGGTCAAGATTGGAGTCGGCAAAAACGATGTTGGGACTCTTGCCGCCAAGTTCAAGGGTGACACGCTTGAGGTTGGTGTCCGCGGCGTTTCGCATGATCAGTTTTCCGACTTCGGTCGAGCCGGTGAAGGCGACTTTGTCCACGTCCATGTGGCGCGCGAGCGATGCGCCAGCGGTGGGACCGTAGCCGGGAAGAAGATTGACGACGCCTTCGGGAAAACCGGCTTCGAGAATAAGTTCGCCGACGCGAAGAGCGGAGAGCGGAGTTTGTTCCGCAGGCTTCATGACGACGGTGCAACCTGTGGCGAGAGCAGGACCGAGTTTCCACGCCTGCATCAATAGTGGGAAGTTCCACGGAATGATTTGGCCGACAACGCCGACCGGTTCGTGCTTGGTGTAGCAGAAATATTTGCCCTGCACGGGAATAGTCTTGCCGTGATTCTTGTCGGCCCAGCCGGCGAAGTAGCGGTAGCAAGCGATGGTGAGCGGAAGATCGGCAGCGCGCGCTACGGAGTAGGGCTTGCCGTTATCGAGGGCTTCGAGCTGCGCGAGTTCGTCAGCGTGCTTTTCGATGAGGTCGGCGAGTTTGTTCATCAGGACGCCGCGCTGGGCTGCGGTGAGCTTTTTGCGCCAGGGGCCGTGATCGAATGCGGCGCGAGCGGCAATGACGGCTTTGTCCACATCGGCGGCATCGGCTTCAGCGACTTTGGTGATGACTTCTCCGGTGGCTGGGTTGAGGGTTGGGAAGGTTTTGCCGGAGGCGGAGTCTACCCATTTGTTGTTGATGAGCAGCTTGGTTGCGGAGACTTTTACAGTTGGTTCAAAGACGGTTGTGGCAGTAGCCATGGTTAATTCCTCCCTAAGTGGGGAAGCGTACTCCGGTGGGGAGAGGGAAGCAATATCGGGAAGTACGGGAGGTAGATGAGGTAAAGGAACTTGAGGATATCGAGGCACGGCGTTTCCAAAATGGGAATCGTAGTTTTGCGAGAAGGGGGTGTACCGAAGCGCCGGAATCGACGTTAATCAGTTTTTTCTGGCGCTGGCTGCCGCAACATCGGCTTCTCGTAGTGAATTGTGAAGGTTCAGCACGTACCACTGCCCGTGCTCTCGCCTGCACATGGACATCCCGTGCCCGACCACGTGCTCTTGCGGCGCTTCGATCTCATACTCATACGAATACCAGAGCGCGTCTCCAAAATTCTTTACGTCCTGCAGCTTCATCCTGTAGCAGAGATTGGGCGCGTATTTCATGTACCGCCCTTGCAGATAGGCAACCGACTGTTTCCGCCCGTGATACTCGCCGTCGGGAGTGTACAGAACGATTTCCGGATCGAAGCATTCTTCCAGCACTTTCGCGTTGCCCTTCTCGAATGCCTCCGCGCACTGGTGCATCTCGGACTCCATCTGCGCGTACATGACTCGCGCATCGCTGGATTCTGGCCGCATGGAGGCCACCTGCCGTCGCAAATCGATGGTCACTCCCATTTTGTCCAAGAGATCGACGCCGAGGATTCCGTCAATGCGCATTCCGCAAGCTTTCCCGATTGGACTCAAATCAATGGCTGGCAGTTTTAGACCGCGTATACGATGGCTCCCAAGATTCAGTTCCGGTAGGCGCACTTCCCGTGCGCTGGTCGCAGCCGTCCCGCTCCAGGACGTCACTTGAATCTCTTTCGATCGCCCTGAGGTGAAGGTGCCCAGATTCAAAATTGTGGTCGCTCCGGTGTCAAGCAGGAAGCGCATCTGTGCGCCGTCGATGCTTACCCGCACCACGGGCAAGACGTCGCACCTCTCGATGGGAATCTCGTCGAAACTCGCGGTCGCCTGCCCGGCGGTTTTCTCTTGAGCTTGGGCAAGCTGAATGGCGTTGAACGACAGCAACGCAATTAGCGCGCAGATCCGTAGGAATCTGCCTGGTACTTTCATTTGACACCCACCTGGTCTGCCTATTCGGATGCCTTCCAGACATTCACGTTACTTCCTTTTCCCCAACTTTCACGTCATTTTCATAGCTGGTCGCGGGAAAGAGCCTGTGGCCGAGGTAATCGGGCATCTCTAACAATGTCGGCTCTGTCAAATCCCTTTTTGAGCGCACTTCTCCCTTCACTCCGAAGAGTGGTCTTCCTTGTTCTTCTATGGCGCTCGCTTCGACGACCACGGCTCGCTCATAATCTTTCGGTCGGCTTCAGTCCGACCCAAACATCTCTTCGATCCGTACTTCGACCATGATTAGTAATTCAAATTCCTTTGTAGGGAGCGGGACGCCCAATCAAGTGGACGGCGCTCTAGTTCACGCCATGTCCGATTCCGAGCTGTCCCGCGTACGAACCGAACTCTAAAGACTGCGAATACTCACAACCATTCCGCCACATCCAGTACAACCGAACCGCCAGCCTGCGGCCCATGGCTACCTTGACGGGCACCTGCGCGGGGCGCTGCGGAGTTCGATTTCGGCACCATCGGCGGGGCTGGGCGCCCCGAAGCAAATTAAGTAAGAAGGGCGCAATATATTGCGCCCCTACACGAAGAGAAACGCGCGAAAACGAGAGGGATTAGGCGAAAAGGGGGAAGGACGGTCACGGCATGCCTTGACCCTGCGGGAAAGTGTTTGCGGCGTCGCTGTCAGTCCGCATCTTCGGTTTCCTTAATGTAACGATACAGATTCCGCGTCGGCAAAGTTAAGCAGCACTCCATCCTCATCCGATTTCACGTAGTCGTCGTACTGATGCTTCTTATACGCAGCATTCACCAGCAGGAAGTCTTTGCTGGGTTCAGAGTCCGAGACAATTCCGTAGCTGCGCAGTTCGCCGGCGTAGAACCCGCCATCCTGTTTCATTTTCACTTCGACAAACGTCCGCTCGTCCCGTGGACGATCCCGGAGGGCCACATACCACACAGGAGCCTGTTCCAGAAAGGTGCGGACCCTTAAACGAACTAGGAACGGTCGAAGGAATGGGTTGTCAGCCGCCCACGCGCCGATCCGGCCGTCGCGTTCGGCAGAAGCTCGCAGCACTCCGAGAATGGCCCCCAGCAAGAGACTCGCGGCGTAATAGCTGGTAACGAGGTAGCGGTGTCGCCACATCCACTGAGGTAGTTGCTCCTGAGAGATGGCCGCTCCGAAACTGGTAGGCGTGGAGCTGCGAAACGCACCCAGCATGAGTCTGCGAACAGAACTGCGTGAACCACGACGCCATTGAAAATGTAATTTCTGGTCTCTTCTAAGACGCTCAGGTTGCGGAGCGTACGCGGAACAAGACGGGAACGCGCCTGATGCGCGAGGAAACCAGGGATGACCGCGAGAAGGAATATAAGCAGTCCAGTAACGTCGAAGGTCATGGACGACTACGCTATCAAAAATCTCTGCTGGATGAATCAATCGCCTACTTCTTACCGTTGCTACCGTTCGAGCCGGTTTGCGACGGCTTTCGCCCGACGATAAAGGGATTGGGGGCGGGATTCTTTGGGTTTGAGGTCGGGAGGGTGTTAATGCTCCTCTTCAGATCTTCGCTCGACGAGCGGTTGTCAGCACGTTGTTCGGTAAGCCGCTTTGTACTCATAGAACCTTCCCTCTAAACCCAACATAACACGTAGTGCGGGCGGTTTCGATGATTTAGGACAGCCACGGCGTTGGAGGGTGGGCCTTTGTCGGAGCCCTTCGAGGCTCAGGGTGAACTAGAGCTCTGACTTCCAACTGAGTGAGCAAGTTGACGATTACTCTAGCGGTTCGAAGTGCGGGGATTGCACGCCCAGTGCGGCGAACGCCTCGTTCAGAGTACGTACAACGTGTAATAACGGCCGCGTACGTTCGCCCGTGATCTGGAACATGCGAGCTAGACCAAACTGAAGATCACTTGGGGCGACGACAACGCGAGGCTGCTTGGTCGCGTCGCCGATGGGTTCGCGATTTGCCAACTGTCTGAGAAATTCAGTGGATAGCGCGACCTCAGTAACGGGTGAGAAGTCTATGATACCCATCTGGGCAACGGTAGAGGCCCAATTCCTTTGGGCCGCGTCGTAAGCCTCTGTATACACTTTATCCGTGAGCTGGCCCGCAAACCGGAGCAGCAAGATTTTGTTCACTGGGTCAAACTCAAATCGGTAACCCATTAAAAGAGGCTTCCTTTTGACTTTGAAAACTGAACGGGCGGACCCGGGCTTTCCAGAATACGGCAGTAACCAACAGTAGGCATCTAGCGTGAGAACTATTGGGCTTGCAGGACTTGCTTGCCCTTTTCGGTGATGACGGTTGGTTGTGGTCCCTTGCCAGTTAGGGGCAATTCGATTCCGATGTAGCCCCATAGGTAGAGTTCTGTGATGGTGGGTTTGTTTAGTTTCTTACCATCAGCGAAGGCTCGTAAGAACCATTTTGCCTGGTCTATGTCCATAGGAAGGCTCCCGCACAAAAGGTGACGGCAGCGAGAGGAGCATTTGTCTCGCCAAAAAGAGGCAGAAGGTAAGCGCAGGATTTACTTGGGCTTACGCCGTGAGCATTGGAAAAGAGCTGCCAAGCGTCAACAATTGGTTACGCGAGAGACCCATTGCTGAAGCTTGGCACTGCTTGCAAACGGCCGATTTGAGAAAAAAGGAGACAGCTGAGGTCGGGGTAGGTTGCGACATATTGTCCTTCTCTACGCATGAAGGCAGACATGGAGACTGGTCGGCATTGCTTCTCCCCATCGCCATCTGCGGCACCGGTATGAGGGTGCAGAGTAGTGGCGGGATCAGCCGGGAGCCCCGAGCCGCGAGCGGGTGCCGGTAACAAGGTTCAGTTCTGATTGGTTTTTTCGGTGTTTGAGGAGAGGTCGTTCAGCTTCTCGAGTCTGGCCAACTGCTCGCGTACCTGAACCGCGTCTTGGGCGTGCGGGAGCATCTCGAGGTAGATTTTTGTCTCGGCGATTGCGGTGGAGAAGTCATTTTTTCGAGCGAATATCTGAGCGAGCAAGAGATGAAGCCTTGGATAACGCGGGCGCACATCGAGGCGTTCAGCCTTGAGGCCGCTCTTTTCCGCATCGAGGAACCTGTTGAGATTGAAATTCGCGGCGGAGTTAAAGAAATAAGCCTGAGCGTAATCCACTGAATCAAGATCGAGAATGTAACCGGTGATGTCGGCATATTTTAGTGGGTCGAGTTCGAGAACGTGATTGGTGAGGTCAAGAACCTGTGGCCAGTCATTGGCTTCGAAGGCGAAGGATGCGAGGGAAAGATAGGGCGGCAGGAACTTGCTATCGATGGAGGTAGCGCGGGTAAAATCCGTTTGCGCTGACTCCTCTTGACCCTGCTTCTGGACGATAAGGCCGAGCTGGTACCAAGCGCTGGCGTACTTCGGATAGATCGCGACGGCCTTTTCAAAATGTTGGCGGGCGTCGTCAAGGCGGCCCTTGCGCGCGGCTTCGATGCCGTTCTCGTATGACTTCCGGGCATCTTTCGGCGCCTGGTAGGGAGTGGCGCTTAGCGTCAAGCCCTTGGCCTTTGCGGTACGATGTACGGTGATGGAGCCGACGTCAATGCTGCTGCTGATGGGGGTAAGTTCCACCAGGTTGATGATATTGGAGCGAAAACCAGCAACCGAGGCGCGAAGCTCGCAAGTTGACAGGTCGCGGCGAGGAATTCCGATGCCCAAGGTGTCTCTGGACTGGCCAATTTGTGTGGATCCTTCGCCGGTAGCGTCGACGTAAGTGTCGGTCCTCGAGCCTAAATCCATAGAGAAGTCGCCGCGGTTATTTGCGTGAACTTGCTGAAGGACTCTGGAATTGCAGACCCGCTCAACCATGGCATCGTTTGGAACAGGCGTGCCGTCATCGGTAGCGACGCGGCCTGAGAGATACATCACGTAGGTGTCGGTGGGTTGACTTGGTGAGGTGTTTAGGGGACGGGGAGCGGAGTTACGGCCGGGCGAAGAAGGTGGACCGGAGGAAGGCGGCGGAGCAGGAGCCGGGGGCTTCTGCGCCAATACGATTGATGGCAGAAGTGCGGCAGCCAGCGCCAACTGGACGAAGATGCGAATGGGTATGTTCATAGCGCTTTTCCTGGGGTGGGAACGTCGCTGCCGGAACTGTAGTGTGCGGAGTAGAGCAAGTCAAGGCCTCTGAGCTGAGTAAGAATCACGGAAGAGCGTGGCGGTTGCACGGCAGCAACGAAGCCGAAGGAATAGTGCTTTGGAGCGGGGCGGCGCCCGGATGGCGAAGACAACTCGAAAGTGAAGGAAAGGCGGAGCGGACTTGGCGTAATATAGAAGAGGTACTATGAAATTTATCCCTAGCGCCCGAAGAAGCCGAAGGCCGACGGGGTCGCAAAGGCCGCTTTCTTAGAGGGTTGCAGGGTCTGATTTCGGCACTCCAACTGCATCTCTTAACCTGCCAAGCACCTCATTCCATCTCGTCCCGGAAAGCGGAGGCAGTGGCCTCCGAGTACAGGGATTGGAGATCGCTGGCAAGTCCAATCCACAAAAAACTAGTCTGCACGGGCTGTGAGCGGTCTGGGTGTGGCTCATGGCGCGCACACCAAATGGCGAGGCGAGGATGAATCCGTCCATTTTGCTAGTGGATGTGGCAACGGCAAATCGGGAAGAGCTACGGTCGTTTTTGAGAGGGCAAAAATTCGAAGTGGAAATCGCGGCCGATGGGGAATCGGCGGTCAGATGGTGCGCGGCGATGCAGCCGGACCTGGTGCTGATTTACGATCGGCTGGCGGATCTCTGCGGTCTGGAAATTTGCCGACGGCTCAAGAAGGATCCCGCAAATCAACTAATGCAAATCGTTTTACTAAGATCCTCACTGAGTCAATGGGACGTTCACAGCGGACAAGAAGCCGGGGCAACGGATATTTGGGCGAACCCTCCGTCACCATGGGACGCGTTGCAGCGCATTCAGACATTGTTGCGCTTAAAAATGTACATGGACGAACAGGCGAAAACGGGGGTGATTGCGCTGGCTCGGAGCATTGACTCAAATAAGAATATGCGAAACGGGCACTCGGAGCATTTGGCGGGTTACGCAGAGCAGTTGGGGAAAAGCTTCGGTTTTGGCGAAGAGGACTTACAGGAGCTGCGAATCGCATGCTGGCTTCATGACGTAGGGAAAATTTCCATACCGGAAAGTATTCTTCTGAAGCCCGGACCGTTGAATGAGGCGGAAACAAAAATCATGCGGGAGCATCCGGCGATTGGAGAGAAAATCTGCGCGCCGCTGAAGTCGTTTCGGAGTATTTTGCAGGTGATACGGCACCACCATGAAAAAATGGACGGCAGCGGTTACCCGGACGGGCTGAGCGGAGAAGCGATTCCGCTAAAGGCCAGGATTCTGCAAGTTGCAGATATTTACGACGCGTTGACCACTGAACGTCCTTACCGGGGAGCTATGTCGCATGGCGATGCGTTGGATACGCTTTTCGAGGAAGCCGAGAAAGGCTGGCTGGATACAACCGTCGTGATGAAGTTCTCGCGGGTGTGCAGTTGTTACCAATACTTCCCGATGAGGGAGCGATCGATGTTGGCCGCCTACTACGGATAACGGCTGGGTCCTGCCTTTCCGCAAACTAGAAAATTAAAAGCAAATAAAACAAATTGGTCGCTAAACGTCGTTTTTGTGGAAGCGATCGATGAGATTGGCACAGGCGCGAACAGTGATGGCCATCATGGTGAGTGTGGGATTTTGGCAGGCGGAGGAGACGAAGCTGGCGCCGTCCATGACGAAGACGTTCCTGACGTCGTGAGCCTGATTGAACGGAGTGAGCACGGATTTTCTCGGATCGGTGCCCATGCGCGCGGTGCCTAGTTCGTGGATGGCCATGCCGGGCATTTCAACGTTGGACTGAACCTTGATGTCTTTGGCGCCGGTCGCTTCGAGCATTTCAGCGGCGGTGGCGGCGGTTCCCCATGGGTCATGTTGATGCGCAGAGCGGGAATACCCCAGGCGTCTTTGAGAGTGGGATCGATTTCGATGAAGTTGTCCCAGCGGGCGAGGGACTCGCCGAACGCGCCGAGATTGATATCGTAGACGCCTTCCTTCACGGTTTTCTTAAAAGATGTGCCATAGCCTTCGGCGTTGAAGTTGAAGTCGGTGTCGGCACCGCCCTGGAAACCGTAGCCTCGAATGAAGCGAGGGTGCTTGGCGCTGGACGGAGTGTTGCGGAAGCGCGGAACGTAAATTCCGTTGGGGCGCTGAGGTTCGTTGGCGCTAGGCGGAATTTTGAGTTCGGGCAAACGGCCGGATGCGCCGCCGCCAACGACGTGGTCCATTAAATAATGGCCAAGCGCGCCGCTGGAGTTGGCGAGGCCGTTGGGATACTCGCCGGTGGAAGAGTTGAGAAGAATGCGAGTGGATTCGAGAGCCTGCGCGCAGAGGATGACCGACTTGCCGCGAACTTCCTTGACCTGGCGGGTGGGGCGATCGACGTAGGTGACGCTGCGGGCTCTGTTGGAGGCGTTGTCCATGTCGATGTGGCTGACAACGGCATTGGTGATGAGAGTGCAGTTTCCGGACTTGAGAGCGTCTTTGACGGTGGTGAACGGGCTGCTGAAATAAGAGAAGGTGGAGCAGCCGCGTTCGCAGGGGCCGCAGTAATGGCATGCGGCGCGTCCGTTGTGAACTTGAGTGAGAACAGCGGCGCGACCGATGGTGACGGTGTGGCCGAATCGGGCTTTGACCCGTTCACGCATCAGAATTTCGCCGCAACTCATTTTCATCGGCGGGAGGAACTGGCCGTCGGGCAACATCGGGTTGCCTTCGGCGGCACCGGTGATGCCAACGTATTTTTCGACGATGTCGTAGAAGGGAGCGAGATCGGCGTAAGAGAAAGGCCAGTCGTCGCCGTAGCCGTCGCGGCTGGCGGCTTTGAAGTCAGTGTCGCTGAGGCGATAGCTTTGGCGTCCCCAGACGAGGGAGCGTCCGCCGAGAATGCGCAGACGTTGCCAGGTGAATGGTTTGCCGGCGGGCGTGCTGTAGGGATTTTCCAGATCGTTGACGAACCACTCGTAGTTGTACTCCATACAGGCGTAACACTGTTTCTGTATGGGACGAGTGCGCGCGACTTCGGGCGAGTGGTCGCGGTACTTGAGTTTGTAGCTCGGCATGTGCTCGGTGAATTCGTTCGGGGTGACCGCGCGGCCAGCTTCGAGCAGAGCGACCTTGAGGCCGGCTTCGGAGAGTTGCTTGGCGGCCCAGCCCCCGGTGGCGCCGGAGCCGACGACGATGGCGTCGTAGGTTTGCTGAAGAGGATCGTCGGAGGTGCGATTGGGTGACAAATTAAATGATGGCGAATAGAGGCTGGTCATTTGTGGTTCCCTTCAGGATGTTCGCACCCTTGATAGGGGCCGTGGGCAAACGCGCCGTCCCAGCCGAGTTCGCGCTGGCCGATTTGCGAGTTGTAATAGGCGCCGGCGATTTGCTGCTTTAGTTTTTCGAAGTGTCCGTGGCCGATATCAGGAGCGGCGCCTTCGCCGGTCCAATTGCTGCCGGCGCGAGGATAGGCGAGAGCGTGCAGCAGGTCGTCCTGTTCATCGCGCTTGAGGTAGCGGAAGGCGGCTTTGTAGCGGCGTATGCTTTCGCCATCGAAGTAGCCGAGGCTGTCGAGGAAAGCGCGCTGGCGATCGTGGGTTTCGGCGGCGAGGACCAGGTCGATGAAGCGGTTGGCGAGGGCTTCCTTGGCACCGGGACTATCAGTGGCGGGG
>WNFM01329701.1_pt4 | contig 11127 bp, 5 predicted proteins | sample 5400271 | NCBI WGS metagenome assembly WNFM01 (sample SAMN13153352, study PRJNA577476) | soil metagenome | isolation source: 60 cm saprolite on Douglas fir-dominated hillslope | place: USA:California | collected 2013-09-17 | reverse complement strand
CTCTGGAAGCTGAAGCTCGAGAGCACGCCGCGCGCGATGCACAACCTGTTCGCCCCGCTCGTCGCCGAGAAGGTCAACACGGCCCAGGGCGTCCGCGAGATTGGCATCGTCGCCGGCGTGAGCGACGATATGTTCGGCATCGACCTCACGACGGGCCAGCAGCTGTGGCACACGCATTTCGACGGTGGCCCGAATCCGCCGCCGCCCTCCAATGACACCCTGTGCCCCGCCGGGCAGACCGCGGTGCCGACGATGGCCCAGGCCGCTCCGGGCAAGTACACCGTCTATGCCGTGTCGTGGGATGGACGCCTGCGCCAGCTCGACGCCGCGGACGGCCGGGACGCCGCACCGCCGGAAAAGTTCGTGCCTGGCGGCGGGAAGCCCTACGCCCTGAACCTGCACAACGGCGTCATCTATACCGCGACTGCGCAGGGCTGCGGCGGGCTGACCAACGCGTTCTATGCCTTCGATCTCGCCAGCCGCCGCGCCAGCGCGTTCATTCCCGCCGGCGGCGGCCTGTGGGGTCGCCGCGGCGCGTCTATCTCTCCCGACGGGACGGTGTACCTCGGCACCGGCGACGGGCAGTTCGATCCCTCCAACCGGCGTCTCGGCAACGGCATCGTCGGCGTGAAGCTGGATGCGGGCAAGCAACTGCAGCTCACGGACTTCTTCGGCGCGCCGAACGCCAACTGGCTCTGGCGCCGCGACCTCGACGTCAACACGACGCCGGTCCTCTTCGACTATCGCGGCCGCAAATTCCTCGTGGGCACGAGCAAGGAATGCCGTCTCTGGCTCCTGGATCGCGAATCGCTCGGCGGCGAAGATCACCGCACCACGCTCCACTCCACGCCGCTCATCTGCAACGACGCGCAGGCGTTCGACGGGCGCGGCGTGTGGGGCTCGCTGAGCGCGTGGCAGGATGCCGCGGGCACGCAGTGGGTCCTCGTGCCGTTCTGGGGCCCGGTGAGCAAACAATTCAAGGCGCCGATCGAACAGGCGCGCCCCACGGGCGGCGGCGTCGCCGCGTTCAAGCTCGTCGAGCGTGCCGGGAAGTGGCACCTGGCCCCGGCGTGGCTGTCGCGCGACATGGATCTCGCCGAGGAAACCGTCATCGCGAACGGTGTGGTGTTCGCGTATGCGGCCGGCGAAGACGCGTCGCAGGTCGTGCCGGACGCCGCCTGGAACGAGCCGGGCGGGCCGAAGTACGGCGGCGGGCTCAGCTCCGGTCCGGCCCGTCGCGTCCCGACCTCACGCAAGGCCGCGCTGTATGCGCTTGACGGACAGACCGGAAAAGAGCTGTGGTCGAGCGGCAACCAGATCGAATCGTGGAATCATTTCAGCGGCCTGACGGTCGCCAACGGCCGCGCCTACATCGCGACGTATGACGGTGTCCTGTATTGCTTCGGTGTGAAGCAGTAGCCAGCTTCCAGTTACCAGCTTCCCGTTACCAGTCACATGTTCAATAAAAGCCGGATATTGAGAACTGCGACGCCGTTCACAGTGCTGCTCCTTGCGGCAACCGTGCACGGCCAAGTCGGGCGTGGTACGACCGAGTGGCCGACCGCGGGCGCCGACGCGCAGCGGACGTTCTGGATTCGCACCGACCCGAAGATCGCCGTCGCGTCCATGTCGCAGCCGGGGTTCGAGTTGCAGTGGAGCGCGAAGCTGGATAACCGGACGCGCGGGGTGAACGGTCTGGCGCACGGCGTCACCGCGAACGGCGTCACGCTCTTCGTGCCAATGTCGGTCGTCGCGGGCAGTTCGAACAACGTCTACGCGCTCGACAACGACACCGGCTACGTCGTCTGGCAGCGGCACTTCGATGCCGCGCTCCCGGCCGCAACGGCGCAGTGCCCCGGCGGCATGACGGCCGGCGCGACGCGGATCGTGCCGCTCGTCCCGCCGCCGATCACGATACCGGCCGGCGGCGGCGCCGGCCGCGCCGCGCAGGCGTATCGCAGCGTCATCGGCGAGCCCGGCCAGGGCGTGCCGCTCGAGGCGCGCGGCCGAGGCCCCGGTGGACCTCCAGCAGGAGGGGGCGCTCCCGGAGCGGCGGCCGGGACGCCGGCCGGTACGGCCCCGCCGGGCGCACCCGGCGCGGGTGCGCCGCAGCGCGGAGCCGACCCCGCCGGCCCCGCTCCGGGACGCGGACAAGGCGGCGGCGGCGGGCGCGGTACGCAAGGACCCGGAATTCCCGGCGCGCCGCCAGACGTGACCGGACGCGGCGGCTTCGGCCGTCCCTCCGGCGTCGTCTACGCCGTGTCGAGCGACGGTATCCTGCACGTGCTCGGCCTGCCGTCAGGCAAGGACATCCAGCGTCCCGCGGAATTCGTCCCCGCCAACGCACGGTGGTCCGACACCATCGCGGTGAACACGACGCTCTACGCCACGACGACGGGCAACTGCGGCGGCGCGCCGAACGGCGTCTGGGCGATCGATCTGGAGAGCGAGGGCAGGCCGGTCGTGTCGTGGAAGAGCAACGGCGGCCCGATCGTCGGGCGGCTCGCGTTCGCGAGTGATGGCACGGTCGTCGCGGCGATCGGTCCCGGTACCGCGACCGGCGACGGCAAGGTCAATGCGATCGTGGCGCTCGATCCCAAGACCCTGGAGGTGAAAGACTGGTTCGCGCAGTCCGGCGTGGAATTCGTGACGGGCCCGACCGTCTTCAAGCACGACGATCGCGACATCGTCGCGGCCGCCACAAAGGACGGACGCGTCCTTCTTCTGAACGCGGCGTCCCTCGGCGGTTCGAATCACGCGACGCCGCTGCACGCTTCGACCGCGCTCAGCGCAGGCGCGTCCACGCCGGCGATCGGGGCATCGATTGCGGGAATTGCGGGCAACGCACTGGCGACCTGGCAGGAACTGACGATCACCCCGCCGCCGCCCGCGCCGTCAACGACCACCGCGGCCGCGCAGCCACCCGCTGGCCCCCTCGCGGCGCCGCCGCAACCAACCGTGACCTACGGCACGCGCTGGCTCCTTGCCCCGATCGCCAACGGTGTCGTCGCCCTCAAGGTTGTCGAGCCAGGCGGATCCCTGGCGCTCGAGCGCGGTTGGACGGCGCAGAACGTCACGGCTCCAGAGACGCCGATCGTCGTCAACGGCGTCGTGTTCGCGCTCGCGACCGGGCGTCCATCGACGCCGGCCGGACACGGTACGCCGGCGGTCCTCTACGCGTACGAAGGCACGACCGGGAAGGCGTTGTGGAACAGCAAGGGAGCGATGACGACGTTCGCGTCGCCTGGGAGCTTCTGGAGCGCGATGAGCCAGGTCTACGTCGGCACGAACGACGGCTCGCTGCACGCGTTCGGCTTCCCCGACGAGCGGCGATAACACGAGTGAGCGCAGCGAACGAGCCACGCGAACGGAGCGGGGCTCGGGGCCCCCGCGAGTGAGGGTGTAGGGGGATCGGGCGGGCGAAGCCCCGGACAAAACTAGAAACAGACGAGGCGATCGCGCCGGTCGTCGATTTTCTTGAACGGCAGGCCCGGGACTTTCTTCAGGTCGTCGAGCGTCTTGCACGGGCCCTTCGTGTTTCGATAGGCAATCCAAATCGCCGCTTCCTTGCGTAGCAGCGCCGCGACGCTCTCGAGCTCTATCGAGCTCGCGGTGTTCATGTTGATCGGCTTGGGCGCTTCGCCCTTGAAGTTGGTCGCCAGGTAGTCCGTAATCTGCTCGAGCTCGGCGTCGCTGGCGCGGGCGCCGAGGCCGACCATCTTGGCGACGACCCCGTCCCATCCCTCGCGGGTCAGCCGCAGCGAGGCCGACCGTTGCGGCTCGTGGCACTGCCCGCAGACTTTCACCGTCAGCTCCCTCGCGGCGCCCTCGGGCATCGTCGCCGCCATCGCGGCGATCTCCTCCGGAGTGAACGTACGGAGCGGAGCCGGAGCCTGCTGGGGCGTGGCCGTCGTCGTGGCGGTTGTCGTCTGTCCGGCCAGCACCATTGGCACCATTGGCACCATTAGCACGAGCACCCTTAGCACCTGTAGCACCGTTAGCACCCTTAGCACTATTTCATTCTACTTCTCGATCCCGAACCCAAACGCATAGAGCGTGCTGTCGGATCCGGGCACGAAGACCGTTCCCGCGCCGGCGCTGAGGCCTCCACGAATGGTCGAGGTGATCGCGCGGCCGCTCGTCCACAGCTGCTTCCCCGTCGCGGCGTCGAGCGCGTAGAGCACGCCCGGCACGGCCCGCGTTCCCGTCGACGCGCCGAAGAGCACCCCGTTGACGACCAGCGGCGGCAGCGGCGACGCGATGTCGGGAGACGTCCATCCAGTCCGGAACGACGCCTTCCCGCCTTCCTCGGTCAGCTTGAACGTGACGATGCCGCGCGGGGCGGATGAGGCGACCCAGCGGACGCCTCCGGCGTCAGTCCAGCTCGCGAGCGCGCCGATCTCGAAATCGGCCGGGCCGCCGCTGAAAAATGACGGGCTCGTCGCAACGGGCCCGCCGGCGAGCGACGCCGGATCGAAGAGGTAGATCCTGCCGCCGCCGGCGACGAGGACCGCGTCCTTGTCCTTCCACGTAAACACGAGCGGCGACGAGCTGAACGCGGCACCCGCAATCTTCGCCGCGCCCTTCTGCTTCAGCGTCTTCGGTTCGAGCGCGAACAGCGAGCTCGACTCGGCGGCGGTTCCGGCAGCCGTCGCAATGTAGACGGTGCCGTCCGGGCCAATGCCCGGACCCGCGGCGCCGGCTATCGTGGCTTCACCAACCTTGAACGCGGTGACCGGCCTCTGTGCGTCGGCGAGATCCATCGCCCACACCGCATCCGGCTGACTTCCGCAACTGTGTGTCGTCGCCGCGTAGGCGACCGCGCCGGCGTCGCCGCTCGCGATGATCAATCCCGTCGCGCGCGTGTTCGCGGGGATGAAGAGCGCCGGGGGCATACTGTCCCACCCGTTCTGCACGTTGAGCGCGTGCAGGAAGCCGTCGCTGCCGACCACGTAGGCCGCGTCGCCCCCGGGTTGGAATCCGCCGCCGCGTCCGCCACCGCCACCGCCGCTGCCAGGGCCACCCTGGCGCGCGCCGCCCGGCAGCGCGCCCGGCTGATTGCCGGCTGCGGCGGCCGCGGAACCCAGGGCAGCTCCTGCGGGTGCGCCCGCCGCACCAGGGGCGCCGGGCGCGCCAGGTGCCGCACCCGCGGCGCCGCGTCCGCCGGCGCGCTGCCCCGCGGTCGCGAGCGTCAGCGCCCCCTTGCCTGGTTCACCCACTCCTCCGCCGGACTGGGCACCACCGCCGCCGCCCCCTCCGCCGCGCCCGCCGGAAGCGGCCGGCGCGAACCGCGTCGGCCGCGAGAGCGCCGCGCTCAGACCCGCCGGGCATTCCGCGGTGCCGGCGGTGACCGGAGGCGGACTCGCCGTGTAGTTGACGTGGTACTTCCACAGCGTCGTGCCGACGTCGTAGTCAATCGCATGCACGGTCTCGGACTGCGTCGCGACGAACGCGATCGACTTGAAACCACGAAAACCGATGATGCGATCCAGTAGCACCGGCGCCGTCAGCGCGGTCGCGGCTTTCGGATCGTGCTCCAGCTTCAGTTTCCAGAGGAACTTGAAGGCGCCGAATTCCCCCGGCTTGACCATGGTCTGCGGGGAGATGCGTGGATCGTTCCGGACCCAGCCGGTACGTTGCGCGTCGAACGCACTCGTCGTCCATTCGCCGCCGCCGCGCCCACCCTGCGCACATAGCGCCATTCCCAGCGTGGCAATACCGACTGCCGTGCTACCGGCGAACAATCGATTCTGCTTCGTCATTTGGACGCTCGCTGCGGCTTCCAGTTTCCGGCTTCCAGTTTCCAGTTTCCAGCTTCCTGCCTCCGGCCTGACGCTTCCAGGTCCGAGCTGGCAGCTGGAAGCTGGGAGCTGGGGGCTGAGCCCTGTTTCACACCAAAGCAATAAAGCACGCCGTCATAGGTGCCGATGTAGACGCGGCCGTTCGCGACGGACAGGCCCGTGAAATGGTTCCACGACCCGGTTCGCCCGTCGAGCGCATACAGGATCGCGTGCGTCGACTCCTGAATGCGTCCCTCGGCGCCGCCGACGTGGCCCGGTTCCGCCCACCGCTGCGTCGTGCTCTCGCCGCTGCCGTAGCCGAACACGATGCCGTTCGCGATGACGGGTGGCTCCGCCATGTACATGTCGCGGGAGATCCACGCCGGCGTGAGCACGGGCTTACCCGCCTTGTTGTCTTCCATCTTGAACGCCGCGACCGCCCCGTAGACGACGGTGCCGTATTCGGTTGGCGCCCTGAACTGCGGATGCTTCGGCCCCCAGAACGGCGTCAGCACCCAGCGGGTCCGGTTCGCGTCTTCCCATGAGGCCAGCGCGCCCCAGACGCCCATCGTGAAATTCACTTCCTCGTTGCAGATGAGCGGCGTGCGGTACGCCGGCGTGCGATGGTCCTCGCCGCCGAGCATCGCCGTGTCGAGCAGCCAGATGCGGCATTCTTTGCTCGACGAGACGAGGTACTCCTTGCCCTTGTAATCGAAGATCGGAGACGACGCGCTGAAATCGAGATCCCGCTTGCGCATCCAGACCGCGTTGGACGGCGCGTACCAGTCCTTCAGCTCGAGCGCCTTCGTGCCCGGGGTCTGCTTGACGCCGATCATCGCCTGGCCGTAGATCTGCTGCTCGGGCAGGTAGTCGCCGTCGCCGCTGCCGGCGTAGACCGTGCCGTCCTTGCCGACCGACGGACCGGTGCGCGGCCACAACCCGCCGCTACCCGGCGCCCAGTTGCCGACTTTCTTCGTCTTGAGATCGAAAGCGTAGAAGTCGTTCGGGTTGCCGCCGCAGCCCTGCGCGGTCGAGGTGTAGATGACCCCGTTCACGAGGTTCAGCCCGTACGGTTTCCCGTTCGGCGGCACGAACAGCTGCGGCGGTTCGATCTCCTGTCCGGTCGCGACATCAAGCGTGCGCAGCCGGCCGTCCCACGACACCACATAGGCGACGTACTTGCCGGGCGTGCGCTCCTCCAGCACGGGGGTGGCGGTCAGGCCGCCCGGGCACAGCACGCTGCCGCCCCGGCCGGTCTGCGGCGGCTCCTGGAACGTGCTGTCGAACTTCCGCTTCCAGATCTGCTGCCCACTCGCGACGTCGATGCCGTAAACGTTGTCAGAGACGCCGGCCACGAACGCGATCTCCTTGTCGCCGGAGGGCGTGCTGGCATTGCCGGCGACGAGCGGCGGAAACAAATTGTGCATCTGCCGTGGCTGGTTGTCGGTCTGGACCTTCCACAACAGCTTCATGTCCTTGACGTTGTCTCTCGTCAGGATCGTCTCGTTGCGCTGCCAGGCGGTCCGCTGCGGATCGCCGCCGTCGGTGAGCCAGTCGGCCTTGCGTTTCGCCTGCGCGCCGGGAACGGCCGTCCATGCGGCGGCCGCGCACAGCGCGAGTGCCGCTGAGAAGAGTCGTCGGTTCATTCGTGTGTGCTCCGAAGGGGTGTCACGAGAGGCAGGAGCACTCGGGAGGTGGATGCTCCTGCCTTGTCACGAGTCGCGCCCTAGAACGTGAAGCGGGCCGCGAGCTGGATGCGGCGCGCGCTGTTGGTCGCGCCGGTCAGGCTGCCGAACGCCGCGTTGGTCTGCGCGCCGGTCTGGTAGTCGAACGTGGCCGTCGTGTTCACGTTGGTCCACTGGTTCGTGTTGAACGCGTTGTACAGCTCGGTGCGGATCTGCAGCTGCCTGCGGCTTGCGCCGAGCGGGATGTTCTTGAAGAGCGAGATGTCCCAGTTCATGAACCCGGGTCCGTGGAGCTCGTCGTTCAGCGCGTTCCCCAGCCGGAACTGATCCTTCGGCGGCCCGATGCACTCGGTCTTGAACTGCCGCGCGTACGTCCGCTCGCCTTTCGGCAGCGTCGGATCGCACAACATGTCGACGCGGCTGCCGCCGCCGTTGATCGAGCCCTGGCCGGTCAGCGTGCCGGTCGGCACGTTCGTGTAGTTGTACCCGAAGTTGCCATAGGACCCGCTGATGATCGACGTGACGCCAGACACCTGCCAGTTGTCGAAGAACACCTTCGCGAGGATGTTGTCCCAGTGCTTGCTGAGCTCCGGCACATCGTACGCGTAGTTGAAGGTCAGCGAGTGCGGACGGCGGCCGCTCGAGTTGTAGTTCCGCGCGCGGTTGTCCGAGATGAACGGATCGACCGTACCGAGGCCCTTGTTCACGATCTGGTAGGTATACGACGCGCCGAACGAGAGGCCGTTCGCCGAGCGGCGGCGAGTCACCGACACCTGCATCGAGTGGTAGTCGGAGTAGCCGAGGAAGTCGCGCTCGCGAATGCGGCCCCAGCCGCGGTACGGCCGCAACAGGTCGTCGGGCAGCGGCTGCGTGATGCCGCCGGAGACGTTGGTCGGATCGAGGCTCGACGCCTGGTAGGTATAGCCGTACGGCCGGCCGTTGATATCCACCTGGAGCAGCTGGTTGCGGGCGGCATTGCCGACGTAGGCGACGTCGGCGACGAGGCCCCAGCGGACGTCGCGCTGGACGCCGAGACTCCAGTTGTACACGACCGGCGGCTTGAACGTCGGGAAGTAGCGGACCTCGGTCGGCGTCGCGGTGAGCGGACTGGCCAGCAGATCGCGCACCGTCGTGTAGTTGGTCGTGTACGTGTTCAGGAGCGGCGGCAGCTCGATCAGATCGAGGATGTTGTCGTCGGAGAATCGATCGTAGAAAATGCCCGCGCCGCCGCGGACGGCGGTCCGGCCGTCGCCGGTCACGTCCCACGCGAACCCGAGGCGCGGCGCCAGCTTGATCGGCGGCGTCTTCAGCACCGTGTTCTGGTAGACCTGCATGCCGTTGGTGAAGGTGCCGGTGTTCGGCACGAGGCGTCCGAGGTAGACCAGCGGCAGGATCTCGCCCGTCAGCGGGTTCACCGCGCGGCGGCCCGACGAGGTGGTGATCGGCTGGAACAGCAGCGGCGCCTTCGATGCGTCGAACAGTGACGGCACCCACTGCGCGACCTTGTCGCCCGCACTCTGCGTCGGCTGGATGTAATAGAACCGCACGCCCGCGTCGATCGTGACATTGCGCCGCACTCTCCAGTTGTCCTGCGCGTACCACTCGACGTTGTAGAACAGCCCGTGCGCGCTCGGGTGGCCGTCCGACTCCTGGTAACTCGTCACCGCGCCGATGAGCGCGTTCGAGAGCCCGGTATTGGTATTGAGCGGATTCGATCCGTCGTTGTTGAAGCTGAACGACCCGTTGAAGCTCGAGCTGCGCTGCGCCGGACGGCGGGTCCGCTCCAGGAAGAAGCCCGCCTTCAGGTTGTGCGCCGACTTGATCTTCGTCACGTTGGTCGACACGTTGAACAGCTTGTTGTAGCCGAAGAACGGCCAGCGGCTTTCGACCCCGAAGGACGCATAGGTCGGGTTGCCGGATGCGGGCGTCGGCAGTCCGCCGCTGAACGTCGCCTGCGGCAGCACGTGATCGACATTGGCGTTCGGGAAGAACTGGGTCAGGCCCGGCAGCACCTTCGTCCGATCGTTCGCGGCCAGCGCCGCATCGTCGAACGCGCTGGTGTACTGGTGCGACCAGTTGATCCCCGCGGTCACTTCCGCGAACGTCGACGAGTTGAACGTGTGCAGCAGCGTACCGACGATGGCGCGCGTGTCGATCTCGTACTTGCTGGGATACTGCGGCCAGCCGCCGGACGAGCCGAGGAACGAGACGCCGCCCGCCCGCTTTTCATAGCCGTACTGCCCGCGCGCGTAGAACGTGGTCCGGGGGCCGACGTTCCAGTCCATGCGCAGCACCTGGTCGTTGCGCGGCCAGTCCTGCACCGTCTGGAACGTGTAGTTGTACTGGTTGTTCCCGCTCGGATCCGTCGCGTTCGGCAGCGGCATCAGGTTGAGCAGCGCCTGCGTAATGGGGTCGATGCGGCTCGACGGAATGACGTTGCCGGGGAAGCACGCGGTCCCGCCGGTCGTGCTGCTGCAGCTGCCGGCCAGGAGCGGATCGCGGATGAAAATCAGGCCGCCCTTGCTGTCGAGCGTCTGCGAGAAGTCCCCCGTGCGCTCCAGCGCGGTGGGCATGCGGCGCTGGTTCAGACCGCCGGGATCGGTCCGCCCCAGCAGATCCTGGGACCAGAAGAAGAACAACTTGTCGCGGCCGGCGTTGAATTTCGTTCCGGGGAAGAGGACCGGGCCGCCGATCGTCCAGGCCGTATTGTCGAACTTGTAGAGCGGGGGCGAGCACTGCGCCGTCTGTCCGAGCCCGCACTGCTGCTTGCGCTGGAACTCGTTCGCATTGAGCGACGTGTCGCGCTTGTAATAGGCCGCGCTGCCGTGGAAGTCTTTCGTCCCCGAGCGGGTCACGACCGTAATCGTCGCGCCGGAGCTGCGGCCGTACTCGGCCTGGAAGTTCGACGTCTGCACGCGGACCTCGCCGATCGAATCGAGCGCGGGCGCCTGGTAGTTGCCGCTGTTCGATCCCGTGTCCTTGTTGGTGATGCCGTCGTACGAGAAGTTGAAACCGCCCGATCGGCCGTTGATGGACAGCCCGCCCATGCTGCCCCACCCCGGGGCTTCGCGGTTGCTCGTGTCGATGACGCCCGGGAGGAGCTTGAGGTACGCCGCGAAATCGCGTCCCTTGACGGCGATGTCGTCGATTTGATCCCGGGTGACGAGACCCGAACGCGCCGCCGACGTGGTCTGCACGAGCGCGGCCTCCGCCTTGACGGACACCGTTTCGGTGAGGCTGCCGACCTCGAGCGCAATCGCCCGGAGGCCGACGCGCTCCGTCGCCCCGAGCGCGATGCCCTTCTGCTCGTAGGGCTTGAAGCCGTCCATCTTCACGGTGATGTCGTACGAGCCGGCCAGCAGATCCGGGAAGGCAAACGTGCCGTCAGCCCCAGTGATCACCTCGCGCGTCTGATTCGTGCCGGCGTTCTTGGCGACCACCGTAACGCCGGGCATGACGCCGCCGCCCGCATCGGTGATGGTTCCTGAGAGCTGGCCGGTGAGGCCTTGCGCGTGCAGGATCCCGACATTCGCGCCGAGTGCCGCGAGCAGCACCGACGCGAGGACGATTCGATGAACCCAACGTCCCACAAGCTCCTCCTTGACTACACGTACTTCCGGGACCGGTCCCGGCTTGAACGGTGCGGGGGAGGCTATGGCTGA
>WNFM01159762.1_pt1 | contig 11127 bp, 8 predicted proteins | sample 5400271 | NCBI WGS metagenome assembly WNFM01 (sample SAMN13153352, study PRJNA577476) | soil metagenome | isolation source: 60 cm saprolite on Douglas fir-dominated hillslope | place: USA:California | collected 2013-09-17 | reverse complement strand
GAAGGTGCCGGCAGTGATGCTGAAGCTGTTGATCCAGGTATTCGGATCCTTGTACAGGCCGAACGTCAGTCCGTTGACGATCTGCGTGGTGAGGCCGGTGTTGGTCACCAGCAATCCCCGCGGCGTGATGTAGTCGTTCGCGAACGTGACGTCGAAGAAGCCGTGGATGTCCAACGGCGGCGGCGCTGGCGGCGGCTGCAGCGGTTTCATTGGAGTGTAATCGGCGGCGGACGCTGCGAACGACGCGACCGCCAGGCTCAACGCGGCGCCAACACAAGCGGCCGCAACTGTCTTGAAGCTCATGACACTGTCCCCTCTTCTTCTCTTCCCCTGTTGCCCGATCCGCGGATGCTTAGCGCGTTGCACGCGGTTTCGAAACGTCAGATGCAAAATGCGATCTCTGAAAGCTGATCACTGTGACAATTCTGCAAAATCATACGCTTTACATGCTTCAAATTTAAGTTGATTGCTTAATTACGCAGCATCCCCTCGCACAAGTTTTGGTCCTTGATGAGAATTCGAGAGCGCAGCGATCACCTCGGACCAATTTTTTGACCCTACGGGGACAGGTAAACTCAGGCGCAGCCCGGTCAGCTCAGCCCTTTGACGGTGACCCCAAATTCTGCAGCCGAGTCTATAAGCCATCGCCAGAATGCGGCGGCATAACTTCGGAACACTGCGAATTCGTAGGTCGGCGCCTCATCGAGCTGCCACAGGTGGACACCGATGTGGCCCACGGTCGTGACCGCGGCATCTCCTGCCGCGAAGGCTCGCGCATTCAGATCGACCGGAACACCCTTGGCGAGTGCATCGCGCACTCTGGCTCCTGCAACTCGCACAACCGCACGACCATCAGACTGATCGCTAATCGAAGCGAGATTCGAAAGGTCGTGCCGGAGCAACCCCTCGAAGGAGCTCCCATCGCCGCCCTCGGCCACCGCGAGCCAATGCCCCGGCCCCGCCCACACCAAGGCCAGCGACCCCGACGCCGCGCGCCGCGGCCTCATGGGCAGGTCGAGCGCAAAGACGTCGCGAACGCGCTTCGCTAGAGCATCCTCCGCGCCCTTGCGCGCCATGACTGCCGCGAGCGCTAGATCGACGCGGTCCGATATCGAGACGCCAGGTTCGCCATTCGCAGCCCCATATCGACCGGGGATCGCGAATCCCTGGAGAGCGGAGTGCGGCGTGAGGTCGATCCTAGACACGAAATCGTTCTCCCTGCGGGTCGACGAAGCAAGGCGCGCAGATCTCGACTTCGACTTCGTTGTCACGGACTGGATCGACGGCCCGCACGTGCTCGCTGATACGTTCCGGCCCACGAGCCAACAATCCCAGGCCTATCCAATGTCTCAGCGTTGGTGAGAACGCGACGGACGTCATGACGCCTTGGTCGTTGTCGGAGTTCGCCGGAACGTCAACCGGTATGAAATGGGCACCGGCGCGAAGGCGTGCACTCCTATCCACTGGCTTGAAGCCAACCAAAGTGGCGCGGACGGAATCGAGCAGAGCGAGACGGTTCGACATGAGCCGACCGACATAGTCTTTCTTAGTCGACATCATCTTTGCGAGGCCGAGGTCCCGTGCCGTTGTGCGGCCATCGATCTCGTTGCCGGCCACATGCCCCTTCTCGATGCGCATGACGCCGAGCGTTTCGGTGCCATAGGGCGCGATACCGAAGCGCGCGCCGGCCTGCATCAGCGCCCGCGCGAGCGCGTCTCCAAACCGCGCGGCTACTGCGATTTCGTAGGCGAGTTCGCCTGAAAACGAGATGCGGAAGAGACGGGCCGGAACACCCCCCAAGACTGACAACTCGGCCACTGCCATGTATGGAAATGCCTCGTTCGAAATATCGAAAGGCGCATCGACGATGGCCGCGAGCGTTTCCCTTGCACGCGGACCAGCAACTGAAAATTGCGCCCACTGATCCGTCACGGAGATGAACTGCACGTCCAGTTCCGGCCAAAGCACCTGGTGGCAGAACTGCATGTGCTGAAATACTTTTGTGGCGTTCGCGGTGGTCGTCGTCATAACAAAGCGATCATCAGCAAGGCGCGAGGTCGTGCCGTCGTCCATGACAAACCCGTCCTCGCGCAGCATGACGCCATAGCGCGCCTTGCCGATCGAGAGCGTCGACCAGCCGTTGATGTAAAGGCGGTCGAGGAAAATCGCCGCATCGGGCCCCTGCACATCGATCTTGCCGAGCGTTGACACATCGCAGAAGCCGACGACAGATCGGACGGTCCGGACCTCGCGGTTCACCGTCTCCAGCCAGTCGCGTTCACCTGTGCGCGGGAAATACTGAGCGCGCAGCCACAGCCCGGTTTCGACAAAGACCGCATTCTGCTCCTCGGCCCAGGCGTGCGACGGCGTCAGCCGGAAAGGACGGAACTCCTTGCCGCGATGGTGCCCGGCAAAGGCACCGATCGCGACCGGCGTATAGGGCGGACGGAAGACGGTCGTGCCGGTGATGGGAATCGATCGATCGGTGATGCCAGCCATGATGGCAAGGCCGTTGACGTTGGCGGTCTTGCCCTGATCGGTCGCCATTCCAAGCGTGGTATAGCGCTTCAAATGCTCGACGGATCGGAATCCCTCGCGTTCGGCGAGGACGACATCGTCGAACGTCACGTCATTCTGCAAATCGACGAAGGCCTTGCCCTTCGAGCCGGCGACATGCCACAGCGGCGTTACCGCGGACGCGTCGGGGTCAGCCTTCGGCCGGTCGATCGCCTTTGCGGCAAAGCCTGCCGCCTCCGCCGCTGCCGCGCCCATGCTCGCGCCATCCGCGACGCAAGCCGCGAGCGTCATCGTGCCCCTTGCAGCCCCCGCGACCATCAGGCCCTTCGGGAGAGTGCCCGGGACGAATGTACTAAGAGCCTCGTTCCATACCGGGCGGCCACCGAGATGGCAGCTCAGATGCACGACCGGGTCCCACCCACCGGACACTCCAAGCGCCTCGACATCTATGCGCTCAGTCCCGTGGGGAGACCGCACCGTAATCGCGCGCAAGGCCGTCCGGCCTTTGGTGGCGATCACCTGGCTGTCGGTCAGGATGCGCGTATCACGGGGGGCTCGTGCCGCGAGTTGCCGAGATACCCCTGGCCGGCTGTCGATGACCGCAGCGACGTCAATGCCGGCTTGTTCCAGATCGGATGCCGTGCGCCAGCCGTCGTCGGTGTTGGTGAAGATGGCGACGCGGCGGCCCGGCGCAACCGCAAACCGGTTGAGATAGGTGCGCATCGCCGAGGCCAGCATGATTCCGGGGCGATCGTTGCCGCCGAACACGAGCGGCCGCTCGATGGCACCAGCTGCGAGCACCGCACGCTTTGCAACGATCTTCCAGAACCGTTGACGTGGCTGATGAGGAGGTGGAACCGGCAGATGGTCGGCGACCCGCTCGAGAGCGGCATAGGTGCCACCGTCGTAGATGCCGATCACCGTGGTGCGCGGCATCAGGCGCACCTCGGGCAAGCTTGCGACTTCGTCAACGGCGCGCGCCGCCCAAACATGGCCGGGCGCGCCGTCGATCTTTTGGCGTTCGGCGAGCAACCGGCCGCCGAAGCGGAAATCCTCATCGCAGACAATGACGCGCGCGCCCGAGCGCGCTGCAGCGAGTGTCGCCGCCAAGCCTGTCGGGCCCGCGCCGATCACAAGCACGTCGCAGAATGCGTAGGCATGTTCGTAACGGTCCGGATCGCCGGCGCCGGCGGCGCGGCCCAAACCAGCGGCGCGGCGGATGATGGGCTCGTAGAGCTTCTCCCAGAAGCTCGATGGCCACATGAAGGTCTTGTAATAGAAACCGGCGACGAAGACCGGGCTCAGCAGCGAATTGATCGCCAGAACGTCGAATGCCAACGAGGGCCAGCGGTTCTGACTCAACGCATCGAGCCCCTCATAGAGCTCGATCGTGGTGGCTCTGGTGTTCGGCTCGCGCCGCGCACCGCAACGCAGCTCCACGAGCGCGTTTGGCTCCTCGGAGCCGGCGGTCAAAACGCCGCGGGGGCGATGATATTTGAAGCTCCGTCCGACAAGTCGAGTCCCGTTTGCGAGCAGCGCTGACGCAAGCGTATCCCCAGGGAAACCTGTGGCCTCGTCACCGTCGAAACGAAAACGAAGCGTCCGCGAGCGGTCGATCAGGCCCCCGCTCGGCAGGCGGAAGGGTTGACGGGGGCTCATGGGCCGGCATTCTCGTGGCGGACTTCCTTCGCCGATTCAACGGCCAAGATGTCGTGCGTGAGCGTATTTCGCGTGACCACGAGCCATGCGTGACAGCCGGCCACATGGTACCAGAACTCCCGGTGCGCGCCGGCCGTGTTGTCGCGCCGATACACATAAGCCGTAAATTGCCCAAGTGCGTCAGGCGCAATCGGGTCAGGACGCTTGAGCGCAGCGTCACCCAGATAGCCGAATTCACGCGAGTCACGGTCGCCGCAGTAAGGGCAACAGATTCGCATCGCAATCCCTCAATGGAGGTTGGGTTGCGCGCCCACACCCTTCTCATCGATGAGATGGCCGGTCGCGAAACGGTCGAGACGATAGGCGGCGGCAACCACATGAGGTTCATCCCGCGCGATAAGATGCGCAAAGCACCAGCCCGATGCGGGGGTTGCCTTGAAGCCGCCGTAACACCAGCCTGCGTTGAGATAGAGCCCATCGATCGGTGTGTGATCGATGATCGGTGAGCCGTCCATGGACATATCCACGACGCCACCCCATGAACGCAGGATTCGCAGGCGGCCGATCATCGGCATGACCGCCATCCCGCCCTCGCAGACATCCTCGACCGTCGGCAGATTGCCCCGCTGGGCGTAGGAATTGTAGCCGTCTATATCTCCGCCGAACACCAAGCCACCCTTGTCGGACTGGCTGATGTAGAAGTGTCCAGCGCCGAAGGTGATGACGTGGTCGATCAGCGGCTTCACACCTTCCGAGACGAACGCCTGCATCACGTGGCTCTCGATCGGCAAACGCAAGCCTGCCATCGCGGCTAGCCGCGAGCTGTTACCGGCGACGGCGAGCGCCACCTTGTCAGCGCGGATTGAGCCCCGCGTCGTCTCGAGACCGGCGACGCGGCCGTTGGAAATGCGAATGCCGGACACCTCGCAGTTCTGGACGATATCGACGCCGAGAGCATTCGCGGCTCTTGCGTAGCCCCAGACGACCGCGTCGTGCCGCGCCGTGCCGCCGCGCGGCTGCAGCAGCCCGCCGTGGATCGGAAAGCGCGCGTTGTCGAAGTCGAGATAGGGCACCAGTGCCCGTACTTTGTCCCGATTGAGCAGTTCCGCGTCGACGCCGTGAAGGCGCATAGCGTTGCCACGTCGGGCAAAAACGTCTCGCTGAACGTCTGAATGATAAAGATTCAGAACGCCGCGCTGGCTCACCATGGTGTTGTAGTTGAGATCCTGCTCGAGTCCTTCCCAGAGCTTCATCGACCATTCGTAGAACAGGATGTTCCGTGGAAGGAGATAATTCGAGCGGATGATGGTCGTATTCCGCCCTGCGTTGCCCGATCCGATCCAGCTTTTCTCGAGCACCGCGACATTCGTGATGCCATGCTCCTTCGCAAGGTAGTACGCGGTGGCGAGCCCGTGCCCACCACCCCCGATGATCACGACATCGTAGGATTCGCGCGGAGCGGCGTCACGCCATGCGGGCGTCCAGCTCATGTGGCCGGTGATCGCATTCCACGCCAGCGACAGAGCCGAGTAGCGCATCGTGATGATCCAGTCCCCGCAAGCTCAACAATCGAGCGTGGTATGCCGCTCCCACTCGGTGAGAGAGCGGGAATAGCCGTTCCAGTCGTCATGCTTCAGCTTGAGATACGATGCCAGGAACTCCTTGCCGAGCCCAGCTTCGAGCACCGACGATTTCTCCAGCGTGCGTAGCGCATCGAGCAGGTTCAACGGCAGGCGCTTGGCGCCCCGCGCCTTGTGGCCCTCGGTGTACATGTTGATGTCTGAGCGCTTGCCTGGGTCACGCTTGTTCTTGATGCCGTCAAGACCGGTGACCAATAGAGCGGCCTGCAGCAGATACGGATTGGCTGCGCCGTCGGCGAGGCGAAGCTCAAAACGTCCGGCCTCCGGGATACGAATCATGTGAGTCCGATTGTTGCCGGAATAAGTGACCATGTTCGGGGCCCAGGTCGCTCCGGACAAGGTGACCGGCGCGTTGATGCGCTTGTAGGAGTTCACTGTCGGATTGGTGATCGCACACAAAGCTTCCGCCGAGTGCATGACACCGCCAACGAAATGATAGGCGGTCCGCGAGAGACCGAGCTCACCCTTCGGATCATCGAAGACGTTCTTCTTGGTCTTGGTCGACCATAGCGAAGCATGCACGTGGCAACCGCTGCCGGTGAGATTGATGAAAGGCTTCGGCATGAAGGTCGCGCGCAGCCCGTGCTTCTCCGCGATCGACTTCACCATGTATTTGAAGAAGGCGTGCCGGTCGGCCGTCCGCAACGCGCTATCGTACTCCCAATTCATCTCGAATTGGCCGTTCGCATCCTCGTGATCGTTCTGGTACGGCTTCCACCCGATCGCGATCATGGCATCGCAAATTTCCGCGACCACTTCATAGCGACGCATCAGGGCTTGCTGATCGTAACAAGGCTTGGATTGCTGATCGGCGGCGTCGGAAATGGCCTTGCCGTCCGGCGTGATCATGAAGTACTCGCATTCGACGCCGGTCCTCAGCTCGTAGCCTTCCTTTGCCGCGGTTGCGACCACCCGCTTGAGCACTTGCCGCGGATTCTGGGTGACCTCCTTTCCGTCCATGACAAGATCAGCTGCGACCCAGGCCACTTCCGGCTTCCAGGGAAGCTGAATGAGGCTGTCCGGGTCAGGCATCGCCAGAATATCCGGGTCTGCCGGCGTCATGTCGAACCAGGTGGCGAAGCCGGCGAAGCCGGCACCGGACCTGGCAACCGCGTCAATCGCGGTGGCAGGCACGATCTTGGATCGCATCGTGCCGAATAGGTCGACGAATGAAATGAGGAAGTATTTGATCTTCTGCTTTTTTGCGATTTCACCCAACGACGGCATGTGCGACCCCCTGTTTGGAACGCTACTTCCCCGAAAGCCGGGTCACAGTCTTTCCTGTCCCGGAATCCAGTTGGTGCCCGCGAGTGGAACCCGCGCCATCGCGGCCGACTCGATGGTGAGCGCCACCAGGTCCTCCGGTTCGAGATTGTGGACATGCGACTTGCCGCAGGCGCGAGCGATGGTCTGAGCCTCGAGCGTCATCACCGCCAGGAAGTTGGCGAGCTTACGGCCCGCGATCACCGGATCGAGGCGCTGGGCGAGCGCGGCATCCTGAGTCGTGATGCCGGCTGGGTCGCGTCCTTCGTGCCAATCGTCGTAGGCCCCGGCTATAGTACCGAGACGGCGATACTCGTCTTCCAGATTCGGGTCGTTGTCGCCCAGTGCGATCAAGGCCGCGGTCCCGATCGACACGGCATCGGCACCGAGCGCCAGGCACTTTGCGACGTCGGCGCCATTTCGGATGCCTCCCGATACGATCAGCTGGACCTTGTGATGCATGCCCAGGTCTTGGAGCGCTTGCACCGCCGGGCGAATCGCAGCGAGTGTCGGGATGCCGACATGCTCGATGAACACCTCCTGCGTCGCCGCAGTACCCCCTTGCATTCCGTCCAAGACGATTGCGTCTGCCCCGGCCTTGATCGCGAGCGCGGCGTCGTAATAAGGCCGGGACGCGCCGACCTTGACATAGACCGGCCTCTCCCAGTCGGTGATCTCGCGCAGCTCGTGGATCTTGATCTCAAGGTCATCGGGGCCGGTCCAATCCGGATGCCGGCAGGCCGAGCGCTGATCGATCCCTTCCGGAAGCGTGCGCATCTCGGCGACGCGCTTTGAGATCTTGTGACCGAGCAGCATGCCGCCACCGCCGGGCTTGGCACCCTGACCGACGACCACCTCGATTGCGTCCGCTTTCCTGAGGTCGTCGAGATTCATGCCATAGCGCGACGGCAGGACCTGGTACACGAGTATGCTTGAATGCGTGCGCTCCTCGGCGGTCATGCCGCCGTCGCCGGTCGTCGTCGACGTGCCCACCGCACTTGCGCCGCGCCCGAGCGCTTCCTTCGCCTGCGCCGACAGCGCCCCGAAGCTCATCCCGGCAATGGCGATCGGAATCTTCAACGTGATCGGCTTCTTGGCGAAGCGGGTGCCGATGGTCACGTCAGTCGCGCACTTCTCACGATATCCTTCGAGCGGATAGCGACTGATGGAGGCTCCGAGGAAAAGCAGATCGTCGAAATGCGGGAGCTTGCGCTTTGCGCCGAACCCCCGAATGTCGTAGATGCCGGTTGCCGCCGCGCGACGGATTTCCGAGATCGAGTAGTCGTCAAAGGTCGCCGACTTGCGCGGCGTGGTGTGAATCCAGCGGTCACCGGCGCCCATCAGTATGATCCGATATTATCGACGTGGAATTGATAGAGCCGGCGGGCCGAACCGTAGCGGCGGAATTGGCTGACATCGATTTCGCCGTTGACACCGCCGGCTTTCAAAAGGAGCGCAAGCTCGGCGAGGTGGTGATCCTGCAACGGCTTTTCCACGCAATCCGCGCCGAGGCTTTTCACCGTGCCGCCCACGTAAAGATGTGCTTCGTAGATCGAGTCTCCAAGCGCCTCGCCCGCGTCACCGAGCACCACGAGACTTCCCGCTTGCGCCATGAACGCGGACAGATGGCCGACCGAACCCTTCACGACGATGTCGATGCCCTTCATGGAGATGCCGCATCGCGCCGCGGCATTGCCGTCGACCACGAGAAGCCCACCGCGCCCGGTCGCACCGGCGGCTTGCGACACGTCGCCCTTAACGTGCACCTGCCCTGACATCATGTTTTCCGCGACGCCGGGCCCGGCGTTTCCGTTAACGACGACGGTCGCGGACTTGTTCATTCCGGCGCAGTAGTAGCCGACGTGGCCTTCGATCTCGACGAGGATGGGGGCATCGATGCCGACGGCGACCGCATGCTGGCCGCGCGGATTAAGAACGCGCCAATGCGTTTTATTGCTGTCGGACTTCAACCGGTGAAGTGTGGCATTAAGCTCGCGCAGTGGCGTATGAGCGAGATCAATCGTCGGCATTACTGACGCTCGCGGAAATACACGGTCGCGGGCTCAGGTTCCCACACCCGCGCCGCGTCGATTCCTGGTAGATCGACGAGTGCGCGATATTCCGTGCCGAACGCGACCCATCTTTCGGTTTCGGCCATCACCGCCGGCTTGCAGGCAATCGGATCGCGCAGGACGCCAAATCCGGATTCTGTACCGACGACGAACGTGTAGAATCCGTCAAGCGCAGCAAGCGAGGCTTCCAACGCTCGATCGAGCGACAGGCCCTCGCGCATCTTCCAGGTCACATAGCCTGCGGCGACTTCCGAATCGTTTTCGGTCTGGAAAGCGAGGCCATGGCGGGCCAATTCGCGGCGAACCGCATTGTGGTTCGACAAAGAGCCATTATGGACGAGGCACTGATCCGGCCCGGTCGTAAACGGATGGGCACCATTCGTCGTCACGGCGGATTCCGTGGCCATGCGGGTGTGACCGATGGCGTGCGTGCCGGTCATGCCAGGCAATCCGAAACGGCTTGCAACCAGATCCGGCCGGCCGACCTCTTTGAAGATTTCCATGCGGCGCCCCGCGCCGACAACGCTGATCTCGGGCGCCAATTCCGCAAGCGCGGCACGAATGGCGGTCTCGCGCGCGAGCGGCACCGTGACGACCATGTGCGTGTCACGAACGACGTGCGGCACCGACGCTCTTGCCGCGGTCTCCAATTGTTTGGTCAGACAGTCGAAGTCGTAACCGGCGAGCGCTCGCAAGGTCAGCTTGATGGTGTCTGGCGTCTCACTTCCGTAGATGGCAAAGCCCGCGGAATCCGGGCCACGATCACACAAAGTGCCGAGCATGTCGGCAACGAGCATGCCGAGCTTGGGCTCCAAGTGGGGGTCCTTGAGGAAAAGACCCACGATTCCACACATGCGTCTTACGTCCGCGTCAGCGGTTTTTTCCAACCGCCGCTAACCTCGCACCGCTTGACACATCTGTCAATTCAGAGGCACATTAGTTTCCTTAGAGGAAACCAGGATTTGGCTGACTGGTCGCGGCTGGACGCCATCTTGATTTCAGGGCGTCCCGGCGATCGGCACAAAACCACCCGCGACGCCAACCATGGGGCTCTCATGCGCCGGCCATCGACGACCAAGTTCCGCACCATCGGCGGCCGCAACGCCACCCCTGATGTCGACAGTGAGCTTAGAACCGGCTCGTTGGCGCCGAGCGAACTTCCGCCGCGAAGCCTCGAGGCTGGTATCGGCGCGGAAGTCCGGCGCCTGCGCAAATCTCTCGATTTGACGATGGCGGAGCTTGCGGCGTCATCCGGCATTTCGGCCGGGATGCTGTCGAAGATCGAGAATGGTGCGATCTCACCATCGCTCGCAACGCTCGACTCGCTTGCCAAGGCGCTCAACGTGCCGATCAGCCGTCTGTTTGCAGAAACAGAGGAGCGGCGCGACTGCTCCTTCGTTAAAGCCGGCACCGGCGTGCGGATCGACCGGCGCGGCACCAAGGCCGGCCATCTCTATGACCTCCTCGGGCATTCGCTGGCCGGCGAGATCGGGGTCGAACCGTATCTGATTACGCTCAGCGAAGACGCGGTTCCCTATACTCATTTTCGTCATGCCGGCGTCGAGTTTCTTTACATGCTCTCGGGCAAAGTCCGTTATCGGCACGCTAACCGCAGCTACGTGATGGAGTCTGGTGACGCGTTGTTCTTCGATGCGGCGGCGCGCCATGGCCCCGAAGAGCTGATCGAAGCGCCCATGCGCTACCTGTCGATCATCATTTATCCGCGTCAGAGAGAATGATCAAATGACCCCTGTCATCCATGACGATCCGCGAAGACAGTCGGAAATAATCTGCGACGGCCGCACAAGCATGTCATTTGCTGGCGCTCGATCGGGCACATGGGCTGCGTATCTTCTGGGCTGGTCGTGCCGTCCAAATGTGCATTGGACCGGACGCGAAGCTGATTTCAACGATCGTCGCGGAAGAAAGGATCGGCGGCACGTATCTTGCTGATTTTACAGCTGTGCTCCGCCATG
>WNFM01150111.1_pt1 | contig 11127 bp, 11 predicted proteins | sample 5400271 | NCBI WGS metagenome assembly WNFM01 (sample SAMN13153352, study PRJNA577476) | soil metagenome | isolation source: 60 cm saprolite on Douglas fir-dominated hillslope | place: USA:California | collected 2013-09-17 | reverse complement strand
CGATCGGGTAGCCGAGCGTGAGGAGTCGAGCGCGCTTCGTCTGCCGCGCGAGGATCGCGAGCGGCACCGCGGCCACCGGGCAGCAGCAGGTGGCGGTCGCGTGGTGCTCGTTGATCATGATGTCGAGACCGAGCTCGTCCGCGAGCATCCACTCGTCGAGGCGGTGGTGATAGTTCTCGGCCATCACGCGCGGATCGCAGTTGCGGCTCGCGAGGTTGACGCGCAGCGACTTGTGCTCAGGCGCCCAGGCGTCGGGACAGGGTTGCTCGGAGAAATGATAGATCCTCATGGTTTCACCTCGCGTCTCCACGCCGGCGCGGCCTGTCGCTCCCGAACCCGATCACGTGCCGCGCCACGGCCTCGGGCTGTTCCATGTGCGGGAAGTGGCCCGAGTCGGCGATCTCTTCGAATTTCGCCCCGGGAACGGCCGCGCAGAAATTCCTGCCGTAGACGAGCGGCGCGAAGCCGTCGTGCGCGCCCCACAGGAACAGGGTCGGGATGCGGATGCGGTGCAGCCGTGCCTTCAGCTTCGGGTTGTACATGTAGGGGTTCCATGCGAAGAGCGCGGTCGCCTCGCGGTTGCGCGCCATCGCCGTCAGCTCGTCCTCGGGCAGCGACTCGTAGTCGCGCAGCCAGACCGCGGGGTCGCGGAACGACAGCTCCTCCCAGCGGCTGCGCGGCGTGGCGAAGATGTCCACGATGTCGCTCTTGTCGCGCTCGCCGAATTTCGCACCCACCGCTCCGATAAGAACCAAGCGCGACAGGCGCTGGGTCGTCTTGGTCGCGATCTCCGCCGCGACCCATCCGCCGAAGGAAGCGCCGACGACGACGAGGTCGCGCAGGTCCAGCTGCTCGATCAGGTCGAGATAGAAATACGACATGTCGTCGACGCTCGCCATGCCCCTCGGCAGCTCCGAGTGCCCGAATCCTGGATGCGAAGGGGCGATCACCTGCGCGTGGCGCGCGAGACGCTCGATGAAAGGCCCGGAGCCGTGCATGCCGATGTGCGGATGGAGAAACAGGACCGGCCGTCCCTTCCCTCGCCTGAGGATCTCGATGTTTGCGCCCGCGATCTTTTCGGTGACCGGGCCTTCTGCGGAGTCCATGTTTCAGTCCACCTTGATCTTCGCTTCGCGGATGACCTTGCCCCAGCGCTCGTATTCGGTCTTCAGCAGCTCGCGGAACGCCGCGTCGGACATCGGCTGCGCTTCCGCGCCCTGCTTGAGAAGCAGCTCCTTCACCTCGGGCTGGGTGAGAACGCGGTCGATCTCGCCGTGCAGCTTCGCGAGCACCGCGCCCGGGGTCGCCGCGGGCGCAAACAGGGCGTTCCAGATTACCACGTCGAATCCGGGAAAGCCGGACTCGGCGATGGTCGGGATCTCCGGCGCAAAAGCCGAGCGCTGTGCGCCGGTCATGGCGATGCCGCGCAGCTTGCCCGAGCGGATGTGCGGCAGCACCGTCGGCGCCGCAGCGAGCATGACGCCGACGCGGCCGCCCAGCACGTCGTTGACTCCGGGCGGGCCGCCCTTGTAGGGCACGTGCACCATCCGGATCCCCGCGGTGAGCTTGAGCAGCTCCCCCGACAGGTGCGCGGGCGATCCGTTTCCCGCCGAGGCGTAGTCCACCTTTCCGTCCCGCGCGCGCACGTAGTCCAGAAACTCCGGGAACGAGCGCACCGGAACGATCTCCGGATTGACGAAAAGCAGCAAGGGATTCACCGTCAGCATCGCCACCGGCGCCAGGTCCTTCATCGGATCGTAGGCAAGCGACATCAAATGCGGGTTGGTGGTGATGTTGGCGTTGCTCCCCATCACCAGCGTGTAGCCGTCGGCGGCGGAGCGTGCCACGGCTTCCGCCCGCCTACGCCCCCGTTCGCGCCGACGCGGTTCTCGACGACGACCGGCTGACCGAAGCTCTCCGAGAGCTTCTGCCCGACCACGCGCGCGGCGAGGTCCGAGCCGCCGCCGGCGGGAAACGCGACCACGATCCTGATCGCGCGCGCGGGGTAGGCTTGCGCCGCGCAGGAAAGCGCGAAACCGAGCCCGAGAAGAAGCGCTGCCGCGCGCATCACAAGCGCGCCTGCAGAAACCGCAGCAACCGGTGCGCGAAAAATCCGGAGTGGCTTCCCGGCTCGTCGATGGGATCGCCGATCCAGAAGTGCGGCGCGCCGGCGACCACGACCGGGCGCACGTAGTGCCCGGCCTGCTTCAGCGCCTCGAGGAACACCCCGCTTTGTTCCTTGTGATCGACCACGTCGTCCTCGGTGCCCCAGGCGAGAAGAAAGGCCGTGCCGTTGTTTTTCGCGGAGACGTAGGAAAGCGGCGAAGCGTCGAAGTAGATGCGCCGGTCGTCGATGAGGCTCGCGCCGAGAAACTTCTCGACGATCTGGTCGCGCGGCCGCGAGACCTGGTCGTGGCGCCATTGCCGTGCGAGATCGAGCACCGCGTAGATCGGCACGCAAGCCTTGACCGCGGTCGTTATGCGGCGGTGCGGATCGGCCGCGTTGCCTTCGCGAAACAGCGCGTGCTCTCCGGCGAGCGCGACGAGCGCGGCGAGGTGCCCACCCGAGGAATCGCCCATGAGCGCGATACGCTCGGGATCGATCCTGAGCTCCGCAGCCTTTCCCTTTGCGAACTGCACCGCGGCGCGCACGTCCTGCACGGCCTCGGGATAGACCTTCTCCGCGGGCTTGGACAAACGGTGGGTGACTGCGAGCGTGGCGTAGCCGCGCTCGGCGAGCCAGGGCCCGAGGACGCGGTAGTTGTCGAGGTTGGCGAGGCGCCACCCTCCGCCATGGACCGCGATCACGAGGGGAAATTTCCCCGGCCCCTCCGGCGCATACAGATGCCCCTTCAGCGCCATGCCACCGTGGACTGCGTATTCGATTTCCCGCGGCGGCCAGACCGTTACTATAACGTTACAATGAACCGGCCATGAAGCCCGCCGCGCTCGCAGCCGGTCTTGTCGCGCTCGCCTGCTGCGCGCCCGTGCAGGCCCAGTCCTTTTCCGACCTCGCCCTGGACGGCCGGCCCGATCGCTTGCAGCGGCTCGTCGCCGGGGCGAAGAAGGAAGGCGCGCTCACCCTCTATACCTCGATCCCGGAAAAGGACATGGCGGTGCTCGCGGCCGATTTCGACAGGCGCTACGGCGTCAAGCTGAACGTCTGGCGCGCTTCCTCGGTCAAGGTCCTGCAGCGCGCCGCGGCCGAAGCGCGCGCGAACCGCTGGGACTTCGATGCAGCCGCGATCTCGTCACCCGAGATGGAGGCGATGCACCGGGAGCGGCTGCTGCAGGAAGTGCGGTCGGTCCATCACGCGGACCTCGCGCCCGACGCGATGCCCGCGCACCGTGCCTGGGTGCCGCAGTTCCTGAACGTATTCGTCCAGGCATACAACACCTCCCTCGTGAAGAGGGAGGACCTGCCGAAGTCCTACGCGGAGCTCGCCGCCCCGAGGTGGAAGGGCCGCCTGGGCGTGGAGGCGTCCGACAGCGAGTGGTACTGCGGCGTGCTCAAGCACTTCGGCGGGGAAAAAGGCGCGAAACTGTTCAGCGACATCGTCGCGACGGCCGGCTGGTCGGTGCGCACCGGCCATACGCTGCTCGCGAACCTGGTCGCCTCGGGCGAGGTGCCGCTCGCGCTTACCGCGTACAGCTACCGCATCGAGCAGCTGAAGAACGCGGGCGCACCGGTCGAATGGTTCGGAATCGATCCGGTGATCGGCCGGGCCAACGGCGCCGGCGTTTCCAGACGGCCTCCGCATCCCGGCGCCGCCCTGCTCTTCTACGAATACCTGATCAGCGACGCGCAGCCCCTGATGGTGGAAATGAACTATCTCGCCGCGAACACTAGGGCCGCATCGTCTCTGCGCGGGGTGAAGGTCCGGTTCATCGACCCGCGCACGCCGCTCGAGGAGCTCGAGCGCTGCGCAAAGGCGTTCGACGATCTTAACGGCCGCGGCACACGCTAGGACTTTACGGCGGGTCGGCGGTCTGCTTTTCGAACGTCTCGCCGCTGACCATCCACTTGCTCAACGCCACCAGCGGCGAGAGGGCGACGCGTACGATCGCGCGCCAGCCGTCATGCGCACGCAGTTGATCGGCGAGCGGCGGACTGAAACGATAGTACTGCTCGACGAACGAACGGCCCAATTCGCTGGTAAGCAGGTACCGATCGCGGAAAGCGCGCAAGTAACGCACCTCTGTCGCCATGGGTGATCCGTAGGCTGCAGTTGCGATAAAGCAGCCGCCGCCGCCACCCCCACCTCCGCCCCCACCTCCGGCAGTGATTGTGAACGTGGCAGCCGCCGAGGTCCCACCCCCCGGCGCCGGGTTGACCACTGTGACGCTCGCCGTGCCCGCGGCGGCGATGTCTGGTTGGAGAAACGAACGTCGTGGCGCGCGCCGCCCCGTTCCAGTTCACCGTCGAGGTGCTGACGAAATTGCCGCCGTTGACTGTCAGCGTCGCGGCCGCACCCCCGGCTGTCGCCCCGGATGGGCTTATGCCGCCGAGAACGGGTACCAGATTGTTTACGGTCGTAATGGCTGTGGCGCTATTGTTCCCCGTGGCGGGATCGCACGAGGCAGAGGCGACGCTGGCCGTGTTGCCCACCGTTCCGCCGGGAGTCGCTGTCACGGCCAGAGTCACAGTAGCCGTGGCGGAATTGTTGATGGTGCCCAGGTTGCAGATAACGGTGCTCGCGCCGCTGCATGTCCCCTGGCTCGGCGTGACCGAAACAAAGCTGACACCACTCGGAAGCGTGTCGGTGACCGACACTTCGGTCGCCACGCCCGGACCGTTGTTCGTCACCGTTATGGTGTAGGTCAAGTTACTACCTGCGGTCGCGGGATCGGGCGAGACCGTCACGGCGATGCCCAGGTCCGCCGCTTGTGCTGATTGTCCCGTAATCCGGCCCCACCAGGTACCCCAACGACCATCTCCATCGTTCGCGCCCGTATTTACCGGCGTCGCCGCGTATTCTTGTATCGTCCACATATCGACGTCATTCGCGGGATCCACCACGGTCGAGCTGTAGTCGCCCCAACGATTTTTTTGTGAAGTCACACCGATCTTGTAGTACGGGCCTTCACCGGCTTTCAGTACGGCATCGGACTGCAGCGTATTCGCGGCATTGCAAGACAGGCGGAACGAGTAGTTGGCGCTGACATATTGGCTTGCGGAGGAACGCGAATAGCCGATCAAAACATCGTTGTTCGCATTGACCGCGATGCTCGGATACATATAGAAGGTCGGACCCGTCGAATCGTCGATGCGTCCGCGCTGCTGGACGACTCCGGCAGTCGTCAGCTGCCACCATTGGACGGCCGTACGCGTAGGACTCGCGGCCGGCAGGAAAATGTGATGTACGCACCACAGGAAAGCGTTGCGGTAACTGCAGCTCTGCATGCGTCGATCGCCGGATTCGATCGGCTGGGTGGAACCGAGCTGTGGCGCATCGGGGCCCGTCACCGCCCACGCGTTCGCCGATGTCGCAGTGGGAAATGATGTGCCGGCCGTGTAGGTCTCAGCGCCTACCGCGCCGGTGATCGTGCTGATGCGAAGCGTGCCGGTGGAGCTGTTCCAGACATCCACGAGATACTGGGTCGCCAGCATCAGTGTCGGGTCGTAGGTCAGGGCGGGAACCAGCGTGGAACTGCTCGTGTCCGTGAACAGCCTGAAGCGCGCGGAAGGAGCGCTGTTGTTGTACAAACTGGCCTTGGTAAAGACCCAGATATTGGATTGAACGCCAGAGGAACTTGCACCGACCGTAAACATATTCGTGCTCACGACAATCCAGTCTTTATTGAAACCCACGCTCGGGTAGTCGGCCCACGTCGCATTGCTTGCATCGGCATCGACACTGAAGAGATTCCAGACGCCCGTCGGATCGTTTGTCTGCGAAACGCCGATCAACACCGCGGAAGCGGTGGAATTGCCGTTGGCAGCCGCAACGAAGATCCACCGGCCACCGTAAGGGTCGTAGAGAATTCTCGGATCAAAAGCGCTGAGACTGCCGAGGCTCGCCCAAAAGCCGCTCATCGAGACGGTGCTGAGAGCGAAGCCGGTCCGGTCCTGAATGCGTATCTGCGAGTTGAGGACGGTCATCAAGTGGCTGGGACCGACCGCGCCATGGGTGTCGGGGGGGATCGCCGTGTTGTTGTCCGGCACAGCCTGAAAGCTGCTCGCCGGGGCGGGCGAAAGGGGCGCGGGGCCTGCCTCCTCTGGCGCTGCAGCCCTCGAACCATCGCGCGAAGGCGACACCCTGTCCGCCGGTTCCCTTGGGCCCGGCATCGGCGAGTGAATGACTTTGGGTGTCCTTGACTCAAGCGGGACGCGCGTTTCCTGTCGCGAAAGGTCAGTGAAGTTGACCGTTGCCTTGCGGCCGGCAATACCGGCGATTCCCGCTTGCGGCTCGCCGGCGTGCGCGAGCAGCGGGGCGACGCAAGCCAGGACGGCGATCGCCCATCGATAAAAAACCGGTACTGTGACAAGCTGCTTGAAGGACATAGGCGCCTGCTCCAGAAAAGGCCTATTTCGGACAGGGATCCGCGCGGCCGGACGAGCGCTGGCCCGCTTCCTCCGGGCCCGAAGCGGGTGCATGCACCTCTCGGGGCGGTCCTGCTGCGGGTGGGTTGCGCCCCTCTTCTTCGGCGAGTTCTCTCATGGTGACTATCGCGCGCTGGTTTTCGGTCCCTTCAGCAGCCATTTGACCACACCCCTGCGAACGAGGCCGAGCCTGCTGCCCGGCGCATGAAGTCAAGAACCCCAGAACAAGCACGAGTGACGCAGCAACCGCAGAAGAGCGGTGCTCTCGTTCACTGCCGGGTCGGATCATGGAAAAGGGAGCAGCGGCTTCCTGCCCTCGTGCAGCTGCTGGTCGAAAGCGGTGAGCATCACCGCGGTGAAGGCGTAGTTCGCCATCAGCGCCGTGATGTTGACGACCGCGGCCTGGCCGAAGACTCTCACCATCTGCGCATAGGTTTCAGCGCGGACTTTTCTGTCGCGGAAAAGCTCGCGGCCGAACGCGATGATTACCGCCTCCTTTTCCGGCGCTCCCGAGGCGGCCTTGCGGAATTTCACGGCGTCGAGGATCCCGGGATCCAGGCCCTCCTTCAGGGCGACAGGCTCGTGCGCCGTCCACTCGAACTGGCTGTCGAACTCGCGCGCGGTCACGAGGATCGCAAGCTCCCTCAGGCGCGGCTCCAGAGGCCCCTCGTTGCGCAGGATGCGGTTCATCTCCCAGATGCCGGCGGGACCCTGAAATCCCGCGAGCGTGGGACGCTTGGGATCGAGAACCGAGTCGTAGACGCGCTTCCCCTGCTCGTCGAGCGCCTCGCGCTTCGGCAGCGGCAGCCGCGAACGTGAATCAGGATGGATGTCTTTGGGCAGAGCGGTCATGGCGGGTCCCCCGGGAGTCTCGTCGCGCTGCGGACTGCCCGCGGCGCATCCCGCGAGCACGGCGGAAACGATCAAAATCGGGCGAATCGATTTCATCTTGCCCTCCTCATTCCTTTACCGCGCCGGAGTGCCTGATCGCGAGCGCGAACTTCGCGATCTCCGCGTCCCAGAATTTTCCGAATTCGGCGGCGCCCATGAAGCGGACCGTGAGGCCCGCGTTTCCGTAGGCCGCGACGACCTGCGGCTGCGAGAGCGCCTTTTTGATTTCCGACTCCAGCCGCGCGATGATCGCGCCCGGCGTGCCGGCGGTGGTCACGACGCCCGACCAGCCGTTGATCTCGAAGTCCGGATATCCCGACTCGATCATGGTCGGCACCTCGGGCAGCTGCGGCACGCGCCGCGCGCTCGTCACCGCGAGCGCGCGCACTTTCCCCGCGCGGATATGCGGCAGCGAGGGCGGCACCGAATCGACCATGATGTCCACGTCGCCCGCGAGGAGCGCCGTCATCGCCGCCGCCGCGCCGCGGTAGGGCACGTGCACGATGTCGACGCCGGCGTAGTACTTGAGGAGCTCCGCGGAGAGGTGCACCGAGGTTCCGGCGCCGGTGGAGGAGTAATTGAGCTTGCCGGGATTGCGGCGCGCGAGATCGACCAGCTCGGCGAGCGTCTTCGCGGGCGTCCTCGGGCCGGCGACGAGCACGTTCGGTATCACGCCTACGAGCGCGATCGGGGCGAGGTCGCGGCGCGGGTCGAAGGCGAGGTCCTTCACCATTGACTGAACGATCGCGACCTGCGGTGTCGCCGAGAGCAGCGTGTATCCGTCGGGCAGCGCCTTTGCCACCGTTTCGCCGCCGGCGACGATGCCTCCGGCGGGCCGGTTCTCGACCACCACCGCCTGGCGCAGCGCCTCGGAGAGGCGCGGAGCGAGCACGCGCGGGGTGATGTCGGCGATGCCGCCGGGGGCGCTCGCCACGATGTAGCGGATCGGGCGGCTGGGGTAGTCGCTTTGGGCATGGGCTGCGCCCGCGCAGAGCGCGCAAGAAATCGCGAGGAGCAAGTTGTGCGGGCGCATGCGCACCGGAGTATATAGTCCCGCGCCCGGGGGCGGCGGGATGCTAGAGTTTCGGAATGCCGAGCCTGAAACGCCTCTGCGGGGCGCTCGCGTTCATCGCGGCGCTCCTTCCTCGGGCCGAGGCGCAGCCCGGCGGCAAAGTGATGCGCATCGTCGTGCCCTTCGCGGCGGGCGGCGCGCGCGAGGTGCTCGCGCGCACTTTCTACGGCGAATTGGGCGCGGCGCTGGGGACGACCGCGATCATCGACAACCGTCCGGGCGCGGGCGGCGCGATCGGCACGGCGAGCGTCGCGAAGGCGGCGCCCGACGGCCAGACGCTCATCTTCGCGGCTTCGAGCCACAACGTGACTGCACTTCTGGGCGCGAATCCCGCGTACGATCCGATACGAGATTTTGCGGCGGTCGCCAACATCGGCATGCAGAGCTACGTGCTCATGGCGAGCAGCTCGGTGCCGGCAAGGACGGTGGCGGAATTCGTCGCGTACGCCAAGGCGAATCCCGGCAAGCTCAACTACGCTTCTGCGGGCCTCGGCAGCTCGAGCCATCTGGCGATGGCGTACTTCGCGAGCCTGGCGGGCCTGGACATGGTGCACATCCCGTTCAAGTCCACCGCGGACGCGAACAACGACGTGCTCGCCGCGCGCTCGCACGCCGTGATCGTGCCCAACGTCGGCGCCATTCCTTTCGTCAAGGACGAGCGCGTCCGGCTCCTGGGCGTGACTTCGCTGAAGCGCTCGGCCTTCCTTCCCGGGGTGCCGCCCGTCGCCGGGAGCGTTCCCGGATACGGCTTCGATTCGTGGTTCGGACTGCTCGCGCCGGCGAAGACGCCCAAGGCCGTGATCGCGCGCATCAACGCGGGGGTGGCGAAGCTGCTGCGCGAGCCGGTGATCCTCGCGCGGCTCGCCGGCCAGGGCGTAGCCCCGCGTCCCTTGAGCCCGGAGGCGTTCGAGCGGCTGATCCGCGACGACTACGAGGACATGGCCAAGGTGGTGAAGGCCGTCGGCCGCATCGAATGAGCGCCGTCATCGATCTCCACGCGCACGTCATTTCCGCCGACGCGCAGCGCTACTCCCTCGCGCCCTTGAGCGGGCATCCATCGGATTGGTCGCGCGAGCGGCCCGTGAGCTTCCAGCGGATGATCGCCGCGATGGACGAGGCGGGCGTCGCGAAGACGGCGCTGGTGCAGGCCTCGACCTGCTACGGCCACGACAATTCCTACGTCGCCGACGCAGTCGCGGCGCACCCGGAGCGCTTCGCCGGCGTGTTCTCGGTGGACGTCCTGCAGCGCGACGCTCCGGAGCGCATCGACTATTGGGTGGGCAAGGGCCTCACCTGCCTGCGCGTCTTCATCGCCGGGCACACCGCCGCGGTGAAGGACGCGCGGCTCGACGACCCGCGCTCCTTTCCCGCCTGGGAACACGCGGGCAAGTCCGGAATCCCCGTGTGCGTGCAGTTGCGCGCGGCCGGACTCCCGCAGCTCGTGACGGTGCTCGAGCGCTTTCCGCGCGTGCGCGTCGTCCTCGACCATATGGCGAGGCCGAGTATCGAAGACGGACCTCCGTACGCCGCCGCGGCGAGCCTGTTCTCGCTCGCGCGGTACGGCAATCTCTACCTCAAGTTGACCACGCACAACGTGCGCGAGTCGCGCGCCGACAAGGCCGCGCCGGAGAGTTTCTTCGCGCGCGTGGTCGAGGAATTCGGCGCCTCGCGCGTCGCCTGGGGCTCGAATTTCCCCGCCTCCGAGGGCAGCCTGCCTAGCCTCCTCGCCGAGGCGCGAGCGGCGCTCGCAGCGCTCCCGGACCGGGACCGCGACTGGATTTTTTTCCGCACGGCGCAGTCTCTCTACCCCGCGCTCGCGGGGCCGTGAGGAAAAAAATCGCGTACGGCCTGCCGCAATGCCCGAAACCAAGCCTATAATCCGGGAAGTGCGGGTCTTCGAACCCCAAGAAAAAGGAGGACAGGTGAAAACTTTGGCGGTCTTTGTCTCGCTCGTTCTTGTCTCGCCCGTCTTCGCGACCGACGGTTTCGCGCAAGCTCCCGCCCAGGGTCCGGTGCAGCTCGCTCAAGCCCCCGGCGGCGCGTCGCAAGGTGCCGTTCCGGCGGCGTCCTCGGGCGGCGCCATGTCGACCGTGGTATCCCTAGTCGCGGCGGCAGCGGCTGCGGCCGCCGCTGTGGCCACTTCCAACAGCACCGTGACGACGCCGTCGCACCACTAGCCGAGGCGAGGCCCGCGAGGAAGCCCGGTTCCGCGATCCGGTCGCGTCCGCCCCGTCGGGCAGAAAATAGTTGCGGTGGATTTTTCGCTAGGAGCTCCTCGATGATCACCCTGAACGTCAACGGCAAACCCATGTCCGCGGACGCCGATCCGGACACGCCCCTCCTGTGGGTACTGCGTGACCACCTCGGCATGACCGGCACCAAGTACGGTTGCGGCATGGCGCTGTGCGGCGCCTGCACGGTGCACGTGAACGGACAAGCCGCGCGGTCCTGCTCGACGCCGGTGAGCGCGGCGGCCGGCAAGAGAATCACGACGATAGAGGGCATCGGCCAGACCAAGGAAGGCAGGGTGCTGCAGGAGGCCTGGGTCGCGAACGACGTGCCGCAGTGCGGCTACTGCCAGTCGGGCCAGATCATGAGCGCCGCGGCGCTGCTCGCCAAG
>WNFM01293705.1_pt2 | contig 11129 bp, 7 predicted proteins | sample 5400271 | NCBI WGS metagenome assembly WNFM01 (sample SAMN13153352, study PRJNA577476) | soil metagenome | isolation source: 60 cm saprolite on Douglas fir-dominated hillslope | place: USA:California | collected 2013-09-17 | reverse complement strand
CCGCAGCCGACGCAATCATTGTTGACATGCACCACCGGATCCTCGCGCAACGGATCGGGATTCGGCTTGATGGTGAGGGAGGGGCAGCCCGACAGGCGGATGCAGGAATGATCGCCGGTGCAGACATCGTCGTCGACGCCGTAGCGCGTGCGCACGACGCGCTCGCCCGCCGCCAGCGCCTGGCGCGTCGCCGGCTTGATGCGGCGCTGGCGCGCGAGCTGGCATTCGCCGTCGGCGATGATGACCTTGAGGCCCTTGGTCGTCGTCAGCATCGCCTCGCGCAGGGTCTTGACCATGGTGGCGACGCTATAGCTGCGGATGGTGCGCACCCAGCCGACCCCCATCATGCGCAGCGCGCGCTCGATCGGCATCAGCTTGGGCGCGCCGACGCTGGTGGTGTCGCGCGCCGTCGAGGACGGGATAAATTGCTGCCCCGTCGCCGAGGTATAGCCGTTGTTCATGATCACCAGCACCGAATCCTGCTGGTTGAACATGGCGCCGGCGACACCCGAGGTCAGGCCGTTATGCCAGAATCCGCCATCGCCCATGATCGAGATCACGCGCTTGCCGAAATTCGGCGCCAGCCCGGCGGCGCTCGACAGGCCGAGCCCGTAGCCGAGCACCGAGTTGCCGAGATTGAAGGGCGGCGGGGTCGAGAAGGTGTGGCAGCCGATATCGGCGGCCATGTGGATCTTGCCGAGATCACGCTCGACCAGCTTGATGGCGCTGAACACCGGCCGCTCCGGGCAGCCGACGCAGAAGCCGGGTGGCCGTTTCGGCACCGGCGCGCCGATCAGCGCGGTCGCCTTGGCCTTGGTCGCGGCGAGGCGGGATTGCAGCTCGGCGATCGGCGCCAGCGCGACGTCGCGCGGCACGGCGCCCTCGATAAACCTGGCGAGGCCGAGCAGCACCGCCTCGGCGGTATACTCGCCGACTTCCGGCAGCACCGACTTGCCGACGATCACGGTGTTGAGATCGGCCTTGCGCAGCAACGCGTTGATCGCCTGCTCGAGATAGGCGGGGAAGCCTTCTTCGACGACCAGCACGGCGCGCTTGCCAGCGCAGAATTCGGTGATCTCCTCGGGCAGCAGCGGATAGGTCACGTTGAGCGCCAGGATGGGTACATCGCTGCCGCCGAAGGCATCGGCGAGGCCGAGCTGCTGCAGGCCGCGCAGCAACGTGTTGAACAAGCCGCCCTGGGTGATGATGCCGATCTCGTCGTGCTTGCCGGGGAAATGGTCGTTGAGCTTGTGCGTGCGGATAAAGTCGAGCGCGGCCGGGAAGCGATGCGACATCTTGTGCTTCTCTTGCGCGTAGGTCGCCGGCGGCAGCGAGATGCGGGAGAAATCGAAATCGGGCTCGGCGATCTTGTCGTTGCGCGACAAAGCGGGTTTTTTGTTGTCCTTGCAGACGAAGCGGCCGTGCATGTGACAGGCGCGGATGCGGAACTCGCAGATGACCGGCGTGTTCGACGCCTCGCTGAGCTGAAACGCCTCGTCGATGAGATCGACGAAGCGGGTGTGGTCGGGGCGCGGGTCCATCAGCCATATCGAGGATTTCATCGCGAAGGCGTGGGTGCGCTCCTGGATGATGCTCGAGCCCTCGCCGTAATCCTCGCCGACGATGACGAGTGCGCCGCCCTTGACCCCGGCGGAGGAGAGGTTGGAGAGCGCATCCGAGGCGACATTGGTGCCGACCACCGATTTCCATACCGCGGCGCCGCGCATCGGATAATTGATCGAGGCGGCGAGCATGGCGGCGGCCGCCGCCTCGTTGGCGGAGGGCTCGAAATAGACGCCGAGCTCGCCGAGCACGTGCTTGGCGTCGGCGAGAACGTCCATGAGATGGGAGACCGGCGCGCCTTGATAGCCGCCGACATAGCTCACCCCGGCCTGGAGCAGCGCCTTGGTGATGGCTAGAATGCCCTCGCCCTCGAAAATCTCGCCTTGTCCCTTGCGCAACAGCGCGACTTCACGGGCGAAGGATCGTTCCATGCTGCCTCCGGTCGGGCTCACGCCGCGTTGGACGGACCGGCGCGGCGCGTGGCTGCGGGTCGCGTTTTCTCTCGGTCTTCGGGGCGAGGATGATGCGGCGTTTGCCAGGGAGGGTCAAGGCGAGGGCCGACGCGATTGGTGCCGCTCTCGGGTGCGCCGCCTGTAAACAACAGGCAAAAAACAGGCGAGCGGTGGTGTCCCATGGTCTGGATTCCCCTGTTGCGAGAACTTCGCCGCGGGCACCGCGCCCCCGATTGCCAGAGAGGCGCGTCGCCCGGAACGCCTGGCTGTTGGTCGAGAGTCGATTTGTCCACGATGACGGTACCTCCCGAAAAGCTCTCTAATGAGATATGGTTGTTTTGGTCATTTTCAATACATAACGGATAAAATCTTGACCAAAGGGTCCGGCCCCCTCAACGCCAATCGATTTCGGGATCCTTGGGCGCGCTTTGATGCCGTCGCGCCGCTCAGAACGGGTAGTTGATGCCTGAGAAGATCGCCATTCCCTCGCCGCCATAGCCGATATCGACATAGCCGACGATGAACGGCTTGGCGACGGCGCGTACGCCGAGGCCGCCGGCGACATGGAGCCGGCCGAGCGGATTGTCGTCGAAATTGTGGAACACCCGTCCGGCATCGATGAAGGGCGCCATTTCGAGGCTGAGATCGGTCGTGAAGAGGTTGAGATCGAGGATCTTACGACGCAGCTCGAGAGTCGACGAGAAGACGTTGCGATCGACGAAACGATCGCCGCCGAAGCCGCGCAGCGGCTGGCGCTCGGCGAGGATGCTGCGGTCGCCGCCGAGGCTGCTCAGCGCCCAGAACGGGACATCGGCGCCGGCCGTCATGTATTGCAGCGCGACATGCCCGGCCAGGGTCAGGCGGTCGTCGAGCGGCTGGAAATGCCGGGCATCGACGCCGAAGCGCGAATAGGAGGTCGAGCTCAGGAACGCCTTGTCGGCGACGCCGACGAAACCGACGAGCTGGCTGCCGCGCGTCGGAACCGTCGAGGAGTCGCGGGTGTCGTAAGAGACGAACAGCCGGCCGAGGAATTCGTGCTCGTTGCCGAGGCCGACCAGCTGCGGGAAGACGACGTTGGTCGAGGGCAGCGACCCGAAGGTGCCGTGCTCGATCTGGACGTAGCGCGGGCGCAGGTTGAGCGCGAGCTGGAAATCCGGTCCGAAATTCCGGCCCACCGTCGTCTCGACATAGGCCTGCTCCTCGGTGTAGTTCGATTGGCCGGATTTACGTGAATTGTTGCCGATACCGAAGAAGCGACCGGTGGCGCTGCGATCGTAGACGAGATGGTCGAAGAACGACCAGTCGCGCTGACGCAGTATGCCGGTCGTGTAGACACCGTCGACGCCGTGCTCGATCTTCTGCTTGCCGCCCGCCACCAGCGACCATTGCTCATCGGTCGACGGGTAGGAGAAGATGCGGAAATTGCCGCCATAGCCGAGATCGGGGTTGTAGGTGATGTCGGGCGCAATGATGCGCCGGATCTCGTCGTGCTCGGAATGGAGGAAGACGGGAAGAAACCCGTAGGTCGTGCCGCTGTTCGGATCGGTGCCGATCTCCGGGATGGGAATGAAGGGCGACGTCGTCGGGTCCCACAGGCTCAAGAGACCGGAAACCAGCGTGGCCGGCTCCTCTTTCGGCTTCTCCGCTTGGGGTTTGTCGGCCCCGGGTTTCCCGGGCACCGCGTCATCGGCATGCGCGAGGGCGAAGAGGCCGGGAAGCATCGCGACAGCGGCGAGTAGCGGGCCCAACCAACGGCGCGACATCACCGGCCTGCGGTCCCCCGGCCTGCTGGTCATCTCTCGTCTCCCGTCCGATCGGCCGCATGATGAGATAATCTCGAATCGGACGGGATCCGTATCAATTCTGTATCAACCAAGTCCCCATCCCACTTTTCGGGATACGTTTTCCAGCCGGGGGTGTTCCCGCTAACCCGCTGAGCTTGAAGAGGACTGGAACGGGAATGGCCGAAATCCTTGCCCGGCGACGAGACGGGCTTCTCCGCCGGTGGCGGATCCGGCGGATTTCTGGAATAATGCGGCCTTATCTTGACGCCGAGAGACAGGGGCAACGATGAAGCGCTTTTTTACCGAGCATCCGGCGACGGTGGGCGAGACCTATGGTGAGCATTTCGCCTTTGCCATCTCGGTCGGCGGCCGGATGGTCGGCGGCGGGCTCGCCTGCATGCTGCACGCGGTGTTTCCCGAATTCTGCAAGACGACGGGAAGCCGTACGATCCGCGAGCTCGCTTTGCGGCTAGTGCCGAGCAATCGCGAAAAGCGCCGGGCGATCGTGCCGGGTGCCGCCGATCGCTTCGAGCCGCTCTTCTCCGCCGCCGAGCTGGAAAGCCTAACGAGCGCCTCGCTCTAGGATTGCTGATCGCGCAGCGGCCAGGGTAGCCGCCGCTTCTCCGTTCGCCGCATCCCGAGCACCACGGCACCGACCAGGAAACGCACGACACTGCCATCCGGGCCGGCGAAGGGCAGAATCAGCCGCTCCCAGCGCGACACGACGATCTGCCGCGGCGGCGTGTGCCGGGTCAGCACCGGCCGCCGATCGCGCATCGCCTGGCGATAGACGTCGCCGGCGAAGGCGGCAACCTCCGGAAACGAGTCGCTGAGTTTACAGCCGGTGAGATCGCGCGCCATGACCTCGGCAATATTGGTGCCATAGAGACGATAACTGAAATCGGCACCGTCCTCGATCGGGTCGATGATCATCAGCCAGCCGAGGATGAAGACCAACGCGGCGGGATCGATCGTCTCTGCGGCTGGCAGGTCGCCGGCGCGGGGCAGCGCCTGCCAGTAGGCGAGCAGCTGCCCGAGCCGTCGGTCCTCGAAGGCCGCGGCGTCGGGATTATCCTGCACAAATGGATCAAGCGGCCGGGCGGTCATTCGCTTCCTCTTCGATCGAGTGCTTACGCGAGTCGCTTTGAAGTTGCAACCGGGACGCGCGAACGCCGCCGCGGCAGCGGCAATCGCCGTCAGCCAATCGTGCGGCGCCGGGGCGCGAGCGCGATCGTCGCCCCGGCGTGGCGCAGCGTCGCGGTATCGAGATCGAGGCTCATGAGGTCCTCGCCGATGACCAGCGGACCGGCGTAGTCGGCGCGCACCTCGGCGACCAACGCCGCCTTGTCGAAGCGCGTCGGCACGAAATGGTTGAGCACCAGGCAACCGACATCCGCCGTGGCGGCGATCTTGCCGACCTCGCTCGACAGCGTGTGATAGGCGGCGACGTTGCGCAGCCCTTCGGCGCTGCGCATGCCGACGATCGGCTTCATCACGCCGTGGATGAAACATTCATGGACCAGCACATCCGCGCCGCGCGCGGCCTCGATGAGCGCCGGGCACATCGCGGTGTCGCCGCTGAAGACGAGGCGACGCCGCGCCGCCGCGAAGACGAAGCCGAAAGCATGCTTGACCGGCAGGTGATTGACCGCGACCGCCCCCACCGTGAGACCGTCCATGGCGAAGATCTCGCCTGCCGCGATCTCGCTCACCTCGACGGCGAGCGCCGCCGTCGAGGCCCGCTTCTCATAGGCGATGCGCTGCTCGAGCTCGGGACGCCACAGCGCGAGCAGCCCGTCGACGAAACGCTGCGTGCCCGGCGGGCCGAAGACACGCTGCGGCCGATCGCGGCCCTGATGCCAGCTCGAGATGACGAGCTGGAAGAGATCGACAATGTGATCGGAATGAAGATGGGTCAGGAAGACGGCGTCGAGCGCGCCGCCCGAGGCGCCGGCGGCGACCAGCCGCTGGGTCGCGCCGGAACCGCAATCGACCAGGAAGGCGCGCCCGGCATGGCGGACGAGGCTGGCCGGGCCGAGCCGCTCGGGATCGCATTGCGGGCAGCCGGTGCCGAGCAGCGTGAGCTCCATGGGGCACGTCCTATTTGAATTCGAAGAGATGCGCGTCGAGCCGGTGCAGCACGGTGAAACGCTCCCCGACGCTGCCGCGCAGCAGCGCATCGTGCTCGGCATCGAAGGCGGCGACAGCCTCGGCGCTCAAGGCCGCACCGATCGCACGATTGGCGCGGACGCGGCCGCGCCAGCTCTCGCGCGTGAAGGCGATCGCCTCGTCATACCAGAACATCGCGCGCAGGCGGAAATCGGCCTCGGCCCAGCGCGGCATGGCGGGCACCTCGGCCGCCCAGCCGGCGCCCGTCCAGTCCGGATTATGCCTGAGGATCAACGCCTCGGTCGCCCGGGCCACCGGGTCGAGCAGCGGCAGCCAGGAGAAATGGCTGGTGACCAGCAAGCCGCCGGCGGCAAGGAGGCGGCGCATCTCGGGGATCACCTTTGTCTTGTCGAAATAGAGCCAGCATTGATTGGCGGTGACGCGATCGAAGGCATCGTCGGCAAACGGCGTCGCCTCGGCCGGGGCGAGGCGAAAATCGACGGCGTGTCCGGCCTCTGCCGCAAGCTCGCGCGCCATCGTCAGCTGCGCCTCGGCGATGTCGATGCCAGCGACGGTGGCGCCGCGGCCGGCGAATTCGCGCGCCAGCGCCCCGGTGCCGGTGCCGAGATCGAGGATACGCTGCCCCGGCAGACCGACGCCGAAGGCGGCCAGCCGGGTGAAGAAGCTCGGCGGCGGACCGGGGCGGTAACGCGCGTAATCCGCCGAGGTTCTGCCCCAGTCGATGTCGCGCCCGCGATCGATGGCGCGACCGATGGTGGGGCGCTCGCCCATCGGGCTCAATCGAGAGCCGGCCAGTGCGCCGCCTGGGTCGCCTCGTAGGCATGGGCGGCGCGCAGGACCAGGCTTTCGGCGTAGAGCGGCCCGACGATCTGCAGCCCGATCGGCAGGCCTGCCTTGGTCAGGCCGCAGGGCACCGTGGCGGCGGGCTGGCGCGTCATGTTGAAGGGGTAGCTGAACGGCGTCCAGTCGATCCAGTAGCGCTCGGTCGCGGGATCGCTGAGATCGGCGCCGACCGGCAGCGCCGGCACCGCGACGGTCGGCGTCAGCAGCAGATCGTAGCGCTGGTGGAACGCTCCCATCGCCTGGCCGAGCGATGTGCGCGCCGCGTCGGCATCGAGATAGTCGACCGCCGAGAGCGCCGCGCCGGCATCGACCGAGGCGACGAAGCCGGGATCCATCACCGCGCGGTCGGCGGCAGAGATGCCGCGCATGGCGCGCGCCGCCCCCGCCGTCCACAGCACGGTGAAGGCGTCACGCGGCGAGGCGAAGCCGGGATGCGTCTCCTCGACCGTGGCGCCGAGGTCGCGGAAGATACCCGCCGCCTTGGCGAAGGCGGCGGCGATATCGGGATCGACCCTCGCATAGCCGAGGTCACGGCTGACGGCGATGCGCAACCCCTTGACGCCGTCGGCGAGACCGTCGTGATAGTCCTTCTCGCGTGACGGCAGACGATAGGGGTCGCGCGTGTCGGTGCCAGCCAAGACGGTCAGCATCAGCGCGGTATCGCTGACGTTGCGCGCCATCGGCCCGACATTCGACAGCAGCCCCATCGCGCTCGGCGGATAGGCGGGAACGCGGCCGAACGTCGCCTTGATCCCGGTGACACCGCAAAAGGCGGCGGGAATGCGGATCGAGCCGCCGCCATCGGTGCCGATGGCGAGGGCGCCGATCCCGGCGCGAGGTTCCACGGGTTGCGCGTGATGCCGGTGAGCGGCGAATCGCCGAGCGCTTTCCAGCCATATTCCGGTGTCGTCGTCTTGCCGAGAAAGACAGCGCCGTGCTCACGCAGCCGGGCGACCGCCGGCGAATCCTCGCTGCAATCCTGATCGCGCTTGCTCAGGCGCGAGCCGCGCAATGTCGGCCAGCCCTTGGTCAACACGATGTCCTTGATCGTCGTCGGCACGCCGTCGACGAGGCCCCGGGGCGCGCCTTTAGCCCAGCGCGCCTCGGCCTCGCGGGCGGCGGCGAGCGCGCCCTCGGCATCGACGAGAACGAAGGCGTTGAGCTTGGGCTCGAGACGCTCGATGCGGGCGAGCGCCGCCTTGGTCGCCTCGACCGGCGACAGAGTCTTGCGGCGATAGGCCTCGACGAGGGCGCTCGCCGACATGAAGCCGAGTTCGCGATCGCCAGACATGAAGCCCCTCCTCCAGTTCACCGCAGACTATCCGGGAAAGGCGCCGACGCCGCAACCTCCCGCGCCGCTGCCGGCTTTACAATTGCGTGCCGTCCCCGCACGCTACGTCGTCCGGACCACTCAGCAGGGGGAAGCGATGCGGCGATCGGCGACGTGGAGCGGCGTTCTGCTGGGCACCGTCGGCGTGCTCCTTGCGCCGGTTCTTGCCGCGGCGGACGGCCCCAAGACGCTGCGCTTCATCCCGCAGGCCGATCTGCGCATCCTCGACCCGGTGTGGAGCACGGCCTATATCACCCAGCATCACGCCTATCTCGTCTACGACACGCTGTTCGCGCTCGACGAGCAGCTCAAGCCGCATCCGCAGATGGTCGATCGCTGGTCGGTCAGCGACGACAAGCTCACCTACAGCTTCACCCTACGCGACGGACTCAAATTCCATGACGGAATGCCGGTGCTGCCGGCGGACTGCATCGCCTCGATCGCGCGCTGGGGCAAGCGCGACGTCTTCGGCCAGAAGCTGATGGAGGTCGTCGCGGCGATGAAGCCGGTCGACGACAAGAGCTTCACGATCACGCTCAAAAAGCCGTTCCCGCTGATCATCGACGCGCTCGCCAAGCTCCATGGCAGCGCCTTCATCATGCCCGAGCGCGTCGCCAAGACCGACGCCTACAAGCAGATCACCGATTTCACCGGCTCGGGTCCCTTCAAATTCGTCAAGGATGAGTGGGAGCCCGGCCACAAGGTCGTCTACGCCAAATTCGCCGACTACGTGCCCCGTCCGGAGAAGCCGAGCTGGGTGGCCGGCGGCAAGGTCGTCAAGTTCGACCGCGTCGAATGGATCTACATCCCGGATTCGGCGACCGCGGCGGCGGCGCTCGCCAATGGCGAGGTCGATTGGTGGGAGCTGGTGCCGACCGAGCTGCTGGCGATCTTCGCCGGCAGCAAAGCGGTCACCGTCAACAAGAAGCCCGACCCGCTCGGCACCATCGGCATCCTGCGATTCAACCAGCTGCAGCCGCCTTTCGACAATTCGAAGATGCGGCAGGCCTTTCTCTATGCCGTCGACCAGCGCGAATACATGGCGGCGGTCGTCGGCGACCCGGCGATGTGGCGCATCTGCTATTCGTTCTTCACCTGCGGCACGCCCCTCGCCAACGATGCTGGTACCGAGCCCATCGCCGGCAAGCGCGACCTCGAGAAGGCTAGGCAGCTGATCCGCGAATCCGGCTACAAGAACGAGAAGATTGTGCTGCTCGATCCGAGCGACTACGCGATCGTGCATGCGGAAAGTCTGGTCACCGCCGACCTCATGCGCAAGCTCGGGCTCAATGTCGAGGTGGCGACAAGCGATTGGGGCACGCTGCTCGCCCGCCGCGCCTCCAAGGAGCCGGTCGAGAAAGGCGGGTGGAGCGCCTTCCACACCTCGACCGTCGGGCCCGATATGACCGACCCGGCGCAGAACTCGCAGCTACGCGGCAACGGGCTCGGCGGCTGGTTCGGCTGGCCGACCGACACCAAGATCGAGGCGCTGCGCGAAATCTGGTTCGCGGCGCCCGATCTCGCCACCCAGCAGAAAGTCGCCGCCGAGATCCAGGAAGAGGCTTATGCCAGCGTGCCCTACATCACGATCGGCCAGTTCGATCGGCCGACCGCCTATCGCAGCAATTTGACCGGCTACGTCGCGGCACCGCTGCCGATCCTCTGGAGCATCGACAAGCAGTAGCATTGTCCGTTGAATCTGCTCGCAAACGGGGCGACAGGCCCCCGCTTCTGCTCATTGGGCGGGCAGCGGCCGAGATAACCGGCCGTCGCACCGGCTCTACCCGCCGCCGGTATCGCCCTTGGCATGCCTTTCGCATTGTTTCGCCCCTAGGGAATGCGTAAGGTCGTGCCCAACCGGGGGCGCACCCGAATAATGGGAGGTCAGATGAATATTCGATCGCGCGCCTATGGCGCCTATGCCGCTATTTTCCTCCTCGCAATGGCGCTGCTTCCCGGAGCGGCCAATGCGCAGACGACCGGCAAGACGATCCGCTTCATCGCCCAGGCCGACCTCCGCAGCCTCGATCCGATCTGGACCACCGCCTATATCACGCGCAATTACGGCTACATGGTCTACGACACGCTGTTCGCGCTCGATAAGGACCTGAAGCCGCAGCCGCAGATGGTCGATACCTGGACGGTCAGCGAGGACAAGCTGACCTATAGCTTCTCCCTGCGCGACGGGCTGAAATGGCATGACGGCACTCCGGTCACCGCCGCGGATTGCGTCGCCTCGATCGCGCGCTGGGGCAAGCGCGACCCGCTCGGCCAGAAGCTGGCCGAGGCCACCGATAAAATGAGCGCGGTCGACGCCAAGACCTTCACCATCGCGCTCAAGGCGCCCTTCGCCCTCACCATCGAGGGCCTCGCCAAGCTCTCCAGCAACACGCCCTTCATGATGCCGGAGCGCCTCGCCAAGACCGACGCGTTCACGCAAGTCACCGAGGCGGTCGGCTCGGGTCCGTTCAAGTTCGTCAAGGAGGAGTGGGTTCCCGGCAACAAGGCGGTGTTCGTCAAGAATACCGATTACCTGCCGCGCAAGGAGCCGCCGAGCTTCGCCGCCGGCGGCAAGGTCGCCAAGGTCGATCGCGTCGAGTGGCTCTATATTCCCGACGCCGCGACCGCGTCCGCCGCGCTCAATGCCGGGGAAGCCGACTGGTATGAGCAGCCGCCGGCCGATCTCGTGCCTCTCCTGGCCAAGAACAAGGACATCGTCGTTAGCAACGTCGACCCGCTCGGCAGCCACGGCCTCATGCGCTTCAATTTCGTGCAGCCGCCCTTCAACAATCAAAAGCTGCGCCAGGCCGTGCTCGCCCTGGTCGATCAGAAGGACTACATGCGTGCCGTTGCCGGCGACGAGAAGTACTGGCAGGTCTGCGCCTCGTTCTATCCCTGCGGCACGCCGATGGCGAGCGACGCCGGCAGCGAGCAGCTGAAGAAGGGTCCCGATCTCGCCAGGGCCAAGCAGCTCATCGCCGAATCCGGCTACAAGGGCGAGAAGATCGTCATCGTCTCGGCGACCGA